>Ga0247812_10000066_pt1 | contig 159874 bp, 116 predicted proteins | sample UWRJL149409B1_FD_178011 | JGI IMG/M metagenome (GOLD analysis project Ga0247812, IMG submission 178011) | Plant litter microbial communities from Arlington Agricultural Research Station in Wisconsin, United States - UWRJ-L149-409B-1 | ecosystem: Environmental > Terrestrial > Plant litter >... | reverse complement strand
CCTGAGCGGAGTTGCTCCAGGGCTTTCTTTTTCATTTGCTCATAATCGAGCGATTCTTCCTGTTTCATTCTAAACTATGTTAAAGGTAATTAATTACGCTTTGACACAGTTTATTTTACACCCTCAAACAAACATTCCTGTAAAGCATTTTCCTCTAACCTCTAACCTCTAACCTCTAACCTCTAACCTCTAACCTCTAACCTCTAATTAATAACAATTCTAAATAGCACATATCGCTTGTAATAAACATTATTAGCTAAGCGTTTTGTATTTTTGTAATTCCGTATTACAGCATAATCAATTAATGAAGAAAAGTTCCATTATAGGTATAGTTGTTATCGCTGTTGCGATAGCGCTTATCATCAGCACTTATTCAAACACAAGTACTTACGGTTCTTTTAACGATGCTAAAAAAACCGAAAGCGAACTGCACGTGGTGGGCCGTTTAAACAAACAGAAGGAATTGTTTTACGATGCTACCAAGGATGCCAATTACTTTTCTTTCTATATGAAAGACAGTAAGGGCGAAGAATGTAAAGTAGTTTACACTGGCACCAAGCCACAGGATTTTGAACGTTCAGAGCAAATTGTTTTAACCGGGCAAATGCGGGGCGGGGAGTTTCATGCATCTAAGATACTGATGAAATGCCCTTCTAAATACACACAGGATAAGGTGGAAACCACCGAGCATAAGGCAAAAGACGCCTGATTTTAATTTTATTTAATGGATATAGCTTACAAAGGCGAACACCTCTTCCCGGGGCAGTTGGGCCAGTTTTTTATTGTACTTGCGTTCGGTTCGGCACTTATATCGTTCATCAGCTACTATTTTGCAACTACAGAGAATAAGCTAAAGGGGGACGATTCTTCCTGGCTGCGCATGGGCCGCATTGGCTACTGGTTAAATTCTGTATCTATATTGGGGATGGGCACCTGCCTGTTCTATGTAATTTACAATCACTATTACGAGTATCATTACGCATGGTCATACACCTCGCGTGCGTTGCCGGTCTACTACCTGGTTTCGGGTTTTTGGAACGGGCAGGAGGGCGGCTTTTTGCTATGGTTGTTCTGGGAGGCTGTTTTAGGTAACATCCTGATCTGGAAAGCAAAATCATGGGAAAAACCGGTGATGACTACGCTTGCTTTATCGCAGGTAATATTGGGTACCATGGTTTTGGGTGTAGAGTTTTTTGGCGTACACATAGGCAGTTCGCCGTTCCTGCTGTTGCGTAACGCAATGGAGGCGCCTATTTTCCAAAACCCGGATTACCTTGCATTTATAAAAGATGGCAAGGGCATGAACCCTTCGCTGCAGAACTATTGGATGGTAATACACCCGCCAACGTTGTTTTTAGGTTCGGCGGCGTTTGTTGTTCCGTTTGCTTACGCGGTTGCCGGTTTATGGCAAAGAAGATATAAGGAATGGATCCAGCCCGCTATCCCTTATGCGCTGTTTGCGTGTATGGTGCTGGGCACAGGTATCATTATGGGTTCGTTCTGGGCGTATGAATCATTAAACTTTGGCGGTTTTTGGGCCTGGGACCCTGTAGAGAATGCTTCGCTGTTCCCCTGGCTGATGCTGATAGGTGGCCTGCATGTGCTTATTGTTTATAAAAATACTGGTCACTCTTATTTTACTGCCGCGTTTTTAGTGCTTATCAGCTTTGTGCTGGTTTGGTACTCATCGTTCCTGGCGCGTAGTGGCGTACTGGGCGAATCATCTGTACACGCCTTTACCGATCTGGGGATGTTCTGGCAACTGGTTTCGGGGATCCTGGTGTTCCTGCTGATTACCGTTTACCTTTTAGTTAGCCGCTGGAAAGAATTGCCGATTACCAAAAAGGACGAAGAAACGTACTCCCGCGAGTTCTGGATGTTTGTAGGCTCGGTATTTATGGGCTTATCGTGTTTCCACCTTATCGTGGTAACATCGGTACCTGTTTGGAATTTGATGTTTCATACTAACCTGGCCCCGCCTACAGACCCGGTTAAACACTATAACGTTATCCAGGCTTCCTTTGCGGTGGTAATAACATTGCTGAGCGGCTTTACCCAGTTCTTAAAATATAAGAAAACAGATTTAACCCGGTTCTTTATAAGCACAGGTATTTATCTTACTTTCTCTGCATTAATAACTGCGCTGATAGTTTACGGTACAGGGCTTTACAAACTACACTTTGTTTTTATTTTGGTAATGCTGTGCTCGGTGTATTCTATTGTGGCAAACGGCAACGTACTGGCTACCGCGCTTAAAGGCAAGGTTAAACTGGCCGGTTCGGCAGTGGCACATATCGGTTTCGGTTTACTATTAGTTGGCGCGCTAATTGCCGCCGGTACCAAAAAAGTCGTATCTGAAAATAACACCGGCGAACGTTATAACGAGGAGTTTGCTAAGGATGAAAATCCGAAAGAGAATATCCTGCTGTATAAGAACGAGCCAATTGTAATGGGCCCGTACAGGGTAACATTCAAAGGGGATACTATAGAAGGCCTTAACCACTATTTTAATATTGATTACCAAAAGGTAGATGCGCAGGGCAAGGTTACAGAAACGTTTAAGTTAAGGCCGAACATCATTGTTTCTAAAGAGGCAGGTGTTTCTTCATCCCCGGATACCAGGCACTACCTGCTTCACGATCTGTACACGCATATCACCATGACCAACGTGATAAGCACCCAGCCAAAAGCTGAGGAGGCCGGGCACGAAGGCGAGGCCGAAGAGAAAAAATACGAAGCGCCTATTCCGCATGAAATTGCCATTGGCGATACCATGACCTATCGCGAAGGGATCATCGTACTGAAAGGCCTTAACAAGAAAGCCAAACTACAAAACATCCCGCTTACCGATAAGGATATTGCCGTAGGTGCGCAACTGGAAATTATCACCCACGGTAAAACCTATACCAGCGAACCCGTTTATATGCTGAAAGGCCAGAACGTTTTTGACTTTGGTAAAGAGATTGACGATGCAGGTTTAAAACTGCGCTTCACCAAAATAATACCGGGCACCACTGCGTCCAACGGCAAGGTGGAGATAACCGTTTACCAGCAGCCGGAAAGTGAAAAGAAATATATTGTAATGAAAGCCATCGAATTCCCATACATCAACTTCCTTTGGGCGGGTACTATTATTATGGTAATAGGTTTCTTACTCTCCATATTCAGAAGAAATAAAGAAGTGAAGGTGGTATAAGCATTTTAGCTTAATTAATTATAAAGCCCGCGAGATCTTCTTTGCGGGCTTTGTTGTTGATGTGGAAAACGCAGACATGTAACTTATAAATAACTACGCATATTCATTTAACTTTGCCTTACGCTACTCAAATGAATACGCAGATCCAGGATTTCGAAACAGATGGGTTCACCATCCTTAATAATATTTATTCGTCGGAAGAAACAGCCGCTATTCTACAGGAAATCAGTGCTGCGGATACAGGTAAAAGCACATTTCGTAAAACGGATGACCTGTTTGCCATCCGCCAGTTTTTAAAGGAAATTCCTGCGGTAAATGCATTGATCTTTAATGATAAACTTAAGGCTGTTATAAATGATCTGTTCGGCAGTGACTACTTTGTGGTAAAATCTATTTACTTTGATAAACCTGAATTATCTAACTGGTTTGTAGCCTGGCACCAGGACCTTACCATTTCCGTAGATAAAAAGGCCGATCTCCACGGATACGGCCCCTGGACGGTGAAGCAAAACCAGTATGCTGTACAACCACCTTTAGCCATCTTACAGGATAATTTTACCGTCCGCATTCATTTGGATGACGCTGGTGAAGGCAACGGCGCTTTAAAGGTTATTCCCGGCTCGCACCTCAAAGGCGTATACCGCCCCGAAACGATCAACTGGAATATCGAAAAAGAAACAACCTGTAGTGTACAAACCGGTGGCATTATGCTGATGCGGCCCTTATTGCTGCATGCATCAAACCGTACTACTAACAATAAGCCCCGTAAGGTGATCCACATAGAATTTAGCCGGGCCCGGTTACCGGATGAGATTAACTGGTCGGAAAGGCAGGCGGTTTAGCAATTATAAGTGAATTTAAAAATCCTTCTCCATTGGAGAAAGTGCCCGTAGGGCAGATGAGGCTGCAGAGATTGCAGACATTCTTGAAATTTTGACCATTCCGCCGCCATCTCCCAAATTCTATTTGTTTTCTCCACATGCTATGTAAGATATTTATTATTAATTTTATGTTTACCCGCTAATATCACATGTTTAATAAGCTTTAGAACCCCTATCCAGTGAAAGAACAGGCCGAACTGCTTACTTTATTAGATAAGCTTAAACAAAGCGAAGAGAAATACCGCGAGCTTATAGAGCAGGCATCGGATGCCATTTATGTACTTACCTACCAGGGTAATTTTACCAGCGTTAACCAAAGCATGTGCGATCTGCTGGGGTACTCCCGCGAGGAATTCCTGCAAATGAAAATTACCGACCTGATAGATCCCGAGCAGCTAAGAACCGACCCCCTCAGGTACGTTGCCCCAACTGAACCCGTAACCTCTGTAGTGCGCGAGCGCCGTTTTAAAAGAAAGAATGGTGAAGTGTTTGACGTGGAGATCAACGTAAAAACCTTCCCCAACGATAGGGTGATGGTGATTGCCCGCGATATTACCAAGCGTAAAGTAATGGAGTTGGATCTGAAAACTGCCGAGCTGAAGTTCCGCACCATAGCAGATAAATCTATGGTGGGCATCTACATCATCCAGGATGAAAAGTTTGTGTACGTAAACCCGCGATTTGCCGAAGTTTTTGGTTACACGCCCGATGAAATGATAGGACAGTACCCGGCGGATACCATTATCCATCCCGACAACAAAGAAGCAGTAAAGCAGCGCCTGCGCGACAGGCTAAGCGGCAAAATGGAAAGCGTGCATTACGAAACCGTTGGGGTATGCAAAGACGGCAGCACCAACTGGGTTGAGTTTTACGGCAGCCGCGTAGTAATGAACGATGTGCCATCCATTATTGGTACCATGCTGGATATTACGGAACGCAAGCATGTGGAAGAACAGATCCTGAAAGAAAAGGAATCGTTACTACGATCTGAAGCCAACCTGCAAACCATCTTAAATAATACCGATACCTCTTACGCCCTGCTGAACACCAATCTGGATGTAATAGAGTATAACAACATGGCATTAGAGTACGCGAAGAAGGAGTTTCATTACGATGCCCGGCGCGGTGGCAACCTGATAGCATATATCTCCGAAGAACGCCGTGCCGTATTTAAAGAATATCTCAACACGGTGCTTAGCGGCGAACCGGTGAGCTATGAAATGAGCTACCCCGAACCCGAAGGTTTACATTCCTGCTACCATGTGCGCATGTTCCCGATAGCAGGTAAAGCGGGGCAGATCCTCGGGGTGGTACTGGCAGCGACTGACATATCGGAAAGAAAACGGTCTGAACAGCACCTGCAGCAAGCCTACAAGCACATCCAGCGCCATGCAGAAAGCATTAAAGATATGGCCTGGAAGCAGTCGCATCTCATCCGAAGCCCTGTAGCTAATCTGAAAGCGCTCGCCGCCATGTTAAAGGCAGACCCCGGCGATGCCATAGTACTTGATTATATGATGAGCGAACTCGACAGGCTGGATACCGTGATCATCGATATGTCTAACGATGCGTCATTGCAAACGGTGTAGGGTTGATGCCTTTTCTTCTTCGTTTGTCCGAGCGATAGTGAAGGGTCTGATATACAAAATGATTGTTGGTGATAGCAAGGTGAAACAGATGCTTCCTTCGCCAGCACAACAACGCTTATAACTTTTACTTTCTACTTTTAACTTTCTTCCACATTCGCCCTACTTTTCCACAATGCCTTTAATCCGCAAGCAATGAATTAAATTAGCAGATTATTAAAAGGACAACACTTGGCTAAAACCGATACGAAAGAAACCCCCTTAATGCAGCAGTACAACGCCATAAAGGCCAAGTACCCGGGTGCTTTGCTGCTGTTTCGCGTGGGCGATTTTTATGAAACATTTGGTGCAGATGCTGTTAAAGCCGCCGGTATTTTGGGCATTGTGCTCACCCGCCGTGCAAACGGCTCGGCATCGCATATAGAACTGGCTGGTTTTCCGCACCACTCGCTGGATACTTACCTTTCTAAACTGGTACGTGCCGGGCAGCGAGTAGCTATTTGCGATCAGCTGGAAGACCCAAAAACTACCAAAACCATTGTAAAGCGCGGCGTTACCGAACTGGTTACACCCGGTGTAGCTACAAGTGATAACATCCTGCAGCAAAAACGCAACAACTACCTTGCTTCACTCTATTTTGAGAAAAACAGCGTAGGGATTGCTTTATTAGATATTTCTACCGGCGAGTTCTTAACTGCGCAGGGCAACACGGGCTATATTGATAAGCTGCTGCAAAGCTATGCCCCAAGCGAGGTGATCTTTCCCAAAAGCCGCCAACACGATTTTAAAGATACTTACGGCGACCGCTTTTATACCTACACGCTGGATGAATGGCCCTACAGCGGCGATTATGCGCACGAAACGCTGCTGAAGCACTTCGGCGTAAAATCACTCAAAGGGTTTGGTATTGATAAACTGAACCTGGGTATTGTAGCCGCAGGTGTGGCGCTGCATTACTTAAATGAAACAGAGCACCGCAACCTGCAGCACATCAGCGCTATTGGCAGGATAGAAGAAGACCGCTACCTGTGGCTGGATAGATTCAGTATCCGTAACCTGGAACTGGTGGGCTCGGCAAACGAGAATGCATTGACACTGGTTGACGTGCTGGATCAAACCTGTTCTCCTATGGGGGCACGTTTGCTGCGCCGCTGGATAGTGATGCCGTTAAAGGAGATAAAACCGATTAACGACCGCCTTGGTGTGGTAGAATATTTTATTAAGGAGGAAGAGCTGCGCGAAACCCTGCAGCACCAGATCCGCCAGATAGGCGACCTGGAGAGGCTGATCTCTAAGATAGGCTTGCAAAAGGCCAACCCACGCGAGGTTTGCCAGTTGAAGAAAGCCTTAGTGGCGATAGAAACCATTAAAAAGCTAAGCGAATCTGCAGAAAGCGCACCCTTAAGGGCCATTGGCGAACAGCTGAACCCGTGTACCTCCATTTGTGAAAAAATTGCCCGCGAGCTGCATCCTGAGCCGCCGGTGATGATGGTAAAAGGTTCGGTAATGAACGAGGGGATCAACGAGGAACTCGACCGCCTGCGCAAAATAGCCTTTGGCGGCAAAGGTTACCTGCTGGAAATTCAGCGCCGGGAGGCAGAAGTAACCGGCATTCCATCGCTTAAAGTATCATTCAATAATGTATTTGGTTATTATTTAGAGGTAACCCATAGCCACCGTGATAAAGTGCCTACAGAGTGGATCCGTAAGCAAACGCTTGTAAATGCCGAGCGCTACATTACTCCTGAACTAAAAGAATACGAAGAACAGATATTGGGTGCTGAGGAAAAGATCCTGGTGCTGGAAACCAAGCTGTATAACGACCTGCTGTATGCACTGGCCGAATATATTAAGCCGATCCAACTGAATGCGCAACTGATAGCCCGGTTGGATGTACTGCTCAACTTTGCTACCATCTCCATCAAAAACTACTACGTAAAACCGGAGGTGAACGATAGCCGTATTCTGGATATTAAAGGCGGCCGCCACCCGGTGATAGAGAAGAACTTGCCGCTGGGCGAGGAATATATTACCAATGATGTTTTCCTCGATTCGGAGTCGCAGCAGATCATCATCATTACCGGCCCCAACATGGCGGGTAAATCGGCCCTGTTAAGGCAAACCGGTCTTATTGTACTAATGGCGCAAATGGGCTGTTTTGTGCCGGCAAAGGCTGCTTCCATCGGTTTGATAGATAAGATCTTTACCAGGGTGGGGGCATCGGATAACCTTTCATCAGGCGAATCTACCTTTATGGTGGAGATGAACGAAACGGCGAGTATCCTCAATAATTTAAGCGACAGGAGTTTGATCCTGCTGGATGAGATAGGCCGCGGTACTTCCACTTACGATGGGATCTCTATAGCATGGTCTATAGCCGAGTACCTGCATAACCAAACATCGGCACGTGCCAAAACATTATTTGCCACGCACTACCACGAGCTGAACGAGTTGAGTAACAGTTTTAACCGTATTAAAAACTTTAATGTATCGGTAAAAGAGGTTGGTCAGCAGATCATCTTCCTGCGTAAGCTGGTGCCGGGTGGTAGCGAGCACAGCTTCGGGATCCATGTGGCTAAGCTTGCGGGGATGCCGCAGAAAGTATTGAGCCGCGCCAATGAGATCCTGAAAAAATTAGAAAACGAACGTACCGGAGGTGAGCATATCAAAGAAAGTATCCGCAAGGTGCAGAAACAAGCCGTGCAGATGCAAATGTTCTCTATAGACGACCCCGTACTGGTAAAGATCCGCGATACACTCAACAACCTGGATGTAAACACCCTAACCCCTGTAGAAGCCCTGATGAAACTCGATGAGATCCAGCGGGTGATAAAAGGGTAGGTGGATTTTAGATGTGCAGATATGCAGATTTCAGATGCGCAGATTTGCAGATGAGGAATGAAATGGAGTTTCATTGCCGAAGGTGCGCCCTTGCTCACGCGTTTTAAATTAGAAAGTATCTGCAAATCTTAAATCTGCACAACTGCACATCCACATGTTGAAATGTTTATAAATCCTGTTGTAACATTTAAGCCAATCCGGCTATCTTTATTATATGTTTAAACAACATCTACCTAAAATTGCGTTGCTATTTGTTTTCACGGTCATATTATCGGCCTGTCATTCCCGCAAACTAACGGTGCGGAATGATAATAGTGGCATTACGCCTGTTAAACGCGGTCCGTATGTAATGGTTAAACCGGATAAAGATATAGCCGATAAATATGCCGCTGCTATGGGCGTTAAACGCGGCGACATTCAAAACGGCCGCTTATACAATTTTATTGAAGAGTGGACCGGTGCCCCATATCGTTTTGGTGGCATGGGTAAAGATGGTATCGACTGTAGCGGGCTGGTATTCCTTTTACAGCTACAGGTTTATGATACCCCCGTACCCCGTACCTGCGCCACACAGGTTAACGTAATAAAACGTAAGTACGAAGAGGAGCTAAAAGAAGGCGACCTGGTATTTTTTGATTTCGATGGCAAGCAGTTCAGCCATGTGGGGGTGTACCTGCAGAATGGTTATATGGTGCACGCCAGTACCCGCAAGGGCGTAATGATAGCCCGCCTGCACGATAACGGCATCTACCAGTATTTCTCTCGCGGTGGTACGGTTATAGATCCTGCCGAAATAAGCAACGGAGCGCAGGGGAATTGATTTGGTTCAGTTGTTCATTAGTTCATTGGGGAAGATGTGGTCCGGCAATTAACTTATTCACCTGATCCCCCGTTTAACCAATCAACAAAAATTGGTAAATTTGCGTCCATTATGTCAGACCCAAAAAACGATTACTCATTCTGGACCAAGTATAAAAGGTTTGCCGGTACCGAAATTATGCTCTACGTGATCATGATCGTTGGTATCATTCTCGGTATCATCATCTTTAGCTGATCAATTCTTTATCAGGGCTACGTTGTAATTGTCCGCCTCGGAAATGGAATGGTAAAACTCAACCAGTTCGTTATACAGGTCTTTGCTGTAGGTGCCATCCACCAGTTGCAGCTTACGTTTAAACGTAAGCTTATCTCCGTTTAATATCATAACAGCAGTAAACGAACCAAATGGCTTTTCTAAGAATAGTCGCAGCGGGCGGTCTTCCAGTTTATAGCCGGGTGGCAGTTTGTAGGTTATCTCATCCTCATCGGTATAACCACGGTTAATATACAGCGGTGTAACCCGGGTACGCACCTCGCGCGGCGACCGGCCCGTACGGTTCAATGGATTTAATGAAAAATACAGTTTACCATTATTATCCGTAGCAAAATCTCTGGCGTTTATTTTCAGGGTTTCTGTAGTGGAAGGCAGTTCGGTTTTATCCTGCTTCAGGCTGAATTTTTCGATATCGAGGTTGTTGATGGCAGCGTAATAGCGGTGCAGCATCTTTTGCTGCTCGGTAACGGGTTCATCTATCAACTGCTCACGGTTATCGTACTGAGTGCCTTTAAAAACGGTATTAACGCTCCCTGTAAGCACGCCTTCTTTATCAATTGTAAAATCAGCCTTGCGCAGCTGTGCATTTACCTGCGCGGTGTATTTAGGCGTATGCAATAGTTTGCCGCCTTCTGGGGTGCAGGCCAATACGGTGCGGTCGTCGGTAAAATCGCTCATGAAACCAAATGGTGTTTTCTGACTGGTGCATTCTAAGAACGTTGTGTCGTTTTTAAAGGGAAGGCAGAGAATAACGTGATTGCCCTGGTCCATACTGGCAAAGTCTTTCAGCATACTTACCTTTTCTTCGCCTGCCTGCACTACGCAATACCACGATTCTACCCCCACAGCTTTTAACAGCGCCTGGGTGTAATTCACCAGCGCCTTGCAATCGCCGTAGCTTTGGTTGTCAACTTCCGATGCTAAAAAGGGCTGGTAACCACCAATGCCTACCTGTACGCTGATGTAGCGGGTTTTGCCCTGCATGTATTCGTAGATCTTTTTTGCCTTTAGCTTATCATCAGTTATACCGGCGGTAAGCTCTTTCATACGTGCCATAGTGCCGGCAGGGAGTTCTTTACGGTTCACCAGGAGTTTATCGTAGGTCCAGCGGCCAAGTTCGTTCCAGTTGGTGAATGATCCGCTGATCCCTTCATATTTAAAATTCTGCGGGGCAATCTTTACCGTGCTTAAATAATCATCGGGGTTAGGGCTGTAAGGCTCGTACCTGAATGCTTTTAAGTTGCTTACTTGCCAGGTGTATTTCTTTTGGCCATCTTTTGTATTGCCTTTTACAACTTTTACGGGCATATTGATCTCTTTATACCTGATATTGAACGATTGATTGCAGATAAATGTAAAACTGCTTTTTTCCACAGACATACCAGGTGCGGAGTTGGGTGTCCAATCGTTAAAGTTGAGTGATTGTTTTGAACGCTTTTCGTACTCATACTCAATAGTGTAAGGGTATGAGCCTGTAGAGGGAATAAAATGCTTCACCCGCGAATCTTCAAACAACGAAAAGTCATTGCTGGCGTTTACATCGGCAAAATCCCTTTCGGAGAATTTGCCAACCGGCTTGCCAAACTCATTATAGGTTGTGCCTTTAACATTTTTTATAACGTTGCTTTTGTTGTACCAAAGTACAATGCGGGCAAGGTCGTCCCCGTTTTTGTTGAGTACGGTTATGGCTGTTTTAATATGGTAAACGGTGTTATCGGCATCCTTTACTTCAATATTAACCGTTTGGTTGCGCACAACAGCGCTGGCGTAAGGCAGCAGGCTTTTATCAATAAGGCTTACGTCGTAATTATCCTGCGCATTGGCCAGCGTGGCCAGCAGCAGTAAAAAAGCGGTATAAAAAACTTTCATTATTTCTTTTTAAACACTATCTCGGCCTTTTGTGCAGCTATTACTTTGTTAAACAATTCTTTTAAATACAGGTATTCTTCGGGCGCATACAGGCCCTTATTCAGCTGAAAAATATTGCTGAACATAAAGGTGCTGTTATCGGTATTAAAGCTGGTAATAAATTTACCGCCCTGGTTGGGCAAGGCAATGCCTACTTCCTGCGGGGCGCTTTCTATTACGTAATCTGCAGGGAGATGCACGATCACTACAAAACGATCATCAGACGGCATGCCGAGATCCACCGGAAAACTGCGTTCCGATAGTTTGAACGGATTGATGGTGTACCTATCCATAAAGAAGGGATTAAAGGCAAACTTATCATGGTTTAAACCATTGAAGGCATCTATCTCCACTTCGTATTTTTCGCTAAGCGGCAGGTCAAGGCTATCTACATTAGTTAAATCGGCTTTCAGAATTTTTAACTTAGAAAATTTTTCGTCAACGCTCTCAATATATTCATCCTGCGAATTGAATTTTTTAATGGCCTGGCGTTTCTCGTAAGCCTCATACCCTTTGTAATAAGTAGTAAGCGTTCCGGTTAATTTGCCGTTGTTTTGCAGGGTTAGGTCATAACTGCTGGTGCTCGATTTGCGGTCTTTAACGTTCAGGTCTATCCAGTATGATGGTTTATCCAGGCTCATTACCCGGCCCTGGTCGTTAAGACATTTAATGGGCAGCATACCAAAAGCCAGCAGCGGGTCGGTAGCATCCAGCAGGTAGGTATTCTCTCCAATATTTAGTTTAGCTATTACATAATCAAAATCGTCCTCAACGGGGTAAAGCTTATTAATAAGGCCGTTTGCACGGGTGCTCAGCAGCACCGCCTCGGCATTAAGGCCGCCGGCAGCTAATGCGGTAACCAGGGCAATGTTGATTTCGCCGGCGTTACCGGTATGGCTCTCCATTGTTTTACGTACGCCATCGCCGCTGCCATGTGCACGAATGTTGTTCCATTTTAAAGTTTTCTGCATGTAGGCATATATGGCCTTTGCTTTAGCCAGGTCATCCTTTTTACCCGCAATAACCGGGGTGATGTATGATTTCAGCAGGTCTTTACGCCGTAGCTGTACGCCAAAATAATCGGCATGTTTAAGGTTATAATCAATATCCTTCCACTCTTTGGTAACCTTAACTTTTGTACTGTTATACGGGTTGGTGTATTCTGATAGTTCGAAATTGATAGCCGAGAGGAAATTCTTCGGTGCTGTCATATACTCTTCCTCAATAAAGGCAGGGATATTATCCATCCCAAAGGTGAGGTGAGAGCAATCGGCACTGGCACCGTGGGTAGAAAAACAGCCCTTCTCTACTTCCGATTTGTTTTTACTGAGCTTAAGGATGCCGTGCAGGGAGATATTATAAGTCCAGAAACCGGGGATGAACACTTCATACTCCGAATGTGCCTTTGGAATATCATCCTGAAACTGCCACGATGGGAACCTGTCCCAATACGGGCTGGTGAGCGTGTATTTATATTCGATGATGCAACCCGGGCGCAGGTTGGGCATGGTGAATTTAATGGTAGTCCAGTACCGGTTTTCCTTTACTGTAAATATCTTTGTTTTATCCAACTCGGTGCGTTGTACGCCGCCGTTATCGCCGGTGTAGGTAGTGATGCCTTTTACGTTCTCTACTTCTTCCTGCGAATCTTCGCCTGTACGGATAGGTACCTGTACGGTGCCTTTGTCAAACCCTTTGGTATCCAGGATCTTTATTTTAACATGATACTCGCGTACTATTTTGATGCGGTCGTCGCTTACCACGTCAAGTTTTGCGGTACCATACTCATTTATTACAAAAGCATGGGCGCTGGTATCTTTATCGTAACGTTTTAAGCCGACTTCTTCGTTGGTAAAATCGCCGAAATTAAACTTTTGCGCGTAGCAAATATTACAGAACAGAATGAGGACCAATAGGTTTAGGGATAATTTTAACATTACAGGTGCATTAATCAGGTGCAACCGAAAAATACAAATTATAGTGATAATTTTATGATAAAAATAAAAGCCGATAATTTTAAGACTTTTGCCACCTTTGCATTTCCTGAAAATTAAAAATGAAATTAAACTTAAAGCGGCCTCTTGCCTTTTTTGACCTCGAAACAACCGGTACAAATATCGGCAGTGATCGTATTGTAGAAATATCTGTCATTAAACTTAATCCCGATGGGAGCGAGGAAGTAATGACCTACCGCATAAACCCGGGTATCCCAATTCCGCTGGAATCATCTGTGGTACACGGTATTTATGATGAGCATATTAAGGATGAGAAACGCTTTCATGACCTGGGCGAATCGATTGCCGCTTTTATTGGCGACAGCGACCTGGCCGGTTATAACAGCAACAAGTTTGATATCCCAATGCTGATGGAAGAATTTTTGCGTGCAGGCGTTGATTTTAACCTGGATGAGCGCCATTTTGTGGATGTGCAGAACATTTTTCACCAGATGGAACAGCGTACTCTAAAGGCTGCTTACCAGTTCTATTGCAATAAAGAGATCATCAACGCGCACTCTGCGGAAGCCGACACCCGTGCTACCATGGAAGTTTTGCTGGCGCAGATAGAACGCTATGAGAATGTAGAATACACCGATAAAAAAGGAAATAAAAGCACGCCTGTTGTAGGCGATGTAGAAGCCTTACATACCTTTACCAACCTAAGCCGCCCAGTAGATTTTGCCGGCCGTATGGTTTACAACGAGCAAGGCGAAGAGCTGATAAACTTTGGCAAGCACAAAGGTAAGCGCGTAGAGGATGTGCTGAATGTAGAGCCAAGCTATTACTCTTGGATGATGCAGGGCGATTTCCCGCTGTACACCAAACGCAAACTGGAAGAGATTCACAAACGCTGGAGCGCCAAAAAAGCAGCCGAAAGGCAAGCCGCTAAACCAGCGCAAGCAGCAGCTCCAAATACTGATGCGCCTAAACCCGCTTTCCAGAACAACAGCCCTAAAAGCACACCGCAGATTAATAAGCCATACAACAACCAGCAGCCTTTCAAGAAAAAAGAAGAACCTGCCAAACCGGTTAATGAAGATATGCTACAGCAATTAGCCATGAAGTTTAAGAAGGGGTAGAGCCCCCTTCGCGCCCTGAAGGGAAACTTTTAAAACGCATAAAAGCCCGTCTGTTTTTTTCAGACGGGTTTTTCTTTATACCGCTTTTTATAAGCTTAATCTTGCTTCTCCGGGCTCCATATGGCTCCCCCTTCAGGGGGGTGGGGGGCTAAAAAACTAATATTCCTTTTCAGTCCCTCAAACTTGGTGCGTTTTACAGCGGAGTTTTTAAATACCTTTTGGAATACATCCTGCGTAATGTCCTCCCAGTCTTTTTTGCTGATGCCATGCAAGTCGGGGTGTGGGGTGAAGGCCGGTTCGGTGTTGAGTATCGAGAAGCGGTTCCAGGGGCATACGTCCTGGCAGATATCGCAACCAAACATCCAGTTATCCATCTTGCCTTTAAACTCCTGCGGAATCTCGTTCTTCAGTTCAATGGTGAGGTAGGAGATACAGCGACTGCCATCCACCACATAAGGGCCTACTATGGCATCGGTAGGGCATGCGTCGATACATTTGGTGCAGGTGCCGCAATGGTCAGCTGTGGGCTCTATATCGTACTCCAGATCCAGATCGATGATCAGCTCGGCCAGGAAAAAGAACGACCCCACCTTTTTGCTGATAAGATTGGAGTTTTTACCTATCCAGCCCATGCCTGCTTTTTTGGCCCAGGCTTTATCCAGCACAGGTGCCGAATCTACAAACGCACGGCCGCCAACTTCGCCAATCTTCTCATTAATAATAGCCAGCAATTGTTTAAGCTTATCTTTTATTACAGTATGATAATCGGCACCGTAAGCGTATTTGGAGATCTTGGGCGCTGTTGGGTCCAGCTGCAGGGTGTCGTTATAATAGTTCAACCCTAAGGAGATAACCGATTTGGCACCGTCTACCAGCAGGCGCGGATCCAGCCTTTTATCAAAGTAGTTCTCCATGTAATGCATTTCGCCGTGCATGCCTTTGTTAAGCCAGCTTTCCAGTCGCGGCGCTTCTTCTTCCAGAAACTCTGCCTTGGCTATGCCACAAAAACTAAAGCCCAGGTTTTTAGCTTCGGTTTTAATCAGTTGCGAATATGCGGCGCGATTTTGCATTATTGCAAAGATAGGGGGAAAGTGTGATAGTGTGAAGTTGAAAGACTGAAAGACAGTTAGTCCGAAAGACGGAAAGTCCGAGAGACAGAATATGAAACCCCAAATTTAAGTTCTTGAAGCGTTTAAAATGCTATCCATTTTTTTAAGTCAAATTATTACCTTTTCATATTTTGGCTTACGGACTTTCCATCTTTCGGATTAATTTTCTTTAATATTAATTACTGGTACGGTTTTTTCTATTAATAATTTTAAAAAGCCAGATTATGCTACAATTCATAAATGATTTAGAGCCCCATGTAGTGGGTATCCATGCCATAGGAGAGGTTACCAAGGAAGACGTTGCAACTGTTCTGATGCCTCGCATAGACGAACTGGTTGCAAAACAGGGCGAAATAAACTACCTGCTGGTTTTAGAAACCGACGTGCAAAACTGGACTGCCGGCGCCTGGTGGGACGACCTAAAAATGGGACTAAAGAACTTTACCAAGTGGAACAAAATAGCGGTAGTAAGCGACCAAAAAGGCGTTGAATGGTTTACCAATGTTTTCACTTTTTTCGTTCCGGGCAAATCAAAAGGGTATCCGCTTGCCGAACTGGAAGAAGCAGTGAAATGGGTGACAGAAAAAGAATAACATCAAACTATATAAATTATACAGCTATGGAAAACAAACCGGAAGGATTTGACAGGGCCAATGGTCAGGGTCAGAACCATGATACAACAGGCAATGTTGCCAATGTGGGCAACGATACCCTTAAACAAAACACAGACGATAAAGACAAGGCAAAAGAAATACCAACCGTTACGCCCGAAAATGATACCCCGGATAATGATACCCCGGAACTGGAATCTCGGGAGCCGCAGAAAGCCTCTAACAAGGGGCAGGGGCCAAGCGGAGAGAATTTGTAATTTGCAATTAACAGTAAAGGCCCGAACGTTTAACGTTCGGGCCTTTACTGTTTAATATGTTCTGGTTAATTGCCGTTATGATAAGCCATTGCGTTGGTGTAGGTGGCTTCGCTGCCGATCTGGTTCTTATCGTCAATCCTGAAGATGCTGCACCGGCGAACATCGTAGCGTACGCCACCGTTGTTTTTATCTTTTAGGCCTATAACATCGTACTCCACTACCACGGTAGAATCGTTGTTAATGGTTTTATCAACCAGGTACTTAGCATCCGGGGATACATAAAACTCCAGGTGAAAAATTTCATCCGCGCCTGTTTGCCCTGTAGCCATACCCTTCCACTCGCTTGAAGTAATATTTGCTTTTTTTGAGTACTGGCTCACCAAGCTCTTCAGATCATGATCGTTCATGTACCTGAAATGCTGCTGTATCAAAGTTTCGGCCTGTGCTTTTTTATCCACCGCAGGTTTATCCGGCTGTTGGCTACACGCAGTGAACATTAATGCGACAATTGAAAAAATAAGGGGTAAGCGGTGGGTTTTATGCATGGTTAAAGATAGAAAATATGCTACTAAAACTGCAAAGGGATAAGTAAAGCTAAAGCCTTACTTATCCCTTTGATATGTTTTTCTGTTATTTTGAACGCAGGGAGAAATGACAATTTTGCGTTTGTTGAGCGAGTCGTTATCTTAAAAACTTCCCCTAACGTTGTTGCCAAAAGTTTTGGTGCTCCAATAACCGCTATCCAAAATCCTGCGGATGGTGAACAACGGATAGTTAGCATCACGCTTTTCTGCTAACTGGAAAGCGCCGATGAAGCCGCGTTTCTGTAGCTCGGGTATGCCCTGCGCATTCCATAAACCAAAAGGGTAGGCAAACCAGGTGATCTTTTTACCGGTGATCTCTTCCAGCTTTTTGGTTGGTTTATCAATTTGGGTTTCCCAATCTTTACCGGTGAATTTTTTAAAGTTGTGGTGATCCCAGGTGTGCGAGCCAATTACGTGGCCGTTGTCTGATAGTTCTTTTATCTGCTCCTTATTCATGTAATGCGGCCGGCCGATGGATACCGTCATAATAAAGAACACGCCTTTAAAGCCGTATTTTTTCATCTCCGGGGCAGCAATGGTAAATTGATCCAGGTCGGTATCATCAAAGGTAAGCATTATAGGTTTTTTAGGCAGCGGTGCGCCGGTTGTAAGGTAATTATACAACTGATCGGGCAGGATGGTATGGTAGCCGCTATCGGCAAGCATTTTTAGGTGTTCTTTAAAAGCGGCAATTTGTACAATATAATCTTTAGCGCCTTTGCTGTCGGTAGGTTTCCAGTCGCGGATTTGGTGGTAGCAAACTACCGGTACCTGTTTGCGGGCCATTACGGCGGCGTTATCAACCGGGCCTTTGGCTATTTTAGCAACGGGCGATTGGGTTTGTTCGGTAGCTGCAGAATCTGCAGGCTTTTTTTCTTCGGCGGGTGCCGATGGTTTCGACTGGCACGAGATCATGCCTAAGATGCAGAACGGTAACAGGGCAGAAAAATGCTTCAGCATATGCATAGGATAAATGGTTACTAATTTACAGGGCGCTAAAATAATACAATTTGGGAGGATATATTATTAACTGCTAATAAATAAAACAGCCCGCTGCTTGTTAGCTAACGGGCTCTTCCATCTGAAAAATATTGTATGAGATTTTCTAAAGCACTATCCGCTTACCCTCGGCAATGGAGCGTTTGGCGGCATCCAGTATTACCATTACCATCATATTGTATTTTAATGATGAACGATCGTTAATGCCCAGCAGCCTGTTATGGAGCACCATTTGCAGGTAGGTTACCGGGTTATCCATAGGTGCCAGCAGGGCATCGGTGTTCTTTTCGGTAATGGTAGTATCATGAATGCGGTTCACCAGGTTGTTTTTATCCAGCGCATGCATGTAGCCGGTGGTGCCAAAAACTTCCAGATCCTTGATAGAGAAGGGCCAGTTCCACGATGCTTCTATTAAGCCGGTGGCTGTGGGGTATTCTATGATGATATTTACATCATCTTCTACCTTGGGGTAAACATTCAGTTTAAAGTGGCGGGCTACCGCGGTAACGGCTATAGGTTTTTGGCCGTCCATCAGCCAGGTCATTAAATTGGCGCCGTAGCAGCCAAAATCAATTAACGCGCCGCCGCCGTTAAGGTCGGGGTCGGTAAGCCAGCTCAAAAACTCCTTGCTGCAACCTATCTCTTTTGGCCCCTGGTGACCATCGTGCACTACTATCTTTTTTATTTTGCCAACACTGTCTTTAGCAACCGCGTTATACACATGCTGATAAGATGGGTACCACGTGGTTTCGTAATTGGTAAGCAGCTTAATATAGTACTTAAGCGCCAGAAACTCCATGCGTTTGGCCTGGGTAAGATTAGCAGCCAAGGGCTTTTCTACCATTACGCTGATGCCTAAAGGCGCACAGATCTCCACCACATCAATATGTTTGGCAACGGGGTTGAAGCCTAAAACGGCATCGGGCTTTTTGGTAACCGCCATTTTCTTCAAGTCGTCAAAGAAAATAGAATCCGGCAGCTGGTATTTCTCCTTGTATTTGGCGCAGAGTTGTTTATCAGCCTCGGCTATACCAACAATGATCACTTTACCATCATGGTAATCGCTCAGGATTCCGTTTACATGATCGTGCGAGAGGCCTGCTATACCCAATTTAAGGCTGCTGATAGGCACTGCAGGTATAAATGGAACCGGTGCTAAATTAACAGGAGGTGCCGGCGTTTTAGCCGGCACTTCCTGCGCATATGAAATTGATTTAAATGCAACCGTTATTATCAGCAGGAAGAATAAAAATCTTAATAATTTCATGATACAATTTTTGTTTACAAATACTATTTCTCAGTTGATAACGAGTAAGGCACATCAGCAGGTTTTACACCACGGGCCTTGTTTGGTACCGGGGACATGTTAAAGTTTAACGTAGCGCCCTGTAACAAAGCGGTATGGCTTAACCAGTTCAGATCGTACGGTTTGCCGTTAACGCTTAATGTATTTATATACCTGTTTGCCTCGCTATTGTTTGGCGCGTTTATCACAACTTTTTTGCCGTTATCTAAAGTAAGTGTTACTTTTTTGAATAACGGTGCACCTAAAACGTACTGATCGCTTGATGGCGTAACCGGGTAAAAGCCCATTGCCGAAAATACATACCAGGCAGATGTTTGCCCGTTATCCTCATCGCCGCAGTAACCGTCTGGCGTTGCTTTGTATAGCTTGTTCAGTACATCGCGTACGTGCAGCTGGGTTTTCCATGGCTCGCCTGCGTAGTTGTACAGGTAAGGCATATGCTGAATAGGCTGGTTACCGTGTGCATACTGACCCATGCCTGCAATCTGCATTTCGCGGATCTCGTGGATAACCTCACCGTAATAACTGTCATCAAACGTTGGCGGCAGGGTGAATACCGAATCCAATTTGGCTACGAATTTTTGTTTGCCGCCCATCAGGTCAACCAAACCTTGTACATCCTGGAAAACACTCCAGGTGTAGTGCCAGCTGTTACCCTCGGTAAAGGCATCGCCCCATTTAAACGGATTGAAAGGGCTCTGGAACTGGCCATCCTTATTTTTACCGCGCATTAAACCGGTTGATGGATCGAACAGGTTCTTATAGTTCATGCTGCGTTTTTTATAAATGTCGGTTTCAGAAGTTGGGCGGCCCAGCGCTTTACCTAATTTATAAATAGCAAAATCGTCGTTAGCATACTCTAAGGTACGGGCGGCGTTCTCGTTTATTTTTACATCGTATGGCACGTAACCAAGCGAGTTATAATATTCCACACCCTCGCGCCCTGTTGCAGCAGGGCCTTTGTTGTTGGCGCCATGCAGTAAAGCCTCATACAGTTTATTAATATCGTAACCGCGAACACCCTTAATATAAGCATCAGATACAACCGAAGCAGAGTTGTTACCTATCATTACCGCAGAGTAGCCCGGGCTGCTCCACTCAGGCAGCCAGCCGCCTTCTTTGTAATCGTTTATCAGGCCTTCCTGCATCTCTTTGTTGATAGATGGATACACCAGGTTTAAGAAAGGATACAGGGCACGGAAGGTATCCCAAAAACCGGTACCGGCAAATTTGTAGCCCGGCAATACATGGCCGTTCTGTGCGCTGTAGTGCATTACTTTACCCTGCGCATCTATCTCGTACATTTTGTTCGGGAAGAACAGCATACGGTAAAGGCAAGAGTAAAAAGTACAGGTTTCATCTACGGTACCACCTTCAACCGCTAAGCGGCTAAGGGTTTTATTCCAAACGGCTTTCGCTTTGGTTTTGGTAACATCAAAGCTGTCTTTACCTACTTCTCTTTGCAGGTTAAGCTCGGCTTGCTCTATACTGATAAATGATGATGCTACACGCAGGTGTACCTTTTCGCCTTTGGCGGTTTTAAAGCCGATAACCGCGCTTGCATGTTTTGCGGTAAGCTCTGTACCATCAGCAAGGGTGCTGTCACTATAAACCTGTGCGGTGGCAATAGGTTTATCCACGTAGATCACAAAGAAGTTCTTAAAATTCTTAAGCGGGCCGCGGGCGTATTTGGTAGAGTAACCAACGATCTTTTTTTCGCCGGGGATTACTTTAATGTACGATCCTCTGTCCAGCGCATCAACTACAATGTAAGAGCTATCCGTTTTTGGATAGGTGAACTGAAATTGCGCGGCACGCTCGGTAGGGGTAATCTCGGTAGTAACGTCATGGTCGGCAAGGTAAACGCTGTAGTAGTAAGGTTTAGCTATCTCTGCTTTGTGCGAAAACCAGCTGGCCCTGCCGTTTTGCGATACCTTTAGCTTACCTGTAAGCGGCATAATAGCAAACTGCCCGTAATCATTCATCCATGGAGATGGCTGGTGGGTTTGTTTAAAGCCGTTTATTTTGTAAGAATCGTAAGTGTATTGCCACCCATCGCCCATTTTACCGGTTTGGGGGGTCCAAAAGTTCATACCCCAGGGCAGGGCTATGGCAGGGTAGGTGTTACCGTTGCTGAGGTCGTATTTAGATTGGGTACCCATTAACGGGTTAATCCATTCAACCGGATCGGTAACCTTGGTTACCTGTTGTGCAAAACCGGTAGCCGCGGATAAAAGGAGTCCTAAAAACAGAACGTTTTTTTTCATATATAAAATTGTAATAAAATATAAACCGGCCGTAAATATAAAAGACTGGCGGTTAATGCCAGTCTTTTATATTGTTTTTGTTACCAACCCGGGTTTTGGGTGAGTTTACTGTTGGTGCTTATTTCGCGCTGCGGAATTGGCCACAGGTAATATTGATCGCGGAAGGTTACATTTTGCTCGCTCGGCGTTGAGGTTGCCGGGCCAAACTTATTGTTTTTAACATCGTAAACCATGTGTGTACGCTGTATATCAAAGTAGGCTTTGTTTTCGTAAGCCAGCTCGTGATAGCGCTCTTTCCAGATGGCTTCCCTAAGCTGCTCTTTGCTAAGGCCGCTTAACGGGCCAAGGTGCGCACGTGCCCTTATGGCGTTCAGCGGGCCGTAGGCTTCATCGGTAGGGCCGTTAACCTCGTTACTTGCTTCGGCCAGTATCAGTTGTGCTTCAGGGAGCCTTAACAGCGTCCAGTTTTCATCGCTGATGCCGCTGCTTGCCGCACTTTCTACATGGAAGTATTTGTATAAAGCATGAGAGCCAAAGGTTACTGTAGTAGCCGGTTCTTTATACTTTGGGTAGCTGGAGTAATAGAACTGGCGCTCTTCGGTACGTAAGTCGCCTGCTTCATAACTTTCAAAGAAAGCGTTGGTAGGGATCATAGCGCCCAGGTGATCGCCGTAGGCGCCAACGGGTAGATTAAATGGAATGGTTAATTGCGGAATAGCGTTATCCTTAACACCTACCAGATAATTTACCTGGAAGATCAGCTCGCCCTGGTTCTTGTGCGCGTTATCATGCAGAAAATCATAACTTGTAAATAACGAATACAATGGTATTACGTCTTTAGCTTCGGTAACAGCTTTGGCGTAATTTTCTGTTTTGTTCAGCGGGAAGCCGGCTGTGGTTAGGTAAACGCTGGCCAGTAAGGTCTTAACCGCTCCTAATGATGTTCTGCCTGTTTGGTCGGTATTTGGTAAGCCCGATGCTTTAGAAGCTTCCAGGTCGCTAATGATGAGGTTGTAAACATCAGCCACCGGCGACCGTGCCACATAAATATCGGGGTTGTTTGCTTCTACAACATTGGTAACCAGCGGTATATCGCCATATAGCCTAACCAGGTGATAGTAAAAGAAAGCCCTGATAAACGTTGCCTCGCCTAAAAGCCTCTTTTTGAGCGTTTCGTCCATAGCTATGGCGGGGATGCGTTCCAGCGCCAGGTTGGCATTGGCAATAGCCGAGTAGCTGTTGCGCCAAACGGTTTCAAAGCCTGGGTTAACTGCATCTGTACGTTGGTTTATAACATTGGCGTTGTTAACGCTTTGGCCTAATGATGTTGCGTGGCCGGCAAAAAGTTCCATGGTAATGAACGGACTTTCGCCATAAGCATCGCCGTTTTGGAACATGTACAGGTAAGTATATAAGCCGTTAATAAAGGTTTGCGCCTGGCCTGCGTTCTGAAAATAGTTGGTTTTATCGAAATTGCTATAGTTTTTCTCGTCCAGGTATTTTTTGCAGCTGCTTGCAAATACGGTAAGGATCAAAAGCAAACCAACTCTGTATTTTTTTAAGTTAAATTTCATGATGATATAAATTAACATTAATTAAAAACTCGCGTTCAATCCAAGCAAGAATACTCTTGGTTTTGGATAATCATAAAATTGTATGTTTTGGGTAAAGTTGCTTGATGCACCCTGGGCAAAGTTGGGGTTACCGTTGTAGGTAGATACCTCAGGGTCGTAACCCGTATATTTGGTTATTACAAAAAGGTTTTGTGCCTGTGCATACACTCTTAGCCTGCTGAGTTTTATTTTAGCTAATGCCGCAGTTGGGAGGTTATAACCTAAGGTTACCGCACGGCCACGGATAAAGTTGCCGCTTTCTACCTTGGTAGAGTAAATTTCGGTTTGGTACCTCACATAGGCCGGCCTTGTTTCGGCAATGTTTGTGTTTTGGTTCTCAGGCGTCCATGCGTTTAAAACGGTTGCATAGCTGTTAGCCTGGCCGGTACGGTCTTCGCCAGAGTGTTTGGTAAGGTTCATGATTTGGTTACCATAATTAAATTGCAACTCAATACCCAGATCGAAGTTTTTGTAAGCAAAGTTGTTGGTGAAGGTACCGTAGCCATTAGGGATAGATTTACCTAACACCACCTTATCTGCAGATGTTACCCTGCCATCGTTATTGGTATCCTGAATTTTCAGATCGCCCGGCAATAAGCCGTAGCTGGCTGCCTGCGCAGCTTCTGCTGTTCCCCAAGTGCCTAATACTTTGTATCCGTAGAAACTACCTGCAGGTAAGCCTACACGCATCAGGTTAAATTGCGACAGGAAGTTTGGCTCCAGGAAGATATCATCGTTAGATGCACCTAAAGCAAGTATCTTGTTGCTCAGGAACGAAATATTGAAGGAAGAGTTCCAGGTGAAATCGGTGCTTTTGATGTTAACCGTGTTCAACGTTAGCTCTATACCTTTGTTTTGCAGTTTGCCGGTGTTTTTAAATACACTGCTAAACCCGCTTGATTGCGGCAGTGGTGCATTAAGCAATAAAGCCTGTGTTTTTTTCAGGTAGGCATCTGCATCTATGGTAATACGGTTGTTAAATAAGCCGAAAGACACACCTATGTTGTACTCAGCGGTTTTTTCCCACTGTAATTCGGGATTGCCAATGGTGGTTAATGTGGTACCTATCTGCTGGCCGCCAAATACATAGTTTGTTGTATTGATGTTGGCCAATGAACGGTACTGGCCAATTTCGGAGTTACCCGATAAACCGTAGCTCAGCCTGAATTTAAGATCGGATATGGTTTTGTTATCTTTCAGAAAATCTTCCTGTGATGCTCTCCACGCAAAAGCCGCAGAAGGGAAGAAACCGTATTTAGAATCCTGACCGAAACGGGATGAACCATCCACGCGTCCGGTTAAGGTTAACAAGTATTTATCATTGTAACCGTAGTTTACCCTGCCGTAGTACGATTGCATTTGCCATGCAGTGTATTCAGAGATAGGTATGCCCGGTATAGAACCTGCGCCCAGGTTGTAATACTGGTAGTAATTATCAGACAAACTTCTGGTTGATGAGTAGGCCCTTAACTGCTGAAAATTCTGGCGTTCGGTACCTACCACAACGTTTAACGAGTGGATATTGTTAAACTTGGTGTTGTAGGTAAAGTAGTTTTGCCATTGCCAGAAGTTTCTATTGTACTCGTCTATAGAGGCCGAACTGTAAGACTGATCTGCAGTTGAACCGCCTACTAAACCGCTGGAAAAGCGTGGGATGTAATTACCTGCTGAGGTAACACCCAGCACGGTACGAAATTCTAAACCTTTAAACAGGTTGATATTGGCATAGCCGTTACCGCTGAATACACGCACACGGGCCAGCTCCTGGATTTCTCTTGTTTGCGCAACAGGGTTATCGCCGCCTTCCATGTTAGGGTAGTCGGTACGTTTACCGTAAGTGCCATCAGGGTAGGTGATGGGGATGATCGGGATCATCTCTATCAATCCGCGAGGAATGTTGTTACCGCCTGTGCCATAATTACCTGCGCGTTGATCCTGTGCGTTGTAGTTTAATGTAGCACCTACTTTTAACCATGGTTTTACCTGGTTATCAATAGTAAGGCGGGCATTGTAACGCTTTAAGTAACTGTTAAGGATGATACCCTGATCGTTGGCATAGTTCAGGAACAAACCGTAGTTCATGTTCTCCGAACCACCGGTGAACGACAAGTTGTGGTTTTGGCTGTAAGCAGTACGGGTAGTTTCTTTTTGCCAGTCGGTATCATACAGCGGGTTAAGGTTGGCATCAAACAATTTACCAATTAAAGCCGTGCGGATAGTAGTAGGGTTGTCATCAACGTATTTACCGTCTGCCCAGCCCACCGGGTCGTATTTTTGAATGTTGGCATAAGCTTTATCTTCCAACGCTAAAAACTCTTTAGCGTTAAGTACATCAAGCTTTTTAGCCATTTTACTTACACTGAAATAAGCGTCGTAGCTTACCGTGCTTGGCCTGTTTTTGGCGCCGCGTTTAGTGGTAATTAAAATTACACCGTTAGCACCACGTGTACCGTAAATAGCGGTAGACGATGCATCTTTCAATACATCTATACTGGCTACATCATTAGGGTTAATAGCGTTACCGCCTTCCGTCCAAACAATACCATCCACTACGTATAACGGATCGGTATTGGTGTTGATAGAGCTGTAACCACGGATGCGGATCTTGGTGCCGCCACCGGGCTCACCCGAATTGCTGGATACGTTAACACCGGCAATTTTACCGGCCAGTTCCTGCTCCAGGTTGGTTTGCGGCCTGTCTTGCAGTTGTTTAGAGCTAACGCTACCTACAGATCCGGTAAGGTCCACACGTTTTGCAGTACCGTAACCTACCACCACTACTTCGCTCAGGGCTTTAGGAACTTCTGCCAATACCACGTCAATGGTTTCGCGATTACTGATGGCAACTTCCTGGGTGGTGTAGCCTACAAAGCTAAATACCAGCGTACCGTTACCATCAGGTACTACTAATTTGTATTTACCATTAACATCGGCAACTGTACCGGTAGCAGTACCTTTTAATTTTACTGATACACCGGGCAGTGTGCCTTTGGCATCGGTTACCGTACCTTGTATAGTTAACGCGGTAATGGTGCTGCCATCTTTAAAGTCCTCTTTCTTTTTTACAACGATGGTTTCATCAAAGATCTTGAATGTAAGGGGTTGATCTTCAAAAGCTTTGTTAAGGGCTTCTGTAACACTAACGTTTGCTACATCAATGTTAATAGCGCCTGCTTTAGATACATCCTGTTTATCGTACAAAAAGTGGTAACCGGTTTGTTTTTCTATTTGGCGCAAAACTTTGGCAACAGTGGTGTTCTTTTCTTTTAAAGACACTACCTGGCTGTAAGTTTTGGCGGTTACATTGGTAAGGGCTGCAATTATTAAAATGGCAGTAAGTTTCATAACCAAAATAATTTTGGAAAGTTTAGGCCACGCCACAGGCATGGCCTTAGAATTAAAATTCATAAGTTTGTTGTGTTTGGGTTAAACGTTAAGTTTCAATTCGTCAGATTGCTACGCAATGGGGACCCGGATATTGCCGGGAAAGTGTTTCGACCCACTTCCCGGTTTTTTATATCTTTTCACGTGCATACACACATTAGGCCCCGGCGCTGGGGGCTAACTTGGTCGTCGTCGTATTTCTCTCATCATAAGTGTGTTTTAATTGAAAAATTGGTAGTGTATATTGGTATTGTTTTTTTGGCTCTTGTTGGTTCTGTATTATTTTACCACGATGTTTTTCCCTTCAATTTTGGCATCTATATCAAAGTAGTTAAGGATAGCTAATAAGCTTGATGCCTTTACATTACGCGAGATGCGCCCCGTGAATTTTTTTGCGGGAACATCGCCTTTGTAAACCACATCCAGATCGTACCAGCGCGCAGCCTGGCGAAATATCACATCCACGTTTACATCATTAAACTGAAACATGCCGTTTTTCCATGCAGTTTCTTCTTCTACATCTATATCGCTGGTAATATTGGTTGCTCCCCCCGCGTAGATCTGAGCCTGCTGGCCGGGTTTTAACCTGTTGATGGCAGTGCCGTTCTTAATGTTTACAGCGCCTTCTAACAGGGTGGTTTTCATGGTCTTTTCGTCGTCATATGCCATTACGTTGAAATGGGTGCCTAACACCTCAACTACTGCCCGGTTGGTTTTAACATGGAAAGGCATTTTTTCATTTTTGGTAACTTCAAAATAGGCTTCGCCGGTAATTTCAACCTCGCGCGAACTGCCTGTAAAACGGGTAGGGAAGCGCAGGGAAGAGGCCGCATTCAGCCATACTTTGGTGCCATCGGGCAGTATTATCTGATACTGACCGCCACGCGGGGTAGCAATGGTGTTGATAGAGATTGGTGCATTAGCATCGGCAATATTGGCCATATTATACACCAGTTGTCCGTTGGCTTTTTTATCTATAATGGTGGTGCCCTGTTTGGCTAAGGTGCCGTTATTGGCATTATCTAATATAATGGTTTTGCCATCTGCCAGGGTTAAAAGGGCCTTATTACCACCAGGAAGGGCATCGTGCTGCAGCGGCTTTACTTTGGTGGTTTTATTTTCTACAATTTTATTTGGTTGCAAATATTGGTATACGCCATAACTTAACACAACCAGAACGGCTGCCGCCGCGGTAAACCTCCTCCACAAAAAACGCGTCTTGCGTGGTTTTGGCGCAGCTTTCTCAGCACTTAAAATATTATTGAGTATCGATTCTGTTTTTGATCCGCTGAATAGCGGAGGAGTATCCAAATGAAGTTCATCCCAGGCCTGGCGGATAGCTTCAGACAGCTCATCATCGCCTGCACCAGCGTTTATGGCAGCAAAAAGCTCCTCGCGCTCTTGCAGCGTGGCGGTTTTTTTGTAATAGCTATCAAAGAGGTAAGCTAACCTCTGGCCGGATGTTTTCATTAAAAATTTGTCAAATAATTGGTATTGGTAGTTTAAGGCTTAGGGTTGCCTTTTGTTATATGACACCATCCCCCGGTAAAAAGGGGTATGGGGATTTAACTTTTTTTGAAAAAATATAAAATAGCCCCGATTATTACCGGCACATCCATGTTCGACTGTACAAAACTGGTAATAGAATGGGTAGATGCCTGCAGGTATTTCTTCACAGTTTCGCGGGAGAGGCCCATCTGGCGGGCTATCTCATCATACTTTAGCCTGCTGTGGCGGCTTAGTAAATATACTTTTTGCTGCTGCGGCGGCAGGTGGTCTATGGCTTTATCCAATAAGGCGTAGTAATTGTCATCGCCGCTTTCTTCTGTTGAAGCCTGTAAAAGAGCGTTCTCCTCAATTGTTTTTTGGTGCAAGCGTTCTTTAGCCAGCTTGCGCAGGCAGTTTAACGCATGGTTTTTTGAGAGTACGTACAGATAGGCGCCAAAATTCTGGATGCTGGCAAGTGTTTCGCGGCTGAGCCAGATCTTAAGGAACACATCCTGCACTACTTCCTCGGCCAGTTCCATAGATTCGGTAATGCGATAAATATGGGCGCCTAAGCGTTGATGATGGGCGTAAAAAAGCTCAGCAAAAGCTTGTTCATCGCCCTTAGCAACTCTTAATAGTAAAGTATTTTCAAAAGGTATCACCACTTCCGACATAGTTATCAATTGGCAGTGGCAAGTAATGAAAAAAATATAAAAAGTGCAATAATATAATACGATTGTGTTAAAAAAGTATCACTTGTGTGAAAATTACACAATAATAATTAATTGGTTGTTAAATACTTAACCCAATAGTTTTTGATGTTTCGTTTAAAATAATGATGGGTTTCCGCCCAGTTTTATCTTACCCAGGTGCTTGTAAGCGCTCTCGGTAGCCTCGCGACCACGTGCTGTACGCATCAGAAACCCCTCCTGAATTAAAAAAGGTTCGTAAACTTCTTCAATTGTGCCTTCTTCTTCACCTACTGCTGTAGCTATCGTTTTTAATCCTACCGGGCCGCCTTTAAACTTATCAATAATGGTGGTAAGGATTCGGTTATCCATCTCGTCGAGGCCGTGCTCATCTACGTTCAGCGCGTTTAGTGCGTACTTGGCAATACCGGTATCAATGTTACCGTCGCCTTTTATCTGGGCAAAATCGCGGGTACGGCGCAACAGGGCATTAGCAATACGAGGGGTACCACGGCTGCGGCGGGCAATTTCATAAGCACCTTCATCACTGATAGGGGTGCGCAGGATAGATGCCGAACGCAGCACAATAGTGGTTAACAGCTTGGCATCATAGTATTCCAGGCGGGCATTAATCCCAAACCTCGCGCGTAACGGCGCGGTAAGTAACCCCGAGCGTGTGGTAGCGCCAACCAATGTAAAAGGGTTCAGGCTGATCTGTACCGAGCGGGCGTTGGGGCCGCTCTCCAGCATAATATCTATCTTAAAATCCTCCATGGCCGAGTACAGGTACTCTTCTACCAGCGGACTTAAACGATGGATCTCATCAATAAAAAGGATGTCGCCTGTTTCCAGGTTAGTGAGCAGCCCGGCCAGATCGCCGGGTTTGTCTAAAACAGGGCCGGAGGTTATCTTGATACCCACGCCCATTTCGTTGGCCACAATGTGCGAGAGGGTGGTTTTACCTAAACCGGGAGGGCCGTGCAGCAGTACATGGTCCAGTGCCTCGCCGCGCAGGCGGGCGGCCTGTACAAATATCCTTAAGTTAGCCAGTATTTTATGTTGCCCGGTAAAATCTTCAAATGCCTGCGGCCGCAACACTTTTTCTATATCGCGTTCGGCAGGGGACAGGCGCTCTGGTTCCGGATCAAGATTTTCGTTCATAGTTCTTTTATTTCGAATTTCGAATTTTCGATTCGGATTTACAAAAGTCTAAAGTTAAGTTAAAATAAGGTAGCGGGGTGAAAGGATTTCGAATTTCGAATTTTCGATTTCGGATTTATTGAAGCCTAAAGGTAAGTTGAAATAGGATAGACATGCAAAATTACAAGATTTCGAATTGTTGATTTCGGATTTACAAAAAGCTAAAAGTAAGTTGGAATGAAGCACCTAATCCGAATACTTTGTGAAGTTTCAATCTTTCTGATCAATAAATCCGAAATCGAAAATCCGAAATCTCAAATCACCCTATCCTTCCGGATATTTCCTGAAGATACTGTTGATGCGCATCTGTAGTACACCAAAAACGGCTTCTTTAAAAATACCTGTCGACATTTTGGAGCTGCCGGCGGTGCGATCGGTAAAGATGATGGGGATTTCTTTTACTTTGAAGCCATGCTTAATGGTGGTGTATTTCATCTCTATCTGGAAAGCGTAGCCTACAAACTTCACCTTATCCAGTTCAATAGTTTCAAGCACTTTGCGCTTGTAGCACATAAAGCCGGCGGTAGAATCCTGTATGGTGATGCGGGTAATAAAGCGAACGTACACCGAAGCGAAGTAGCTCATCAGCACCCTGCTCATTGGCCAGTTAACTACGTTTACGCCCTTAATGTAACGCGAACCGATAACGGCATCATAGCCATCAATACAAGCCTGGCGCAAGCGAAGCAGATCATCCGGGTTGTGCGAGAAATCGCAATCCATCTCAAAAATATAATCGTAATGCCTTTCTATAGACCATTTAAAGCCATGGATATAGGCCGTACCCAGCCCTTGCTTGCCGGCACGTTCTACCAGGAAAAGCCTTTCGGGGTAATCGCGCTGCAATGCTTTTACAATAGAAGCAGTACCATCCGGAGAGCCATCATCAATAATAAGCAGATGGAAATCGTGCACAAGAGAAAACACCTTGTGGATCATCCGCTCGACGTTCTCCTTCTCGTTGTACGTGGGTATAATTACTATGCTATCAGGCACTTAACGCGTTTTAGGTTGGGGGTAAATGTAAGCCGCTAAAATAATCCATTTTAAAGCGGGTTTAAAATAAAAAAACAGGAAAGTGCTAACTTTCCTGTTTATGCAACGTAATTTTTTCTTTACAGGCTTTAGCTTTATTTTACTAACGCCTTGTAAATTAAAATATTATGGTTAATTATACTATCGGGTTATCCGGGTGGATCTCTGCAGTTTTGTTACCTTTTATGTCTAATCCGTTAGCCAAAACATCGGCTGCGAGGTAGGCTTTCTCTTTAATATACGGGCTGATGAACAGGAATACCACAAAGAAAGCAAAGCAAATACCGGTAAATAACCAAAAGAATGATGCCCCGGTAAACACGCCGAACATGCCTTTGCTTGCAATGCTGCTGGTAACAACCGCGTTAAAGAACGAGCCGATAGAATAGGTGAAATACCAGATAGCCGTCATGGTGCTTTTCATAGATGGCGGCGATTGGGTGTAAGCGTACTCTAAACCGGTGATAGATACCAGTACCTCGCCTGCCGAAAGGATTGCGAAGGCGAAGATCTGCCACCAAACTGATGGGTGCTGGCCCGCATCAACTTTTTCCTGAAGCATGGCGATGATAACAAAGCTAAAGCCGGTTACAAATAAACCCGCACCAATTTTTCTAAGTGGGGTAAGTTTAATGCCCAGTTTTTCTACCAATGGGTAAAATCCGTAATTGAATATAGGGATGAAGGCTAATAAGAATGCCGCGTTAACCGTTTGGATTTGTGATGGTAAGATCTTCCAGCCCATAATGCCCAGGCTTAAATCCAGCTTTTCTGATTGCAGTACCCACTCGGCACCGTTCATATCCCATAACGACCAGAAAACCGGGATGAATGCAAACACCGCCATTACGCGCCATACCGCCTTAATACCATCTACCTTTACTTCGCCATATTTTTGTTCGGCGCATTCCCAGCCGGTTTTGCCGGCTGATTTTGCCTTGCCATTGAATTTGCACATCATGGCATAAAAACTTACCGATACAAAGTTTTCTTTATTGATACCCTTTGGCGGAAGCTTTACGTAGTTTTTGCTGCCCGAAAAGAAAATAATAGTAGCCAATGCCATTAAAATGCCCGGCACACCAAATGCCCATGCAGAACCAAATTTATCGTAGATGTAGGGGATAAGCGCCAAACTTACCATAGAACCCGCATTGATACTGAAGTAGAACCAGCTATAAATGCTGCTCATTAGATGCTGGTTGCTATGATCGAACTGGTCGCCCACGTTGGCCGATACACACGATTTAATAGCACCTGCCGAAAATGCGATGATAATTAGCCCGGTTTGAAAACCTGCTAAATTTGTATCAAACATAGAGAGCAGGAAGTGGCCGATGGTGTAAATTAACGAGCCGATGAGGATAACCCGGTACTTGCCAAAAAACCAGTCGGCCAAAATGGCTCCTAAAAGTGGTGTGGCGTAAACCAGGGTAGAGAACATGTGGTTAATGCTGCTCGATTTTGCATTAGCTATATCGGGACTATCAGCACTAAAAAACTGGTGAACCAAAAAAACTGCCAAGATGCTCCGCATTCCATAAAAACTGAAACGCTCGGCAAATTCGTTGCCTATAATAAAAGGTACACTACGTGGTATTTTCCCTGTTTTGGGTGCTGATGTTAACGTTACGTTTTCCGCCATATATTCTTTAAAAATTTGCCTAAAATACTATAATTATAACGAATCGAAATTTTATACCGAAATTATTACAAGCTATAGCCTTAATGTTTGGATTATGAGGGCAAGAGTTTGGGTTTAATTCTTCTTTCTAACCGGCACAGTACCTTTATCAATAAGTGCCTGTTTTTTAGGGTCAACGTACTCTTCATCCCGGGTTTCGGGAATATTGCGCATATCTAAATTATCTACAAATACCCATTTGCCGTTCTTTAACTGGTAACCGTCGTAGCTCAGGTCGGGGCCAAAGGTGTCGGGCCTGTCCTTCATCTTTGGGTCGGGCGGGGCCAGGTGGTCAAAAACAATAAGGTTTTGATCGGGTACGTAACGCATCAGCATAGATGCCTGGCGGGTATATTCAAACACCACGCGCTTGCGGGTTTTACCGTTACCTTCAAAAACAGCCGCGCCTAAAACGGGCTTTTCTTCTTTATCAAAGGAGAGTACATCAATCACTTTTTTGGTAGACCGGATGTTGTTTCCCTTCCAGCCCAGTAAAACATAGTAGTGGGAAGCAGCTGCCACACGTACAATCTTGTAATATTGCGCGCCAAACCATTTGCGGTTATTGGTTATCGAATCTTCGGGGTTTTTAAGCAGGGGGGAGTAATCTTCCAGCGGGTACATCAGCAGTTTATTGCCGCTGTTCATCTGAATGGTGCCGTAAAAGCGGTAGCTGCCATCCTGGTTCATTACATGCCAGCTAAACATGCGGAAACGGTTATCCGGCGCGTTCATGATGCTTATTGCCTTTACCGAATCGAACTTGTAATTATAAGATTGCGGCACCTTTAAAGCGCTCACCAGCGTGCGGATGAATGTGTAGTTGGCATTCTTACGATCAAGATCATTAGTATCGTTAATAAATCTTTTGCCCAGGTTGTTTAAACTATCCTGGTACATCCGCAGCTGTTTTAAGTTGCCGCTTTCATCGGAATGCTGGGCAAAACAAATGCTGTAAGAAAACAGGAGGGCGAAAGCTAAAAATAAACGTTTGGTCACTTTAAAAATATTGGGATATAGCGTATAACTTAAAACAGGAGTTTTTATTTTTGAATGAAAGAAATTTAGTATGACTTTCTCTCCGCATATTCACGCTAATTTACAAAAAATGCAGCAATATCTAACTCAAATTTTCTATCACCATGGCGCTTGCACCACCGCCGCCGTTGCAGATACCTGCTGCGCCCAGTTTGCCTTTGTTTTGCTGTAATACGTGGACCAAGGTAACTATAATACGTGCGCCCGAAGCGCCCAGCGGGTGGCCTATGGCAACTGCGCCGCCGTTTACGTTCACTTTGGCAGCATCCAGTTTCAGTAGCTTATTATTGGCTACGGATACTACCGAGAAAGCCTCGTTGATCTCGAAGAAATCTATCTGCTCTGATGATAAACCTGCTTTGTGCAATGCTAAAGGGATAGCCTTTGACGGGGCAGTGGTAAAATATTCGGGAGCCTGCTGTGCATCAGCAAAGGATACAATTCTGGCCAGTGGTTTAATGCCCATGGCTTCGGCTTTTTCTTTGCTCATCAGTACCAAAGCTGCGGCGCCATCATTTAAGGTTGATGCATTGGCGGCCGTTACGGTACCGTCTTTTTTAAATACGGGTTTTAGTGTGGGGATCTTTTCAAACTTTACGGTTGCGGGTTCCTCATCATTGCTGAACAGGGTTACGTCGCCTTTTTTATCCTTTAGTTCTACCGGGGTTATCTCATCTGTAAATTTACCGGCGGCTTGTGAGGCCTGCGCCCGCTTGTACGATTCTATGGCAAAAGCATCCTGTTCTTCGCGGGTAACGTTGCAGTCTACCGCGCAAAGTTCGGCTGCCGAACCCATGTGGTAGTCGTTGTAAACATCCCAAAGGCCATCTTTAACCAGGCCGTCTGTTATTTGTCCGTTACCTAAACGGTAGCCGTTGCGGGCCTTATCCAGGTAGTAGGGCACGTTGCTCATGCTTTCCATTCCACCGGCCAAAACAATATCGTTATCGCCGTTGGCAATGCTTTGGGCGGCCAGCATAATAGCCTTCATGCCCGATGCGCAAACCTTGTTCACTGTAATGGCTGGTAGGTAAGGCAGGCCGGCAAATATGGCTGCCTGTGTAGCCGGCGCCTGGCCAAGGTTAGCCGATAATACATTGCCCATATATACTTCCTGGATATCGGCAGGCTGCAAACCGGCTTTCTCCACTGCCGATTTGATAACCACTGCGCCCAGCTGCGTTGCAGATAAATTGGCCAAACTGCCGCCAAAACTGCCAATAGGGGTACGGGTTGCCGATACGATATATACTTCTTTCATGAATGGATGCTTTAATAATTGGTAGGCAAATTTAATATTTTTGATTTACCAACAAGCCCAAACTGCAATTTATTATGCATGCATAGTAAATTATAATTTGGGCTTGTTCCGCAAGGTGTTCCGCTTTGCAAAAAATTTGTTCCGCTTTGTTCCGTTTTTTTTAATTAGCGGAACAGCGGAACGCACTGCGTCAGATCTTTTTCTTCCGGGCAGACTTCTTCCGGTCGTTCAGCGCCTGCTGCAGCAAATACTCAATCTGCCCGTTAGTACTGCGGAACTCATCTGCCCCCCAGGCTTCAATCTCCTTCAGCACATCGGGGTTAATTCTTAATACAAAAGCTTTTTTTTCTGCCATGCCCTTAACTTGCCGCTGCCGCCTGTGCCTGCCTTAATAAAATTATATGTACGCCCACAAAAATTAAGAGGGGGATATTGACGTCGAACTTTTGCTTGATGGGCTCCACAGTAACGGTAAGCGGCTTCTTGATCCCGAAGGGCTTTTGGGTAATGTGTAAAATATCGCCCAAAGTTTCGCTCATAAGTGAAAACGACCTGGTAAAAAGCTTTTTATACTGATAGGCTGCCTCAAAGCCGTTATCAAGCCTGATGGCAACATTTCTTTTCCAGATCTCGGGCGTTATAGTGCCGATGGTTTCCTCCTCATTCCTGTTAAGCAGCAGGCTGCGGTTAAACAGGCCTTTCCGTTTAATGGTCCAGATGCCTTGTGCTGTTTCTATAATAGCATAGCGCTTAAATGAACCTTTATAGCTCATTTTGCCGTACACAAACTGCCCGTCGGTTAGCTCATAATATGGGAATATCCATTTATGGCGGGTAATAAACAGCTCGCTTGTTTTTACCTGGTCGAAATTTCTGTATTCGCTGGTCATACTATTAATGATAAAGGGTGCCTGTATTTACAATAGGAGATACTGCGCGCTCACCGCAGAGTACAACCAGCAGGTTGCTCACCATGGCTGCTTTGCGTTCTTCATCCAGCTCAATAATGTTTTTCTCCCGCATTTTGTTGAGGGCCATTTCTACCATACCTACGGCGCCTTCTACAATCAACCTGCGTGCTGCAATAATAGCTGATGCCTGCTGGCGCTGTAACATGGCCTGGGCAATCTCCGGCGCATAGGCCAAGTGGGAGATACGGGCTTCCAATACTTCAATACCGGCGCGGGCCAGGCGTTCGTTCAGCTCGCTTTCCAGCATCAGGCTTACCTGTTCGGCACCGCCGCGCAGGGTAATGCTTGCCGTTTCGTCCTCAATATGATCATATGGGAACGAGTTGGCCAAATGGCGCACCGCTGCCTCACTTTGGATATTTACATACTGCAGGTAGTTCTCTACCGCAAAAACGGCTTTGGCGGTATCTTTTACCTGCCATACAATAACCGCAGCAATTTCTATAGGGTTACCTACACTATCGTTTACCTTTAGCTGCTGGCCGTTAAGGTTAAAAGCACGCAGTGATATTTTCCTTTTAACGGTAAACGGGTTTACCCAAAAAAAGCCGTCGGCTTTAACGGTACCTACATATTTACCAAACAGGGTAAGTACTTTAGATTCATTAGGGTTTACAATGACAAGGCCGGGTAATATAAGCACTATAGCAATTACTGCAAGTATGGCCCCGGTAATAAACATTTCGGCATAGAAACAATACGCCGAGCTACCAATGAGGCCCAGTGAAAAAAGAAAGGCCAGGTAGCCTGATGGTGCTGTGATAACTTTTTCGGTATTCATGGTTTTGTGTGATTGATTTAAAATGATATCATAAAGATATCAAATTTGGATTTACAAAAGCAAGAAAAAACGCATTTAAGAGAAAATATCTTATTTTTGATAGGATAAACACGTAAATGGCAACACTATCATCATCGCGGCAAAAAGCATTACTGCGCAAATACGCACTGAATGTGAAGTTTTTTATGGTGTTCGTAAGTGTAAGCGTTATTGTTTACACGCTGCCCAAGCAGGCCAAATTTGGCTATGAGTTTGAGAAGAGCAGGATTTGGAACCAAAAGGACCTGATATCGCCCTACAACTTCGCCATTCTAAAGACCAATGCCGAGATAGAGGCCGATCAAAAATCTGCCCTTGCCGCAATCACCCCTATATACCAGCTAAATACCGATGTTGGCCAGCAATTACTGGAGGGTTTTAAAAGTGATTTTGAAATAAAGTGGCATACTGCCGGGCTTAACGAAAAGCTTAAGGCCAGATACCTGCAAACCGGCACCAACCTGTTAACCGAGGTATTTAAGCGCGGCGTTTTAAAGCTAAACCCGAAGTATCAGCAGAATAATAAAAACTACCAGGTTACCATCCTGAATGATAATATAGCCACAGAAACTAATACCTCACAGTTGTTTACCAGGGAAAGCGCTGTTGCCTATTGCGATGAGGAAATAGGTAAAATAACCGGCTTAGATAAACCCTTTCTGTTGAACCTGATACAGGACAGGTTGCAGGCTAATCTCATTTTCGACCTGAAGCTAACCTCCCGCCTGGAGAAAGAAGTTACCGATGGCCTGTCCATCACCCGGGGCATGGTGCAAAAGGGAGAAATTATTGTAAGTAAAGGATCGGTTATTAACGATGAAACTTTTCAGAAGCTTACCTCCTATAAAAAGGCTTTTGAGGATAATTCCCGCATGAACGGTAACCGCAAGCTGGTGCTGCTGGGGCAATTCCTGTTAGCCGGTCTTGTGATAACTTTGCTGATGATCTTCCTGTATCTTTTTCGCAGAGATATTTATGATGATAACCGGCTGGTAAGTTTAATATTGCTGGTTATAACGGCTATGCTGGCCACATTATCGCTGGCACTTAAACTGCAGTGGCCATCTAACGTATACTATATACCATATTGTATAGTACCTATTATTATCCGCATTTTGTTTGATACTCGCCTGGCACTGAACATTCACCTGCTGGTGGTGCTGATAGCAGGCTTTTTTGTGCCCAATAGTTTTGAATTTGCTTTTTATGAGATCACAGCCGGGATGGTATCTATTTATAGCATCAAAAATCTGATCCGTCGCGAGCAGTTCCTCATCTCGGCGCTTATTATAACATTTGCCTATTTTGTATCCTTCCTGGGGATCTCTCTTATCCGCGAGGGGACTTTCAGCACTATCGACTGGACCGACTTTTTGCCGTTTGTAGGCAGTGTTGGCCTAACCTTGCTGGCTTATCCGCTTATTTATGCGTTTGAAAAAGTATTTGCCATCACATCAGATATCACCCTGATAGAATTAACCAACACTAATGCGCCATTACTGCGAGAGATGGCCTTCAGTGCGCCGGGTACGTTTCAGCATTCGCTGCAGGTAGCTAACCTGGCCGAGAACGCTATTTATGCCATTGGTGGCAATGCCTTACTGGTTAGGGCAGGGGCGCTGTATCATGATATTGGCAAGTTGCAGAACCCGCTGTTTTTTATAGAGAACCAAAGCTCCCACTTTAACCCGCACGATAAGCTGCCTTATGAGGAGAGCGCCCAAATCATCATACGCCACGTAAGTAAAGGTATTGAGATGGCCCGCAAGGCTAACCTGCCTGAGATCGTTATCGATTTTATCCGTACGCATCATGGTAATACCCGGGTAGATTACTTTTACCAATCGTTCCTGAAGAACTTCCCCGAAAAATTTATCAATGAGAATATTTTCCGTTACCCCGGCCCGGTACCGTTCTCTAAAGAAGCCGGTGTTCTTATGCTGGCAGATTCTGTGGAAGCAGCATCACGCTCGCTGAAAGAACCTGACGAGGAATCAATAAGTATACTGGTAGACCGGATTGTAAAGTATAAGCTCGATCAGCACCAGCTTAACGATAGTAACATAACCCTGAAAGATTTGGAAACCATTAAAACCATATTTAAGCGCATGCTGATGAGTATTTATCACGTACGGATTGACTATTAAGGTGAGTTTTGGGTGGTGAGTATTGGCTTTTTATCATAAATTGTGGCTGAAATGCGGATGGTAAACCCTTATTAAATAATAATTGCCCACAAAATCAGCAAGATAGGGAATAAGTCAATTTTTTTTTTGACAGGCAGACTGATTTACTATATTTGCAATCCCGAAAAAAGGGAACAAAATTTTAATTTACACTGGTGAGGTGCCTGAGAGGCCGAAAGGATCAGTTTGCTAAACTGACGTACGGGAAACTGTACCGAGGGTTCGAATCCCTCCCTCACCGCTGGGAAAGCACCCAAAATAAAAAAGCCTCTAAATCAGCGATTTAGAGGCTTTTTTATTTTTACTACTTCTAAATCATTCATATAAGCCCAAAACAAATAAGAGTACTTTAGAGAGTACCTGTTTAGAATTGTACTGCTCTCTAAAAGTGATATAATTGATTGGTGTTCAGTTTTTTATATAAACTACATCTTGATTTGTAATTGCTGCGAGTCTACTTGTTAACTCTTAATTCAGCATTTATGTAGAAAAAACATTTAGTTTGCTTGTATATCATACGCTATATATGTTATACCACCAACCCAAATGAAACCGTCATCAAAGGCAGTATCTGTTCTGTTTTTGATCTTCTGTATAAAGAATACAATAAGGTATTTACATCGTTCCTTTTATCAAACAAAAACATAACAGGCTCTGCTGCAGAAGTTATTATTTACAAACTATTGCGTGAAAATATATTGTTAAACAATACCCAATTCTCGTCTATTGACATGGTCAGAGAATATAAGCTTAGAGATCTTATCCGGGATTTTCAATTATTCTCCAAAGATGAAATCAGGTTCATAATGAATAATTCCAGAATTGATTTCTGCTGTACAACAAAATCGACAAAATGCCTGTCCTGGCTATTGAAGTGGAAGGGGTAGCATTCCATGAATAAATTACAACAAGAAAGGGACAGCAAAAAGGATCATATTTTAAAGGTTATCGGATTACTACTGCTTAGATTATCAACTGATGGGCATCATTAGGAAACAAGAATTATTGAAAGTTTAAGCACCGCAATGGGACTATGTTGATTATAGACGAGCGTGTTACGCTCAGTTGTGTTCTAAGATTTATATATACATCCCTAATTATCCTCAAAAATCTCCTTTAAATGTTTTAAAGGGATTTACTTCATCACCGCCAGATTGATAATAAAATATATCTTTCGTTTCCGGCATTCCTCAAAATATCAGCACGCTCCACAATTGTTTAATTTGCCTTTCCTTTATAATTTATTTATTTACAGTATTTTATAGTTGTGTCTGGCGGGTAGGTTTTCTAATACACAGTAAATTAATTTAAATAAGTACGTGAATATTTATTTATTATATTTGTTTACCAATTATCTAAAAACCTAATTATTTAATGAACGCTCATGAAGATGAACGGGCACTAATACTGCGTATTATTGAAGGCGACCGTATAGCCTTTAGTGTCCTTTATTCCCGTTATTTGCATACGCTTTACCGGTATATATTTTTATTTACCAGATCGAAGGAAACAAGTGAGGATGTGGTTCATAACACCTTCATAAAAATTTGGGAGCACCGCGCATCATTAAATAACATCAACTGTTTTAAAGCTTACTTATACCATTGTGCCAAAAACCTGCTGCTGGATGAGCTGCGCAGAAATCAAACCAAAGAAAGGGTGTTATCAGTGATCACAGTTGATAGCAGGGGGGAAGTAAGGGATGAATTGGAATCGAGCATTATTTACGGTGAATATCGTAAGATAGCCCAGGATGCTATAAACCTTTTACCCGAAAGACGGAAACTGATAGTTGAAATGCGCACCAAAGAGGAACTCAGCCTTGATGAGATCGCTCAAAAATTACAGATCTCTAAGTCTGTTGTAAAAAAGCAGCTTTACAGCGGCCTGCATTTTATAAAAGCCTACCTCCAGAAACATGCCGAACTAACCTTGTTCCTGGCTTTGTTTATTACTCCTTTTGACAATTAGCAGCAGGTAGCTAAGCACAAAAAAGGAACCCTTGCCCGGCTATGAATCTTGCCGAAAAAAATATTTTTTTAAATAGGGGGCCTTTTGAAAATTTTATTCGTCTCTACAAAATTATGGACGAAAAATTACTCAACGAGTTTCTGGAAAAGTATTTGGCTAACCGGCATACAGACGAGGAGCATGCATTATTTATGGAATGGCTGAATAGAGTTCCATTGCATGATAAGCAGCAGATAATTGAAAAATACCAGGCTGCAGCCCAAAAAATAGCCGAAGAACAATCTGATGGATACGCACACCTTACCCGCCGGATAGAAGCAAGTATAGATGAGTTACCCAACAGCCAACAACCACGTAAACATGTTGTAAAATTATGGCCCTCATTAAAAAGGGTTGCAGCGGTAGCTGCTGTTTTTTTCCTTTGTGCTATTTCCGCTGTTTATTTTTTGTTCTCTCCAACCGATAAAAAAGATCTTTTTGTTAAGCATAAACCCGTACCCACTAATAATAAAGTGCTGCCGGGCGGCAACAGGGCTATGCTCACCCTGGCCGATGGCTCAAACATTCTATTAGGTAATGCACCTAATGGTGTACTGGCCAAACAGGCCAATATTAATATCCGTAAGGCAACAGCAGGTAACATTGTATACAATGCTTCGGATAATATAAAGCCTACGCAAGTTTTATATAACACCATTACCACTCCACGGGGCGGGCAATACCAGGTTACTTTATCTGATGGTACTAAAGTTTGGCTTAATGCTGCATCATCTTTAAAATTCCCGGCGGCATTTTCAACTAACGAACGTGTAGTTGAATTAACAGGTGAGGCTTATTTTGAAGTGGCTAAACTTACAGGCACCCCGGTTGCCGGGCATAGCGGTACCCGCATTCCATTCAGGGTAATTACAGCCGGCCAAACGGTTGAAGTGCTGGGGACCCACTTTAATATAAATGCATATACCGACGAAGCTACCATCAACACAACTTTACTGGAAGGTAGCGTAAAGGTAGTGCAGGCCAGAACCAATGCTTCGCAGCTTTTGAAGCCGGGCCAGCAGGCTAAACTGAGGGATAACATCCGCGTGTTTGATGTTGATGCCTCCGAAGCTGTTGCCTGGAAGAACGGCAATTTTAATTTTTCTCATGAAAATATCAGCAGCATTATGCGCCAGGTATCGCGCTGGTACGATATAGATATCCAATACAAGGGGAATATTACACAGGAAGGGTTTGTAGGTACAATATCTAAATTTAAAGATGTTGCCCAGGTGTTGGATATGTTGCAATTAACAGGATCTGTACACTTTAAAACTGAAAATGACCCCGAAGCACCGGGGAAGAAAAGGATAATAGTTATGCCATAAACAACACAGCAATGCGCTCTGGAAATATGAAGGTTCCGCTGGCAGGCGGAACCTCAAAATGTCTGGAATCAGCATATAAATCGTCGACTAACAACCTAATAACCAATTAAAAACCAAACGTTCAAATGTATGAAATTTTTTACTCAAACCGGGTATAAGCTCCCTGCTTATGCCCTTCAAAAAATGCCTTACGTTGCAAATTTGAAGCTTTTTTGCTGCAATTCTGCAAACAAAAGAAAGATCATTATGCGAATAAACCTAACATTTGCTTTTTTGATTACCATGCTGCTGCAAATAAGCATTGCTGCAGAAGCACAAAAAGTGACCTTTAAAAAAGAGAATGCTTCGCTTGAGGAGGTCTTGAAAGAGATCAGAAAGCAAACGGATTACAATTTTTTGTATACCGATGAAATGATGAACGGCACCAGGCCGTTGGATGTAAAATTTAAGAACACCTCGCTTGAAGAAGCGCTTGTGTCTGTTTTCTCCGGTCAGCCCTTAACTTATTCTATCAGCCAGCAAACGGTTGTTATCAGGCGGCTGCCTAAGTCTGTATCAGAAACTTTGGCAGCGCCGGTACCGCCGCTTGTAGTTACCGGCAGGGTAACAGATACGCTTGGGGTACCGCTGCCAGGTGTTAACGTAAAGCTTAAAGGTTCTACAGCGGGCACAACTACCGGTAGCGAGGGGCGATATTCAATAACTATTCCGGATGGGAACGGCACCCTGATCTTTAGCTATTTAGGTTTTACCACACAGGAAGCAGAGGTTAATGGCCGAAACACGATCAATATCCAGCTTAAAGAAAGGGCTTCGGCACTAAACGAGGTAGTTGTTGTAGGTTATGGCACGCAAAAGAAAGTGAATTTAACGGGTGCCGTTTCGGTAATAGCAAGCAAAGACCTGCTTACCCGCCCGGTTGGCCAAACATCGGCAGCATTAGCGGGGATAGCGCCCGGTGTAACCGTTATCCAAAACTCAGGGAGGCCGGGCGGCGATGCTGCAACTATTCGTGTAAGAGGGGTAGGAACAACCGGTAACTCCGATCCTTTGGTACTGATTGATGGGATAGAAGGTACAATGAATAATATCGACCCTAATATTATAGAATCCATTTCTATTTTAAAAGATGCGGCATCAGCTTCAATTTATGGTTCGCGCGCGGCAAATGGTGTTATTTTAGTCACCACAAAACGTGGGTCGGGTAAAAAGATCGGCATCAATTATAACAGCTATGCCGGCTGGCAAAGGCCAACCAATATGCCCGATGTTGTAAATGCGCTTGATCATATGCTGCTGATGAATGAAGCTTACACCAATGTAGGCAGAAGTCAGTTGTATCCTAATGATCTGATAGAGCAATACCGCACGCAGGGTGGCGTAAGTTCAGACAAATATCCCAATACCGATTGGCAGAAACAGGTATTAACCGGCTCGGGTTTCCAGCAAAGCCATTTCCTAACTGTTGATGGAGGCTCAGAGAATATCCGCGTATTTACTTCAGTAGGCTATTTTGACCAGAAGGGGATCATCGAAAATTCAAGTTACAGGCGTTATACTGTGCGTAACAATACAGATGTTACTTTCTCGAAAAAATTAAGCATGAAGTTTGATCTTCAGTTTGTAAACGGCATCACCAAAGAGCCGGCCATAGGCACCGGCAACGTATTTAACTATATGAACGGTATCCCTGCCAACCAGTTAGACAGAAATTCTAACGGTACATGGGGCATCGGCTGGAATGGCTTAAACCCTGTTGCCGCCAGTATAGAAGGTGGTACAAACCAAACTACCAGTCCATCGGGCATAATTAATGCCTCCCTAAATTACCGCCCTGTAGAATGGTTAACCGCCGAGTTTACAATAGCCCCCAAGTTGGGTGAATCTGTAGGCAAAAACTTCAACAAGTCAATTCAAACTTATTATCCTGATGGCTCTATAGGTTATAAATCGCCGGCCTTAACCTCGCTTACCGAGAATAACAGCCGCTCTGTTTACAATAATATGCGGGCAACGCTTACTGCAGATAAAACTTTTGGCTCACACGCAGTTAAAGTGCTTGTAGGTGCTTCTCAGGAAGATTACCATAACGATTTTATAAGCGCGTTCCGCGATACCTATATCTTGCCAAATTACCCCGTCATCAATTCGGGCTCGGCCGTTAATCAGCAAACCTCTGGTACTTCCGAAGAGTGGGCGCTGCGTTCATTTTTTGGCAGGGTGAACTATGATTATAAACAAAAATACCTGTTAGAGCTGAACGGCCGTTATGATGGTTCGTCGCGTTTCTTAACAGGTAAACGATATGCCTTTTTCCCTTCAGCATCGGCAGGCTGGCGTATCTCACAGGAAGCATTTATGCAACCGCTAAAAAAGGTGATCGACGAGTTAAAGATCAGGGCATCATGGGGCAGGTTAGGTAACCAAAATATTGGTACTTATCCATCCACAGTATCGGTAGATCTGGGCTCGGGTGTGTTGGGCAAACAAATTGTAAATGTGGCCGCACTCAATAACCTGTCTAACAAAGATATCAGCTGGGAAACTACAGAGATGTCTGATATCGGCATCGACGCGGTATTATTCTCTAACTTAACCATAACTGCCGATTACTACAACAGGAAAACTAAAGACATATTATTACTGCTTAATGTTCCATTGATCATCGGGCTGAACGCCCCGTTCCAAAACGCCGGGGTGGTTAGTAATAAAGGCTGGGAAGTTGGGATTGGTTACAGGGGAAACATAAAAGAATTTAAGTACAACGTAAATGTAAACGTTTCTGATGTGATCAATAAAGTGGTTGATCTGCGTGGAATAAACCAAACCGGTTTAACAGTTAACAGGGAGGGATACGCCTATGGTTCTGTTTTTGGTTACCAGGCCGAAGGTTTTTTTAAAGATGCGCAGGATGTAGCCGGCCATGCAAAACAATTTGGCACAGTTGCCCCCGGCGATCTTAAGTATAAAGACCAAAACAACGATGGTATCATCAACGAAAGTGATAAGGTGGTTTTGGGCAGCACTATCCCGCGCTACACCTTTGGCGTTAATTTCAACGGTTCCTATAAAGGGATCGATATTAGCTTCCTGTTACAGGGCGTGGGTAAAGCAAACTCTTACCTGTATGGCCCGGGCATTATGCCGTTTAGCGTAGGTAATTTAGGTGGTACCATTTTGGAACCTAATAAAGACAGGTGGACCCCAACAACCCCCAATGCCAAATATCCCCGCCTGGCATTCGGTGAATCTAATAACGAGCAAAACTCAAGCTTCTGGATGAAGGATGCATCTTACATAAGGCTTAAGAACATCCAGCTCGGGTATAGCTTTCCTGCAAAAATATCCGGGTTGGCCGGCATCAAAAGGCTGCGGGTGTATGTAAACGGATCAAACCTGTTCACGATAGACAATTTTTGGGATGGCTTTGATGTAGAATCCCCTGTTGGTACAGTAAGCGTTTATCCGCAGGTTAAAGTTTACAGTTTTGGTTTAAGCGCTAATTTTTAACTTTTTAGAGATGAAAAAGAATATAAAATTTTTTTTATTGATCACAATACTGGTGCTTGCAGGTACGGCTTGTAATAAAGATTACCTGGACAAGGTTCCGTTATCCGGCCCTTCAGATCAATCCTTCTTCACCAGCCAGGAAGAACTCATATTAGCTGTAAACGGCATATACAGCTCAATGGCTATCAGCCCAAGCGACGGTATGCCCTATAATACCACCATAGATGCTACTACAGATATTAACTGGGACCGTAACACAAGCGGCTTGCAGGCCATAGGCAGAGGTAACCAGGACAGCAACAGCGATTATGCTGCCAGCTTGTGGAGCTCTTTTTACAAGCTTATTGCAAGGTGTAACTTTATACTGGATAATGCAGAAAAAGTAAAAGGTGTAACCACACCCGCTATTTATGCGCGTTCGATTGCGGAAGCCCGTTTTGGCAGAGCATATGCTTACCAAAACCTGATAGAGCTTTACGGCGGCGTTCCGCTGGTAACCAAGATATTGGCACTAAACGAGGCCCAGTTGCCAAGAAACACCAAAGAAGAAGTATTGACGTTTGTACTAAACGAATTTGAAGAAGCCTCAAAAGATCTGCCGGTAACTTACGCCGCGGCGGATGTAGGCCGTGCAACCAGGGGCGCAGCACTTGCCTTAAAAGCCCGCGCTGCATTATTTAACGGTAAGTGGGATATTGCCGCCGCCGCCTCTAAAGCGGTAATGGATTTAAACACTTACGCCCTGCACGCGAGCTTTGGCGAATTGTTTACTTATAACGGGCAAAATTCAAAAGAGGTCATTTTATCGCTGCAGTATTTAAAAACGGCTAAAAAAACACATTCTGTTCCGCGTAACCTGTTATCAAGAAACGGGCAGGGTACAGCCAATAAAGTGCCTTCCCAATCACTTGTGGATAGCTATGAATGTACAGATGGGTTAACAATTGATAAATCGCCATTGTATAACCCCGCCAAGCCATTCCTAAACCGCGACCCAAGGCTTGGCTTCACCGTGGCTTTACCGGGTTCTACTTATTTCAATTTTCAGTTTGAAACACATAAGGACAGCCTGAAATGCTGGAATTATAACACTACCCCCGCAACCAGAGTAGATAACCAGGACGCTATTAATGCATTTGCCTCGTTTACAGGATATTGCTGGCGTAAGTATGTAGACATTACAGATAAGGTGGACGTGACTACCTCGGAGCTGAACATCATCGTGGTTCGCTATGCCGAAGTGTTATTAACCTATGCAGAAGCTAAGATAGAAAGCGGTACGGTTGATGAAAGCGTTTATGCTGCTATTAACAGTGTAAGGCAAAGGCCGGGCGTAAACATGCCGGCAATTCCATCGGGGCTATCAGTTGCCGAACTAAGGTCTATCGTTCGTAAGGAGCGTATGTACGAACTGGCGATGGAAGGGCTGCGTTTATTTGATATAAGGCGATGGAAAATAGCCGAGCAGGTAATGGCCGGGCCTTTTTATGGCCGTATTCCCAAAGGGCTTTTAGCTGCCGCCCCGGTTATTGATGCTAACGGTATTGCAAATTACAGCAATGTACCCAACAGGGCAGATATGCGCGTAATAGAAACCAGGCTGTTTAACCCCAACCGGGATTATCTTTGGCCTATCCCTAATATCGAAACTGTTACCAACCCTAAGCTAACACAAAACCCGGGCTACTAAGCAGGCGGGTAGTGTTTTAGTAAACCTTTTAAGGGCCTGCTGTTTATAGCAGCAGGCCCTTCTTTCTCAGAATAAATTTCGTGTTCTTCATCTAACCAACTAATAGTTATGAAAAAACATCAAAAAGCCGTTGCGTTGCTCATTATTGCATTAAACTTTTGTATCGCAGCAAATGTACAGGCACAAAACGGGCGTACTACGGATGTAGATATATGCGTATATGGCGGTACATCGGCAGGGGTAATTGCTGCATATACCGCAAAAAAAATGGGCAAAACTGTTGTACTGATAGAGCCCGGTAAACATTTAGGCGGGATGTCATCCGGCGGATTGGGTTACACCGATATTGGCAACAAATATGTAGTTACCGGCCTGGCCCGCGATTTTTACCGCCGCATTGGCGATCATTATAATAAACTTGAGCAGTGGGTGTTTGAACCTAAAGTAGCAGAAGGCATATTTAATGATTATGTAAAGCGTGCCGGCTTTAGCGTAATGTACAATAACCGCATTGTTAGGGTAAACAAGGCGGGCAATAAACTGCAGGAAATTGTGGTGGAAAATATCGCGGGGAAAACCGCGGCCAATAAAAGTACCATCCGTGCTAAGGTGTTTATTGATTGTACTTATGAAGGCGACCTGATGGCCCTGGCCGGTGTTGCCTACAGCGTTGGCCGGGAAGCTAACAGCGAGTATAATGAAACCATTAACGGCGTACAGTTGATGGAAGGGCACCAGATCCCTGATGGTATTGACCCCTATGTTGTGCCGGGGCAGCCACAAAGCGGCTTGTTATGGGGCGTTGGCAGCCAGCAGTTGCAGGCAACAGGCGCGGGCGATAAAAAGGTGCAGGCCTATAATTTCCGTATCACCTTAACCAACGTGCCCGAAAACCGCATTGCTATTAACAAGCCCGAAAATTACGACCCTAAAAAATATGAGCTGTTGATCCGCCTGAAAGAAAAAAGGCCTTGGAAAGCCCTGAGCGATGTATTTATATGGAGCATAATGCCCAACGGAAAAACAGATATCAATAACAAAGGCGGTTTTTCAACCGATATGATAGGGATGAACTGGGAATACCCTGATGCGGATTATAATAAAAGGGCCGTACTGTGGAAAGCACATGAAGATTATACCAAAGGCCTTTTATACTTTGTTGGCAATGATCCGCGTATCCCGGCTAATATCCGTGAGGAGATGCAAAAATGGGGATACCCTAAAGATGAATTTACCGATAACCATAACTGGACACCGCAGCTCTACATCCGCGAAGCACGCCGTATGATTGGCGAACTGGTAATGACCCAGCAGTATTGCCAGGGTAAGGAGGTAGCTGCCGATGGCGTGGGGATGGCCGCTTACACCATGGATTCGCACAATTGCGACCGCCTTGTAGTAAACGGGCAAGCGAAAAACGAAGGGAATGTAGAAGTGGGTGGTTTTGGGCCATATCCAATTGCTTACAGGGCCATCATCCCCAAAGAAAAAGAAGCAAGTAATTTATTTGTACCTGTATGTTTATCGGCCACACATATTGCCTATGGGTCTATCCGGATGGAACCTGTATTTATGGTTCTGGGGCAGTCGGCTGCCGTAGCTGCATGCCAGGCTATCGATAATAAAATCACAGTACAGCAGGTAAATGTTGCAGCAGTTCAACGCATTCTAAAGGCCGACCCGCTTGCGGATAAAAGTACACCGGAGCTATTGGTTGATAATGGCGATACCGGTAATGTGCAAATTACCGGCGACTGGAAAACAGAAAAACATGGCGGCTACGGGCCATCCTTCCTTTTGGATACTTCTAAAGCGGCTTCAGCAGCTTCTGTACGGTTTACGCCTGCAGTAATTAAAGATGGCTCTTACCAGGTGTATTCCTATTTTCCTAAGGTTAAAAATGCTGCGGCTAAAACCGTAATGGTTGTTTACGATGGGCAAAAAGCAACTAAAAAAGTAATAAATCAGTCGGATATTCAGGTACAGGGCCAAACATCCGGAGAGTGGGTATCACTTGGTGAGTATCGATTGTCGCGTGGAAATAAAGCTTACGTAGAGGTTTCAAATAAAAACTCTGATGGGGCTATCATTGCGGATGCTGTTCTTTTTATCCCCGTCAAAAAAAATAATTTATAATATCCGGTATTATGTATAATACTCATTTAAAAACAAAACTGCTGGTGGGTATCTGTTTGGTATTAACTACGATAGCCAATGCGCAATCCGGCATGCAAGATCAAAAATACGATCTCGTAATTGTTGGGGGCACACCTGCAGGTATAATGGCTGCAATTTCATCTGCAAGGCTGGGTAAAACATCGGTTATACTGGAGCGAACATCACATGTGGGAGGCTTGCCTGCCAATGGGCTGGGGGCAACAGATATAGCAACACGCGGCGCAACCACGGGCTTGTTTACCGAGTTTGTTGGGCGCGTTAAGCAATACTATACCAATAAGTACGGCGCTGCATCTGAGCAGGTTAAAGCCTGTAGTGATGGTTATCATTTTGAGCCCTCGGTGGCCGAAAAAATATTTGGAGAGATGCTGGCTGAGAATATCAGTAAAATAACTGTACTGAAAATGAGGCAATTTAATGCCGAGCCGCAAAATATCCAGATAACAAACGGGAAGATAGTGCGCATAACGGTGTTAAACCGCCAAACAAAGAACAATGAAGCATTTGCAGGTTCTGTTTTTATTGATGCTACCTATGAGGGCGACCTTGGCGCAGCTGCCAAAATACCTTTTAGGGTTGGCCGTGAGGGCAAGGGCGAATTTAACGAACCCGGCGCGGGCCGTGTTTATAAATACTGGCAAGGCGCCGAGGGCGAAGGCAGCACGTACCAAGCAGATAATGCCGTACAATCTTACAATTACAGAATTTGCCTTACCAATGATGCATCAAATAGTTTACCTGTGGAGAAGCCCGCCAGGTACAACCGCGATGAATATGTATCGATGATTGAAGATGTTTGGACAGGCAGGCACACGGGCTTTCAAATGCAACAGGTTACCGCTGCCATGATGGAAGATAACCGTAAAACACTGGCCAATGGCGGCGTTACCAAAATTCCCGGCGACAGGTGGGGGATTGGGAAAATTACCAACATGGTAACCCTTCCCAACCGTAAAACGGATGGCAATAACCAGCATATGGCATTTATATCTACAGACCTCCCTGAGGAAAACTGGCCCTGGCCAACTTCCGGCTGGAGCTGGAGGGATGCTTTTGCAGAACGGTTAAAAGATTATACACTTGGCCTTATTTATTTTGCCCAAAATGATAAAGAGCTACCGGAGAGTTTTCGTAAAGCTACAAAGGAGTGGGGCCTGGCTAAAGATGAGTATGGTGATAACGGCAATTTTCCCCGCCAGGTTTATATACGGGAGGGGCGCCGTTTTGAGGCTATGTACTTTTTTACTGCCCGTGATGCCACCGCTGTATTGCCCGGTAAACGCCCGCCCGTGCATCCTTCAAGCGTAACGGCAAGCCACTACGCGCTCGATTCGCACGCGGTAAGAAAACGCGAACCCGGCAAAATTCACCTGGATGGCTTTATCAGTTACCCTACGGCCGTATATACCGTGCCACTGGGGGTAATGGTTCCGCGGCAGGTTAGTAATCTGATTCTCCCGGTGCCTGTATCCGGCAGCCATATTGGTTTTTCTACCATCCGTATGGAACCCTGCTGGATGGCGCTTGGCCAGGCAGCGGGCATAGCCGCATCATTGGCTATCGATGGGCGTAGCCGCATCAGCGAAGTAGACAACGAGCAGCTACAGGACAAATTGATAGATCAGAAAGCAACCTTAATTTATTATAAAGATGTTGATCCGTTATCCCCTGATTTTAAAATGGTGCAATTTATGGGTTTAAGAGGATACCTGCCCGATTGGGAGGCCCGTTTAGATGCCCCTGTGGATAAACAACAGGTACTCATTTGGAACAAACTATCAGGATTAAAAAAAGCAGCTCCGCAGGGTGATATCACACGTAAACAAATGCTGACCGGCATTTACAGATCGTTAACAAAATAGAGCGATCCTTTAAAACGGGAATGAAATACTATTACACAGCCGTATAACCTGTAATTATGTACAGGTTATACGGTTTATTATCCGATAGAAAGTTTACCGGGTTTACTTAGGCTGCACAATTTTAAACTCGCCTGTTTTGATATTGAGCGACCAGGGCTGCGGTTTGGGGAGCCAAAGCTTTCCATCGCCTATCTCCAGCGGCATCCAAAGGTAGCGCGAATCCCATTGTGCCTTAGGCCTCCATTGGTCGGCCATAAATATTACCGTGGTAGATTTTGTGCCGGTTACCTTAACCATCATGGTGGATTGCGATTGGTAGGTGTTGCTATCGGGCGGGGCTATGTCTTTAAAATCTGTCCACGGGCCTTCCAGCGATTTTGCAGTGGCGTATTTGTTGGGGTTGGGGTTCCAGCCGGTCAGGGCAGATCCAATGGCGTAATACAGGCCGTTGTAATGTACTACGGCACCACCTTCAAGCGGAGCTTTTATAAGGCACATCTCCTTTTCCACACTCATCAGGTTTTCGGCAAGTTTAACAATGTGAAAGCCAAACTCGCGGTCTTCAAATATCAGGTAGGCAGATCCGTCGTCGTCAATAAACTGGCCAATGTCGCGGCTTTGGCGGCCAAGCGGCCTAAAGCTTTTTACAAATTTAAAATTACCGTTGGCGCTGTCGCTAACGGCGATGCCAACACGCGCGTATTTATATTGCCGGTCATCCAAATGAAAATACATTACATACTTTTTTGCCTTTGGCTGGTAATACACTTTAGGCCTTTCCAGGATCCAGCCGGTGCCCAGGTTTTCGGGGTCGGCCATTTGTACTACATCTTTCTGGAAGGTCCAGTTCATCAGGTCTTTAGAAGCGTAGCAGCTTACGTAGCGCAAATTGGGGTCGAGCCCCTGCCTGCGTTCTTCGCCGTACCAGTAATAGGTTTTCTTAATTTTTATGATGCCGCCACCGTGCGCCTGTATATGGTTGCCGTTTTTATCGGGCCAAGGCTGCCCGGGCTCTATTGCCGTGCGTTGTGCAAACAATGCGGTAATAGGGAAGATGAAATAAAGAAGCGTTAAAGTATATTTCATAAAGATGTATATGGAGTTTCTGCAGATGGATTGATCTGTAAAATTTACAGGCAGAACGTTGCCGCTGTAATTAAATAAAAGCTCTAAAATACAGAATATAGCGCGTTTTATAGCAATGGGAGCATTAAATGAAAATTGTGGGAACACTCCCAAAAGTGGGAGCGTTCCCACAAAGGGTTAATAATTAAATTCTATTCTTTTAAAGGTTTAACTGGATAGATTTGAGAACCAATTATAACATTATCAAATACCGCTATGGGAAAATTTTTAGCATCCATTATTGTATTATGGACGGGTTGTTATACCGCTGTTTTTGCCGGAGAACAACCCGGCATAAAGCGCCAAACAATAGCTGAAGTTCAGGCAATAAAAGGTACTTCAAGTCTACAGGAAATTTCACTGAATGGAAAATGGCTATTTAGAACCGATTCTGCCAACGTTGGCGAAAAGGAGCAATGGTTTGCCGGCAATACCGTAAAATTCCCCGATGCTTTATCTGTTCCCGGTAACTGGAATACCAAAAATGAATATGCAAATTATACAGGCAAGGCCTGGTACAAAAGAACAATAAACATCCCGGCCAGTTTAAAGGGCAAACTTATAAGACTTTACTTTGAAGGTGTAGCCACCGATGCCAAAGTTTGGGTGAATGGCAAATTCGTTATTGCGAACAACTCTGGCTATCTCGATTTTGAAAAAGACGTATCCGAGCTTTTGAACTATGGCGCAAGCAACACCATAACCGTTAGTGCCGAAAATAGCTTTAAAGTAGGCGCGCTATGGAACTGGGGCGGTATCAGGCGGCCGGTTAAACTGCTTATTAATAACCCGGTTTACATCAAGCAGAATCACATTTCACAAAAGGTTGATCTGGATAAGCATACAGCAGATCTTGATTTTGCCCTGAGTTTATTTAATAAAGAAACATCAGCCCAAAAAGTAACCGGCAATATTTTGGTTTACCAGCAAAAGAAACTGATAAAAACTCTACCCTTCAACGTAACGCTAAATGCCAATAACCTGCAGGTGATCAACCTTAAAACAAAACTGCAATCGGCGGATGTAAAACTCTGGAGCCTTGACGCCCCGAACCTGTACACCTGCAAAGTGGTGCTGTTGAAAAACAACATAACCGTAGATGAACATGAGGACAATTTTGGCCTGCGTAAAGTTGAACTGGATAATGCAAAATATCAGCTTAAACTAAACGGCGAAGTAATAAGGCCAATTGGCTTTAACCTGGTGCCCGATGATCGCACTAATGGCAACGCCTTACCACTTTGGCGTGTGAAGGAAGATATCGACTTGATGAAAAGCCTTGGAGCAGGGATGGCCCGCATGTCGCACGTGCCGTATCATAAAGAGTTGCTTGATTATTTAGATGAGAAAGGCATTTTAATTATTGAGGAGATCCCAATTTGGGGCGAAACCGATATGGTGCGGAAGGATAACGAAATTACTAATGCCTGGATGGAACGGATGATAAACGACCACTTTAACCACCCCAGTATATTTGGCTGGAGCGTTGGTAACGAGATTGGCCGCAACGCCGATGTAATGGGCTATGTAGAAAACGCCATTAAATATGCGCGCCCTTTAGATACCGCCCGCCTGCATGTAATGATCAGCCACACGGCCGATAGGGAGAAAGACCCGCTGATATTTTCTGATCTTGGCTTTATAAACAGGTATGGTGTAAGCGGCAGTTATGCCGATAAAGTGCATCAGCTCCATCCCAAAAGCACGCTGTTTTTCTCAGAGTTTGGCTATAATCAGTTGAATGAAGATCTGTCGGCAGATTTTCCTATCAAGGCTTTAATGCAATCCATATCGCAAAAGCCTTACCTCATCGGCGCCTCGTTGTGGACGTTTAATGATTACCGCAGCGATTACACCGGCACCAAAGAGTTTTCGCAAAACCGCCCCTGGGGTATTGTTGATGTTTTTCGCCAGAAAAAGAACGCCTATTATTCCTACCGTGACGCCAATATGCCGTTTGCGGATATATTATTAAATAACCAGGCCCTGAACGAAGGCGATAAACAGTTTACAGCTAAGCTACTATTAAAACCGCATGGCGTTTTAGATATCCCAGCTTATACGCTGCACAATTACCGCGTAGTGTGGAAGGTGCTGGATGATCGTAATTTGATAACAGGCGGCGGCAGCAAAACTTTTGAAAAAATAACTCCCGGTGATGCTGATATCAATTTAGCTTTAAATAGCAAAGTAACCGGCGGTAGTTCCATAAAGGCTGTGGTAAGTATTGTTTCGCCTTTAAATTATACGTTGTATGATACTACGGTGTATTTCAAAAAGCCGCAGGCTACTAAAGTTATAGCGGCATACAGCACTTTAAACCCGTACGCAAAAGGAACAGATCAAAACCTTTTTATAAAGGTGCTGTACGAAAAGAATAGTTCAGCTGCTTCTTATAAACTAAGATATAGTGTAGATAATGGTGCCGAAACAGAAACGCCTGCATCTGTCGTCAATTATATTAACATCCCCGGTTTGCGCCTGCAGCAGGAAGTAAAACTAAGCCTGGTAAGTATTAACAGCGCAGGCGAAACCATAACCGCCTTGCCGCCAATTAAAGTAACCGGCACTGTTTTGCGCCCCTTTATCCAATACACCGAACCTGCGGATGGCGGCTTTTTTATCGGTTTTGAAACCCTGAAAGCCGATAACAAGCTTACTGTGCAGGTAACTGATAAACCCGGCAATTATACCCATGCAAAGGAAATAATTGCCAACACAAAAGGCGTTATCTGCATAGAGGGCCTAACTAACGGCAAACAATATTACTACCGCATAAAACGCGATCAGCAGAATGATAACTGGTCGCCGGAAATTTCGGTAATGCCCGATGGTGGAATTAAACCTGCCAGGCCCTTTATACAAGGCGTAATTTTTAGTGAGAATAATGCCATCATCAGCTTTATCCCGGTGAAAAAATCTACCGGGTACAGCCTGCAATATAAGCTGCCATCCGAAAGCGTTTGGCATACAGAAACTATAACCGCCAGCCAGATAGATCAGTACCAGTTCAGCATCAAAGGCAACCCTAAAACATTGCAGGTTAAACTGGCAGCGCTTAACCAATACGGGCAATCGCCTTATGCGGATTACACTGCCGTTAAATAATATTCCATACCTAAACAATTAATATTATGGCCCCTTATGGGGCCGTAGTGTTTTATAGGCCTCATCAGCTGGAATTGCGTACAATTAACTGCGTCTTTAAAACAACAGTGGGGGCTTTCCAGTCGGCTACATCACGTTCTATCTGGTCCAGCAGGAGCTGGGTAGCCGTGCGGCCCATTTCTTTTATAGGCTGCTCAACGGTGGTTAACGAGGGTTCGATAAGGGATGACACAAAATCATTACTAAAGCCAATAATGGCGATATCCTCGGGGATGCGCAAGCCCGTTTCTTTAATCAGCCGGATAGCTTCAATCGCTGTAGGGTCGTTAATACAAAATATCGCATCGGGCCGTTCCTTTAAATTGAGGAAGTAATTGATGTAAATCTTCACTTTATTAATTGCCAGGTCGTAATGCACTACCAGGTCCTCATCAAACGGGATCTGGTGTTTAGCTAAAGCCGCGGTATAACCGGCTTTGCGGCGTTTGCAGATACTTAATGATTCGGGCCCGGATAGATGGGCTATCCGGCGTTTGCCACGGGCTATTAAATGTTCAACCGCGGCGAAGGCACCTTCATGGTCTTCTACTATCACTTTTGGTACTATCATCTCGTCGCACACCCGGTTAAAAAACACTATGGGGATGCCTTTTCGCTGAAAAAGCTTCAGGTGCTCAAAATTATTGGTTTCCCGGGTGATAGAGATCAGCAAGCCATCTACCTGGTGGGCCAGCATTACCTGCGCGTTGGAAACCTCCGTTTCATAACTCTCGTCGCTTTGGCTGATGATGAGGTTATAGCCTGCTTCTTTAGCCCTTTCCTGCGCGCCAATGATCAGCTGCGGAAAAAACGACCGCGAAAATTCAGGCACAATAATGCCCAGCGTATGGCTGGCTTTTTTCATCAACCCGATAGAGAACATATTGCGCTGATATTCCAGTTGATTGGCCAGTTGTAAAACCTTATCGCGTGTTTGCTCGTGCACGCTGGGGTGCCCCGTTAAAGCCCTTGATACGGTAGACTTTGATATGCCCAACTCTTTAGCGATATCAAAAATGGTAGTTTGATGTTTTTTCACTTCAAGAATAATTATAAATGCGCTCCATCCCAAATTTGGGAGCGTTCCCAAGGTAAAGTATTTATTTCGAACTGGTTGTTGATGTTTTTTAAAATATCAATACATGCCTTAATGGGAGCACTCCCAAATTTGGGAGCGTTCCCATGTGTGTTTTTTGTCTGCCATATTATAAAAAAGCTTCTTTGGGTGATACTTTCGGATAACCAATTATTACCAGGAGCTGCCGCTGTTCTTAAAACAGCAGGTTTCCATAAACCAAGTTATCATGAATCCTAAAAACACTGGGCTAACCAACCCAATTGCAACTGTAAATGCAGGCAGCACCCCATGCCGGCAGCAGCGCAGTATGAATTTAAACCTATTAATTAAACCTAAAAATTAATCCAATGATCAAAAAACTTACTTTTTTAGTCATGCTGGTCTTCTCATATAATTTGCTTTCTGCGCAAGGCACGCAAGTTATTAAGGGTAAGATAATTGATGGCGCCGGCTTGCCACTGGTTGGGGCAACTGTTTATTTAACAGTTGAGAAGAAAGCCGCCGCCGCAGATGTTAAAGGTGACTTCAGCATCACATCTACCAACCCGCAAAATAAACTCCGTATCACCTTTGTGGGTTACAAAACCCAGGAACTGGAGTTAACTGCTTTAAGCACTAACAGCACCATCACCCTGCAAAATGATGGTACCAACCTTAACGAAGTTGTGGTTGTGGGTTACGGCACAACCGCCAAGAAAGACCTCACCGGCGCTGTAAGTACCCTCAGCGGCGATTTAATTACCGAGCGTAAAACAACCCGCATAAGCCAGGCCCTGCAGGGCGCTATCCCCGGTGTACAGGTAAACCGTAATGCCGGTACGCCCGGTGCAAGCGGCAGCATTCTCATCAGAGGCATTACCACTTTAGGGGTAAATGATCCATTGGTAATTGTTGACGGTGTGCCCGGCAGTATAGATAACTTAAACCCCGATAACGTAGAGAGTATATCGGTACTTAAGGATGCGGCATCATCTGCTATATATGGTTCGCGTGCGGCGGCGGGGGTTATTTTAATTACCACCAAACGCGCCAAGGAAGGCCAGTCGGATCTTACCTACAGTGCCGATTTCGGTATTCAGAAACCCATTACCATGCCCAAGTTTGTGAATGCGCAAACCTATATGGCCTTATTTAACGAGCTGAAGGCGAATGATGGCGCTACACCTATTTATGACCCGGCTGTAATTGCCGATTATGCAAACTTAAGTGCTGCCGACCCTGATAAATATCCTAATACCGACTGGCAGGACGGTTACTTTAAAAAGAGCGCGTTTCAGCACAGGCACGATCTGAATTTAACCATCGGTACCAAAAATGTAAAAACAAAGGTTATTGCAGGCTATATTAACCAGGACGGGCTGGAGCCTAACCGTTCTTTCAACCGCTACTCGTTCCGTGTAAATAACGATCTGCGTTTTAATGATAAGTTGAGCGGAAATGTAGATTTCTCTTACTACAGGGCGCAATCCTTATCTGCCACCACATCAGACATTAACCTGGTGAGGCAACTGCCCGCCGTTTATGATGATTATTACAGTGATGGCCGATACGCGCCGGGTAAAGATGGTGCCAACCCTATAGCCAACAACATGTTAGGCGGCCGTACCAATGTGCGCAACAACCAGTTTACCGCACGTATGCAGTTAAATTATGCGCCGGTTAAAGGCCTTAAGCTAACGGGTATATTCTCACCGCAGATAGGCTTCCTTCATTCAAGTGCCTTCTCGCAGATCGTGTCGTATTCCTCATTGGTAGATCCAACGGTTGTTATTAACCGGTTTAACAATACCAACTCGTTAACACAGTCGCAATCATACAACCAGGCGTTAAACGCGCAATTTTTGGCAAACTACAATATTACCGTAGCAAAAGATCATTCCATTACAGCATTATTAGGTTACGAGAGTAATGATTTCAGGGACGAGAACAACAGTGCGTTCCGCGATGGGTATGTATTGCCGGCCTACCAGGTAATTGATGCAGGCGCAAAGCTGAATGCTACCAACTCCGGTAACGCATCTGAAAGTGCTCTGCGATCGTTCTTTGGGCGCATAAACTACAACTACAAAGGCAAATACCTGTTGCAGGCTAATGCCCGTTATGATGGCTCTTCACGCTTTGCACCTGCAAACCGCTGGGGTTTCTTCCCGTCGGTATCCGGTGGCTGGGTGGTTTCCGAAGAGGAGATCTTTAAAGGCAAGCTGCCATTCTCTTTCCTGAAAGTTAGAGGATCATGGGGCCGCAACGGTAACCAGCAGATAGGCAACTACAGCTATCAATCGCTTATTAACTTAAACACCGTATTGTTTTACAATTCGGCCGGGCAAATTGTGCCTGCTACCGCAGGTAACCAGCTAAACTATGCCGTTACGGATATTACCTGGGAAACCAAGCAGGATTTTGATATCGGTATAGATATGGCATTCTTCAGAGATCGCCTATCGGTAACTGCCGATTACTTCAATAAAACCACATTTGATATTTTGCTGAACCTGCCCATCCCGTTAAATACCGGTTTATTGGCAACCCCGCAAAATGGCGGTAAAATGCTTAACAAAGGCTGGGAACTGCAGATAAGCTGGAACGACAGGATAGGCAACGACTGGAAATACGGCTTCTCGGTTAACCTGTCCGACTATAAAAATAAAATTGTTGATCTGAAAGGTACCTCAACCCTTGGCTCACAGGCCTTGCTGGAAGGGCAGCCCTTTAACGTTTGGTACGGCTACCAAAACCTGGGCTACTTTAAAGATGCCGCGGATGTAGCCTCATCGGCCAAGCTAACCGGTACCGAAAAACCTGGGGATCTGAAATATGCCGACTTAAACGGCGATGGTAAAATAACAGCCGATAAAGATCAGATTCCGTTAGGCAACTCGCTGCCGCGCTACTTGTTTGGCGGTAACGGTAACGTAAAGTACAAGAATTTCGATTTTGCCTTCTCGTTCCAGGGGATAGGCAAGCAGCGCAGCCGCCTCAGCGGGTTTATGGTGCAGCCTTTTGACAGCAACTTTGGTAATGTAAACACCTATTACGTTGATAATTACTGGACACCGGACCGCCCGAATGCCAAATACCCAAGGTTAAGCTATAACAACAAAAACATCAACTACGATCAAAGCTCCGATTTCTGGTTCTTCAACGGATCATACATCAGGCTTAAAGATGTAACATTTGGCTACACTTTCAACCCTGGCTTGCTTAAACGTGTGGGCGTAAAAAATGCGCGGATCTTTGTAAGCGCTACAGACCTGTTCACCTCAAGCCATTACCCAAGAGGCTGGGATCCGGAAGGCACACAGGGTAACAACCCGCTGGTGGTAACCTACTACTCTGGTTTAAGTGTTACTTTTTAATTAAACGCATCATGAAAAAGACATACACATATAAAATATTACTGCTAACACTGTTAATTACAACCGGTTGCCGCAAGCTGGACCGGTTTCCCCTGGATAGCCCCAGCACATCTACCTTTTATTCCAACAAAACCGAATTAGACCTTGCCGTGAGTGCCCTGTACAACAGCGGCATTTACGTGCAGGATTCAGAAGAATGGTCTGATAATTTCTGGAACAGAACTACCATTGGTAACGAGATTATACACAGCACGGCAACCATCCAGTCGTTTAACTTCTCAAACACATGGTTAACATGTTATAAGGGTATTGCGAGGGCAAACGGCATTTTAGATAACATTAATAAAGCTGCTGATGTTACTGATGCCTATCGCAAGCAGGTTGAAGCACAGGCCCGGTTTGCCCGCGCTTATGAATACTCGTTGCTTATTGTTCACTTTGGCGATGTACCCTTAATTAAAACCACACTTTCCCTGCCAGATTCTTACAAGATAAAGCGCACCTCTGCAAAAGAAATTCAGCAGTTCATCAACAGCGAGTTTGATTTTGCAGCATCGGTATTGCCGGCAACCTATACATCGGGCCTGGTGTATTTTACTAAAGGCGTAGTGCTGGGGATGAAAGCCCGCCTGGCAATCTCGCTTAACGACTGGCAAACAGCTGCCGATGCCGCAAAGCAAATTATGGATCTGAAAGTGTATGCGTTATACCCATCATACCGCAACTTGTTTTTGAGGGCAGGGCAGCACAGCTCGGAGGTGATCTTGTCTTTCCCGCGGTCGGTAACGTACCTCAATACTTATGATATTCAGTACACCATATCAAGGCTGGCAGGTGGTTTTGCATCGAGCATCCCCTCGCGCGAAATGATAGACAGCTACGAATGTACCGATGGTAAAACCATTGATAAATCGCCGCTGTATGACTACAAAAACCCATATGCCAACCGCGACCCACGCTTAAACGCTACCATAGTTACACCGGGCGATACCTTTTTAGGTTACGTTTTTCAAAATCACCCGGATAGTACACTGGTTTTTAGCACTAAAGACAATAAGAAAATTGCCAATAAGGATAACAAAGGTACTGCTAACCCTTTCGCCAGCTTTACCGGCCATTTATGGAAAAAAGGTATCGACGATAGCCAGTTAGCCAACATCAACAAGGTTGATCTGGATCAGATCGTACTCCGTTACGCCGAGATCCTGCTGATATATGCCGAAGCCAAAATTGAGCTTAACCAGGTAGACCAAACCGTTTTAGACGCCATTAATACCGTTAGGGCACGTGGTTATGGTGTAGCCCTGGCAGCAACAAGCTCTTATCCGGCAGTTACAACAACCGTTCCGGCCGATTTGCGGAAAATATTACGCCGCGAACGCCGGATAGAACTGGCGCTTGAAGGAAGGCGATACCTTGACCTGCTGCGCTGGAAGCTGGTTGATAAGGTTTTCAGTAAGCCAATGTATGGCGTGCCGTTGAATAAGGCAGATTACCCATACCCGGGCACGCCTGTTTTTGATGAGGATGATATCCCGTCATACGAGGCCTTTGCATCAAAACTAACGGCTATAGATAAGCGCATCTTCGACCCTAAATATTACCTGTGGCCGGTGCCTTATAACGAATTGGCTTTAAACAGCGAATTAGGGCAAAACCCCGGATGGTAAATTCAGGGCGAACACTGCACACAAGCTGTGCAGTGTTCGCTTACCACAGTTAAACTATTTGTATAAAACACACTTAATGAATTTATTAAGAACGCTGATTTTAATAGGATTTTACGTAATGCTTGGCAGCTTTTGCTTTGCGCAGGGGAAATTAACATTCCTGGTGGCGGGGCAAAGCAACGCCGTTGGGCAGGGCGATTCCAGTCTTTCGGTAAAAGCAGGATTAGAGGGAACCTTTGAGTACAGCTATACCGGCAACAATCTGCGCCCGCTGGCAGACCCTGTGGGCACCAAAGAGCTGAGCTTTGAAAGGGCTGCCACCGGCAGCGCCTGGCCGGCTTTTGCGGCACAGTTACATCAGCTTACACAGCAGCGCATCATCATTATCCCGGCAGCACGCAACGGCAGTTCATGTAATGCCAAAGCCGAACTGGAGAACTACGGAACATGGGATACCACCGGCGTGCTGTTTAAAAACGCCGTACTTAAAACCAAACTGGCCCTTAAAAAGACAGGCCAGCCACTAAACGGGATAATCTGGGTGCAGGGCGAGCGCGATGCCAACGCGATTAACAGCGGTACTATTACAACTGTTGCATATGAGGCGAGTTTAAGAAAACTCATTACCCGTTTCAGGCAGCAGTTGGGGGGCAGTATGCCTTTTTATATTATGCAAACGGGGTATTATAAGAACCATCCCCGGGCAGGGTTTGATTCGGTTCAGGCTGTTCAGCAGCGCGTAGCTTTAACGGTGCCGCATGTATATATGGTGTTTAAAACATCCGGGTTTGCAACGCAGAACAGGCTGAAGGACGAGATCCATTACGACCAGGGCGCGTTGAACGAAATGGGTAGAGCCATTGCAGATACCGTTTATCAGCTTAATCCACATTTAAATGCCGCCAAAGTTTTTGGCGATAATATGGTGCTGCAGCAGGGCATCCCCATTAAAATATGGGGAGCTGCCGTGCCGGGCGCGATGGTGAGCCTTAAGCTGAACTTAAAAACTATTACGGTTAAAACTGATGCCAATGGCAGGTGGCTGGCCAGTTTGCCGGCGTTTAATTACGGTGGTCCGTATGTATTGCATATCAAAACTAAGGAGCAAGCCATCAGCTATATAAACATAATGATAGGCGAGGTGTGGCTGGCTTCCGGGCAATCGAACATGAATTTTGAAATAGGGCGCCCAATTGCCGATATGGAGAAGGTTGTTGCCGCGGCCAATTACCCCATGATCCGTATGTTTAACGTAACCCGGCAGGTTAGCAGAGTGCCGCTTAACGAGGTAAAGGGCGGCGAGTGGTTAGTATGCAACAGCGCTAACGCGCCTAAATTTTCGGCAGTAGCGTATTTTTTTGCACGCAGGCTGCATCTCAAAAAGAAGGTAGCCGTTGGCATTATTAATGCATCTTACGGAGGTACCCCAATTGAAACCTGGATGAGCAGGGAAGCCCTTACAGATCATCCCGATTACAAAGAAAAACTTCCCTGGCAGTTTACCGATAAAAGCGATTGGACCGCTATGCAGGCCAAAACCGACAGCATCAACCGCGAGAAAGACCGTGTGATTCAAACGGCAGCTAACGGGCAAAAGTTAGGTGTGCAATTGCCGGGTTATGATGATAGTGGCTGGGGCGGGCGTAACTATCCCATCCGCACCCCAGATCTGAAAGCCCCGGCCTACAGCATCATCTGGTTCAGGAAAACGATTGATGTGCCCGCCACAGCCCCGGTTAACCAAAGCTATACGCTCGACTTGGGTAAGCTGGCGGAATCTGATATTACCTATGTAAACGGCATCGAAGCAGGGCAAAGCAAACAGCTCGATCGTACAGTTTATACCCTGCCAAAGGTACTGATCAAAGCAGGAAAAAATGTGATCGCCATCCGTTTGGTTTCGCAATGGGGGAACGGGCAGATAGGCGGGCCGATAGATACTGCTTTCCTGAAAAGTGCAGACGGACAAATAATCATACCACTTTCCGGTATCTGGCAGTACAATTATGAGCTGGAACCCAAACTGGTGCTGGGCAACGGCTACCAAAATAATCCTACGGCGCTGTTCAACGGGATGATTAACCCATTGATAGGATACGGCATAAAAGGTTTGCTGTGGTACCAGGGCGAATCGAATGCGGCTAACTACGCATCCTACAAAATTTTGCAGCCCCTGATGTTTACCGATTGGCGCAAGCGATGGGGGAATTTAAATCTGCCATTTCTGTTTGTACAGCTGCCCAATTTACAAGGCGCCACCCCGTGGCCCTGGATGCGCGAGGCGCAGGCAGCTTCTTTAAATCAGCCCAATACAGGTATGGCAGTGGCCATAGATGCCGGGGATAGCTACGATTTGCATCCACATAATAAACAGCCCCTGGGCGAAAGGCTGGCACTGTTGGCCCAACATATCGCCTATCGTGGTGACGGCGTATACCAGGGGCCTGTTTACAATTCATCGGTAATAGCCGGTGATACTATCCAGATCAGTTTTAAAAGTTCAGCAAGTAAGCTGGTATTTAAAAATAAGGCTGCAGGCAATGGCTTTTTAATAGCCGGGGCAGATCATCTTTTTTATCCAGCCAAGGTAAAGCAAAGGGGGAATATGCTATTGGTTAGTTCGCCTTTGGTAAAGCAACCGGCAGCAGTAAGGTACGCCTGGGATGCCGACCCGATAGTAAGCCTTTTTAATGAAACAGGATTGGCAGCGGCACCATTCCGTACGGATACATGGGTGCCATGATACACAAAGCCGGGATACGGCAAACACAACACAAAAAACACGTATAAAAAACTATAAATATGTTAACAGCGGAGCATGTAGCGCAAAGGGGATTAAAATTAGAGGAGCGATCTGCAGATCTTGTAATAGTGGGCGGCGGCTTATCGGGCGTTTGCGCGGCAATAACAGCCGCAAGGGCAGGGGTAAAAGTTATACTGGTACAGGATAGGCCGGTGCTTGGCGGTAACTCATCAAGCGAGGTGAGGTTATGGATCCTGGGTGCAACATCGCACATGGGCAATAACAACCGTTGGGCCAGGGAAGGAGGTTTGGTAGATGAACTGCTGGTAGAAAACATGTACCGCAATTGCGAGGGCAACCCGCTGATATTTGATACCATCCTGCTGGATAAAGTGGTTGCCGAAAAGAATATTCAACTATTGCTTAACACGGCAGTTTACGAGGTTGGCAAATCCTCAGCGGATGTTATTTCATCTTTAACCGCTTTCTGCAGCCAAAATTCTACGCAGTATCTGCTTAAGGCGCCCTTGTTTTGCGATTGTTCCGGCGATGGTATTGTGGGCTTCCTATCCGGCGCAGCCTTCCGCATGGGTGCCGAGGCAAAGGATGAGTTCGACGAGAAATTTGCCCCGACCGAAGCCTATGGCGAACTGTTAGGGCATTCTATCTATTTTTATTCAAAGGATACCGGCAAGCCGGTTAAGTACATTGCGCCGGAGTTTGCGCTGGATGATATCACAAAAATTCCGCGTTTTAAAAGTTTTAATGCGCAGGAGTTTGGCTGTAAACTGTGGTGGATAGAGTATGGCGGCCGGCTGGATACCGTACACGATACCGAAGAGATAAAGTGGGAGCTTTGGAAAGTGGTTTATGGCACCTGGAATTATATCAAAAACTCGAGCAACTTCCCCGAAGCTGAAAACCTTACCCTGGAGTGGGTAGGCACCATCCCTGGCAAGCGCGAGAGCAGGCGTTTTGAAGGTGATTATATGCTGCACCAAAAAGATGTGGTTAACCAGAACACGCATTTTGATGCGGTGGCCTACGGCGGCTGGTCGATAGATCTGCACCCGGCCGACGGGGTGTTCAGCGAGAAACCGGGCTGTAACCAGTGGCATAGTAAAGGCATTTATCAAATTCCGTACAGGTGCCTGTACAGTAAAAATATTAAAAACCTGTTCCTTGCGGGGCGCATTATCAGCGCCAGCCATATCGCTTTTGCATCAACAAGGGTTATGGCAACCAGCGCTTATGTGGCGCAGGCGGTTGGTATAGCGGCTAAAATTTGTAAGGAAAATGCTACTTATCCTGCTGATATTATCAGTTATGGAAAAATTGCACAGCTGCAAACAGAACTGCTGAAATCGGGCCAACACATCCCCGGTATTGCATTACAGGATGATGAAGATTTGGTGCAGCAGGCAAAAATACAGGCATCCAGCGAATTGGTTATTTATGGGATGGATAGCGATACCGAATACCTGCCCCTGGAGATAGCAGCAGCGCAACTTATCCCATTACCGGCGGGAGGGTTTCCCGGGATCGTTTTAAACGCCGAAGCTGAAGAAGATACCCAGTTAAAGGTAGAATTACGCACCAGCCTGAAGCCGGGCAATTTTACACCTGATAATACTGTGGCAAGCACGATATTCGATCTTAAAAAGGGCAGCAACAGCCTTACCCTTAACTTTGAGCATACGCAGGTAAATGCGGCGTATGTATTTTTAATGTTCGGCAAAAATCCATTGGTTAAATTGCAGTTTACGCAGCAGCGCATCACCGGGATGCTCTCGGTATTTAACCTTGTAAACAAAAATGTATCTAACTACGGGCGGCAAACCCCAACCGAAGATATAGGGGTAGACGACTTTGAATTTTGGTGCCCGCAGCGCAGGCCAAACGGCCTGAACCTGGCCCTTAATTTTAAACCCGGACTGGATGTTTTTAAGGTAGCCAATATCTGCAACGGGGTAGAAAGGCCAACAGACAAGCCCAATGCCTGGGTGGCTTCATACAATGATGAGAATCCTAAACTAACATTAGAGTGGGGCGAAGCTCAAACGATCAGCACCATCCACCTGCTGTTTGATACGGATTACGACCACCCTATGGAAACGGTATTGATCCACCACCCGGAATCGGTAATGCCTTTCTGCGTTCGCAATTACACTATAGTCGATGAAAACGGTACGGTTATCTTCCAAAAAACCGGCAACTACCAAACCCGTAACGTAATAAAGCTTGCAGATACGGTAAAAACCAGGAAACTAATTATAAATATGGAACATCCTTCGGCTTTAGTGCCGGCTGCTGTGTTTGCGGTAAGATGTTATGCTTAAATTGCCTCTCTAAATTATGGTACAAATAGACTTTTACGTAATGGCGATCTTCGCCTTATTAATATTTGCAATAGGCTTAACGTTTACCAAGGCGGGCAGTAAAAACGGACAGGCATTTTTTGAAGCCGGCGGCGCAACCCCCTGGTGGATCAACGGCTTATCCCTGTTTATCAGTTACTTTTCGGCCGGTACCTTTGTGGTATGGGGCTCCATCGCTTACAAAAGCGGCTTGGTATCCAACGTTATTCAGCTTACCATGGCTATTAGCGGTTTGCTGGTTGCCCGTTTTATTGCCGGTAAGTGGAAAAAAACCGGCGCCATGACGGCCGCCGACTACCTGGGCAGGCGCTTCGGTGTAAAAACGCAGCAGTTTTATACTTATTTAATTTTGCTGCTCAGCCTGTTCTCTACGGCAGCAGTACTTTACCCGGTGGGCAAAATGGTACATGTGGCTACGCTGTTCCCGCTTAATGCCTGTATTATTGTTATAGGGCTCATTATTGTTCTATATACTGCGGCAGGCGGTTTATGGGCGGTTCTGGTTACGGATGTTGTGCAGTTTGTAATTCTTTCCGCGTCGGTATTTATTGTGATCCCCATTGCATTCAGCGAGATAGGCGGCATATCGCAATTTTTTGCAAAGGCGCCATCCGGCTTTTTTCAACCCTTTAATGCCGATTATACCTTTGAGTTTATGCTGGCCTTTATTGTTTACCAGCTGTTTTACATCGGCGGTAACTGGGCCTACGTGCAGCGTTATACCAGTGTGGCAACGGTAAGGGAATCTAAAAAAGTAGCTTACCTGTTTACCGCTTTGTACTTGATTAGCCCGGTGATATGGATGCTGCCGCCGATGATCTACCGCATTATTAACCCCAACCTGCAGGGGCTCGAACCCGAAGGGGCCTATATGATGATCTGCCAGAAGGTATTGCCAGCTGGTTTAATTGGATTAGTGCTGGCCGGGATGATCTCTGCAACATCAAGCAAGGCAAACACCACCATTAACTTAGTGGCCACAGTTTTTGCAAATGATATTTATAAGCCTTTGATACGCCCTAAATCATCAGAGAAAGAGCTGATTTTGATGGCACGTTTGTTTACGCTGTTGTTTGGCGCTTTAACTATCATTGTCGCCATACTTATCCCGAGGGCAGGTGGCGTGGTGGAGGTTGTACTGAGCACGGCATCTATTGCGGGCGGGGCGCTGTTCGGGCCAATTATCTGGTCGTTGTTTACCAGGCGGCAAACTGCATTTTCGCTGGTTACTATTTCTGTTATCTCGTTAGTGGTGAGCCTGTTCTTTAAAGTGGTAACACCTTCGTTATTCGATCTTAAATTTAACCGTACGGTAGAAACCATTGTTGGCGTTGGCCTGCCGGTTCTATTGCTGCTTGCCTTTGAACTTTATTATAAAATGAACCGCATGCAGGGCCCCGATTATATGGTGGCCGCAGCGGAAGTAACCAACACCCAAACCATTGCCGAGCATGCTGCATCGCAACAGCAAAATGTTTTTGGGGTAAAGGTTATTGCTATATCCATGGCGGTAATAGGCCTGGGCATTATAACGCTGGGCATGCTGGCTACAAGTTTTCAGCAAGTTGTGATAGGTGTAGGGGGCTTTATCCTGGTGATGTCCGTCATTATCTTATACAAAATAAAACCAAAGCCAGTTACGGCACTATAAGTTAGCGATTCCGAACCCCTTTATCAACCCCATGAAAAATAAATTATACCTGTTAAGTGCCTTATTGCTGGTTTGCTCGCTTAAAAGCCAGGCCAAAATTGCCGTGTCGCGCCTCATTAGCGATAACATGGTTTTGCAACGTGGCGTAAGCACCCGCATCTGGGGGACGGCCAATCCGCAGGAAAAAATTGTGGTGAATTTTAAAGGCCGCCAATATCAAACCAAAGCATCAAAAGACGGGGCATGGGTGGTAATGCTTGCCCCGGCAGAAGCGGGCGGCCCATACCTGTTAAGCATTAAAGGTAAAAGCGAGGTGCTGAAAGTTAAAAATCTGCTTGTGGGCGATGTATGGGTATGTTCGGGCCAGTCTAACATGGAGTTTGCAGTTTCGGGCGTAATTAACGCGGGTAAGGAACTTGCAGCGGCTACCGATAGCAGCATCAGGCAGTTTAAAGTGCCTAAAGCCACCGGCGATACACCGGCAAATACCTTAACCGGCGGCGAGTGGAAAAGCAGTTCGCCGGCCTCAACGGGCGAGTTTACAGCTGTGGGGTATTTTTTTGCGCGCGAAATGCGAAGGGTTCATCCGGGTGTACCTGTTGGGTTAATTAATGCCAGCTGGGGAGGTTCGCGTATTGAGGTTTGGTTGAGTAACGCAGGTTACGCCTGGAAAGGATTGGCGGATCTGCAGAAATATCATGGGGATGAAAATATCCGCCGTATAAATTTATTGAAAGATAAAAACGACTGGCAGCCCACTGCAACGGATGCAGGCATGGCAGATGGTAAACCATTATGGACGGCCACCGATTATGACGACTCTAAATGGAAAGAATGGAATGCACCCGGCTGGTGGTGGGGTTACGGACTCGAATTTTTTGGCGGTACGCTGTGGATGCGTAAATCTTTCGACTTACCCGCCGATGTTGCTGCCAACCATATTGCTTTATCGCTGGGCCACTTTGATGATTGCGCCCGGGTTTGGGTGAACGGTAATTTAATAGATTCGGCAAATGACAGGTCGGGCGAGCTGCGTAAGTATCTTGTACCTGCTAAGTATTTACGGGCTGGTAAAAATAATATTACCCTGCAGGTTACCAATAACGAAGCCACCGGGGGTGTATATGGCGATAAGGAAAGCCTGAAGATCAATTCTGATTTTTTTCAGGTATCGCTGGCCGGCGCCTGGAAGTTTCGGATAGGTAATTTTAACTACAGCCCTAAAAGCCAGCCGTTAACCACGCCGGTTGGTTTATATAATGCCATGATCTCGCCCATAACAAATTATACCATCGGCGGCGTGTTATGGTACCAGGGCGAACAAAATGCATCAGATGTGCCAACCGCCTACAAATACCGCGATCTGCTGCAAAGCCTGGTTAAAGACTGGCGCGCGCAGTTCAGCAGCGGCAATTTTCCTTTCGTGGTGGTACAGCTGCCTAACTTTAATAAGCCAGCGCAAACGCCTGCGCCAAGTAACTGGGCAGTACTGCGCGAATCGCAGGAGCGGGTACTTGCATTACCCAATACAGCGGTTGTTAATACCATTGACCTGGGTGATGCGGAGGATATCCATCCGCGTAACAAACAGGATGTAGGCAAAAGAGTGGCGCTGGCGGTACAAAAACTGGTTTTTAAAACAGATGCGGATACCGGGCCGGTCTATCAATCTATGCAGGTTATAGGCGATTCTATTAAAATCACCTTTAACACTTCATCTAAAACTTTTATCGCCAAAGATAAATACGGCTATGTAACCGGCTTTACCATTGCCGGCGCCGATAAGAAATTTGTTTGGGCAAAAGCAAAAATAACAGGCAACCAGGTATTGGTGTGGAACGATGCGGTAAAAGCCCCCTTAAGTGTACGCTACGGCTGGGCAAATAACCCGGCAGATGCTGTTTTGTACAGCGAGAACCTGATGTCGGTTTATCCTTTCCGTACAGATGATTGGGACGCTAACGTTTATTAATTTTCGAAAAGATAACCGCTGTAGGCCAAACCCTTGGCTACACTTTTAAAGTTATCACCCGAATTTAAATTAACATGAGGAAACCTCGTTTTAAATAACTTTTGGATACTGCCCACCATAGATGTGCCGCCGGTTAAAAAAAGGCTGTCGATATTTTGCGGGATGATGCCGTTTTGCTGCATAAAATCATCCAGGTAGTTTGCTATCCTGATTACATCTTTTTCAATGATCTCTTCATAAGCCGTCAGCTGTATTTGCTCATTAATACTGATGCCCATTTTGTTGTAGCTGAATGCAGCGCTTTCAGCAGTAGAAAGTGTGATCTTTGTGTTTTCGATAGATTGAAATACAGAATAACCCAGGTTGTTTTCAATCAGCGTGATCAGATTTTTAAACTGCGGGTCGTTACCAGAAAAGTAGTAATAATCCTCAATATCTTTTCTAATACGCAGCCCATTAAAAAAGTTAATTTGTTCCCAGGAGCAAATATTTGCAAATAATGATTTTGGCACGGTTAACACCTTGCCGGGGGTAGCTTCGTATTGGGTGTTTTTACCGAAATAGGGCGTTCCTTTCTCCCACATAAATGCCGAATCAAAACTATCCCCACCGATATAGATGCCGCCACTGGCCATCATGTCGTTCTTCCTGTCTGTACTGCCAACTTTTGCAGGGTCGAGCACTAAGTAGGTAAAATCTGTAGTACCACCGCCTAAGTCGGCTACCAGCACATTCTCTTTCTTTACCAGGCTTTTTTCATAAGCAAATGCCGCCCCTATAGGTTCAAACTGATATCTCACATCTTCAAAACCGGCAATCTCTGCAGCTTTATTTAGCCGGGTTTGTGCTAATGTGTCTTTTTGCACATTGTCGTCATCAAAAAAAACGGGCCTTCCAATAACGGCTTTCCGGCAATCCTGCCCTATCAGCTGGTCTGCACGCTCTTTCAGTTCCTTCAGAATAATGGCTACCAGGTCTGATGCGTTATATCGCTTATTGTGGATGCGTGTTTCAGAGAAACTGCTTCTTGATAAGATCTGTTTAATAGATTTAATGAAGCGCCCTTTCATATTATCGCTCAGGTATGCGGTAATCGCATCTTCGCCCACAACATAGTTTTTTGCACTTAACGGATTAAACTGATGATAGAAATAAATAAGCGAAGGGATTATAACAGTGCTATGGATCTCTTTTGTTTCTTCGTTATAAATAGCCAGGGCAGAGTTGGTTGTTCCAAAGTCAATTCCGTATAAAAACTTCTTCATGCTGCAGAAATAAGATAGTTAAAATTTGAAGGGCGGCGAAAGTATTAAAAATTAGCATGATAACGAAATTGAGGTTGCATTTAATGGCGCGGTGGCCGTTACATCTTTATTTGAAACGGGGCAGCACCGTTTGCAGGGAGAATAAATTTTTCTTTTTTTGCACCGCGCTGATGATGATTTATACTTTTACACTCAGAAAAAAGTACTATCTAAATGAAAGAACAGATCATAACTTTACTTACAGGCCTAAAATCCGGCTCAATTGCTTTCAGCGATGTTATCGCGTTTATCGAGAATTACTACCAGCATCAGCCTGCAGCGTTTAAAAATGGCGATACCTATAACGAAGCGACACAAAACCAAGGCAGCGCCAAAGTTTTTGCATTCGCACAGATCAATAATTTAAGCGCAGAAGATACGCTTTATCTGTTTGCAGAACATTATAAGTCGGTTTTGGCGAACCCGGATGGTGCCGATCATCAAAACATCAGGCAGTTTATGATTCACGGCTGGCCAGGAGTGGTTTTTGAGGGAGAAGCCCTTGCTGCCAAAGTACAGTAAGTTTTAAAGTGTAGATTTTGTGGGGTTTATGCGCATGTTTTAAAACCTTTTAACGCTGCAGGTTATTAACTATTGATAAAACCGATAGATGATGGAAAATTCAAAACCGGCCCCTATAGTAACCGGGCCAGCCGAAGGGCAAAGCATAGCCATGGCTGGCAATACTTACCGCATGCTGGCTACAGGCAAACAAACCAATGGTGAATTTGCGGTGATGGATTTTTTGATCCCGCCCGGTGGTGGGCCTGGTCCGCATGCGCATGCGGGTTTCCAGGAATCTTTTTATGTAACCGAAGGGGAGATAGAGGTAAAATCGGAAGCGGGTACGTATATCGCAAAGGCCGGTTCTTTTGTAACTATTCCTAAAGGCGGCATTGTGCATCAGTTTAAAAACAAAACCGATCAGATAGCTAAAATGATCTGTATCGTTGTGCCCGCCGGGCTGGAAGCCTTTTTTATGGAAGCAGGCAAGCCCGTTGAAACTGGTGTATTGCTGCCTCCGGAGCCGGTAAATGATGAGGGTATGAAAAAGATGAAGGCGCTGGCTGAACAATACGGGCAGGAACTATTCCCGCCCGATTATTTGGATAAGCAATAGCGCTTCAAGTGCTCTTTTGGATTGTTAGGTTAAACTGAAGTAAAGAAACGGGGCATTATCATTTCTTTTAAAACCAAAACGCCATGGGGATGTTAAGCGCTACATGGAAATGACAACTACACCTAACAAAACAAGATACTCGGATGCCGAGCTGGAAGAATTTAAAGGTATTATCATTAATAAAATAGCAATTGCTAAAGAAGAGCTGGAAGCCCTTACTTCTTCTTTACAAAGTGCTAACCCAAACGGCACCGATGATACCGGCGGCGCTTATCAAACTTTAGAAGATGGTGCGGCAACCCTCGAAAAGGAAAGTATTCACCAACTGGCGGGCCGTCAAAAGAAATTTATAGAGCAGCTGGATGCAGCCCTGATGCGCATTGCCAATAAAACTTATGGGATATGCCGTTCTACCGGTAAACTGATCCAAAAGGAGCGCCTGATGGCCGTACCGCACACCACGCAAAGCATGGAAGCCAAGTTAAAGCAAAGCTAATTTGCTGCTATCCACTTCATTCTTAAACTGCTTAAGCAATATGGCCAGTTTAGGATTGATGATGTTTTTGCAAAATGGTTTCTGCGGATCACTATAATAATAGTTGAGGTAATTTGCCTCGTTTAATTTAAATGCTGCAAGAGGAATAACTTTGGTGATAATTGGTTCACTAAATTCCTGTTGCAGCATTTTAAGTGTTTGCCTGCTTTGCAGCGCCTGCTCATCGCTAACAGTATAAATGGCCGACCGGTACTTGGAACGCATAGTATGCACCGAAGTACAGCTATGCGTATACAAGTGAATAGCAATAAGTGTAGCAAGGGAAATAGGGGCTGGGTCATAGGTAACAATAACAGCTTCCGAATAAGCAGCGTTGTTTTCATCAGATGCTATCCAGCCTTGTTCCACAAGGCTTATGCCCCGTAAAGATTGAAAGATAGCCTCTGTACACCAATGGCAGCTGCCGCCAAACCCAATTTTCTCCATTACCTTATTTAACTTTGTATTGCAGCCAAAGTACATCATTGGCCAGCTTTTTTACGTGTTTTAATTTCATGGTGCTTACAGCGCCGGTTTCAAATACAGTGGTAGAGGTAGTGCCATCTGCTAAAGGGAGCAGTAATAAACTCAGTTCGTTAACCAGCCCCGCCTTCATCATGGCGCCGTTTAAGTGGCCGCCGCCTTCCAGCATCAGGGTTTTAATTGGGAAATGCCTGGTAATCTTCTGAAGAGCAAGTTTAAGATTCAGCTCCGTTTTACCGGCAAACAGGTAGGAGATACCCAGCTGCTGCAAATAATCTACATAATCCTGCGAAACCTGCTCCGTTAGAATTTCTACAATATGGTCGCCATCTATGTTATTCTCTTTCCAGGCCAGTTTGCCCGAAGCATCTATCGCGATAGCAAAAGATTTAGCTTTCGGGTCGGCAATGTGGTCTTTGGCCTCTTTTACCGGTTCGCCTTTATGAGTGTATAGTCCGTCTGCAAAATCGCGCTCCATGGTAACCCTGCCGCACATCCATGCCTGGCTGTCGTATTTTTTGTGGATGGTTTCGTAAAGTTTAATTGTTTTTTTGGACAGCCCCGTGCCCGACCAGTTCTTGGTAAGGATCTTTCCGTTTACCGAAGACATCATGTGGCAGATCACCTTCAGCTTATGTGTTTTTGATGATTGTTTCATTATTTATTAAACACAAAACTACCCTGCTTGTTGAATAATCAATGATGCAGCTATCGGCATCAATTTATATTCTTTAAAATTCAAAAGATCATGGCAAAGAACGAAAACGTATCTAACATACCCCGGAAGGGCAAACCAAGCGGCAACGGCCGCGAAAGCGAAGGGTTGAACGAAGCATTCGCCGGTACAGATCCGGAAACAGAGAACGAGATAAGGGCCGAGTATATCGACGATGAAACCGGTGAGCCGGGAGCAAATGTAGATGTAAAACACCATAACCGCCACCTGCATAAAGGCGAAGAACTCAAGACCTTTAAAGATCCGGAAGAGTAAAATAGCATACCAGCAGGAAATATCGAATGATGGATCCCGAATGCCCAACACCGAAGTGTTACTTTACTATCCGGTGTTGGGCATTTTATGTCCGATATTAAATCAATGTTGCTTCTTAAACAGCTGTTAAATAAAGTTCTATATGTATAGCCAAAAGCTATTACATATAGAATTAATCGATTGGGATTATATAAACCAATACCCTAATTTTATATTTCTCAGAAGAACCAATAAACTATTTAACGGAAACCTGTAAACATGGAAAACGAATCGAACGACATCACAAAATGCCCGTTTTTAAACGGTAGTATGAAAAACACTGCCGGGGGCGGCGGCACCCGTAATAACGACTGGTGGCCCAATCAGTTAAAGCTGAATATCCTGCGCCAGCAATCGTCTTTATCAAACCCGATGGATGATGGTTTTAATTATGCCGAAGCTTTTAACAGCCTGGACCTGGAAGCCGTAAAAAGCGACCTGCACACATTAATGACCGACTCGCAGGACTGGTGGCCGGCAGATTTTGGCCACTACGGCGGCTTGTTTATCCGTATGGCATGGCACAGCGCCGGTACTTACCGTGTTACCGATGGCCGCGGTGGCGGTGGCGCAGGCTTGCAACGTTTTGCACCGCTTAACAGCTGGCCGGATAATGTGAGCTTAGATAAAGCACGCAGGTTGCTTTGGCCAGTTAAACAAAAATATGGCTGCAAAATTTCATGGGCCGATCTGATGATCCTTACCGGGAACGTAGCGCTGGAATCAATGGGATTTAAAACCTTCGGCTTTGCCGGTGGCCGCGAAGATGTATGGGAGGCAGACGAATCGGTATACTGGGGTTCGGAAACTACCTGGCTGGGTAACGATAAGCGTTATGCAGATGGTTCGCCGGGCGCAGTTGAAGGGCATGGCATTTTAGTATCTGATGAGGATGCCGATGGCGATATCCACTCGCGTAATTTAGAAAAACCACTTGCGGCAGCACACATGGGTTTAATTTATGTAAACCCAGAGGGGCCGGATGGCAACCCCGACCCCATAATGGCAGCAAGGGATATCCGTGAAACCTTTGGCCGTATGGCTATGAATGATGAAGAAACCGTAGCGCTGATAGCCGGCGGGCACAGCTTTGGTAAAACACACGGTGCCGGTACATCCGACCATGTGGGTAAAGAACCCGAAGCTGCCGATGTAGAACTGCAGGGCTTTGGCTGGAACAACAGCTATGGATCAGGCAAAGGTGCTGATACCATTACCAGCGGTTTAGAAGTAACCTGGACTACAACCCCAACCCAATGGAGCAATAATTTTTTTGAGAACCTATTTGGCTTTGAATGGGAATTGACCAAAAGCCCTGGTGGCGCGCACCAATGGGTTGCAAAGGATGCTGGTGATATTATCCCTGATGCTTACGATAGCACCAAAAAACATAAGCCAACTATGCTTACTACCGATCTGGCCTTAAGGTTAGATCCGTCTTACGAGAAAATATCAAGGCGCTTTCTGGAAGATCATGCTGCGTTTTCTGATGCCTTTGCACGTGCCTGGTTTAAACTAACCCACCGCGATATGGGACCGCGCGAACGTTACCTTGGCCCTGATGTACCGCAGGAGATTTTACTTTGGCAAGACCCTATCCCCGCTGTTGACCATGCGTTGATAGGCGAGGAGGACATTGCAGCCCTTAAAGCTAAAGTACTGGCATCAGGTTTAAGTGTATCAGAGCTGGTTTCTACCGCCTGGGCTTCTGCTTCTACCTTCCGCGGTTCTGATAAGCGTGGTGGTGCCAATGGCGCCCGCATCCGCTTAGCGCCGCAGAGATACTGGCAGGCTAACAACCCGGCGCAATTACAAAAAGTGCTGAGCACGTTAGAAGGAATCCAGAAGGAATTTAACGGAGCGCAGGCAGACGGTAAAAAAGTTTCACTGGCAGACCTGATCGTACTGGCGGGTGATGCAGGCGTGGAGAAAGCGGCTAAAGATGCAGGTAAATACATTACCGTTCCTTTTACCCCGGGCCGTATGGATGCCTTGCAGGAGCAAACCGATGTAGAATCATTCGGTTACCTGGAGCCCGCTGCCGATGGTTTCCGTAACTACCGCAAATCTAACCTGTCTGTATCAACGGAGGAGTTACTGATAGATAAAGCTCAGTTGCTTACCCTTACAGCGCCCGAGCTTACTGTTTTGGTGGGCGGTTTGCGCGTGCTGGGTACTAATTTTGATGGATCTAAGCATGGTGTTTTTACATCGCGCCCGGGCCAGTTAACTAACGATTTCTTCATTAACCTGCTGGATATGCGCACCGCATGGAAAGCAACGTCTGCAGGTAAAGAAGTTTACGAGGGCAGCGACCGCGGCACCGGCGAAGTAAAATTCACAGCTACCCGTGCCGACCTGGTGTTCGGCTCTAACTCCGAACTAAGGGCAGTAGCAGAAGTGTATGCAAGCGCAGATGCACAAGATAAATTTGTGAACGACTTTGTAGCCGTATGGACTAAAGTAATGAACCTGGACAGGTATGACCTGAAATAGAATTTATATACTGAGATCTACCACAAAAGCTGCCCCGTTAAGGAGGCAGCTTTTTTGTTTTAAAAGTTTAAATCCTGTTTCTTTTTTATCTTGCTAAATCGATTTATAATTTCCTATATTGCGGCACAATTATAAATATCAATGAAATTATTATTTAGGCTGGTACTGGCCTTTTGCTGCCTTGGTCATGTTCAATTTGTATCTGGTCAGGTTGTTGGTGGCGCATCTCAAAACAGGCAATGGAATGCACAATGGATAGCAACACCCGGCGATAACGGCACAAGCTACGGTGTTTTTTACTTTCGCAAAAGCATTGATCTGGTTACCAAACCGGCAAGTTTTATAGTGCATGTATCGGCAGATAACCGGTATAAACTTTATATAAATGGTACGCTGGTATCTTTAGGCCCGGCACGCGGCGACACCTATTACTGGAATTACGAAACGGTGGATATTGCACCATACCTCTCCGCAGGGAAAAACACGGTAGCCGCGCTTGTGTGGAATGAGTCGACTTATAGCCCCGCGGCGCAGATCACCGTACGTACGGGGTTTATTTTACAGGGCAATTCTAAAACGGAGGAGATCTTAAATACCGACAATACCTGGAAAAGCTTTCGAGATACCGGGCACCAGCCTATCCCCGGTTACTTTTTTGCAGCCAGCAAAGGCGAAATGATAGATATGAACCAGTCCGTTAAAGGCGATTGGACGGCTGTAACGTATAACGACAGTGCATGGCCGGGTGCGGCTAAAATAGCCGACGGCAGGCTTAAAGGTACCGCATGGGGAATAGAGTGGGCATTGGTGCCATCATCATTACCGGCAAGGGAAATGACCTACCAGCGCCTGGTTAAGTTGCGTGGCGCTATAGGTATAAACGTACCGGCAACCTTCCCGGCGCAGAAGACAGAGATAACTATCCCGGCAAATACTACCGTTTCTTTACTGCTCGATCAAACTTTTGAAACGAATGCTTACGTAACGCTAAACTTTAGCGGCGGTAAAGATGCGGGCATCTCATTAGGGTACGCCGAATCGCTTTACAAAAAAGGTACGGGCGGCTCACATAAAGGTAACCGTAATGAGGTAGAAGGGAAGGAGTTTGTAGGCAGGATAGATAGCCTGATAGCTGATGGCAGCAAGGGCCAATCGTACACAACGCTTAACTACCGTACATACCGGTACATCAGGGTGATTGTTAAAACCAAAGATGAGCCATTGGTTATTGATGACCTGTACGGCACTTTTACAGGTTATCCGTTTAAACGCACATCGGTATTTAATGCCGATAATACCGAAATTCAGCAAATGCTGGATATTGGATGGCGCACAGCAAGGCTTAATGCCTGGGAAACGTATATGGATTGCCCGTATTACGAGCAGCTGCAATATATTGGCGATACCCGTATTCAGGCTGTTGTATCGTACTATAACACTACGGATGACAGGCTGGCACGCAACGCACTCAACCAGATGGATCACTCGCGCCTGCCGGAAGGTGTTACGGCCAGTTGCTACCCATCAAGGGGCACACAGGTTATCTCAACCTTCTCGTTGTGGTATATCGGCATGTTGCACGATTACTGGATGTATCGGGGCGATAACGATTTTATCAGGAACAAACTGCTTGGCGAACGCGGCGTGCTTGATTTTTTCAGCAAATACCAGCAGGCCGATGGTTCGTTAAAAGATACCCCTTACTGGGCCTTTGTAGACTGGGCCGGCAACATGTGGGGCGAAGTAAAAGGTAAGGATGGCAGCGCCGCTATTTACGATCTGCAATTGCTTTGGGCTTACCAATGGGCAGCAGAAATGGAAAGCAAAATTGGCCTGAAGGATTACGCAAATATCTACAATAAAAAAGCAACGCAGCTAAAAGCTACCATACAGCGCAAATATTGGGACGGTACCCGGAAACTGTATGCCGATACCAAAGAGAAGAATGGCTACTCGCAGCATGTAAATTCGCTGGCTATCCTTACAGGGATGGTTAGCAAGGCAGATCTGCCGGCACTGGCTAACAAGCTGCTGAAAGATACAAGCTTAACCCAATGCTCTGTCTACTTTAAATATTACCTGAACCAGGCACTGGTAAAAGCCGGCCTGGGTAACGATTATACCAAATGGCTGGGTATTTACCGCGACAACATTGCCATGGGCCTGACTACCTGGGCCGAGTATTCGGATATCAACACTTCCCGGTCTGATTGCCATGCATGGGGCTCAAGCCCAAATATAGAGTTTTTTAGAACAGTGCTGGGGATAGACAGCTATGCGCCGGGCTTCAGCAAGATAAAGATAGAACCGCACTTGGGCACCATGACCAACGCCGGCGGCGAAATTCCGCACCCTAACGGAAAGGTATCCGTAAAGTATCTTTTGCAAGGCAGCAAATGGAAGATCAACATCAGCATGCCATCAAAAACAACCGGGATGTTTGTATGGAAGGCCAAAACATACCCGCTTAAAGCCGGGGTTAACTCATTTTCAATTTAAGGAGGGAACTGATAAGCTTCTACTGCCGCGAGTTTTTCAACTCGTGGCTTACACACAGTCGCCCATTAACTGAGCTTGTTGGCTTAAGCCGCAAGTTTGGGCCGTGGCATGCTGCGCTCATTTCTCTGCCGCGAAATGAGTTGGTACTAACCTGATGATAACAGTAAAATCTGGTGATCAATTTCCACAATGGAAGTCATTTGCGGTACTCAAACAAATAGAGCAACAACAGATGGTCATTTAACGATCATATCCGCCTGTTCAACGAATTTTATTGCCGGTTATCCTTTCGTCGCCTTACTTTTACATCAGCAAACAAAACAAACAGGTATTCTTTTATTTGCCGAAAAATATAACATTAATCTACTACCAAATCTTAAAATCATGAAAACCAACATCGGTATCAGCGAAGCAAACAGGCAGGCAGTTTCAGAACAGTTAGCTAAATTACTGGCAGACGAATTTGTATTGTACACCAAAACAAGAAATGCGCATTGGAATATTGAAGGCCCCGACTTTCACTCAATGCACATCTTTTTTGAAGGCCAGTACCAGCAACTGGATGAACTGATGGATAGCGTTGCAGAACGTATCCGCAAAATAGGCCACTACGCGCCGGGCACACTTACCCAAATTCTGCAGCTTACCCACCTAACCGAGCAAAGCGACAGGAAGAACGATAGTATGGGCTTTTTAAAAGAACTGCTGGAAGATCATGAAAGCATCATCGAGTTTTTGCGCGGCAACATCAACCCGTTTGCAAACGAATTTAAAGACGCCGGAACCAGCGACTACATCACCGGCCTGATGGAAACCCACGAAGGCATGGCCTGGATGCTGAGATCGCACTTCAGATAATATTTTCTATAATGCTGCCCCAGGCATAGGTCCCCGGTTAATTGGCCGGGGACTATTTTATTTATAAGAGGTTGCTATAGCTGCCGCGAATTAGCGTAGCGCTAACCCCGCGGTAGCGGAAACTGATATTAATGAGATATTTGGTGACACAGATCAACTATTATTCTAAAATTGTTTTATTTTTTATAAGTACTTGTATTTTAGTTTTTTATGTACTTTATATGGTGGTTTACTTTAATGTTCAAAAGTGTTCAAGGTGTTCAAAGTGTTCACCCCAATAAAAATGAACACCTGTTTTGAGGATTTTGAACACCGTATCTCGCGGCAGCTATTTATTACTTTACAAATTTTTATAACATGTAGCAGGTGCCCGGTACGTTCACCTGAAAACATGTTCCCATTCATTCACTGGCAGATCCAGTATAGCTAAGTTCAGGGATGTTTGAATTTAAACCAAAATATTTCGCTTCAAAAAATTAAAAAAGCCGCCAAACGGTTTGTTTTGGCGACTTTTTTAAAATAGCAGGGGTAAAAGCGGATTGGTTAATCGGTGATCTCAACCAGGTGTTTGTAATTAGATTTTACGGTATCCAGCACGTCGGCAAATTTACCGCCGAGCATCATTTTGGTCATGGAGATAGCCATACCTTTCACCATGCTCAATTCAATTTTTGGCGGCATAGATAGGGCGTTGGGGTTGGTAATAACGTTTACCAATACAGGCCCCTGGTATGCAAAGGCAGCAGACAGACCGCTATCCAGATCGTTAGGATCGTTAATGGTAATTCCCTTAATGCCCATAGCGTCGGCCACTTTGGCAAAGTCGGGGTCAACCATATCCACTTCAAAATCGGGCAGGCCCATTACTTCCATTTCCAGTTTCACCATGCCTAATACGCGGTTATTAAAAACGATGATCTTGATAGGCAGGTTGTATTGTTTTATGGTGGCCAGATCGCCCAGCAGCATGGAGATGCCGCCATCGCCGCACATGGCAACCACCTGCCTGTTGGGGCAGGCCAAAGCTGCACCCATAGCATGCGGCATAGCGTTGGCCATAGATCCGTGGATAAATGAACCGATCATGTTCCGCTTGCCATTGGCCCTGATGTAGCGCGCACTCCAAACATTGCACATGCCGGTATCGCAGGTAAAAATAGCATCGGCGGCAGCAAAGCGGTTAATGGCATCGGCAACTGCTTCCGGGTGGATGGCATCGATGCGGCCTTTGTCTTTTACATAGATCTGCAGGTGATCCTGCACCGTTTTATAAATATGCAGCTGGGCATCCAGGAAACTCCTGTCGGTTTTCTCCTGCAATAAAGGTAGCAGCGCCTCTACAGATGTTTTGATATCACCATACAAACCCATGGTCAACTTAGCCCGGCGGCCGAGGTTTTCGGGCTTAATGTCAATCTGCACGATCTTTTTTTCCTGCGGATAGAACGGCGTGTAAGGAAAGTCGGTACCGAGTAGTATCACCAGGTCACTTTCGTGCATGCTGTGGTAGGCAGATGGCAAGCCCAGTAAGCCCGTCATACCCACCTGGTAGGGGTTATCATATTCAATACCCATTTTACCGCGGAAAGAAAAACCAACGGGTGCTTTTAGCAGCGCAGCCAGTTGTACAATTTCGTCATGCGCTTCGGCAGCGCCAATGCCGCAGAAGATACAGATCTTTGGGTTTTTGTTGATCAGGTCTGCCAGTTGCTGCAGTTCCGTTTTATCAGGGCAAATACTTGCCTTGCAGAAATAGTTTTTGGTAGATGAATCTATTTCCACCGCGTTATGCCCGGCCACATCGCCGGGGAAGCCCACTACGGCCACGCCTTTGCGGTGCACCGCCGTTTGTACTGCTGCCTGCATCATCCTCGGGAACTGCTCGGCAGTAGCGGCAACCTGGGTAGTGTGGCTGCAATCATCAAAAAGTTTTATAACGTTGGTTTCCTGAAAATAGCCGCTGCCAAACTCCTTTGTGGCACAGGTGGATGCAATGGCAATCACCGGCGCGCCGGAGCGATGGGCATCATACAAACCGTTAACCAAATGCACGTGGCCGGGGCCGCTGCTGCCCGCACAGCAGGCAATGCCGGTTAGCTGCGCATCGGCAGAGGCAGCAAAGGCCCCGGCTTCTTCGTTCCGCACATGAATCCAGCGGAGATCGGGCGAGCGCCTTACGGCATCGTTAAATTCGTTTAAACTATCGCCGGTTATAGCGTAAACGCGTTTAATACCCGCGTTTACCATCATTTCTACCAATTGGTCTGCAACTTTCTTTGCCATCAGCTATAAGATTTAATGTTTTAAATGCTTGTGATTATTCAAATGATGAGCCAATGGTTTACTGTTTTATAATGAGTGAGTTATGTGGCTTTTGCTTGTTTGATACTTGCGATATATAGCAGATTTACGATGCATTTGTGATTGAAAGCAAAAAGCAACCCGGTAAGGTGACGCGAGATATTAGCTTTATTTATCGGAATATTTCCAATTGGTTTAATTTATTTCTTTTTATGGTGTTCCGGTTGTGTTCCGCTAAGTGTTCCGTTTTGCACGAGTGGTGTTCCGCTGCGTTCCGTTTTTTAATTAACGGAACAGCGGAACAAAGGCATTTATCCAAAGCGCCCGTTTGGGTAGCGTAGATGTAAATTCACGATATATCATTAAGGGGAAATACGAGTTTATTTAATTAAGGTATTGATTAAAAGTGACTTGTATAATGGTAACGTGTTTGCTGTAATGCCGCAGTAAACACACTATACAATAACCACATTATACTTATGGAAAACACTATTAACGGCATCCACCACATTACAGCTATAGCCGGCAATGCCCAAACCAATTTTGATTTTTACACCAAGGTACTTGGCCTGCGCTTCATTAAAAAAACAGTGAACTTTGATGACCCCGAAACTTATCACTTATACTACGGTGATAGGGAAGGCACGCCGGGTACTATCTTAACTTTTTTCCCATGGGAGGGTATGCACAAAGGCAAACAGGGCAGCAGGCAGGCTACCGAAATTGGTTACTCGGTACCAGAAGGTAGTTTTGATTTTTGGATTAAAAGGTTTGATGAGCACCAGGTAAGCCACGGCCCGGTTGCCGAAAGGTTTGGCGAAAAATACCTTGTCTTAACCGACCCCGACGGCCTGCGCCTGGAGCTGATAGCCGGTAAAACGCCAGATAACCGCAGCCCATGGGAAACGAATGAAGTTAAGCCGGAGAATGCTACACGAGGCTTTTATAATGTTACCATCACCACCAATAAAATGCAGCCCACTGCCGATATATTAACGCAGATACTGGGCTATAAATTATTAGAAACAGAAGGCAACCGTTCCCGCTTTATAACTGATGCGGTAGAACACGCCGCTATTATAGACCTATTAGAAATACCGGGCCAGAGAGCGGGGCTTGCAGGCGGCGGTACCGTACACCATGTGGCCTTCCGGGTAAAGAATGAGGAGATGCTGATGCAATACCATGATAAGATCGTAAAGATGGGTTTAAGCATTACCGGCAAAATAGACCGCAACTATTTTTACTCGCTATACTTTAGGGAACCGGGTGGTGTGCTGTTTGAAATTGCTACCGATAACCCCGGCTTTTCGGTAGATGAGCCTGTGGAAGAACTTGGTATGCATTTAAAATTACCTGCACAGTACGAAAAGCTGCGCGCCAGGTTAGAGAAATCGTTGCCTAAACTAATCTGATGGGTTGCGGGGTTATTGAAGAAAGTTTATATTTTCGCTAAAAGGGGATATTGTATCACCTAAACAAAGCTTAACTTTATTAGCTATACATGCATTATACTTTATTACAGTTTTTAATATTGCTGTCCGCGGCGTTTTTATTAATCATGCTGGCCAAAAAGCTGAAGATTGCTTACCCGCTTTTTTTGGTGATAGCAGGCCTGGTGATCAGCTATATTCCCGGCATCCCTACTGTAGAAGTAGACCCGGATCTGATCTTCCTGATCTTTTTACCGCCCTTGCTATATGAAGCAGCCTGGTATACCTCCTGGAATGATTTCTGGAAATGGAAACGGCCTATCAGCTTACTGGCTTTTGGCTTGGTGATATTTACTTCTACTATCGTAGCTTTTGTATCATCGGCAGTAATTCCGGGTTTTACACTCTCTATGGGCTTTTTGCTGGGCGGGATAATTTCTCCGCCTGATGCTATTGCGGCTACTTCTGTTTTAAAGTTTGTGAAGATCCCTAAACGCATCTCTACCATACTGGAAGGCGAGAGTTTGGTAAACGATGCTTCCAGTTTAATTGTATTCAGGTTTGCGCTGGCTGCAGTGCTAACCGGGCATTTTTCTGCCAACGAAGCCGCGGTTGACTTTTTTGTGGTAACCCTGATGGGGGTAGTTATCGGCCTCGCGGTAGCGCATGTGGCTTACCTGATTCACCGGTTTTTGCCAACTACTGCCAATATTGATGCTGCCTTTACGCTGATAGCACCGTACTTTATGTATTTAGCTGCCGAGCAGTTCCACTATTCGGGGGTGATGGCCGTAGTTAGCGGCGGGCTGTTTTTATCTTACCGCTCGCACGAGGTTTTTACCGATGGGCAAAGCCGCCTGCAAACCGTCAATGTATGGTCTACCCTCATCGTTATTTTAAATGGGCTGGTGTTTATTTTGATAGGGCTGGAGCTACCGGTAATTGTAAAAGGTTTAGAGGGCTATTCCCTTGCCGAAGCGTGGCGATACGGCCTGCTTATCAGCGTGGTTATTATTGCTATCCGGATGATGTGGATTTATCCCGCGGCATTTATCCCGCGATGGCTTTTTAAAAGTATTACCCTTGCCGAGGCGCACCCGGGTTGGAAGGGTCCGTTTATTATCGGCTGGGCCGGTATGCGCGGGGTTGTTTCGCTGGCGGCGGCTTTATCTTTACCCATGGTAACAGCAGGAGGGGCGGTTTTTCCGCATCGTAACCTTATCATCTTTATCACATTTGTAGTAATACTGGTAACGCTTGTTTTCCAGGGGTTAACATTGCCTTTTGTTGTAAAAGCCTTAAAAATGCGGGAGATAGATCCTGTTGTTCCACCGGATCAGGAGGAACTGGGGATCCGGCTCAGGCTAATGAGGCAATCAATAAAACTACTGGATGAAAAGTATCCTAAAGAATTGGAGAAGAACGATCTGTTACGCGGACTGAAATCTGAGCTGCAAAGCAATATAGCCATCTCCGGTAAACGGCTGGAATCTTTAGATTGCGACGAATCACAGTTGTACCAGGTTAAAACCTTCAACAAGGTTTTAAAGGAACTATACCATTTACAGCGACAGGAGCTTTACCATATCCGTAAGGAAAAAGCTTTCAGCGATGAAGCCATCCGTAAACAGGAAATGCAGACCGATCTGGCTGAGATAAGAATAAGTAAACAAGGGGACTGATTTCGCTATTCCAATAACCAGTAAAGGCCCGCAAACTTGCAGGCCTTTACTGGTTAAGTTAATTCAGTTTTTCAGTTTTATAGATGATAACCGGGCCATCCATTATAGGGCCGGCTACTTCAATAAATTTTTTAATGTGCGGTTGCTGGTTATGCTCGTCCAGCCCCGGCTGGCTTGCCCATGTTTCGTGGAAAATGAATTGGTTTTCATCCGCCGCGTAATGCAATTCGTATTGCAGGCATGCTTCTTCCTGGGTTGATGCTGCAACCAGGTCAAGCAGGTAACTTTTCATTTCTTCGGCTGTGCCGGGTTGTGCTTTAATAAGTGCCGTTAAGTAAACTTTCATGTTGGGTATGTTCTGTTGTAAATAGATTGTCGAGATGCGTGTAATAACGTTCGAGGTCTTTCTCAATATTAGCATTTTTTTCTACATCATGAAAGTGAATACTTTCCATACGCGATAAACCTGTAAATGCGTTCATCCGATGGAAGCCAAACAATGCGCCTTCATCCACGCTGCGCTGGTTGAAAAACTCGCCCGGCAGAGTAAAGGCTGTAGCCGGTGCGTTCCATGAGGTGGTTAACATATATTTTTTACCATGCAGCATGCCGCCCGTACCATAGTTAATAGCAGGGTTTGCAGCCGAGCGGCCATCGCTTTTGTAGATGCCATTCTGGTGCCCTTCAGTAAATACCTCATCTATATACTTTTTAAAGCCATGCGGCAGCTGAAACCACCAGATAGGGGTATGGTAAATAATTGCATCTGCCCATTTATAATTTTCTACTTCCTGTTTCAAATCGTAAGTATGGTTAACATCTGTGGAGCGGATTTCGAAACCTTCTTTTTGCTCAAAATAGGCTACCGTTGTATCTAATAATGTTTTATTGAACCTGCCGCCGGAGTGGCCGAAGATCTGCCCTCCGTTTATTACAAATATGTTTTTCATTTATCTTTCTGTTAATTATTCAACAAAGTTAAAGGGTGCTGATGTTTTATTAAAATAAGATAAATCATACCTTTGTATTATATTTATAATAGATAGCGATGGTTAATTTTGAATGGTTCAGAACATTTAAGGCGATATATGAAACCGGGTCGCTTACCGGCGCGGCGGAAGCTTTGTTTATTTCGCAGCCGGGGGTTAGCCTGCATTTAAGCTCGCTGGAATCGTATGTAGGGTATAAACTGTTCGATCGAACATCGCGTAAAATGGTATCTACCGAAAGGGGGAAGATTTTGTATAACTATATACTGGAGCCTATCATCAAACTGGAGGATGCAGAGCGCCATTTCCACAAAAGCACCGAAAAAGATGTACCGACGATCAGCATCGGCATGTGTTTTGAAACCTTTCAGTTTACGCTGGAATCGTACCTGCCTACGCTGCCATTTAATGTGATCATCAAATTTGGCGAATACCCGCAGATGCTGAGCGATCTGGATAGCGGTATCCTCGATCTTATCATCACTCCGCAAAAAGGCGATTACAAAGGCTTGGTATATAAACCTTTTTTTAAAGAAAGGATAGTAGTGGTTGCCGGCAGCAAAACACCGGTGGATGATGTGCCGCAACTTGTAAAAGAAAAAAACGTTGCCGGGATGCAGCAGTGGCTTAAAAAGCAAACCTGGTATGGTACAGCCGGTGACATGGAACATCTGCGCCGTTTCTGGCATGTTAATTTTGGCAAGCGGCCCGATTTTAAGCCCAACTATATTGTGCCCAACATGAGCTCGATCCTCCGCTGCATTAGCGGGGAGAATGGCATTGCCGTGGTGCCCGATTTTTTATCCAAAAAAGAACTGGAGAACGGTAACGTAGTGATCTTGTGGGATGGCTTTAATCACATAGAGAACACACTTTACTTCGGCACGCGTAAAAACTCCATGTACGCACAGCAGATAGCAATGGTACAGGATATTTTTGAGAAGGAAATGATTTAAAATAAAACAATAACACGATGCGTTAAGCATCCGTCAAGCAAATATCCCCGGCTTTATGAGATCCGGGGATATTTGTTTGATGCAGACGAACTGCTATTTGGTAAACTCGAATTTGATACCAAGTTTCTTGATCTTTGAATTAAGTGTGGTGGAGGGGATGTTTAAAAGCTCCGCTGCGCCTCCCGGGCCAAAAACTTTGCCTTTGCACATTTTTAAAATGCTCATAATATGGTCCCGCTCCATCTCCTCCATTGTTTTTATCCGGAAGTTATCATCAGTGCCATGCTGGGCAGATGAGAATACCGGGATATCAATTTTGATGATCTCTTCGCCCTGGGTAAGCAGCACGCTGCGCTCTATTAAATGCTCCAGTTCCCTGATGTTACCGGGCCAATCGTAAGTTAGCAATTCATCCATTACCTCGCCGGAAATACCGGTGATATTCTTGTTAGATTTTTTAGTGTATTTGCTAAAGAAGTAGTTGGCCAGTTGCCCAATATCATCTTTGCGCTGCCTTAAGGCGGGCAGCTCAATGGGGAATACGTTTAAACGATAATAAAGATCCAACCGGAAACGTCCTTCTGCTACCTCTTTCTCCAAATTGCGGTTGGTTGCAGTTATAATGCGCACATTGATCTTTTTGGTATAATTGCCACCCAGGCGTTCTATCTCTCTTTCCTGCAATACGCGGAGCAATTTTACCTGTGCTTCTAACGGCAGTTCGCCAATTTCATCTAAAAAGATAGTTCCTCCGTCGGCCTGCTCAAATTTACCTATGCGTTTATCATGTGCGCCGGTAAAGGCGCCTTTTTCATGCCCGAATAATTCCGATTCAATCAGGTTAATGGGCAGCGCCGCACAGTTTACTGTTACCATTGGTTTTGCTTTACGGGGCGATAACTTGTGAATGGTATGGGCTATGCGTTCTTTACCTGTGCCGCTTTCACCCAATATCAGGATGGATGTATCGTCGGAAGCTACCAGTTCTATTTTATTAAAAACATCAAGCAGTAATGGGCTGCTGCCCACTATGCCGTGGAAATCGCCAGCTGCTGTCCTGGTTTTTTCTGCTATAGGTTTAGCTTTAATCTCCAGCGCGGCAACTATATTTAACGTTTTATTTAGAACGATTTCCTTAATTATAAGCGATAAGGTTTTCTGCGCGTTATTCAGCAGATCTACATGGATCTGGGTATAAGCATCCGGCGATTTATTAAGGAATGAGAATTGGTACTGATAACCATCTATAGCCTCGCTTTCTATCATCAGGCCCGATTCAAAATGGTAATGATCGCTTAAAGCCTTTAACCACGGGTTCTCCATACGCAGCTGGCGAAATTTGTAACTGTTGTATAATGATTCCGACAGATTTTTACCACTGGTTTTCCATGATTTAAACTCGCGCTGCGATACCGAAACCTCGTTTAATAATTCATCATGGGTAAATAGCTGGTAGCTGTTCAGCTTGTTTTTAATGAGGATAAGATCTTCGGATGAGTCGCTCGCGTAACTTTTACTGATGCTGAGATAATCAAACGGAACGATGCTTTGCAGGGAAGCGGCAGTTTGCTTTAGCTTATCTGCCTTGCTACCCTTCTCATCAATAAGCAATTCGATCTGCTTTTGAAAACCGGGGTCGTTCTGGTGATTATATTTCAGGCTTTGATCGTGCCGGTATCGGGCAATATCCAGCATAATCAGCAGGTCTTTCTCACGGAAAGGTTTCACTAAAAAGCCATAAGGTTGGGTGGCTTTGGCCGCCTCAAGTATGCCCTGGTTGGTATTGGCAGATATGTAGATAAATGGAATTTTAACCTCCATTAAGTACCCGGCCAGGTCTATCCCGGTTTTATCGCCCTGCAAAAAAATGTCGAGCAAAACCCAGTCGGGGTTTTTAGTTTTGATGAGCGCCATAGCCTTGGCTACAGAAGGGGCAATACCGCAGATGTTATACCCGGCCTTTTGAAGCATGATCCGCAGATCGTTCGCTACAATAAATTCATCCTCAACAATTAATATATTCTCGTTCATCGTTTAATTTTCACCTCTCATTGTTAGGCCGGTATTTTATCAGTGGTGATACTTTCCGGTTTAAATATAATACAAACATTCAAGCCTTTTTCTGTGGTTAGCTTAAAGTCGCCTTCCAGTTGGTCGGCCAGTCCCTGCATCAGGCTCATTCCCAAAGAGCTGCTTTGCAGCGGGTCAAAACCTTCGGGCAGGCCAACGCCATTGTCGGCTATGTTCAACTGGTAGCGGCTTTCGCCATAAGGCTGCAGGGAAATTATAATGCGCCCTTTTTGGCCGGCTACAAAAGCATATTTCATGGCATTGCTTATTGCTTCATTTAAGATAAGACCCAGCGGCACAGCCTGGCCCACGTCCAAACACAGCGGCTCTACATCCATCAGGTAGGTTACGCGTTTATCAGTATCAAAACTTTCCTGCAGGTAATCAATTAGTTCGTTAATATAAACCGACATATCAATTGCCGCCAGGTTTTCTGATTGATAGAGTTTCTGGTGAATAAGCGAGATGGCATTCATGCGGTGCTGGCTGTTACGGATGGCAAATAAGGCATCCTCATTATCCAAATAAGCCGATTGCGTGTTTAACAGGCTGATAACAATCTGCAGGTTATTCTTAACCCGGTGATGGATCTCCTTTAAAAGCCACTCTTTATCATTGAGCAGCTTCCGCAATAATTCGTTCTGGTTATTTATCTCCGTTTGTTTGATGGTGAGCAGATCGTTACTGCGCTTTTTGGTGTAGTATCGGCTGTAGATCAACCCTGAAAAAATGATGAGGATAATTAAACCGCCAATAACCGCGTTGCGGATAATACTTTCCGTATGAATGCGGTTTTGCTGCAACTGGCCTTTCTGTTTCAATACCAATATGTCCTGGTTCTTATTATCAATATCAAACTGATACTGCAAAAATGACATCTGCTTTTTCTGATCGATACTTTTAAGTGAATCGCTTACTATTTTGTATTCCTCATAATGCTGCAGGGCAGAAAGGTGGTTGCCTAAGGCCGAATCCACCTTGGCCCAATTCTGCTCGTTGGTGGCAATGGTGATTAAACTATGCCTGAACCGGGCAAGGCTATCGTTAATTTTTAGGTATGGATATGCTTTTGTGAACTGCCTGCTGAGGAAATAATACCGGATGATAGGTTGATTGAGGAAGTTGGATGATCCAAAATCCTTACCGTATTCTTTGTAATAGGACAGCAACGAATCGATATACCGTTTGGCTTTAGGCAGTTGCTTCATATCCATATAGATAGTAGCAAACAGGTACAGCGAAGTTATATTGAGCTTGATATTATCATTTGGCGGATAATTTTTAATTACATCGGTAAGCATGGCCAGCGACCGCTCCGGTTTATGCACCCTGATGAGCAACACCACCAGGTTAAATTTAATTTGCTGTATGGCACCCGCATCGTTATAACGCAGGGCAGTTTTTAGGGCTTTATGGTAATAGTATTCAGCCAGATCGTTCTTCTTTAAACTATAATAGGTAATAGCCAGCCGGTTGCAGATGGTGCAGAACTGCATACTGGTATCGCGTACCTGTTCGGCAGTTTTAACGGCCATGAGGCCATATTTTAGGGCAAGCACATCATTACCAATACGTGCATATACATAACCCAGCAAATCGCATACGCCTTGTACCTCTTTAAAATTGATAGATTGATAAATGGCCAGGGCTTCTTCCAGCGCTTTAACGGCTTTGGTGTTTTCTGCCTGCAACTGGTAATAATCGCCCAGGGATTTTAGGGCGCCTGCCTGTTCCTTTTTGTAACCTCCCTGTTTATAAAGGGGGATAGCGTTTTCGGTGTATTTTATGCGCTCCTCAATATCGCTGTATTCTATGCCGTAAAGATCGGTAAAGGCGAGGTAAGCGTCTGCGATTTCTTTAAGGAGGTGATGTTTGGTGGCAAACTGCAAAGCCGTTTCTGTTAGCTGCCGGGCTTTGAACTTGTTGCCTTTTTCGCGGTAGATCTGGCTTTCCAGTAAAATACTTTTTCCGATGCCTGTATTGTATTTTAATGCCAGGCTTAAATGCCTTGCCTGGCGGTTAAGCAGCAGGGCGCTATCGAGATCGTTTGCGGTTTCGCCGGGTTTGTTGAGGTAGTAACGGCCCATATCAATCAGCAGGTTAGCTTTTGCTGTATCCGGCTTGCTTTCCTGTAGTTTTTGCTGCAAAGTTGCCAGTGACCGGGCTGTTTGGGCGCTGGCAGATCTGAGTGAAACCATTACACTTAAAAGAAATAAACAGATCAGTACCCGCATGTTATATGATTGTACGTATTAGTGGTTAGCCTGCTGTCAAAAATATGTCTGAAAACTTCTGGTACCTGTAAAATCAACTACCAATACCAATAAAGATACCGTTTGTTAATGCATTGTAATTCAATGTAATGTCAATTTGGCAAGTATTGGTACATTATGATATATCGTTAATTTACGAGGCTGTTATTTACGATAAGCCTGATAGGTAAAGAATAATAACAAAGGCCCTCATTGGGAAGGCCTTTGTTATATTAGCATTAAGTGAATGTTTAGGCTGCTGTAACCGGCGCATTTTTATCCGTTGTGAAGTAGCAAATTATCATCCCTAAACCTGGCAGAATAATTACACTTAAGCCAAAGCTTTTGGCCAGTAAAGCACCTGCAAGGCAGCCAATTAAAAAGCCGCCGATGGTTACGCTTTGTTTTTTGAGGCTTTGTACGGATACCAGATCTTTAAAGGAAGAACCGATAGTATTGCCCAGATCTAATGATGCCTGGGTTACGTTGCCTGTCATCATGGTGGTAGGGCCAAAGGTTTCTTTAGCGTATAGTTTACCAAAGGCATTTTGCAGCCCCATGGCAAATACAACCATCATTACCACCGTGTAGGTTTCGCAGATAAGGCCTGGTTTATGGATAAACAGGATGGAAATAAGGCCGCTGATGATAAGCAGGATGCCTTCTATCAACAGGATCTTATACCGGTTGATTGATCGGGCCGCTACCGCGCCGCCAATGATCACCGAAATAATGAACACCGGGAAGGTTAAAAGCTTTATCCATGCTTCAACTTCGGAGCCTTTGATGATTTGGTAGGCAAACACTATAAAGTTGCCCGTTACGTGTGCCGAAAATATCGACCCGGCCGAGATGAACGTCACCGTGTCACAATACCCCGCTACGGCCGATAACATTAAAGTTATAAACCAAATACTTTTTTGATTTTCCATAGCTGTTATTTTAAATGTGCTCTAAGCATCCAGGCCATTTTTTCGTGGGTTTCCATCAGGCCGGTTACGTAATCGCTTGTGCCGAGGTCTTTGTAATCGTTAGCGAAAATGTTAATGTTTTCGCGCAGGTGGATAATCAGGCTTTCATGGTCGGTAAGCAGTTCGGTAATAAAACCTGCGCCGTCATTTTTCTCGTGCAGCACTTCAGAAATGTGGGTAAGCCCTAAAAAGGATTTTAAAGTTGCCGGGGCGTAATGGCCCAATGAACGTATACGTTCGGCAACGCTATCCATAATCTCATCTAACTGCTCGTACTGGCTTTCAAAAAACAGGTGCTTGGTGTGAAAATCCGGACCCTCAACGTTCCAGTGCGCGTTGCGCGTTTTGGTGTATAAAAGGTATTCGTCTGCTAAAATTACGTTTAAAGCATGTGCCACGCTCGCCAGGTTAGCGGGTGATATTCCAATTTTTGGTTCCATTTGTTTGTGATTTATAAGTTAAATAGGTGTGTGAATAAATAATGATCTAAAGAGATAGTGCCGGGCCCTGTTAGCAACAAAAGCAAGAAACAAAGCGTATAGATGTACGGCACATCCCTTATTGCAATAGGGTCGTTACGGTGAACGATGAAATAACCGATGGCTGTTACGCCAAGCGTAGGCAATACCGCAAGCCGTGTTGCCAGCCCGAGGATAACGAATACTGGCACTACAGTATCTGATAGTGTGGCCACCATGTTGTTTAACTTTTGCGGCAGATGCAGCGGGTTAGGCACATTTTCCGGGCCGCCGCCGTCACCACGAAACTTTTTCATACCATGCACCCTGAACAATTCAATAGCCAGCAAGATGCGGAAACCGAATAATGCCCAGTTATTGATGGCGTTGCCTGCATCGGTATAAAGAATATTTAAGATAAGCTCTTTCATGATGATGTGTGATTAAAATGCAAAGCAGGAGCAACCCAGCGCACCCCAAAACGCGGTGAAATTATCAACCGGGATGTTACTTAAGCGTGCCGAGTTATGGTTATGCGCATGCACATTGCAACTGCCTATACACTGGTGCACAGCCGAAGCTACCTGCGCCTGCAGTAGTGCATTGTTGTGTTTGTTCTGCACTGCTTTTGCCTGTTTAGATTGCGCATTAACCAGGTGATTGCTGCCCGGATAGTAGCCGTTGTATATAACCGTTGGCGACCAATCAGGCAGTATAGGTACCGATGGGGGAGAGAAGGATGAGAAATCGCCTTTGGCATAAACTATTTTACCATCCACCATAGTCAAATCGGCCTCAATACCTTTGATATCGTCCTCGGCAACAGTAAAAAAGTTTTTGTTCAGCACGGCTAAATCTGCTAACTGGCCAACTTTTATGCTGCCTTTTTTATGTTGTTCGTTAGAGAACCAGGCGCTGCCGCGGGTGTACAGTTCCAGAGCAGTTTCCCTAGCTAGCTTATGCTGATCATCATAGATCTGCAAACCACCAACCGTTTTGCCCGATGCCAGCCAGTAAAGTGCCAGCCATGGGTTATAGCTGGATACACGGGTAGCATCGGTACCGCCGCCTACGGGGATCTCCATCTCCAGCATCTTTTTTACCGGCGGGGTTTGCTGTGTTGCCATTGCACCGTATCTTTCGGTAAAATATTCGCCCTGAAAAGCCATCCTATCCTGTATGGCAATGCCGCCGCCTAAAGCTTTTACGCGCTCCATGTTCTTTTCGTCGATGGTTTCAGCGTGGTCGAAGATCCAGTGCAGGCCGTTGAAAGGCATGTCGCGGTTTACCTTTTCAAAAACATTCAGGAAACGGGTAATGCTTTCGTTGTAAGTTGCATGCAGCCTGAAGGGCCATTGGTTTTCTACCAGCAATCTTACCACGCGTTCCAGTTCGGCTTCCATATTTTCATGCAGATCGGGCCTTGGCTGTACAAAGTTCTCGAAATCGGCAGCGGAGAATACCAGCATTTCGCCGGCACCATTGTGGCGGTACATATCATCGCCCTGGTGCAGTTTTACGGTTTTGGTCCAGTTGTCAAAATCTTCGTATTCCTGCTTAGGGCGCTGGGTGAACAAATTGTAGGCTATGCGCACGGTAAGCTGGTTCTTATTCTTCAATTCCTCAATTACATTGTAATCATCCGGGTAATTCTGAAAACCGCCGCCTGCATCTATTACACTGGTGATGCCAAAGCGGTTCATTTCGGTTAAGTAATGCCGGGTAGAATTTACCTGGTGCTCGTAAGATAGCTTCGGCCCCTTTGCTAATGTAGAGTATAGTATCAGCGCACTTGGCGTGGCCAGTATCATACCTGTTGGTTCGCCGTTGGCATCTTTTTCTATCATCCCGCCATGTGGTGCAGGTGTGTCTTTAGTATAACCCACCGCTTTTAAAGCCGCTCGGTTTAAAAATGCCCGGTTATATAAGTGAAGGAGAAACACCGGGGTATCCGGAGATATGGCGTTGATCTCTGCCAGGGTAGGCAAACGGCGCTCTGCAAACTGAAACTCGTTCCAGCCGCCAATTACGCGTACCCATTGCGGGTTTGGTGTGCGGTCTACCTGTTCTTTCAGCATCCTCAGGGCATCTGCCAGGGAGGGAACGCCATCCCAGCGAAGCTCCAGGTTATAGTTTAACCCGCCCCTTATTAAATGCGTATGCGAATCATTAATGCCCGGTATCACCGTTTTTTTGTTGAGGTTGATGAGTTTGGTTTGCCCTGTTGCCAGCTGCATAACTTCCTGATCTGTACCTACCGCAATGAATTTACCACCGGCTATAGCGACCGCTGTAACGGTAGGGTTATCGCGGTCTATAGTATGTATCTCGCCGTTGTATAGTATTGTTTCTGCTATCATGGCGGCTATTGGTTAAGCGTTTGGATTGTTGCGCTGATGGCTTTGCCGGATACCGTATAAAAAGCCGGACCGGCAAGCATGGTAAGTTTAATTATCGGCTTAAAGCTGGTCATGTGTTTGCCCTTGAGGTAAAGTTCGGTAGTGTAAGCATCAAAAGCACCTTTAAGTACGTTACCTGCAACTTCTTCGGTAGGGGAATCTATACCGCCGTCTTTCAGGTCACTGGCGTGTGAGTAGCTGGTTACACCAAGGCGCAGTGCCTCGCGCATACCTATGCGGCCCACGTTGGTCATCAGGTCGGGCGTAAATTTATTGCGGTCGCCCAGGCCTATAATAAGCAGGTGCTGTGCCGGGATCATCCCTTTTGGCGGGGTTAGTAAAATAGTTTCCAAAGCGTGACCGGCGAATTTTCCGCTTTTGCGCAGTTCAGTAATCAGCCCGTTTAGTTGATGGTCTACATGCACCATGCCGTTTACAGCTGCCGGCAATGCAGGCGGGGAGTTGAAAATATCGCCTTCGGTATATTCAAATACGCATACTACCTGCAAAGGTGTTAGCTGGTTAGATGGGCTTTGCACTTTTGCTTCTACCGTTACACCGTTCACTTTGCCTAATATAGAGCTGGTGCCAACGGCCGGTAATTTATCCTGTGCAAATAGTGTTTGCGGCAGTGCAGCAATGCTAAGTGCTATTATTAATCTGATGGAAGCGATTGTTTGTTGATACTTTTTCATATAGTTAGTTTTTGTGTTTAAAATTTATAAGCTATTTGGGTATTGAAAAAAGTGGAGCTGGCAGGCGGGTTAACGATATCATTAATAAAGCCCCCGGTTTTAAAATACTGCCCGCCGCAACTGATGGTGAGATGGTTATTGTACCGGTAATCGGCACTTAAAAGATAGGTGGTGCCGATATAACGCCTTGCCGATGGCGAACCCGCTGTATTAAAATTTCCACTGGGCCGGTAAATACCATCGGCCAGGGAGTAGCGCCAGTTGTACACAAGATCTATCTGTACGGAGAGTTTGTCGGAAATAGTTAGTACGCTGTACGGGTGAAGATCTATCAGGTTTGCAGGGCCTATCAACGGGTTAAATCCAAAGTAGCCTCCTTTTGGATATAGTGGATTAAACGTTTGCAGGTTACCGTCCCCGGCTTTGCTATCGCCGGAGATATAATCATTCCGAAGGTTGATGGATGGCTTAAATTTAACATCCTCAAACATGTAGCCAATATCAATGGCGGCTGTCCAGGCGTTAATATTGCCTTTGCCAAATTTGCCAAACTGGTAAGCGGCTTCCAGGTTGTAAATAAAACCACCGCCATATTTCCAGTAACGGGTTGCAACGGTATGCCTTTGTTCTTTATTTATACCTTCCTCAAATTCGGCGTTATCGCGGCGGGTGCCCAGGTAATAAAAATCAAAATTGCCACCCTGCGGTACATTCAGCATGGCGTATACGCCCCACAAGTTTGCCTGGTGGCTGAGCCGGTTATCAAATACGCCCGGTTTAACGTTATCGGCCATCATTACAAAGCCATCTATATCTAAATTCTTAGCGGAGTACATAATCTTGCCCCCGGTAAAGTACTGCCTTACGGTTGTGCCCTCCCTTACAGAAATGAGCCTGCCCGAGCCATAGTTAAGTTCCTGCCTGCCTAATCTTACAATGATGCTTTTAGAGGATGTTTGCCATGCTTTCAACTCTGCAAACAAGTTCTGAACAGCAAGCTGATCTTCATCTACCGGAGAAGCGCCATATTTACTGCCGTTCTCCAGCGCGCTGTTTGCCTGTGCAAAAAATCTGAAACGTTTGCCGGTGTGCAGGTCAGCGTACAATACGTAGCGCTGCAAAAACGAATGGTTATAACCCTGGCCCTTTAGCCAGTCTTCGTTCTCCTTGCCGGCCAGTTCGTAACGTATCTCGCCGCCAAAGGTGAGGTAAGTGTTTTTATTAGCGGTGAGCGGCACAAATTTTAAGCTGTTGTAAAAGCTCCGGCTGGAATCTTTCAGGTAGCTGTAATCCTCGTCGTAACGCATCAGTTTAATAGCCTGGGCCGAAATTTTCTGCCCGCACATACAGCATATGAGCAGGAGCAGTGCAGGCAGAAAGAATCGTAGGTTTTTCATGGCAAATGCGGGTAGCAAATTAGTGGGCCAGCATTTTATGTGCATATTGGATACCCAAGCCGTAAGAGCCGCCGTATTTTTTCATCAGGTTGGTTACCGCTGCATAAGTTTCCTGGCGTGCCCAGTCGCGTTGCAGCTCCAGCAGGTATTGTACCGATGTAATGGGTTTAGCGCCGGCCTGTACCATTCTTTGCATGGCTCTTTCGTGTGCTTCGGCACTTACATCGCCGCAGGCATCTGCAATTACATAAACATCATAACCCTCTACTATGGCAGAAAGCGCAGGGCCAACAATGCATACGCCTGTCCATAAACCGGCTAAAACCAGTTTCTTTTTGTTTAAACCGGTGATGGCTTTATAGGCGCCCTCATCTTCCCATGTGTTCATGGAAGTACGGTCGATGTAGTTTGAAGTAGCCTGCGGGTAAAATTCTTCTATCTCCGAAAATACGGGGCCGCTGAAAGATTCCTCCGCAACGGTGGTAACAATGGTATCTACATTAAAGATCTTAGATGCGCCGGCAACAATTGCGGTGTTGGTGCGCAATTCCGTCATGTTAATGCTTTTGGTTGCAAAAGCCATTTGGCCTTCAAAATCGATAAGAACTAATGCATGGTTGGTTGGTGTTAATAGGTCTGGTGATGGTTTCATAATGTTTATTGTTTTGCCATTACCATTCCCATTAAGATGCCAAGTATTTAATTATTTGATAATCAATTATTTAATTAAAATAAAAGCTTTTGCAAGTAATGATATACCGTTAATTAACGAACGCATTATGGAGGTGCCCGCCATTTAACGACGGGAATTTAAGTTGAGATAAATGAAGAGAGTCTGACTTATTCCTTGATACGGAGTTTTTTTATTTTGGAGTTAAGCGTTGTAGCAGGGATACCTAATAGCTCTGCAGCACCGCCCTCACCCGAAATTTTTCCGTTGCATTTTTGCAATACGCTTAAGATATATTCGCGCTCGTTCTCTGCAATGGTTTTTATAGAGAAAGCCCTTTTGGGTTCTTCTTCCATAGGCTGGGTATAGTTGTCCAGGTAGTTTTCTTCTATGATAGATGTTTCGCAGAGGAGCACGCTTCTTTCCATTAAATGTTCCAGTTCGCGGATATTGCCGGGCCATTCATAGGTCATAAGACAGTTCATAATTGTTTTGGATACGCCTTTGATGCTTTTGCGCATCTTTTTGGCATACTTATCTACAAAATAATTCACCAGCAGGGGGATATCGTCTTTACGCCCCTTTAAGTTAGGTACATAAATTGGAAAAACGTTTAATCGGTAATACAGATCGAGCCGGAAGCGGCCGAGGGCTATTTCTTTTTCGAGGTTGCGGTTGGTGGCGGCAATTATCCGCAGGTTTACTTTGATTGGGCTTAAGCCGCCAATTCGTTCTATCTCTTTTTCCTGCAGAACCCGCAGAAGTTTTGATTGCAGTTCGAATGGCATTTCGCCAATTTCATCTAAAAAGATGGTGCCACCATCGGCTTCTTCAAATTTACCGATCCTTTTTTCGGTAGCTCCGGTAAAGGCGCCTTTTTCGTGGCCAAATAGTATGGATTCTATCAGGTCGCCGGGCAGGGCTGCGCAATTAACGGTTATCAAGGGCTTGTCTTTCCGTAAAGAGAGGTTGTGCAGGTTGTGCGCTATCATTTCCTTACCGGTGCCGCTATCGCCAATAATTAATACCGATGTATCTGTAGGAGCAACCACTTTTATCTGGTCGAGCACTTTTAATAACAGGGCGCTGCTGCCCACAATGCCCGAAAATTGCAGGTTCTTATCTGCTTTGTAAGAAATGGCGGTAGGTTTTGGGGCTGATTTAGCGGATGTTAATACAGCTTCATTAATATTTGTAAAACCAATGAGGTTGGCACTAAGGGTATTTTGCAGGAGCGTTAATAAATTCAGATGATCTTGCTGGTAGATCTCCTCTATTCGGCTGTAAAAAGAGAAAATCATTTTTTCGCCATTTTCCAATGGAATGCATTTGATCAAGTAGGATTTGAATGCAAATGTTTCGGCAATTATATTTTTCAGTTCCGATATTCCCCGCAAGGCATCAAAATCCTCACCATTATAAATATTGTCATTGATGATTTCGGGTATCACTACGTCTGTTTGCCGGTATTGGTTAACTGTTAAACCCGATAATTTCAGGACATCAGAGAAAGATATTATTTCGTATTCATCAAACTGTGTCCGGGTAATGTTTAAGCCGGTGTGTTTGCCGTTTTCTTTTGTGAGGCCTGTTATCTCTAACATATCAAACGGTATATAGGGCTGGAATGCGCTTGCTATACGGAGCAATTTTTGCTCCCAGCTGATGTGGTTGCCGGCTATATCTTTAATTACGCCTTGCATGTACAGCTCACCGCTCGATTTAAGATCGATACTGTGGCGATACCGGTAGCGCGCAATATCTACGCTTAAAAGCACATCGCTGTCTTTATAGGGCTTAACTATAAAACCATAGGGCTGGGTAGCTTTGGCTGCCTCCAAAACTTTTTCGTTGGAGTTTGCCGAGATATAAATAAAAGGGATCCGGCGATCGGTAAGTTGTTTTGCCAGGTCGATACCGGTAAGTTTGCCTTTAAGATAGATATCAAGCAACACCAGGTCTGTTTTTCGCACCGCTAAAATATCAAGCGCCTGTTTTACGGAGGCGGCTATGCCGTTAACCTGGTAGCCTGCTTTTTCGAGCACCCGCTGCAGATTGTGTGCTACAATAAATTCATCTTCTACAATCAGTATATTCTCTTTCATATCAATATGCACAGGTATTAATTGGCCAATTCCGCCGGATGGATCAGCGTAGGTTCAACCATAAAATCCATAACAATTTGTACCCCTTTATTACTTGTAATTGCAAAAAAGCCGCCTAATTGGGTACTTAACCCTTTCATTAGAGTGATGCCTAAGGAATTACTTTGGTCGGTATTAAAACCCTCCGATAAACCAACTCCGTTATCGGTTATGGAGAGAATAAAATGGTCCGGATCCTTCTCTTCCATTTGGATCTGTACAATCCCCGCGCTTCGCCCCGGGAAAGCGTATTTAAAAACATTAGTGATAGCTTCGTTAATAAACAAACCGAGGGATACGGCTTGGCCTACATCCAGTTTGGTATCATTGATTTTTAGCTCGAAGTAAATGCGTTCGCCGGTGTTAAAGCTTTCTTTTAAATAAGCTACAATCTCGTGTATGTAGGCTTTTATATCAATCCTGCCGATAGTATCGGCCTGATAAAGTTTTTGATGTACAAGTGAAATGGATTTTAACCGGTGCTGGCTTTCTTTTATCGCGCTGATAGCTTCTTCGTTATTAAGATAGCTGCTTTGAGAGTTGAGCAGGCTCATGGTAAGCTGCAGGTTGTTTTTTACCCGGTGATGGATCTCTTTTAAAAGAAACTCCTTTTCGCCAAGCAACTTGTTCTTTTCGCCAACAGTTTTTTCGAGTTCCTGATAGGCATGGCGGATCTCTTCTTTTTGAAATTGGAGTTCGGCGTTATTTTTTTGTTTGTTACGGTATCTGCTGTAGAGTAATCCAATAAGTAATAATAGTATCAAACACCCGGCTATAGTTACATTTTTGATCAGTCTATCGTTTTGAAGCGCTTTTTTTTGTAAAGCGGTTTGGTTGCGTAATATTTGGTTGTCTTTTTCTTTCCCGGCTAAATCAAACTTAACCTGCAGCTCTTCGGTTAGCTTAAGTTTATCAGCGGTGAATATGGCAGCATTTAGTTTGTTATAACGCTGTAAATGGCTTATAGCTGCTGAGAGGTTTCCGGCTGCAGAATCAATTTTAAAGCTTAATAAATTGACATCACGTAAGCGGGAAATTGGTAAACCTGTTTTGTATTTTAATAATTTATTTAAATAGACCCCTGCTTTGGTATACTTTTTTTGATAGATTAAAAAGTGCGAAACTTTCATTAGAGCGCCAAAATAATCATCGCCGTCACCCAGTATGTCGGCATATTGCATGTAATGTTTTTCTGCCTTGGCGTAATTTTTTAAAGCCGCGTAACAATCGGCTGTTGCAAAAGATAGTGCTATTTTGTCGTGGATATCAGTAGGGGGCCAGCGCTTAATAACCGCCAGGATTTTATCAAGCGCCTTTTGCGTTTCATTGTTTTTTGTGAGTTGATCTGCCAGTTCCTCCAGCACATGGTATAAAAGCGGACCGGGGTAGCGCATCAAAACATCTAATGATTTTTCTAAATATAGCGCGCTTTTTAAATTGTTGCCAGCCTCCTGGTAGGCCTCGCCCAGGCGCCAATAAAATGTTTGTAAAGCAACTGTGTCTTTTGCTGCCTCGCAGCTTTGTACGGCAGCAATAGCATAGTATAATGCTTTGTCTATATCTCCACGGCGGCGGTTTAATGCAGATAAAAGATCGTAGGTAAAGTGGAGCTGCTTAAACTTAATGGTTTTATACATGCTTAATACCTGGTGTAATTCTTTATCCGCAAGGGCAAACTTGCCCTGGTTTAAATGAACATCAGCGATATCTTTTAGTGTTTCTATCTCTTTACTTTTGTTGGGTACCTGCCGGTAAACTTTTAGTGCTTGCTGGTAAAAGGCTAATTTTAATGGGTTGTTGGCCCTAACAGCCATATTGCCCCATAAGTAAGCTTCAAAGTCTTTATCTCCAATTTGCTGGCATATCGCAATTCCCTTTTTGTAATAATATTCTCCTTTTGTATGATTACCATATCCGTAGTAAACTTTTCCAAAGTTTTCAGCAATCTCAATCTTTCTGTTTACGTTGTTGAGCTTATTACCGATATTTTCTGCCTGTGTTAAATATCTTAAAGCACTATCAATATCTGTTTTAAAGCTGCCCTGCTTAGATTCCAGGTTAATTGCAAGGGCAAGTAATAGCTTTATTTGTACGGTATCAGGCTGGCGCTGTTCAATGTATTTTGCCAGTTTATTGTTAGGGATATTCCATAGCTCATTTATTTCGAGCCTGGCTATATCCTGGGCATGGGCATTATTGTATCCGGCAAAAAAGTTTACAAGCATTAATAAACAGGCAACCCATGCTATAAAATACTGTTTAAATAATGCCGGTATTTTCATGTATCTCATTTAAGAATATGCTCCCGTTTGATATTGAACTTTTTAATTTTTGAATTTAGGGTAGTGGCTGGTATTCCCAATAACTCTGCTGCACCACCTGGGCCTGCTATTTTCCCACTGCACACCTTTAATATCGCCAGGATATGGTCGCGCTCGTTCTCGTAAATACTCTTTATCTGCGTGGCGCTTTGCGTTGGCGCTAAAAGCTCCTTATGGTCATTTTTGGGTAAATACGCTTCGCTTACTACATTGCCGGAGGTAAGCAGAACGCTGCGTTCCATTAAATGCTCCAGTTCGCGGATGTTGCCCGGCCAGTTATAGTTTAACAGGCTTTTTAATACGCTTTGTGATAAACCTTTAATTCGTTTGCCAGCTTTTTTGCTGTAACGGACAATGAAATGCTGCGCCAGTATTTCAATATCCTCCTTGCGTTCCTTTAACGGGGGGAGGGTTATAGGGAAAACATTCAGCCGGTAATACAGATCGCTTCGGAAATTGCCGGCTTGTACTTCTTTTAATAAATTACGGTTGGTGGCCGCTATAATGCGTACGTTGGTTTTAATAACGCCCTTCCCGCCAATGCGTTCTATTTCTTTTTCCTGCAAAGCCCTCAAAAGTTTTACTTGTAGATCAAGCGACAGTTCGCCTATTTCATCTAAAAACAAGGAGCTGTTGTTAGCCAGCTCAAACTTGCCGAGCCGCCGCTCTGTGGCACCAGTAAAACTTCCTTTCTCATGGCCAAAAAGTTCACTTTCTATCAAATTTGCCGGCAGGGTGGCGCAGTTTAACTTGATCATCAGCTTATCCTTACGGGGAGAGTTGTTGTGAATGGCCCTTGCAATCAATTCTTTACCGGTGCCGGTTTCGCCCAATATTAAAACTGTACTGTCAGAAAAAGCTACTTGTTCTACCAGGCGAAGTGTTTTTTTCATTACGGGGCTGTTGCCTATAATTTCGCTGTGGTTGTAGTTTGTTTCTATTTGCTCCTGCAGATAAAGCTTTTCATCCTCTAATTGCTGTTTGTAATCATCAATTTCTTTTAGTTGCGCCTCTATTTTTTCATTAGCCTTAATATTGGTTACAGCTACTGATATTTGCAGCCCTATACTTTTTAGGATACTATAATATTGATTAGAAATTGCATTTTGCTGCCGTGCATACAGGTAAAAGAAACCAATACATTTGTTACGGTCATAAATGGCAAAAGCAATCATTTCCCTGATGCCTATGTTGTACCAAAATGGAAGCCATGCCGGGTGTTTGAGCCTGCTCAATACTTCCTCAACATTCAGCACAATAGGGTTTTCTGCTGCCATAATCTGCCGGCATAGCCCATCATCAAGTGTATGCCGGGTTGATGATTTTGGCGCTACCCCCGGGTTGTTCTGAAACGCTTCATTCTGATTATACAGGTAAGCGCTATGCGTTTTTTTATCATCGTTAATAAGGCAGATCACAAAATCATCAAATGGGAAGATGTTTTTGAGGTTTTTATCTATAACATTAAAAAGATCTGACTTAGAACGGGTAACGGCTATGGCATTGCTTAATGATAGTAAAACGGCTGTTTCTTTTTCTTTCCTGATGATGGCCTCATTTGCCAGTATATTGGCAATGGCAACCGAAAGCTGGTTGGCCAGGCCCTTAATTAGTTTAAAATTATGCTTGTTATAAGTGTTTGCCTGCTCCGAGAATAAATATAAACCACCCAAAATACTATCGCCGCTCCGCATGGCCGCTGCCGTAAACTCTTTGATGCCGGTTTGCTTATAAAATTTTATATAAGCGGGTACATCTGTCTTCAAACTAAGTGCTTCAATGTCAAACAAAACGGGTTCGTAAGAAACGGAAATGGCTGCAATAACATCGTTGCCGTTTGTAGGGCATTTTGCGTGCACTTCGTCAAAATCCTGATGAGAAATGCGCCTTTCTTCGCACAGATGCAGAAACCTGTTGTGAGTATGGCTATCCGGATTGTATAAGGTTATGATAATATCATTGAAAGGGAAGATGGATTTGATGCGCGAATTTAGCACATTCATCAGGTCTTTTTTATCTCTTATAGCCGCAATTTCGTGGCTGATAGAGAGCAGGATGGTGTTTTCTGCCTCTAACTGTTTTTGCCTGCTGAGCTGGCCCGGACTCAAAAAATCATCAACGGAGATAGTGCTTTTTTGTAAGCCTTGTATTGCTCTGGGGGTATCCGGCTTTTGCATCTGTAAAAATAGGAATTATATTTTGTTAATGTGTGTTGCTGATTAGCGATATTTAGTGGATGTGAATTTTAATTATTTATTATTTACTGATAATTAGATATTTATGAATGCTTAAACAATGGTTATTGGGTGTTTGCTTTCACGTTATTTCGTTCACTTAAATCGCTGAATGGCGATATTTAGTGAGTTTATATTGATCTTTATTTTTGTTAATATGCTGTATATTAATGTATTGTACTTTGTGGCATGCGAATTGAATTTGCAGGAATACTATCTGTTAAATATTAAACAATCCGGGCAACTTTTAAACCCGGTTTTTACAAGAAATATTTCATGAGGCTTAGCCTCTGATGAAGCTGATTTTCCGGTTTACAGGTTTGCACAAGGTGCAAACTATTTTATAAAACATTGCCTTTTTGGGTAAATAAACACAAGCAATCTTGATATGACTGATACGAACAATTCTGCTTACTTGCCTGATGAATTATCGCAGTTGGCTATCACATCAACTTATACGGATAGTGTACAAGTTGTAGATATATTTGAAGCTGTTTTTACTAAGCTTAATCAGTTATATAGTATAGACTGCGCCAGTTTGGTTTTATATGACCAACAGCACACTAAAATTCGTGTTGCTTATATTATTGAAACTGCCGGCAATATCGGAGATGTTAGTACCTCGATTATTACCGATGAAATTGAACTGAACGCAATTACCAAAGAGATTGCTTCGTTCCAGTTCCCGATGCTGAAAACACGTGAGGAGTGGGAGCAGGAGTTTGTTATCAACCATTGTTTGCTTAACAATAACGCAGGATATAATTTTCATTGCTACATACCGCTTGAAAATAACGAGCAGATACTGGGCACACTGGAACTGCACAACAGCAAGAAAGGCCTGAGCGCTGATGGTCTGAATTTTTGCAGCTCTATTGCTGATCTGTTAGCTGATATTGTAAACCGGTTGAAGAAAGCTATTGTATCTGAGAGCCAACAAGGTACTATTGCTTTAAGCGAAAGTGTGGTGAACAATACTGCGTTTGAAAAAGAACAAGATCACCAGATGCTGTTATCCTTTAGTAGTACTATAGCTACTGTAAAGGATAAGGCTGATTTAGCTAAACTGATAAACAAGCAATTTAAGCAGTTCTCATTTTTGGCTAATGTTATTATTACAACCCTTAATGCTGATGATAATACACATAGCATTTATATTGCTAACCTTCCGTCCGAATTATTAAAGAGCGCCCATTTTGTTAAAGTATCTGCAGAAACATATCCAACAGAGGACGGCTTGTTTAATAGGATAGCTGACTCCACCGAGCCTGTTATCTTTAAAGTTGAAGACTTGCTTACTAATGAATTTGTACCAGGCTATGTTCGGTTTTTGCATCAGCAGGAGGTAGAACAAATTATGGGTGTTGCTTTAAGCAATGGTACCGGGTTGGTCGGCGTATTATACATCCCACTAAGTAAAAGTGAGCAGTTTGAAGCGCATCAATATAACTTCATTAAAGCCATATCGGCCCAGGTATCGTTTGCACTTGTAAATATATTAGCACAAGAGAAAATTCATCAGCAACTTGTTGAAATAGAAAATTATAAACGACAACTGGAGCAGGATACCTTGTTTGTAGAAGAAGAAGTAAAAGCAAACAACTATGCCGAAATTATAGGCCGGGGGCCTGAGATGCAACAAGTATTTAACCTTTTAACGCAAGTAGGTAATTCAGATTCAACGGTATTGATTTTGGGTGATACGGGTACGGGTAAAGAATTAATTGCGAGGGCCATACATAACGATTCGGTTAGAAGGGCCCAAGCGATGATCAAAGTCAACTGCGCTGCTATCCCGCCTAACCTGATCGAGTCGGAATTATTCGGGCATGAGAAGGGGAGCTTTACGGGCGCTACCGAACGGCGTATAGGTAAGTTTGAACTGGCCAATAACAGCACTTTGTTTTTAGATGAAATTGGCGAACTATCGCTGGAATTGCAGGTTAAATTGCTGCGTGTTTTGCAGGAAAAGGAAATTGAAAGGGTTGGCGGCTCGGCAACTCTAAAAACAGATGTACGAGTTGTAGCTGCAACCAACAGGAGCCTGCTGGAAGAAGTGGAAGCAGGCCGTTTCAGGCGCGATCTGTTCTACAGGCTAAATGTTTTCCCAATTAATGTGCCGCCGCTACGAAACCGCAAAGATGATATCCCGCTGCTGGCCATGCACTTTTTAAATAAGTTTGTTAAAAAATCAGGCAAGAACATTACAGGCTTTTCTCAGAAAGCTTTAAAGGAACTTACAAGTTACCATTGGCCAGGCAACGTAAGGGAACTGGAACACCTGATAGAAAGACAGGTGCTTTTATCAAAAAGCAGTTTGATTAAAACTATTCCGTTCCCGGATGCCGGCAATGCTGTGATCGTAGCAAACGACAAAGTTGTAAAGGTGAAAACCATTGATGAGAACGAACGCGATCATATTTTTATGGTTTTAAAAAGCTGCCAGGGAAAAGTATCCGGCGCTGCGGGTGCAGCAAAATTGTTAGGCGTACCGGCCACTACTCTAAACTCAAAAATAAAGCGGCTTGGGTTAACTAAAAAGCATTTGTATTGATCTGATTGGCTTGCCGGAATATGGCACTGCGTGTTGTTCACTATTTGTTTAACGATAGTTTTGGCCCATTCATCGAGTTCTAAGGTTTTCCTTGTGTTTCGCCCCTTAAATTTACGTAACACGCAAAATAAAGGGAGACATTATGGCAACTTCACTAACCGCAGAAAGAAAATATCGGGGATTTCAAATCGGTTTTACCAATAACACAGATATTAAACTTGTTTTAAAGAAGTGCTTATTTACACTGGTAAAACGTTACAGCGTTTTTAAGGATCATTTTTTCGTCTTCTATTTAAAAGGATTGGAGTTATTTATGATCCTGTACAGGAATTAATGAAGAAATTCTAAAAGCACTTAGCCTGATTCATTAGTGCTCTGTGTTAAGTTATGTTTTCTCTGCCAGCAATAGTTCAATAGGTTTCGCTTAAATATTTATGAATAAAGGTGACTGCCATAGCCCCTTCACCCACTGCCGAAGCCACTCTTTTGATCGAATTATGCCGTACATCGCCTGCGGCAAAACATCCGGGTACGCTTGTTTCTAAAAATGCCGGCGCGCGGTCTGGTTTCCATTCCTCGCGTGGTTCAAACTGAAAAATATCATTGCCGGTTACCAAATAGCCTTGTTTATCGCGAAGTACCGGCGTGTTTTTTGCCCAATCGGTATTGGGTTTTCCGCCAATGCATACAAACAGAAAAGTGGTAGGATAGGTTGTAGTTTTGGCATCGGCAAAGTTGGTTATTTCTATTGCCTCCAACTCATTATCTCCCTTAAGCTTGGTAACCTGCGAGTTATAGAGCACTTCTATATTGTTCTTTTTTGTAATGCGGCTTAACAGGTAGTAGGAAAGAGAAGCCGAGAGATCATTACCACGAATTACTATCGTTACCTTCTCGGCATGTTTAGAGAAGTTCAACGCGGCCTGCCCGGCCGAGTTACCACCGCCTACTATAAATATATGTTTATTGATGCACATAGTAGCTTCGCTCGAGCCGGCACCATAATATACCCCTGCATTTAAATATGCAGCTTCTTCGGGGAGGTTAAGGCGGGCATATTGTACACCCGTTGCGCAGATATTGCTTTTGGCAATTATTTTACTGCCGTCTATCAAATCTACATGCAGTTTGTTATCAATAAACTCCGCATGTTGCCCCATCCTGATCAAAAGTATCTCTACCCCGAACTTAACGGCCTGCTGCCTCGCCCGCTCTGCAAGGTCGGCCCCGGTTATGCCGTTGGGGAAGCCCAAATAGTTTTCAATACGCGAGCTTGTGCCTGCCTGGCCACCAATGGCCTCGCGTTCTATTAAAACGGTGCTCAGCCCTTCGGATGCAGCATATACAGCGGCGCTTAAACCTGCCGGGCCACCTCCAAAGATAGACACGTCGTACTCCCAATGTTTGGGTTTGCTTACCCAGCCGAGTTCTGAGGCTATCTCCGCAATAGTAGGCGAAAAAAGAAGCTTACCACTCGGCAATTCTACAACCGGGAATTGTAAATTCTTAGGCAGATCTTCTTTTAAAAGCGCCTGGTAATTACCGGGCTCATCAACATTTATCCATTCGTAGGTTACCACGCTGCGTTTTAAAAAATCGCGTATCACGTAAGCCTCACGGGAATGCTCACTACTGTAAACTTTAATTTTATTTAAGTGCGATTGCAGGTGTTCCATATTTCTAAAAATTGAAATTCTAAGCTACTCAGGTCTGATAAAAGAAGGATGATATTCGGTATCAACCAAATCATAATATTGCGGGTGCTCCTTTACATAGCGCGACATGAATGGGCAGTACAACATTATCTTTTTATGCTGCGCTCTGGCAAAATCTAAAGCCGTAACTGCCATTTTAGATGCTATGCCTTTACCCTTGAAGCTTTCGGGCACAAAAGTGTGCATGAAGGCTATGTCCTTTTTGTAAAAGCGGTATTCTATATAGGCATCTTCACCGGCTAAGCTTACCTCAAATCTCAGCTGATCTTTGTTATTTATTACCGTTATCTCATCCATAATCCATCGTATGTTGTGGAGCTTATCTCTGATAATTCTCTATGGTATCAATTGGGCGGATCTCCGCTTTTTCGGGGTTTTCACCGGCATCGCGCAGGGCACGTCGCTGGCGCAGGAAATCCCAGCATTGGTCAAGGTCTAACTTTACCTGGTGAAGTTTTTTTACGTCCTCATCGGTTAAGTTTTCTTTTCCGTATAGTTCTTCTTCTTTGGCGGTTAAGTTTTTAATGTGTGCCAGTACCTGATTGTCTTCCATGGTGGTTTATTTTGTATGATAGTAGCTAAATGCGGGCCAATTTGTATAGTGTTGTTAATTAATAATTTATATTGATTTGAGCCCTCTGGCAGTAACGCTATATCATTAATTTATGATTGATATGCAAATTAACAAAAAGCCTGTAACCTCCTCTTTTAAAAGTCCTTCAGACAAGATATGAGTAAACTAAAAGTAAAATCACGTTATATCGTAACGTTTGATTTATATGATTTGTTAAGTATCTTTCTGTTATTCAGTAGTTTAAGGTGATGGTATGGTAAGTGTTTTAATTGGGGTAAATAATTACCCTTATGAAACAGATAAATAAACTTACAATCATCGCTACAAAGATCCTGCTGATCTTTTTACTAATTACTACTGCCGGCATTTACACGTCAAACGCAGCTAAAATTCGTGTAAAAACTTACGTACTGGTACACGGTGCATGGCAGGCTCCTTCTGGCTGGCAAATAGTTAAAACGCAATTAGAGAAAAAAGGCCAGCGCGTAATAACCGTTCAGTTGCCGGGCCATGGTAACGATACAACTGCAGCTGCTAAGTTAACCATGGATACTTACATTGCCACAGTAGTGAATGCCATTAACGCCATAGATGGTAAAGTGATACTGGTTGGGCATAGCATGGCAGGCATGATCATCTCCGGCGTTGCCGAGCAGATCCCCAACCGGATAGAAAAACTGGTTTACATAGCAGCTTATGTGCCGGCGAATGGCCAGTCGGCGTATGCTATTTCGCTTTTAGATAAGCAATCTCAATTGGGCGCAGCCCTTATTCCATCAGCAGATAAAACTTTGCTGGATGTGAAATTAAACCAGGTAACCAACATCTTTTGCCAGGATGCCCCCACAAAGGTAAAAAAGCTTGTACTTGCCCATTACCGCGCCGAGCCGGCCATCCCTTTTTCTAACCCGGTAACGTTGACCGGGGACAATTTTGGCAAAGTAGCTAAGTGTTATATCCAAACCTTGCAGGATCATGGTATCGGGATAAACCTCCAAAATGAGATGGTCAAATCCGCGGGTATCACCAAAGTGTATAAACTTAACAGCGGCCATTCGCCGTTCCTTTCTATGCCTGCTGCTGTAACCACCATTTTATTAAAAACAGCTCAATAATTATCAATCCACATAAATAACCATCATCATGGAAAACAATACCACAAACACTGCTACTGATAAGCCTTTCAACCCAGATGAATTTCTGATCGTCCCGGCCAAAACTTTTGATGACCTTAAAATTGGCGAAATATTCCGTGCGCCAAGCAGAACGCTTACGGATGCGCATGCCTCTGCCTTTCAAACCGTTTCATGTGATAACCACCCCATACATTACGATGCTGTTTATGCCAAAAAATATGGTCATAGTGCGCCGGTTGTTCATGGTTTGCAGGTACTCGCTTTTACAGCACCCGGCGCAACCTTGTTTCCGCATTTTATAGGCGGCGTGTTTATTAGCTTTTTAGAATTGTCGTGCAGTTTTTTAAAAGAGGTTCATTCTGGCGATACGTTGTATTCAGCTTTAGAGATTATTGAACTTACCCCACAGCACGATAAGGGTATTGTTACCACCAGAGTCACCATTCATAACCAGCGTGGGGAATTGGTGCTGAGCGGGCAACATAAATATTTACTGTCGCGCAAGGCGGTATAAATAATTAGCTTATACAAATTCCAAAGCCACGCAACTACAATAGTTGTGTGGCTTTTTAATGTAACAAACATAAGTTGAGCTTTTGGGTTGATGTATCTTACTCGCTTTTGATGATCTTAAGCATATTTATTATTGATGCAAAACAGTAACTTGGCTTTGGTAGAATACCTCACTTTATATGAAATATACACTGTTCAGATCCGGCATCGTTTTCTTATCCATCATTGCTATAGTTTTTGCAGCCTGTAACCGCGAACAAAAGAAACTGAAAGTAAAAAAAACTAAAAAGGAGTGGGATAAAACCATCCCCGGCAGTTTTAGTCAGCAGGTTAATCTAAAGCTGGATAGCAGCGAGGTAGATAGCTTTTTTACGCGTTATCCTGATTTAAAAGCATACAATACGCAGGTGAAAGATTTTTACCGCAACCGTAAATTTGCTTATGCCTGGTACGAAAAAGGGCAGTTTATAGAGCAGGCCAGCAACTTAAGTAACCGGGTGATGAACCTGGAGAACGATGGTGTTTACAAACAAATCCCGTATCAAAAAGCACTGGATTCGCTGATGCACGGCGAAGGGGGTAAAACCCAGCAGAGAAAGCCCGATCTTACTCTGGAGCTGATGCTCACCGCGCAATACTTCGCTTTTGCAAAAATGGTTTACGAAGGGGTAGATGCATCAGTAAGTAAAGCCAATGGCTGGAACGTGCCGCGTAAAAAAGTAAATTATGACCAGTACCTGGATAGCCTGCTGAAATCGCCAAAGCAAAACACAGGCGAGCCGGTGTATAGGCAATACGAGCTGTTAAAAGCTTTTCTGCAGAAATACCGAGCCCTGGATGCTATTGACAAATGGGAACCTATTGTAACTAAAAAACTTAAAGCCGGCGATAGCTCTCTTGCGGTTAAACAAATAAAACAGCGCCTCTACAAACTGGAAGATTATCGTGGCGATACATTAAGCATGGGTTACGATACCGTATTAAAAGCTGCAGTGAAAAGATTCCAGGGCAGGCATGGTTTAACTGCCAACGGGCAGGTTGATGCCTCAACCCTTGCTGCCGTAAATGTGCCGTTAAAAAAACGTATTGTACAAATACTGGTAAATATGGAACGCAGCCGCTGGTTGCCGGTTTCGTTAAGTAACAGGTATCTGGCGGTTAATATCCCCGAGTTTAAACTACATGTTTATAATGCCGATAGCCTGCTATGGAGCTGTAATGTTGTGGTTGGGCAAACTACGCACACCACAACTATATTTTCCGGCGAGATAAAATACGTAGTTTTTAGTCCGTATTGGAATGTGCCGCCGAGCATTGTGCGTAACGAAGTACTGCCGGGTATTCGCAGGAATGCTAACTATATAAGTGAGCATCGTATGGAGATCACCGGTAAGGAGGGAGGGCTGCCCGTAGTTAGGCAAAAGCCGGGCGAGGCTAATTCATTAGGGTTGGTTAAATTCCTGTTCCCCAATAGCTATAATATTTACCTGCACGATACACCTTCCAAATCGTTATTTGGCGAAACTTCAAGGGCGTTTAGTCACGGTTGTATACGGGTAGGAGAGCCTGCTAAACTGGCCAACTTCCTGCTGGCAGACACGGCCAGATGGAGTCCGGCCAAGATCAAAACAGCCATGCATGCCGGTAAGGAGCAATACATCATCCTAAAAAACAAAGTGCCGGTATTTATAGCCTATTTTACAGCATTTACAGACCGGGAGAATCAATTGAATTTCAGGAAAGATATCTATCAATTAGACGATCGCCTGGCGGCAACACTTATTTCGGGACAGATAGCAGCTAAATAACTAATCCACTTGTATCCGAATATTGTTGTAAAATTCATGGATATTAAGTTGCAGTAGCTTGTTTTATTGTTTATCACGTTTAATAAAAAGCAAAATGCAGTATGTTTGCACTGCTGTTAGTAGCACCTTTAATCTTTTTGCATAAAGAAATTAGAGCAAACATGCAGCCCGGAACCTTGTTTTCCGGGTGTACAGAAAGATCAGCCACATCATGACCAAAACTGTTTTTATTACCAGTACAGAAGCCAATAGCGGCAAGTCTATTATTTCCATAGGGCTCATAAATATGCTGTTGGGTAAGGCACAAAAGATAGGGTTCTTTAAACCTATCATCAGTGCAACCCAGCCGGCAAAGCAGGATCAGCATATCCAAACCATACTGAAGCATTTTGAACTGCCTATGCCGTATGATGATACCTATGCCTTTAACTCGCACGAAGCCATGCACAAGGCAGAGGAAGACAGCCAGGGCGAAATGATAGATACCATCATCCGCAAGTATAAAAAGCTGGAAGAGAGCTTTGATTTTACAGTGGTTGAGGGTACCGATTACCTGGGCGAAGGCTCGGCATTTGAGTTTGATGTGAATGTACTCATTGCCAAAAACTTGCGTGCACCTGTAATTGTGGTAGTATCGGGCGTTGATAAAAGTACGGCGCAGATCATTAACTCAGTGCTTACGGTTATCCGTAATTATGATGCGCGGGAGATTTTCGTACTGGCCGTGGTAGTGAACAAAGTACGGGCCGAGCAGGTAGACGATGTACGCGAACTGCTTGCCGGGCAACTACCTAAGGAGATGATCATCGCCGCCATTCCGGAGAACAAGAGTTTGAAAAGCCCGTCGATGCAGGAAGTCCTGGATAAGCTGGATGGAAAATTGCTGTTCGGTCAAAACCAGCTAACAAACCAGGTAGACCACTTTGTTACCGGTGCCATGAATGTACCCAACTTTTTAGGGTATTTGAAAGAGAACGTGCTTATTGTAACCCCCGGCGACCGTGGCGATATTCTGCTGGCTGCTTTGCAGGCCAATCTATCTGTAAGCTATCCTAAAGTTGCGGGCATGGTACTCACCGCAGGCTACGAGCCGGAGGAGCCTATTATTAAACTGGTGGAAGGTTTGCAAACCGTTTTCCCGATAGTGGCCGTTAAATCGGGTACTTTTGAAACGAGTAATCTCGTAGGCGCAATCCGTTCAAAAATTACGGCTAATAATACTAAGAAGATCCAGCTGGCGATAGACACATTTAATAAATATATTGATGTAAAGGCGCTAGATGAGCGCATTATTACTTTTAAGCCATCGGGTATAACCCCGCGCATGTTCCAGTACCAGCTGGTTAACTGGGCCAAGAGCCAAAAGAAACATATTGTACTGCCCGAGGGTAACGATGAACGCATTCTGCGCGCGGCCGCACGTTTAATAAGCCAGGAAGTAGTGGAGTTGACATTGCTGGGTAACCCCGAAGATATACTGGCCAACATCAAACGGATGGGGTTAAACCTCGATCCATCCAGGATCAGTATCGTAAACCCTGCGGATGCCGAGCGGTATAACGAATACGTAAACATTTTATACGAGCTGCGTAAAAGCAAGAACGTAAATATGGAAATGGCGCGGGATTTAATGACCGATGTATCTTACTTTGGTACCATGATGGTTTATTGCGGCCATGCAGATGGAATGGTATCCGGCGCAGTGCATACTACGCAGCATACCATACGCCCGGCATTGCAGTTTGTTAAAACCAAGCCGGGCACCTCGCTGGTATCGTCGGTGTTTTTTATGTGCCTGCCGGATAGGGTATCCGTATTTGGTGATTGCGCCGTTAATCCTAATCCAACGGCCGAGCAACTGGCAGAAATTGCCATATCTTCGGCTGATAGCAGCGCCATGTTTGGTATCGAGCCGCGTGTGGCTATGTTGTCCTATTCATCCGGTACATCGGGGGAAGGGGAGGATGTAGAGAAAGTGCGCCGCGCTACCGAAATTGTTAAATCTAAACGCCCCGACCTGAAGGTTGAAGGCCCCATTCAATATGATGCCGCGGTTGACCCGGTAGTGGGTAAGAGCAAACTGCCGGGTTCTGAAGTTGCAGGCCAGGCCAGTGTGCTGATCTTCCCCGATCTGAATACCGGCAACAACACCTACAAAGCCGTTCAACGTGAAACCGGGGCCTTGGCTATCGGTCCTATGTTGCAGGGTTTGAATAAACCGGTTAATGATTTAAGTCGCGGTTGCACGGTTGATGATGTGTTTAACACCGTAGTGATCACCGCTATCCAATGCCAGCAATAATTTTAATCTACCTATCAGTTTTTACATGAATATTTTTGTTATCAATTCCGGCAGTAGTTCCATTAAATACCAGTTGTTTAAAATGCCGGCCACCCAACCTGTTTGCAGCGGATTGGTAGAGCGTATTGGCTTGGATAATGCCACCATTACCCATAAAATATATAAAGACGGCGACGAGCAGGTAATTAAAAAAACGCAGGATATTGACGACCACGACCAGGGATTAATGCTGGTTAATAAACTGCTTACAGACATCATGACCGGCGTAGTGCAGGATACTGATGAAATAGCCGTAATAGGCCACCGTATTGTACATGGCGGCGAAGCATTTACAACCACAACTGTTATCACATCAGAGGTTAAAGAAAAACTAAAAAGCACCTTTCAGCTGGCGCCCTTGCATAATCCGCCGGCTTACCTGGGTATAACCGTTGCCGAAAAGATCTTTACCAAAGCTACACAGATAGCTGTTTTTGATACCGCTTTCCATCAATCTATTCCCGCAATGGCCTACCGCTTTGCCATCCCGGAGAAGTATTATACTGATCTGAACATTCGCACCTACGGTTTCCATGGCACCAGCCACAAATATGTAACTGAGCAGGCAAGCAGCTATTTAAACAAGCCGGATGCAAAGCTGATCAGTATTCACCTCGGTAATGGCTGCAGTATGGCTGCTGTAAATGCAGGTAAGTGTGTAGATACCAGTATGGGCTTTGGCCCGCTCAGCGGGTTGATCATGGGTACCCGTTCTGGCGATATTGATGCTACGGTGGTATTTTATCTCGTTAACCAGTTAGGTTATGATATTGGGCAGGTGAGTAATATTCTCAATAAAAATAGCGGGATGTTTGGCCTTACGGGTTATAGCGATATGCGCGATATTACCGATGCGATTAATGAAGGCAACGAGGCTGCTAAACTGGCTTACGATATGTATGCTTACCGCATTAAAAAGTACATTGGTGCCTATGCCGCTGCGCTAAACGGATTGGATGCCATTATATTTACCGCCGGTGTTGGCGAAAACGATAGCCTGGTGAGGGAAATGGTTTGCCGTGATATGGAATACCTTGGTATAAAAATAGATATTGATAAGAACACCATACGACAGCCCGGTATAAGGAATATTAGCGCTGAAGGTTCAGCTGTGCAGGTATTAATAGTACCAACCAACGAGGAACTGGAAATAGCCAATCAATGTATGGCTTTGTTAGATGCGGTTTAAAAATTACCCGAACAGGTCATTCTCACCTAAATGACTGCGGATCAGCTTCAGAATCTGGTCGCCAAAATCCATTGCTTTTACATCGCCGAAGCCTTTTACCTGCGATAGTTGATTTAATGAGCGGGGAAGTTTGGCGCTGATATCTTTAAGCGCGTTATCCGAGATGAGGTTATACTCCAGCATCTTTCGGTCGCGGCTTGTTTCAACACGCCAGCTGAGCAGTTCACGGTAGAGTTCGGGGTTGATGATCTCTTTTTCCAATGGCAGGGCCTTGCTGTTCCAGCTTTTATAAATTGGGGCAAAGGTTATCCCGGCTTCCTGTACTGATGTTAACACCTCATCTATAGATGAAGCCAGCGGCATCCGCACAAAAGCAGCCGTTTTACTTTTTAGGTTTACCAGCAGGTAGTTTAAGCTATCGTAAAACTCGGCAGGTAGGTCGGTTCCTTTTTTGGCAATGTAAAGTCCGTTTACAGCTGAGGCAAAAGAGTTTAACTTGGGTACAAAGTAACCTGCTGCGTTTTTTAACCTCCCCGTAAAGGCGGCGTTGTTCCATAAATTATTGTCGGCCGTAAGCGGGGCCAGTTCTTTACGGATAAACCTGTAGCCTATATTTTTAATCTCCTGCAGCAATAAGGTATCAGCCATTTGCAGTTGATTGCCGAACAGACTTTCAGCCGGTTCTTTATCTGAGAGAATCTTTTTAAGCTGTTGCCATCCACCCATCAGTAACGAAAAATCGAAGATATCGGTAAGCGTTTCTATCTCTAATTCGCCAATGGTTTTTTGCAGCAGGTTTTCATCGGGCATACTTACTATAGCTTGCTGCATAAAGTGCACAATCTCCGGGTCGGTCTTGATATTCTGCGGGCGAACGGGCGCTTTCAGCATCATGCCATCCAATGTACGGCAACGGCTAAGGGCAACATAAGCCTGCCCGAAAGCAAAGGCCGCATCTACATCAATAACCGCTTTATCAAAGGTAAGGCCCTGGCTTTTATGTATGGTGATTGCCCAGGCAAGCCTCAGCGGGTATTGGCTGAAAGAGCCATTATTAGATTCGGTTACTTTTTGCTCCGATTCGGCAAGCGAATATTTAACATTCTCCCAGGTTTCGGGCACGGTTTCAAACTCGGTATCATCATCCAGAAACACCAGCCTGATGCTCGATTGGGTGATAGCGGTTATACGGGCTGTTCTGCCATTGTAATACTGCTTTTTACCCGAACTGTCGTTTTTGATGAACATTACCTGTGCGCCAACCTTTAGCACCAGTTCTTCTTCGGCGGGGTAACCTTCTTTGGGGAAGTCGCCGGTTATTACGGCCCTGAATGTGAGTGGTTCGCCATCAAGTTCCTGCAGCCGTATTTGGTTTATCTCGTTAACCAGTTTGTTGTGGGTAGAAAGGGTTACGTAATCGGTTAACCAGTTCGCATTCAGTTCAGGGTTGTACCTGTCATTCAACTGCCCCAGCAACGAGTTATCTATTTGCCCGTTACGGATCTGGTTCAGGATCTCCACAAACAGCGGATCTTTTTGCCGGTAAACCTGTATCAGCTCGAATGTGAGCACCGGGAATTTTCTAAAAGCAAGGCTTTGGAAAAAATACGGGCCGCTGTAGAATTTATTCAGGATGTGCCAGTCGCGTTCATATACCGGCGGAAGCTGAAACAGATCGCCTATCATCAGCAACTGTACCCCGCCAAATGGCCTTGCAGAGCCTTTCGTCTGCCGGAGTACGGTGTCGATATAATCAAGCGTATCAGCCCGCACCATACTTATCTCATCAATAATGAGCAGATCGAGGCATTTCAGCATCTTGGCTTTCTCCAGGCTTAGTTGCCTTGGGGCAAGGTTGTATAGATCGAAATCGTTAACGGCAGGTAGCTGCGGCCCAAACGGCACCTGGAAAAAGGAATGGATGGTAACACCACCTGCATTGATTGCCGCCACGGCGGTAGGAGCCACAATGGCCAGGTTTTTAGTAACGTTTGATTTTATCCAGCGCAGAAAAGTAGTTTTGCCGGTACCTGCCTTACCGGTTAAGAATATGGGCCTGTTGGTTTGTTCAATAAATTTGAGGACGAGTTCGTGAAAAGGCTCCAGCACCATACGTTTTAACTTATTTGTTTTTCTGAACAGGCAGCAAAATTTAGCCTGTAATGCTAAAATAATTAGCGAATATACGGCATTGTTGGTTTATTATTAAAAAAGATAAAATGTTTTTCCGTTTCAATCGTCTGCATCAGTATATATGAAAAAACGCATTCCATTTATTTTCCTCATCATACTCATAGCAGACCCTTATTTTTTCCAGGCTGTAAAAACGGTAACCGCTAATCCGCTTATTATACAAGGCTATTGGCTGTTTGATGCTATATTGATCTTTGGCCTTGTGCTGGCCATGTTTACCCGCAGGCCGCAGTTTATTTCATTGCTAATGTCGGTGGTGCTCATTTCTTTTGTTCCCAAGATTGTGGCCATGCCCGTGCTGATGCTGGAAGATCTTACCCGCCTGTTCCGCGGGTTCCCGCCAAGAAGCTTATGGGTAAGCGAACTGGCCATAGCTGTTGCGGCAATCCCGTTCATCGGTTTTTTGTATGGCTTAACCCGTGGCCGGCACGATTACCGTGTGCATAAAGAAACCCTTTATTTTGATAATCTGCCCGCTGCTTTTGATGGGTTTACACTTACACAACTTTCTGATATCCATTCCGGGAGTTTTACCAGCCGCAAAGGAGTAGAAAAAGGTATCGCAATGGTAAACGCGCAGAAAAGTGATGTAATACTATTCACCGGCGACTTGGTTAACAACCAGGCATCAGAAATGGACCCATGGATAGAAACCTTTGCAAAACTGACAGCCCCAATGGGTAAATATTCTGTTTTGGGTAATCATGATTACGGAGATTATATGCGCTGGGAAAATGAGGGACTTAAGCATGCCAATTTAAACAGGCTTAAAGAAGTTCATGCCAGGATGGGTTTCCGCCTGCTTTTAAATGAATCGCTCAGTATTGAAAAAGATGGCGAAAGAATCTCGTTAGTAGGGGTAGAGAACTGGGGTAAAGGCGGGTTCCATAAATATGGCGACCTGGATAGAGCCCTTGCGAATGTGCCGGCAGATGCTTTTAAGATCCTGATGTCGCACGATCCTTCACATTGGGATGCAGTAGTATTAGGCCATAGTAGTCCTGTCAACCTTACGCTTTCGGGGCATACACATGGTGCGCAGTTTGGTATAGAGCTTTTCGGTTATAAATGGAGCCCCATTAAATATGTGTACGATCAATGGGCAGGGCTTTATCAAAAAAGTGGCAAATACCTTTACGTAAACCGCGGTTTCGGTTTCCTGGGGCTGAAGGGCCGTGTGGGCATCTGGCCGGAAATTACGGTGATAACCTTAAAGAAAGCTTCTTAAAAATTTTGGCCGATCAACCGGATGGCGTCTTCGCGCGATTTGTTCTCTATCAACATTACAAATTCAACGGGGCCGCCATCCATACCGCAGCCAAAGCATTTAAAAATGTTCTTATCGGGCGATACCATTAGCGAGGTTGTAAGATCTTTATGAAACGGGCAGCGGCCTTTTAAATTTCTGCGGCTTTCTTCCAGTAATACATACTTGGATACAATAGTAACAAGGTTGGCCTGTACGGGTGAAAAGTTATCGGTTAACATGGGGCTGCAAAAATAATACAATATTTTTATCACACTATATTGTATGCCGTTTTACCTGAAAAGATTTATCTAAATAACTTAGGTTTGTTGCAGAAACAGGCCATGCATTTATCATTCACCATCGTTATCGAGATCCTGGGCACCGTTGCCTTTACCATCTCCGGCGCATTCTCTGCCATGCAGAAACGGCTCGATTTGTTTGGGGTGCTGGTGATGGGCTTTGTAACCGCAATTGGCGGCGGTACCCTGCGCGATGTTTTAATAGGCAACACCCCCGTAACCTGGATGCGCGATGCTACCATGCCCTGCATCATCCTGGCAACGGCTGTGTTCACCGTGCTTTTTAAAAAGTATGTTAAAAATTTAAAGGTAACCCTGTTTCTGTTCGATGCATTGGGGCTTGGCCTGTTCACCGTTATTGGGGCGCAGAAGGGACTTGATGCAGGTTTAAATCCCGGCGTATGTGTGGCATTAGGAACTATTACCGGCTGTTTTGGTGGTGTGCTGCGCGATATTCTGCTTAACCACAAACCTGTCCTTTTTCATAAAGAGATCTACGCCACAGCCTGCATAGCCGGTGGTATTTGTTACGTATTTACACAGCCTTACCTAAGCCAGCAGGTTGCAGAAAGTATTGCGGTGGTGATGATTTGCACCATCAGGATACTGGCAGTAAAGAATAACTGGCAATTGCCCACTGTATAAAATCCTTCATCTTGTTTACCATCAATCCGATGGGTGAGCCAAATCATTTATTTACTTTATTCTTTTGAGTAATTTTGACTGAACGAAGGATTATTGTAAATGTCCCCGTTTGGCTAATTGCTATCCAGTATTATCAATCATCATTTTAGCTTTTTTCAGTTTAAAATGATGCGCATCACTTTTTGTAAAAACCCGCATCATTTTACAAAAGGCTAGTTCGCTTCACTTTTGAGGTATCAATTAATTCAACAAAATGGCCATTGATACCCTTACCCCAACTACCTGCTACCACTGCGGTAACGAATGTGCCGACGGCAGTTTTGAACTCGATGAAAAAAGCTTTTGCTGCACGGGCTGCAAACAGGTTTACAGCATACTTTCTACCAATGGCTTATGCAACTACTACAGCTATAACGACCACCCCGGCGCCAACCGCGCCCGTACCGAAAAGCGTTTTGAATATCTGGATAACGATGCCATCATCCGCGAACTGATAGATTATGCCGATAAAGATAAAACCGTTGTAAGGCTGTATATCCCTTACATCCATTGCAGCTCCTGCATCTGGCTGCTGGAGCAGATCCACAAAATCAATCCGGCTATTTATTATTGCCGTGTAGATTTTATTAAAAAACAAGTAAACATCCGCTTTGATAATCAAAAGATCAGCCTGCGTGAAGTGGTGGAGCTGATGGCCGATATTGGTTACGAGCCGCTGATTAGTCTGCACGATGTGGTGAAAGACCAGGTGCTGGGCAAAAAGGATAACCTGGTGAAAAAGATCGCCGTTGCCGGCTTCTGTTTTGGTAATGTTATGCTGCTCAGTTTCCCGGAGTATTTTGGTTTATCGGGTTACGAGCAAACCTTCAGACATTTCTTCGGCTGGTTAAATATCCTGTTCTCTGTGCCGGTGCTGCTGTACTCCGGCAGTGGCTATTTTGTATCGGCCTGGCAAAACCTACGCAATAAGGTATTAAATATCGATTTCCCTTTGGCGCTGGGGATTGCAATATTATTTATCCGCACGGTGGTGGAAATATTAACCCATATTGGTGCCGGCTTTGCCGATACCCTCTGCGGACTGGTATTCTTTCTGCTGGTTGGCAAATTTGTGCAGCAAAAAACATATTACCATCTCTCATTCGAGCGCGATTACCGTTCGTTTTTCCCTGTGGCTGTGCAGGCAATAAATGAGGGTAAAGAAACACCGCTGCCCTTATCAGAATTGAAGGTTGGCCAGCGCATTCGCATCCGCCATAACGAGATTATTCCTGCCGATGCCATTTTATTAAAGGGCGATGCGCGGATAGATTTCAGTTTTGTTACCGGCGAGTCTATCCCGGTAAGCAAAACCCTGGGCGAAGTGGTTTACGCCGGCGGCCGACAAATGGGCGAGGCTATTGAACTGGATGTGATAAAGCCGGTATCGCAAAGTTACCTTACCCAATTGTGGAATAACGAAGCTTTTACCCGACAGCAGGATAACCGTATGCGCACATTTAACGAGCGGGTGAGCAAGCACTTTACGGTGATATTACTGCTCATAGCTTTTGGCGCGCTATTTTATTGGCTGCCAACCAACGCGGGCAGGGGAGTAGCGGCTTTTACCGCTGTGTTAATAGTGGCCTGCCCGTGCGCGCTGGCATTAAGTACGCCCTTTACTATGTCGGCAGCGCTTGGTGTGTTCGACAGGAACTTATTTTATCTTAAAAATACCGCCGTTGTTGAACAATTAGCCCGGATAGATACCATTGTGCTGGATAAAACCGGTACTATAACAGTTGGCGGCAGCAGCGGCATTACGCTGCATGCCCGGCTAAGCACTTATCAAAAACAGCTGGTACACAGCGTGTGCAGTAATTCGGGCCACCCCTTAAGCAGGCAGATCTGTGAACTGTTAAGCGAATACCAGCGTTTGCCGGTAACATCTTACCACGAACACCCCGGCAGCGGCATTACCGCTTATACAGACGGCCATTTTGTAGGTATCGGCAGCGGCGAATTTATCAATACAGATAAGGCCTACAGCCAAAAGGAAACCGCAACCCGAGTGCATTTAAAAATAGATGATGAATATGTAGGTTACATCAGCTTTGAGCAATCGTACCGCGAAGGTTTAAAGGAGATCACCGGTTTAAACGATAGATATAAAATTTACCTGCTATCCGGCGATAATGATCATGAGCGCGAAGCGCTGTTGCCCTATTTTAAAGAGAGCGGCTACATGCAGTTCAATACCTCGCCCCAGCAAAAGCTCGATTTTGTAAAGTCCTTGCAACTGGCGGGCCGTAAGGTAATGATGATGGGCGATGGCTTAAATGATTCCGGCGCATTAAAGCAAAGCGACCTGAGCGTAGCGGTTACCGATAACGTGAATAATTTTTCGCCGGGTAGCGATGCCATACTGGATGGGCGCTCGTTAAGCAAGCTGCCGCAGTTTCTTAAATTCTCTAAGAACACAGTGAGCATTATTCATGCGTCGTTCCTTATTTCGCTTGCTTATAATTTGTTTGGGCTGAGCTTTGCCGTTACGGGTAAACTATCGCCGCTGCTAGCGGCTATCTTGATGCCTTTAAGTACGGCCACTATTATTTCGTTCACCAGTATTGCCACGCACCTGGCAGCCAACCGGAGGAAACTATTATGAGCATTATATATTTTTTAATAGGGTGCAGCATTTTGTTGGCCCTTATTTTCCTGGGCGCTTTTTTTTGGGCGCAACGCAACGGGCAGAATGATGATCTGTACACGCCCTCGGTCCGCATCCTGCTGGATGATGATGCGCCGGAGGCTAAAAAGTGATCCTTATCAGTTTATGAGCCGATTTACATCATTCCCCCGGCAAAAACGCAGGCCTAATTTTACACCATTCAACACACAATAACTACTGATTAATTTATGCAACCCGAAAAATTTTACTACGATAATAAGATCGTCCGCAATTTCGGTATCGCCACCGTAATTTGGGGCATCATCGGCATGACGGTGGGCCTCATAGTAGCCATACAGCTATTCCATCCTGCCGCCAATATGGGCAACCAATACACCACCTTTGGTAGAATCAGGCCGCTTCACACCAACGCGGTTATCTTCGCATTTGTGGGGAACGCCATATTTATGGGCGTTTATTATTCCCTGCAAAGGCTGCTGAAGGCACGCATGTTCAGCGATGCTTTAAGTAAGATCCATTTCTGGGGATGGCAGCTTATCATCATATCCGCAGTAATAACCTTGCCGCTTGGCTTTACCACTTCACACGAATACGCCGAGCTGGAATGGCCTATTGATATTGCCATTACACTCATTTGGGTAGTGTTTGGTATCAATATGTTCGGTACCATATTTAAACGCCGCGAGCGGCATTTGTACGTAGCCATCTGGTTTTACATTGCCACGTTTGTAACCATTGCGGTATTGCATATTGTAAACTCTTTCGAGCTGCCTATCTCTGCCTTTAAAAGCTACTATGTATATGCTGGTGTGCAGGATGCCCTGGTGCAATGGTGGTACGGGCACAACGCGGTTGCGTTTTTCCTGACAACCCCTTACCTGGGCATGATGTATTACTTTTTGCCTAAGATGGCCAACAGGCCTATCTATTCCTATAAGCTGAGTATCCTGCACTTTTGGGCGCTTATATTCATCTATATCTGGGCCGGCCCTCACCACCTGCTGTACACTACACTGCCGGAATGGGCGCAATCATTAGGTGTTGCCTTTTCCATCATGCTGATAGCACCAAGCTGGGGCGGGATGATCAACGGCTTACTTACCCTGCGGGGTGCCTGGGATAAAGTGCGCGATGATGTGGTGCTTAAGTTTATGGTGGTAGGTTTAACAGCCTATGGTATGGCCACTTTTGAGGGCCCAATGCTTTCACTTAAACAGGTTAATGCCATTGGCCACTTTACCGATTGGATAGTTGCACACGTACACGTAGGCGCTTTGGGCTGGAATGGTTTCTTAACCTTTGCCATCCTATACTGGTTAATCCCCCGCATTTATAAAACTGAGCTTTACTCTAAAAAGATGGCCGCCTTCCACTTCTGGATTGGTACCCTGGGGATCTTGTTTTATGCTGTGCCGATGTATTGGTCGGGTTTTACACAAGGCCTGATGCTGAAAGAGTTTAATGCCGAAGGGATGCTGAAATATCCCAACTTCTTAGAAACCACTATGCGCATTTTGCCTATGCACGTACTGCGTTCTGTAGGTGGGGCTATGTACCTTATAGGTGTAATTGCAATGGCTTATAACCTTTGCCGTACAGCCTTAAAAGGCAAGCTGGTAGCTAACGAAGGTGCAGAAGCCATACCGCTGGAGCCTGTTTATGTAAAACAAACCGGCGACCACTGGCACCGTTTGCTGGAACGCAGGCCTATTCAACTGATGATAGCTTCATTACTGGTGATACTGGTGGGAACTTTTATTGAGCTGATGCCTACGCTAACCATTTCATCCAACATCCCTACTATCGCCAGCGTAAAACCTTACACACCGCTGGAATTGCATGGGCGCGATCTGTATATCCGCGAGGGCTGCGTTAACTGCCACTCGCAAACGGTAAGGCCGTTCCGATCAGAAACGGAACGATATGGAGATTACAGCAAGGCCGGCGAGTTTGTTTACGATCACCCGTTCCTGTGGGGTTCTAAACGTACTGGGCCCGATCTGCAGCGCGAAGGTGGCAAATACGGCAACTCATGGCACTATAATCACCTGATGGATCCGCGCCTGATGTCGCCGGGAAGCATTATGCCAAATTACGACTGGCTGATAACGCAAACTTTGGATACCACTACCACCGCCGCTAAAATTAACGCCATGCGCAAACTGGGTGTGCCTTACGCCGCAGGTTACGAAAAAATAGCCAACCGCGAACTGGATGCACAAGCTAAAGGCATTGCCGGTAACCTGGGCAAAGATCACATTAAAGTGAAAAGCGATAAAGAGATAGTAGCTATTATAGCCTATCTGCAGCGCCTGGGTATGGATATAAAAGCAACTAAAACCGCAACCACTAATCAATAACATCATGTTTAAGCAGTTCACTCAAAATATTACCGGCACGCAGCAATACCTGCTGCTGTCATTGGGCATATTCCTTGTTTTTTTTATCGTCGTATCGGTTTTGCTGTTCCGGTTAAATAAGCAGCATGTAGCGCATATGAGCGATATGCCGCTGAACGATAATTTATCAGAAACTGAAAAAAGCCTGCAGTTATGAAATTCCTGAATATAATATTGATAGTCCTTTTAGTTGCAGCCGCCCAGCCCGTATCAGCCCAGGATAGCGAACTTAGTTCCGCACAACTGATGAATTATGTAGGATACGGAGTAATTGTAGCCGTGTTGCTGCTGCTTGTGGTGGTAATGCTCGTTTTGCTGCGCACGTTTAAAGTGCTCACTAAAGTAATGATGGGCAAAACCGCATATGCAGAAATGCTTGCAGAAGAAGCAGAAGAGAAAGCTTTAAAGGTTCGCGATAAAAAACCAAAAGTTAACGTGGTTGAAAAGCTGTTATCCTTAAAAACGCTATCCGAAGAAAAATCTATTCTGATAGCGCACGATTACGATGGCATACAGGAATTGGATAACCCAACACCTGCCTGGTTTATGTACCTGTTTTATACTTCTATCATATTTGCCGTTGGGTATTTGCTAACCTACCACGTGTTTGGCCTGGGTCAATTACAGAATGCCGAGTATGCTACGGAAATGAGCATTGCGACTAAGGAAAGAACTATTTACCTGGCTAAAGCCGCTAACCGTGTAGACGAGAGCAATGTTAAACAAAGTACAGACCCTGCCGTGCTGTCATCCGGAGAAACCGTATTTAAGGCAAGTTGTGCCCCCTGCCATGGCGACCACGCCCAGGGTGTTGTTGGCCCCAATTTAACTGACGATTACTGGCTGCATGGCGGCGCTATAACAGATGTGTTTAAAACCATCAAATACGGATTTACGGCTAAGGGAATGCCTACCTGGGAGAAACAGCTAACACCTAAACAGATCTCTGATGTAGCCAGCTACATTAAATCATTAAAAGGCTCTAACCCGGCAAACGCTAAAGAAGCACAGGGAACGAAAGAAGAAGATAACGCACCTGCTTTAAAAACAGCGATGGTGGTTGGTAAATAAGAAAGCAATGCTTGCATCAGAAACCATAGGGAAAGCTTTTACCCCGGAAAGCGGCGGCCGTAAATGGATGTATCCGCTTATCCGTAAGGGTAAGTTTTACAAGTACCGCAGCTGGCTAAGCTACGCTTATCTCATATTGTTCTTTGCGGGGCCGTTCATTCGCATTGGCGATCAGCCCTTGCTGCTGCTGAATATTCTGGAGCGGCGCTTTGTGATACTGGGGCAGGTTTTCTGGCCGCAGGATTTCTTTCTGTTTGTATTGGGGATGCTGGCCTTTATTGTTTGCGTGGTACTGTTCACCATTGCGTTTGGCCGGATATTTTGTGGTTGGATCTGCCCGCAAACCATCTTTATGGAAATGGTTTTTCGTAAGGTGGAGATTTGGATAGAAGGTGATCACAAAAAACGGAAGCAACTGGATGCCGGCTCCTGGACAAATGAGAAGATTAGCAAAAAGGCTGCGAAGCACTTTTTGTTTCTCATCCTGTCGTTTTTAATAGCGAACGTTTTTTTAGCCTACATCATTGGCAGCGAAAATCTGTTAAAGATCATCACAGAACCTCTTAACAGGCACTGGTCGGGTTTTTTGAGTATCTGGGTTTTTACAGCTGTATTCTATTTGGTATACAGCCAGGTACGTGAGTTAGTTTGTACGGTTATTTGCCCATACGGCCGATTGCAGGGGGTGCTTACCGATAAGCACACGCTGAACGTTGCCTATAATTACAAACGCGGCGAACCACGCGGGAAAATAAGTAAGATAGATGCTAAGCCTAAAGGCGATTGCGTGGATTGTGGCCTGTGTGTAGATGTTTGCCCTACCGGAATAGATATCAGAAAGGGTAACCAAATGGAGTGTATTAACTGTACTGCCTGCATTGATGCCTGCGATTATGTGATGGAGAAGATCCACAAGCCGATCAACCTTATTGGGTTTTATTCCGAAGAGATGATTGTATCTGATAAAAAGCCTGCTTTTAAAGGGAGGATGATGGCGTACAGCAGCGTGATCATTGTATTGCTTGGCGCACTCACCTTCTTTGTGTTTCAGCGAAGCGATGTGGATGTAACGCTGCTGCGCTCGGCCGGGATGCTTTACCAGGAACAGCCGGGCGGATATATCAGCAATATTTACAATGCGGATCTGATCAATAAAACCAATAAGCGCCAGAATATCAGCTTGGTTAGTTCAGACCCATCCATCAAAATAAAATATATTCAGCAACCGGGCATGCTGGAGAAGGAGGGATCGGCAAAAGCGGTGTTTTTTTTAATGATACCGGCCAGCCATATCCATGCTGCCAAAACAGATGTGAATATCAAGGTGATGCAGCAAAACAAGGTGCTGGCCACCATCAGCACAACATTTATAGGACCAATTAATGGAGATTAATATGAACTGGGGAAAAGGAATAGTTATAGGCATGTGCACCTTTATAGTGTATATAATTGCCATGGGCGTAGCCATGTTCAGGCAGCCGGATGATTATGATAAAAAATACTACGAAAAGGGCCTGGCCTTTGATGCCGATTATGCCAAAGAAAAGCAAGTGGTAACCGATAACGCCAAACCAAAGGTAACGCTCACCAAAACCCATATGGAAGTGCTTTTTAACGGGCCTGTAACGGGCACTATTAATTTTTTAAGGCCGTCTGATGGTAAAATGGACCAGGAGATACCCATGACGGGTACATCGTCTGAAGTTCAGGTGCCGCTTTCGCTGATCTCGGCAGGCAGGTGGCAGCTTGTAATAGAATGGACCGCCAACAAACACGCTTATTTATACAAACAGGAAGTGCTGCTGCCATGAGCTTTAACCAAATTGCATTTATGATTGGCTTGCTGGGCAGCGTGCATTGCATAGGTATGTGCGGGCCGCTGGCGTTTGCCATTCCGGTGCAGCAAAATGGCTTTTGGTATTTGCTTTGGGATAAACTGGTGTACAATCTTGGCCGTACATTTAGTTACACTGTACTTGGGCTTGTTGTAGGTTTACTGGGTAAACAACTCTGGCTGTACGATCTGCAGCAGGGGGCAAGTATCTTAAGCGGCATATTGATTATAATGGCTGCGGTATCCCGCTTGTCGCATGCAGGCGCATCATCCGTGAGCCGAACCGGCTCACGGATCTTTAATCCCATTGGCAGCCTGCTTTCTTTCGCTTTAAAGAAGCATGCCGGGAATTTGGTGATAGGCGTACTGAACGGCTTTTTACCCTGCGGCTTTGTTTACGTGGCTTTAATTGGTGCTGTAAACACACTAAGCGTTGCCGGCTCTGCGCAATATATGTTTTGGTTTGGCTTGGGTACTGTTCCACTGATGCTGGCAGCTACAGTGGGCAGCGGGTTTATCAATGTTTCTGTACGCCGTAAATTAAACAGGGTAGTGCCTTATTTTATGCTTTGCCTTGGCGTGTGGTTTGTGTTGAGAGGAATGGCGCTTAATATCCCTTATTTAAGCCCCGAAATTAAAGCTGTCCCAAGCCTTTGCAAGTGATTGTAAACCGCCATTCAAAAATGTGCTTACGATCACTTTTTTTGCTGACCCCAATCATGTGGTACCCGGGCATATAGCGCCATATTTGTATCAGAAAGTAACAAATAAACATACCATCATGGCAACTTTAAAAACATTAACAACCGCAAACTGGGCCGTAGATAATAACAATACCAATACACAGCATTTAACTTTAAAAGAACGTTTTAATTTATTTGCCGATAGCCAAAAAGACCGCCACACTGTGTGGTTTATGGCATCTTTAATATTTATGGGGGTAATGATATTGCCCATACCGGCCGTACTGATGTATTACTTTAACGCGCCGATACTGGTACTGGGCGTAACCATGGTTTGCTTTTTTGCCAATATTATAGCCAACATGGGCGGCGAAGGCATCCGTACAACTATATTTCTATTCGCTGCCTGCGTAGCTATTCATCTGGTGATGATCATAGCTTGTGTAATATAATTTTCACCTCTAATTAATTGAAGGAGCGGTTTAACCACCGCTTTTTTTATATCTCATATTTTTTAATAAACTATAAATGCTTCACAAGTTTCACATCCCGGTTCTGGGTCTTGGGTTTTCAATTGATACGCCGCTTAAGGTTGCCCGCTATGGCATCTCATCGGTGGTTTCTGTTGTTGATGACGATCTGATAGAGCGCATGCGCGAGTATCATTCCCAACAAAATAATGTATTATACCAACCCATTGCCAAAACCGACCCGGATGCCCGTGCCATGCGGATAACGGCCTATTTAAACCTGCTGAACGGATTAGTAAACAAACAATTTGACGGCCTGCTGCACCAGCAATTTAATGGTAAAAGTGATTTGGACCAGTATTTTAATTTACTGCCCGATTCATCTAAGTTAAAACAAGGCTACGAGTTGATGATGGAATATCCTGAGGGCGAAAGTAAGTGCATATTTCAAAACATATTAAAAGCACGTATGCAAAAAGGGGCCATTGATGTAAATATTATGGCCAAGGTAGATAAGCTTAACTTTGATGCTAACGGCGATTTTAGCGGCGATGAAAATTCTGATGCGCTGGCTGCCCTGCGTGGTTTTGCCATGAGCGACCTCAACTCTTCCGTAGTATTATCCGCAGGGATGAACCCTCGTTTATACAGCTACCTGGAAAAGTTTAATGATTTTTTTCCGGGGGAAGACCAGGTGCTTAAAAAGAAGGTTATTTTAAAGGTGAGCGATTACCGGTCGGCCTTTATACAGGCAAAATTTTTGGCCAAAAAGGGTTTGTGGGTATCCGAGTTCCGGATAGAATCGGGCTTAAATTGCGGTGGCCACGCATTTGCTACGGACGGCTTGTTATTAGGGCCGATACTGGAAGAGTTTAAGCTGAAGCGCGTGGATATGCTGGATGAATTGTATTCGATGTATCGTTCAGCTTTAATAGAAAAAGGCTTTGCGGTTATTGGTTCCCCTCAGCAACGGATCAGCGTACAGGGCGGGGTAGGTACCGCTACAGAAAACGATTTCCTGATAGATCATTATCAGCTGGATGCCACAGGCTGGGGGAGTCCTTTCCTGTTAGTACCCGAGGTTACCAACGTAGATGATGAAACCCTGCAGCATCTTGCACACGCAACGCAAAGCGATTTTTATCTCAGTAATTCATCGCCGCTGGGCATCCTCTTTAATAATTTTAAGAACAGCACTGCCGAACAACAACGCCTTAAAAGGATAGAAATGGGGCGGCCGGGCAGCCCATGCGTGAAAAAATATTTATGCACTAATACAGAGTTTACCGAGCAGCCTATTTGTACAGCATCGCGCAAGTACCAGGCAATAAAGATCATCGAACTGCAATCTACCGCTATAAACGATGAAGATTATGAAGAGCAGTATAATGCCATTACCGAAAAGGTTTGTTTATGCGAAGGCCTTTGCGCATCTGCCTATATTAAAAACGGTATGTTAAAACCAAAGGAAAGCAGCGCGGTAACCATTTGTCCTGGGCCAAACCTGGCTTACTTTAACAGCATTTATACACTGGAGCAAATGGTGAAACATATTTACGGCAACTTAAACCTGCTGAGCAATTCATCTCGCCCCAATATTTTTATTAATGAGCTGAACCTTTATATAGATTATTTAAGAAAAGATATCTCTTTGTCTATCAAAACGCTTACTGATAAAAAAAGCAAGTATTTCACTAAGTTTAAAGATCAGCTGCAGCAGGGCATCAACTACTATAAACAATTGATACCGCACATAGGTACAGAAACCCAGGATAGCCTGAAGGAGATGTACCGCCTGCTGGCACTCTCCGAAAACGAATTAAGCCTGATCACTATATGATCAGGTAATACTTCATAAAAGCGGGTGCCTCAAAAATGCAGCCGCTTTTAGTTTAGGATCTTACATCAATAAAGAAGCCGCCTCATAAATAGTTTATGAGGCGGTTTCTTTATTAGTGATGTTTTAATGACAGAATTATCCGGCCATACTGAATAACTGCGTAGCAGGTTTATCGGCCCACAGGCGTGCATCCAGCGCCATACAAATATTTCTTAAGAACCGTTTGCCGGCAGGTGTAACTTTAAGCGACCATGAGTTAAGTTCTACCAACCCATCGCCGGCTATCCCCTGCATGCGTTCCAAACCTTCCAGCAGCGGGATACAGGGCTGCATGTGGTGATTCCATTGTGTGGTGCCCTGGCACATAATATTTAATATATGTTTACGGATGATGAGATCTTCTTCGGTTAATGTATGGCCTTTAAAAACAGGCAGTTCGCCGGAATTAACCAGTCCGATATATTCTTCAACATTTTTTACATTCTGCGCAAAGGCGTTCCAGCTGTCACTGATAGATGATACGCCAAGGCCAACCATTAACTGCGTATACTGGTGCGTGTAGCCCATAAAATTACGGTGCAGGATTCCCTGCTGTTCTGCATGGTAAAGGCTGTCTGTAGACAGCGCGAAATGATCCATGCCAATTTCATGGTAACCTGATGATTTAAAAAGAGAGCGGCCAAGCTCATATAATTCCCGTTTGCCGTTAGCGTCGGGCAGGTCTTTTTCTGTAAAACGACGCTGTCCGGGCTTTATCCAGGGCACGTGTGCGTAGCTGTAAAAAGCAATCCTATCGGGCATTAGTTGGCTAACTTGTTTAATTGTGGCTTGCAGGCCCTGCATAGTTTGCCTTGGCAAGCCGTAGATCAGATCGAAGTTGACAGACATATACCCGATGGCCCGTGCTTCATCAGTAACGGTTTTAACCTGCTCAAAGCTTTGGATGCGGTTGATGATAAATTGAACCAACGGGTCAAAATCCTGGATGCCGAGGCTCAGCCTGCGGAAACCCAGATCATATAAAACCTGCAGATGTTCTGCGGTGGTATTCCCCGGGTGCGCCTCAAAGCTAAATTCGGCCTCAGGATGTATGGTTGAGCCCTGCATGATTCCCGCTATCAGGATCTTCAAATGCTCCGGACTGAAAAATGTTGGCGTACCACCACCTAAATGCAGCTCACGGATAACCGGGGTATCGCCAAAAATATTGCGATACATGGCCCATTCTAACAGTACGGCTTTAATATAGGGTTGCTCAACCGCATGGTTTTTAGTTATACGGGTATTACAGCCGCAGTAAGTGCACAGGCTTTCGCAAAAGGGAAGGTGTATGTAAAGGCTTATACCGTCTTTATGGTTAGTTTCTTTAAAGGAGATCTGTACGGATTGTTTCCAGTCGTTTTTATCGAAAGATGTACAATCCCAATATGGTACAGTTGGGTAGCTGGTGTAGCGGGGGGCAGCTACATTATATTTGTCTATTAAATATTGTGGTGTTTGCATGGCCATATCAATTGTTGATAGTTTTGGCTATTTGCTCGTGTACCCGGCAGTTTTTGGCACATACGCAGGCACTGCCAACGCATTTATCCAGTTGCCAAAGGTCTAAATTCTTTATGGTTTGGTCTGCTATCTGTTGCAAGGCTTCCTTAGTTAAAAAAGCCTGGTGAGGGGTTACAATAACGTTAGGGTAAGTCATCAATTTCTGCAACTGTGCATCTTTGTTTACGTCGTTTTCGTGGTCCTCAAAAAATAACCCTTTTTCTTTTTCGTAAACATCTAAACCCAGGTAGGCTATTTTGCCGGATGCGAGCGAGTCTAATACGTCAGTAGTGTTAATTAAAGCCCCGCGTGAGGTGTTCAAAAGCATTACGCTGGGTTTCATTATCGCCAGTGTATCTTTATTGATAATGTAATTGGTTGCTTTGCTAAGCGGCACATGCAGCGATACAATGTCCGACTGGGCAAGTACTTCTTTCAGGCTGAAGGTTTCGATATTTACAATTTCCTCGGCAATCATCAGGTCGTAGCCAATTACACGGCATCCCAGGCCCTTAAAAATGCGGGCCACTGCCTGGCCTATCTGGCCCAAACCTATAAGCCCTACCGTTTTGCCGTAGAAGTTAAAACCTACAAGGTCATCAAGCTTAAAATCAAAGTGGTGGCTGTGTTCATTTGCCTGTATCAAATGGCGGCTCAGGGTAAGCGCCAGTGCAACCGTATGTTCGGCAATTGCCTGCGGCGAGTAAGAGGGTACATTGGCTAATTTTATTCCCCTGTCTGCAGCGGCCTGCTTATCAATATGATCTGTACCGGCAGAACGGGTGGCTATGTATTTGATACCCATATCTGCCAGCTGGTTTATAACCGGGGCAGATACATCGTCATTGGTGAAAACAATAACGGCATCCTTCCCGGCAGCATAGGCAGCGGTTTTCAAACTCAGCGGGTTTGAGATGAGGGTTATATCATGTTTTTTTTGATTGGCTAACGCCAAATATTCCTTCTCGAACGATTTTATACTGTAAGCTACCACTTTCATTTTGCAGGGCATGTTTTTATGAATACAAAACTACCGCTGCAAAGCCGCCTAAAGTATGAGAGCCGTCAGGCTGAAAAGTGATCTTGATCAGTTTTTCATTTTAACCAGGCGGTTAAGATCCTGTATGTTGATGGTAGCGCCTTTTTTCTCTATCAGCCCTTCTTCTTTAAAATCTGTTAAAGTACGGCTAACAGTTTCCGTAGCTATGCCCGCCATGGCTGCCAGTTCCTCACGGGAGATCTTAAACTCCATGGAATTGTTGTGCTGTTTGCTCAATCGTACAAGTACCTGCGCCAGCCTTTTCCTTACCGAGTTGTAGGCAAGTTCTATCAGCTGTTCTTCTTTTTCGTGGATGTTTTGTGCCAGCATCCTTAAAAAGTCCCGGCCAAGATCCGGGTAGCGGTCCAGCAGGGTTAATACCATTTCTTTAGGCAGCAGGCAAACGGCGGCATCTTCCATTGCCTCGGCCGTTTCTGAAAATGGTTCGTTCAGTAAAAGTGTGTTTACGCCTAAGTAATCATCTGTTTTGTAGATGCCCGTCATTAGTTCGCGGCCATCTTCTGCAAGCTTTACGGTTTTAATGCTGCCATCTAAAACCAGGTAAACGCCTTGCGGGGTATCTCCATCGTAATACAGTATCTGTTTCTTTTTTATCTGGCGAATTTTCCTGCTGGCTATTAGCGCCTTAAGTTCGGTAGTGCCGTTCTTATTGCCTACGGCGAGGTGTTCCAGGTTTTGTAATGATCTGCTGAAATAGGCCTGTAGCTTTTGCTTTTTAGTAAGGCGGCTCTCTATGGCATTTAACAGTTCTATCTCGTCGAAGGGTTTGGTGAGGTAATCATCGGCACCCATTTCCATGCCTTTGCGCAGGTCTACACGTTCGGCCTTGGCGGTTAAAAATATAAAGGGGATGGCATCAGTTTCCTTGTTTTTGCTGAGCAGGTATAACACACCATAGCCGTCTAATTCGGGCATCATAATATCACAGAGGATCAGATCTGGCAGGTGCTGCAGGGCCATATCTACACCTGTTTTGCCATTAACGGCCTGCAAAACTGTGTAACCGGTAAGTTCCAGTATTTCGGCTGTGCTTTCCCTGATATCGTTGTTGTCCTCAATTATTAAAATACATTTACTCATAGCTGTTTGGGAATGTTAAGGTAAAAGAGGTGCCCTCGTTTACGTTGCTCTGAAATTTTATATGCCCGTTCATTAACCGGGCGTAGCGGGTAACTATATTTAGGCCCAGGCCTGTACCCGGTATATTGCCAGTATTATGCGCCCTGAAAAAGGCCTCGAATAAATGTTTCTGGTCTTCCTCCGGAATGCCTATGCCGTTATCTTTTACGGTTACTATCAGCGCGTTTTCGGTAAGCTCGGTATTAAATTCAATAAAAGTATTTTCTCCCGAGTATTTAATAGCGTTGCTCACCAGGTTTATAATGCAATTCTTCAGCAGCGACTGATCCAGCTTAACCATGCTGAATGTGCCGGTATGCTGATAAATAATGTTTTGATTCTGCTTGGCAATCAGCTGCATTTCTTCGGTGATCTCTTCAGAAAATTGCACCACATCAAATGGAATAAAAATAGGTTCTACCTTGCCGGCTTCCAGCTTTTCAAGTGAAAGGAAATCGTTTAAGATGGAGGTTAAGTTGTTAACCGAATTTTTGATCTTGGCGATGTGCTTCTCGATATTGGCATTGGTAAACTGCTGACTATATCTCTCTATCAATACAGCAGATAATTGTATGGAGCTTAACGGTGTGCGAAACTCATGTGATGCCATAGATACAAAACGGCTTTTCAGCTGGCTTAGTTCCTTCTCCTTTTCCAGCGACTGGCTTACTTCTTCTTTGGCTTGCTGTAACTCGTTTAACGAGTCTTTTAACGATTGCGTACGTTCTTCCACCAGCTCTTCCAGGTGCAGGGCGTAATCTTTAAGTTTACTTTCGGCTTCCTTTTCACGCGTCATATCGTGGATAAAGCCCGTGTAAATCTTCCGGCCAGAATACTGCACCTCGCTAACGCCTAAGCGGAAAGGGAAAACAGAGCCATCCTTTTTTAAGCCCATCACCTCGCGGCCAATGCCAATAATATGGGCATGGTGGGTTCGTTCGTATCGGTTAAGATATTCGTCGTGCCGCTCTTTATCGGGCGGGGGCATTAGTACCGATACATTTTTGCCTACTACTTCTTCGGGCGTGCATTGAAATAAATTACATGCCGATGGGTTGATGGTTTCAATAATACCACGGTCGTTAATGGTGATGATACCATCAATGGCATTTTGAATAATAGCATTCAGCAAAGCGGCGTTTTCCATGTAGAGATCATATAATGATGGCGGTCACAAATATCAGCAACATCGCAGTGTTTGCTAAATGATATCGCTTAGCAAATTTAATGATGGCGGTCACTTTTTATTGAATTATCTCAATATATCAGCGCTAAAAATTGACAGTAGAGCTTTAAGCATAAGTTTTAATTATTGCCTTACTTAAAACAGTGAAAAAACTTAAGGCATACCGGCATCTCTACATTGGGTTTTTACAATTTAACAGGCAGCTTACCAGTGGCTTAAAAAATGGTTTTTTAGCAGCCAAAAGCTCGCTGCGAAATATCTCCATTGCCCGTAAGTTATACTTTACAATAGGGATAATGGCATTTACCGTAATTATAGAGATAAGTACTCTTTTATTGGCTGTAAATACTTTGTCGGCTGTGCGGTCTTTTGTTGCGGGTGAGGGGTTATGGTCAAAAGCGCAGAAGGATGCCGTATTGTATCTGCATTTCTACGAAAAAACGCATGATAAGGCAGATTATATCAAGTTTAAGCGCTTACTGCAGATCCCTGCGGGCGATAAATTGGCAAGGCTGGAGCTTTTAAAATCAGAACCAAATTTAGCAGTTGCCCGCGTTGGCTTTTACGCGGGGAGGAATCACTCCGAGGATATAGATGGCATGATTAAACTGGTGCAGCGCTTTGGCAGTACCTATTATCTTAACAGGGCGTTTATCCAGTGGTCTAAGGGAGAGCCTATGATTGCCGAACTAAGTGCCATTGGCGAACAAATGCACGATGAAATTGCTACAGGCGCGCCCCAAAGCGCTATAGATAAAACCTTAGACCGCGTTGGCCCCCTTAACCGGCAGCTTACTGTACTGGAAAATGAATTTTCTTCCACCCTTGGCGAGGGAGCCCGCTGGTTAGAGGGTATGGTACTTAATATTCTTGTAGCACTATCGGTGACTATATGTGGCATCAGCGTTTTTGTAACCGTATCTGTAAACCGGGGCATTGCAAAGGGTTTAAATGCCATTTTGCAGGGAGCAGATCTGATCAGTAAAGGCATATTCAGTCGCCGGGTTAGGGTATATTCTGAGGATGAGATAGGGGTGCTGGCAACATCATTTAACCAAATGACGGATGAGTTGGAGCAGAACTCCATTGAGATAAGAGATAACGCTATAAAACTTAAAAACGAGCGCGACAGGGCAGAAGCATCAGAAAAAGTTAAGCAGCTTTTTCTGATGAATATGAGTCATGAACTACGTACACCCATGAACGTGATACTCGGCTTTGCGCATTTACTGGAAGGTTCGCCCGGTGAAAAGGAAAGGGATGAGTATGTACAGTTACTGATAAGGGCAGGGGAAGATCTGTTGGCGATCCTGAATGATATCATCGATTTCTCCAGGATGGAAGAAGGAGAGGTTCAGCTGGAAAGTATGCCATTTAAACCAACGGATATGGTGCGGCAAATGATTGGAGAGCTGCATACCAAAGCAACTGCAAAAAATATAGTGCTCAGCAGTTATGTTGATGAACGTATTCCGCATGTATTACTGGGTGATGCCAAACGGTTGAAGCGGGTGTTGCAAAACCTGCTATCAAACGCGTTAAAATTTACAAATGAAGGAGAGGTGGAAATTGCGATACACCTGAAGCGAAGCAGGCAGCATTACGTGGAACTGGAATTTTTAGTAAAGGATACCGGAATTGGTATTGCAGATGAACATTTCTATAAGATATTTGAACGTTTTGTACAGGCAGACAATAGCACCGAACGCAAATTTGGCGGAACAGGAATTGGTTTAAGCATTGTAAAGCAATTGGTTGAATTGCAAGGCGGCAAAGTTAATGTAGAAAGCACCCTTGGCGAAGGTTCAAAATTCTCCTTTGTGTTATCATTTCTAAAGGCAAAGAAAAGTCCGGCTAAGTTATCTATAGGGAAAAAAAAATTAGCGCTTCCGGAGCCGCTACCAGTAGAGGAACATGGCCCGCGGGTTTTAATTGTAGATGATAACCCTATGAACAGGTTGCTGGTGAATAAAATATTGCTCAGGAAAAAATTCCATACCGATGCCGCTGAGAACGGCAAGATAGCCGTGGCAAAACATACCGGGAATGATTATGATGTGATACTGATGGACCTGCAAATGCCCGAAATGGATGGTTATGAAGCTACCAAAGTAATCAGGGCCATGCCCGGCTGTAAAAGCCAGATACCTATTATTGCCATGACGGCCCATGCTATGGATGGCGAAAAGGAAAGGTGCCTAAGTATTGGTATGAGTGCTTTTTTACCTAAACCATTTTCGGTAGATGAACTGTTTGAAAACATTAATGAATTACTGAAACAGAAGGCTACGAAATAAGATCAATTACTTTTTTTAAGTAATTATACTAAATCTATAGTATTTATAGAATATAGTTTTATATTTGCATCATTATATCGTTCTTTTAAGTACTTATCCAGAAAGACAGAGGGAAAGGCCCTACGACGTCTTAGCAACCTGTACCGGCATAATATGCCTGTAAAAGGTGCTAATTCCTGCTCCAATTTAATTTGGAGATAGATAAGATAACAAGAATTTTAGCTCAGCAGCGCTTTATCCCTGTGTCTTTTTTGTGATAAGTTACCGGTACCAAAAGTAACAACATTTAAAAACGAAGACATGAGAGTTTATTTAGACAACGCTGCCACCACCCCCTTAGATCCGGAAGTATTTAAAGCCATTACCCCATATTTATTAGAGCATTACGGTAACCCATCGTCGCATCACGAGCACGGCAGGCGCGTAAAAGCCGATATTGAGCAGGCAAGAAATACGATTGCCGACTTACTAAACGCATCTCCAAACGAAATTACCTTTACCGGCGGTGGTACCGAGGCTGATAATACAGCTATCATTTCGGCGGTAAGGGCTAACGGTGTAAAGCATGTCATCACAACGCCTTTTGAGCATCATGCTGTATTGCATACCCTGGAAGCTTTGCAAAAAAACGGCGAGATCAAATCAAGTTATATCAATGTTGATAACAACGGTAATCTGGATATTAATCATTTGGATTTTCTATTAAAGAATAACAGCAATTCGCTGGTATCAGTTATGCATGCCAATAACGAGATTGGTAATCTTAACAATATTGAACTGATAGGGGAAGTCTGTTGTACCAGGCGCGCACTTTTCCATTCAGATACGGTACAAACCATGGGCCACTACCGCCACGATCTTTCTAAACTAAAAACACATTTTATAGCTGCATCGGCACACAAATTCCACGGGCCAAAAGGTGTAGGCTTTCTTTACTGCCGCGATGGCGTGCAGCTTTCTCAACTTCTGCATGGTGGTGCCCAGGAACGCAAATTAAGGGCAGGTACCGAAAATATCCACGGCATTATCGGCCTGGCGAAAGCATTGGAGCTTGCTTACCAGGATATTGATGGCCATCGCATCTACATTCAAAAACTTAAAGACCGTATGATCACTAAATTGCAGGAGCAAATTGGCGGTGCGTTGTTCAATGGTAATTCGGCCATTGCAGAGAAGAGCTTATATACGGTATTAAGCGCCAGTCTGCCTGCTAACTATTCGGTAGGTAACCTGCTTACTTATCTCGATCAGAATAATATTTCGGTATCCGGTGGCAGTGCATGTTCAACCGGTTCATCATCACATGTGCTAAAAGCTATTAATGCAGATGCCTGCAGGGATACCATCAGGTTCTCGTTCAGTAAGTTTAATACCCCGACGGAAATTGATTATACAGTTGAAACGCTTGCCGCTTTGTATAAAGCGGTAGCCGCTTAAGGTAATAAGAGCAGGGAATTTAATTGAAGCTATCTGGCAATACCGGGTGGCTTTTTATTTATCGCCTTTAAGTTTGTTTGCCACAATAAAAATAAAGGAGTAAACGTAGCATCCGGCACAGAAAGCTATCCATGCTTCTAATAAGGCAAATAATGCGATGCACGCTGTGAAAGCAGTGGTAATAATGTTCAATTTTAACACGGCGGAAATTAATATTACAGATGTAAAAGCCAGGCCTGTGCCTGCTGCAAACCTTTTAGGGCCGCGGTCCACCGGTTTATTGCCAATATTGAATTTCTTTATAACAGCATCAGCCGTTATACCCAAAACACTGTATTTGCCTAAATTGATAGTACGCAACAAAAAATCGGGAATTAGAAATGCGATGAAGTAAAGCGAGCCGGTAACTGCATATGCCCCAATCAATATCAAAACAAACAGGGCCATAAGCCTTGCTTTGTTTTCGTTCATCTTTTTATGATCTATTGGGCAATACAGTTGCACGCGGATATCTTTAAATAATAAGATGAGGTCGGAAGCGGATTTGAACCGCTGTAGAAGGTTTTGCAGACCTTAGCCTAACCGCTCGGCCACCCGACCTTTTTTATAAAGATATAAATATTTAAGCAGATCTTCTGTTAGAAAGGTACAATGAAGAAGCATGTACCGCATCCAGTATATCGCCTGCCGAGATTCTACCAAGTAGTTCGTGGTCGATATCATCGTATAAGATGTGGTTAGAGGTATCAATTACGTATGTGGCCAGCAGCGGTACATTTGCATCAATCCCCGAGTAGGTGTTCCAAACGGGTGAGGCGTCAGAAAAAATACGCAGTTTTTCGGCTATGCTGTTATGCTCATCAAAATAAAAGCTGAGTGATAAGCTGTTATCCCAAACCAGTTTCTCAAACTCTTTGCTTTCTTCATCCGGGGTGATGATCAGCAGGTTGGCACCGGCAGCTTTAATTTCGTGCTGAATGTTGTTCAGTTGTTTTAAACGGGCTACCCCACTTTCTCCCCATTTGGATGAATGAAAGCTGATAACCAGTGGTTTGCTTAAAAGCTGGCGATGTAAAATTGGGCCGTGCACCTGCGAGCCATTGAAGAACTGGCGCCAGGTGTTATAATCTTTACTTAAAGTTAATGCCGGGATGCTGTTGCCTGTTTTTAAAGGCTTAAGCGGTTTGTATTTCTTTTGGGTAAATTCAAGTTCGGTAATAATTTCTAAAAAATCGAAGCTATGGTTGGTGCGGTAAGAAGATGTCATGGCGAAATAGTATATAATATGCGATAAACGCCTGGTTAACGTTTATGCCGGTTGTAATTATAAATTGATTTAGAAATAGGTTTTGGGATATATATTAGCAGCAACAACAATACAAAGCCTTTTTAGGATAAGGCATTTGTTTTAATAAAGATTGACGTGTTGCGAGACTCATAATATATAATGTCTATAGATTTAATAGATAAATCAAATATAGAAAGTTTGTTTGCTCCGCGCAATTATTTTATGAAAAAAATAAGATTAATTTTTCTGCTGCCTTATAGCGATATCATGGCTGATGAACAAACTGTTCTGCTGGGCAGGATCGGTTGTAATTACGTTGCCTTGTAATATGCTTTGCCCCGTTATACCCGGGTTATTGCCATGGCCAAGCGGCCAGCTGCCTGTTGTTTCCTTAACGTTAATATCTGCAATGTGCGCGGCGTTGAGGCTAAAATCGGTGCAGTTGTTGGTATTGAGGTTATACTTTATACCGTCATACTTTTTGGTAAGAGCCAGTATTTTGTTGAACCTCCGTTTGGAAATAAACCGGCCCGCTACTTCATCCCAGTTATGTTCGGTGTCGTTTTTAAACGCTGATGGGGAAGAAGGGAATAGCGGTGTACCGGCAAAAGGTTGGTTTTTGTTTGGATAGAAACCAAACGAAACTGATGTATAGGTAGAATCGCTGTTGTATTTAATAAGCGTTATAAAGCTATGGCCCGAATTAGCAAACTGATGCACCTTGCGCTTCCCGGCTACCGGTTGTTTTACGTGCATTAGCATAGCATAGGCAACCGCGGTTTTACCGTCTTCAAATGTTTCTAAAAGGCGCTGGTAAGTAACCTTGGGGCTTTTTGGCTCTTTTCTGTTAAGCTGTAAACGGCCGTCGTCCTGCCTGCTCATAAGTGAATCATCGTGCAGGTTAAAACCAAGATACTGCGAGTCTAATAAAGTAGTATCGGCAACCAGCATTCCTGTATCTGTTCTTATCGAATCAATGGTGGTTATGGTTGCAGGCTCGGTATTCAATACTTCCGCTTCGTTATATTGCAGGGTTTTAAAAAAGCATTTCATGGCCAGCGAGTACAAGCGCAGCTGCGCAAAGGCATTGCCAAGGTTATAAAAAAACTTGCGGTTAGATCTGTTTATTTCCGCGTCATCGGTAAAGTTAAGTTGGCGTAGCTGCCTCATTAGTTGTCTGCGCTCTTTCCCGGTACTTATTTTTGCATGCAGGTTTTCCTGCAGTTCAGCATCCTCTAATGATTGATTGTTTATTAATGGTTTAACGGATACCGATTTTATATTGCCGGCAGCAAAGTCTTCGGGGAAACGGCCTGATGAATCTGTTAATGGGTAATCTTTTACAGCAGATGTTAATTGAGCCTGTGCAGGGAAGTTTAAAAGCCAAACAACTAAAATGGTTGCTGCGGTTTTGTAAATAAAAGGCGAGCTGAAATTTAACATGCGGTTAATATGAAAGGTTGATGAAGATAACAATAAACAGGAGTTATGTAGCTATTCAACAACAACAATAGCGCAGGCAATATAAAGCAGTATCCATATGAAGAAATTGAAGTTTATAATGCTTTTTGGTAAACATAATAAACTTCAATTAGACTACAAGTCCGGTAGGATATTTTAGCGTTTTAATGACAAATGTATTTAGCTATATGTCCTTTTTTATCAGCCCGCGTTTTTCCATATCCTCAATTATAGTATCAATCACCTTATCAGCAGCAGCACCCTTACCAAAGGTTTTGCCAATAAATATGTAGAACTTCAGGGCATTGTTTATGAAAACCTTTTCCTTTACTTTCCCCAGCCACGATTTTTTTCTTATCTCGGGGATGATACTGCTTTTCCAGGCACCGGGAATGGTAGGTTCTTTTTCATCGGGATTTTTAACATTATCAATAAGGCATTCTATTCGCTTTTTGATCAGGTTTCTCAGATTTAATAAATAACTCAGCTCAATTTGAGGGTAGGAATATTTAGCATCTACCACGGGCTTTACTAAAGTATAGTTACCGTTTTCATCCTTGCTGATACGTATATCTGGTATTATCGGCAGGTATTCAACTTCTTTTTGGTTAACTACATATTGGGCTTTTATATCCTTATAACCAAACTCCAGTATTGGGTTCTCTGCTTTTGCAGGTACACTAAAATGCATTTGTAAAAACCGCTGACAATTACGGCGGCCAAGATAAAAATCATGCTCCCTGAATTTTTTAGAAAAAAAACCGCCAAAGCCCCCCAACGAACCGCAGGCAATGGTAAACTCTTCGCCGGAACGGTCGGGAATGATCAGGAAGCGGGTATAATCATCGCTGAGGTAAGCGCGCTTAACCTGGTTTTCTTTCATCCGCAACTGCCCAAGCATTGCCGATAAAACTGATGGCAGTACGTTTTTCCATGCCTGGCGGGCAACAAAAGCGGTAGTATCAGCCTGCTCGCTTGGGAAAGGGTCTATCATAATCACTAAGCTTTTAAACTCATTAGCAGCTGTTTTGGGGGAATAGGCGTTGGCTGTTAAGTTGGCGTGCCTTCTTATAATTCTATCGGTTTTATCTTGGGCCTTTGTTTCAGCTGATGGGCTAACGGGTTCATTCTTTAAAACTTCGGCTAACTGTTCCTTGTAAAGCTCTTGTTTTCTTTCAGCGGAAATGCCGGCCGTTTCTGCTGCTATAATAAGCTGTCGTTTACGGTCATCAAGTAATTGCTGGGTTACCTCAAATGGCTCGTTGTTTATTACGCCGCCATCAACATTTAACGATAGGAAATCGCCCTGCGGTAAAAAGTCGTAATCAACCCGGGTATCGTCTTCGCCAGAAAGTTTTAAATTCAGGTATTTACTATCCAGTATATATTGCCTCTTTCTACTGAGCGTGCGGCTCTGCAGCCCGACCGGGAAAGCCCCGGTAGACATGGCCGCTTCTTTTAATATGGCCACGTTTTGCCCGCTTTCATCAGCTATTGCCGATGATTTAAAACTGATGGGGATGCGCCCATCTCCACTATAGGTGTCTTCGCCCAGTTTAAAAAATGCATAATCTTTATGCATTTTCATCTTGTATTCCTGCAGACCGCTGCTGGTTTCAAAAGTTACCTTGTAATTATAACCCCGCAGGTTGGTAATTGTGGTGAAAAAGTCCAGATCGTCTGCAACGTAGGGGCGTTTGTAAACAGAATCAACCCGTTTATCCAGCAAAGTATTTGCCACCGTATTTATAAAAGTTGAGTTAAAGCCGGCCCGCACTTCTTTATGCTGATTGTATTGGTTGTCTTTCTCAATATCATCTGTAGATAGCATTTGCGCCATCATATCGTTACCTTTTGTTTCGGTAAGATTTACCCAGGAGTTATATAGCGGGTTCTGCTGGGTGTGCGTTTCATCCGTTGCTTTATCAATGTTTACGGGGGCAAACTCTTTTTGAATCCCTGCAGCTGTAATGGCGGCCGTCATGCCGCCGGCAGATGCGCCTCCTAATACTTCAATAACAAAATTGTGTTGCGGCACGCCCTGCAACTTTCCTTCTGCTTGTAGTTTTTTGGCTTGTTCCCAGTTCTCCAGGGATTCAAATAAGTAATCCATTACACCTGCAGTATAAGCTCCTGCAGATATTGCACCGGCCATGCAAATGCCCGCATGAAAAGTAGTATTGTTATTGTTGTCCATTTTATGGTTTGTTATTATGATGTTATTGAAGGTTTATGCAAAAGGGTTTACAAGTCTATTGGATAGTGTATTTGCCTGACAGGCAAATGCTTGGTTTAGGAGTTGTTATATGATAGTATAAAATTAAAACTTATAGGAATGTTCTACAACGGTAAAAACACTAAAATAAAGCCGTGATTTAACGGTAGTGCATCCCATATTTTCGTAAGATTTAAGTTTTTTGTTTTAATTAATTCTAAATCAATACTTACGTTTTCTTATATTAACACCCATAATATCAACCTTACACATGTATAAAAAATTTTCCCTTATATTTATTTTGGCTATTTGCCTCATAACATTGCTAAGCGCTGTTACCGATGACGATTGGATTGCTAACCTATTGGCCCGACTGGAGAAACTGAGAACCGATTATCCCCAGGAAAAAGTACACTTGCAACTTGACAAACCGTACTATAGCATAGGGGATGATATTTGGTTTAAGGCCTATGTGGTAAGCACAGAGAATCATGAACTATCGGCATTGAGTAAGGTTTTGTACGTAGAACTGGTAGACGGGCAGGATTCTTTAAGGAAAACGGTAGTACTGCCTATAGCAAACGGGTTAAGCAATGGCGATATCAAACTGACCGATTCATTGGTAAATGCCGGCGTTTACCATATAAGGGCCTATACCCGTTGGATGCAGAATTTCAGCAGCGATTATATTTTTGATAAAGAAATTATCATAGGTGATGCACGTACGCCCACCAGCGTGGCAGCAAATGCCAGTTTTGCTTTTGAAGAACAAAACAAACTTAATGCAAAGGTAACTTACCAGAATTTAACAGATAAAACGCCTTATGCAGGTAAGCCTGTTATTTATACTTTATTGTATCAGGGTAAATCTATAGCATCTGGAAATGCCGTTACAGATAATAGCGGCAGCATAAGTTTTGTGAAAAATCTTAAAGACGAATATAAGAAAAGTGGGGTGTATTTGCAAACCACAATTAATGTTACACCTAATAATCCTGTAGAGCGTAACTCCTCAGTTTATAATCCGAAAGGGGAAACTGATGTGCAGTTTTTCCCGGAAGGCGGGCGCCTGGTTAATGGTTTACGGTCAAAAGTAGCATTTAAAGCTACTTTGGCTAATGGTAACAGTGCGGATATTAAAGGGCGGATAGTTGACCAATCGAATAAAGATATTGCCGATATCCAATCGGTACACGCAGGGATGGGCGTTTTTGCATTGCTGCCTGTAGCAGGTAATAAATACACAGCTATATTAACTGATAACTTTGGTACCGAAAACCGATATAATCTACCTGTTGCCGATAATGAGGGGTACGTATTGGGTGTTAACCATACCGGTAGTGACAGTATTACCGTAAGGATAACGGCAAGTACCTCGCTTATAACAGGGAAAGAAGTAGCCCTGATAGCGTTACAAAATGGTGTAGTAAGATATACGACCAAAATAAAGCTCGATCAACCGTCTATAAGCACAAAAATAGGAGAGAAGAGATTTGTTACAGGCATTGTTCAATTTACCCTGCTCTCGTCAGAGGCGCTGCCGCTGGCAGAACGCTTACTATTTGTAAATCATCACGATCAGTTAAAATTAAACATCATTACCGGTAAAGCGGCGTATGCTAAACGCGAGAAGGTAGACTTGCAATTTAAAGCAAGTGGTGATGACGGGCAAGCCATACAGGGCAATTTTTCAGTAGTGGTAACTGATGAAAATAAGGTTAAGATAGATGAAGATGCGGAGAATACAATATATTCTGATCTGTTGCTTACTTCTGACCTGAAAGGACGGATAGAAAACCCTAATTACTATTTTAATAATGAAAGTGATGAAAAGGTTCGCCACCTTGATTATTTGTTGTTAACCCAAGGCTGGCGCCGTTTTAACTGGACGGATCTGAAAGAAAACAAACTCCCCGCTCTGATTTATAACGCTCAAAAAAGCATCGGAGTAATTGGCAAAATTGCTACCCATGGCGGTAAACCTGTACCATACGGAAAAGTAACCTTGTTTGCCAGCACCCCGCAAGGACCGGTATTGGTAGATACCACGGCAGATGCAAACGGCAACTTTGTGATAAACGATTTGGATTTTACTGGTGATGTTAAAGCTGTTGTGAAAGCCCAAAATGCAAAAAGCAAGGATAATGTAGATATTACCCTTATTGTGCCGCCAAGACCAGTATATAATTCATTGTATGCGAAACCGAACGATAACTTGAGCGAAGCTATCACTAACTATTTAATTAACACCCAAAAACGATTTGATGCAATGGATAACGGGTTGCTTAATAAAATGATTATGTTGAATGAAGTAAAAGTGACCGAATCCCGTTCAAGCAAAAAGTTTGTTGTAGACGGCTCTGCAAAACTTGGTATTGGGCCCGCAGATATTGTGGTTAAAAACGAAAACCTTACCCGGTACACTAGTTTAATACAAGCTTTTTATGGCATGGCAGGCATTAGCGTACAAGGTAATAAGATATTCAGGGTTGGGCGTGGCGCATCATTTGGTGGTAACAGGCCTATGCTTATACAAGTAAATGGAATGGCGTTTGCCCCCGAAATGCTGAGTGCTATTGCTCCTGCAGATGTAGAGGGGATTGAGATCTTAAAAAGTAATTACAATTTAGCAGTTTATGGTGATGCAGGGTCTTCGGGCGTAATAGAAATTACGCTTAAAAAAGGAAGTTCTGTAGGAGGTAGGTTAAATTTAACCAGTGTAGGCAGGCAAATAGTGAAAGGCTATTCCGTTCAGCGGGAGTTTTATTCACCTGAATATGATAAAGCTGATAAGCGCCATGCAGAAGCTGATGTACGGTCGACTATTTATTGGAACCCTAATTTTGTTACCGATGCAGAAGGCAAAGCTACACTTTCATGTTTCACAGCAGATCAGCCCGGTACTTACCGTGTTGTTGCCGAAGGGATTGATATTGATGGCCGCTTGGCACGGCAGGTATACAGGTTTACCGTAAAATAGCAGTAATTTTAAACTCAGTTTTTTCGTATGTATAGGAGAGTCGTCTTTCTGATAATACCGGTTGTTTTAGCAATAACATTGATAAGCGCAATTGCCGGGAACGACTGGCTTGATGACTTGTTGATCCGTTTAGAAAAATACAGGGCCGAGTATCCGCAGGAAAAAGTACACCTGCAGTTAGATAAACCTTATTATAGTATTGGCGATGATATCTGGTTTAAAGCATATGTAGTAAATACTGAGAACAACGAACTCTCAGCATTAAGCAAAGTTTTATATGTGGAGTTGGTGGATGAGCAGGATTCCGTAAGAAAAACTATAGCCCTGCCAATTGTTAATGGCCTTAGTAATGGCGATATAAACCTCACCGATTCGCTGGTAAACGCTGGCAATTACCAAGTACGGGCCTATACCCGCTGGATGCAGAATTTTAGCAGCGATTATATATTCAGCAAACAAATTACCATAGGCGATGCGCGTACGCCAACCAGTGTTGTAGCAAGTGCTAAGTTTACCTTTGATGAACAATTTAAGCTAAATGCCCAGCTAACTTATTTAAACCTTATAAATAACAGCCCTTTGGCTGCTAAAACAGTTAACTATACAGTTTTATACAAAGGAGAAGAAATAGCATCCGGAAAGGCAGTTACCGATAATGCTGGCAAAATCAGTTTTAGTAAAGCACTTAAAACAGCGTATAAAAAAGATGGCGTTTATCTGCAAACCAGTATTAACGTATCAGATAATAATCCTGTAAAACGTAATTTCTCTGTTTTTCCCCAAATTGCCGAAACAGACGTGCAGTTTTTTCCGGAAGGAGGGCGGTTGGTTAACGGCTTAAGATCAAAAGTGGCGTTTAAAGCTACCTTACCGGATGGCACAGGTGCCAATATTAAGGGGCGAATAGTCGATGAAGCTAATAATGTAATAACTGATATTGCCTCGGCGCATGCAGGCATGGGCGTTTTTGTTTTACAGCCTGTAGCCGGTAAAAAGTATACCGCTATAATAAATGATGGGGCAGGAATAGAAAAACATTACGACTTACCGGTTGCAGATAATGAGGGTTACGTACTTGGTATTAATCATACCGATCATGACAGTATTACGGTAAAAATATCTGCCAGTAATTCGCTTGTGCAGGGCAGGGAAGTTGCGCTGGTGGCCATGCAGAATGGCGTTGTAAGATACACAACTAAAGTAAGGATAGATCAGCCGGCTATCACCACCAGGATAGCTGAAAAACGCTTTTCTACAGGCATAGTGCAGTTTACCCTGCTATCTGTAGATGCTTTGCCAGTGGCCGAACGGTTGCTGTTTGTTAATCATCACGATCAGTTAAAACTAAACATTAGTACGGATAAGCATGTTTATCACAAGCGCGATAAGGTGGATATGCAATTTATGGCAACCGATGATGAAGGCCAGCCTGTGCAGGCAAACTTTTCGGTATCGGTTACCGATGAAAGTAAAGTTAAAGTAAACGAAGACGCGGAAGTTAGTATCTTTTCCAATCTTTTACTCACATCTGATCTGAAAGGATACATAGAGAACCCCGGTTATTATTTTAACCACCAAAGCGATGCAAAAGCAAATCACTTGGATTACTTGCTGCTTACACAGGGCTGGCGCCGTTTCAACTGGAAGGATCTTAAGGAGAACAAATTGCCTCTCATAAATTATCCTGCACAAAAAAGCCTGGCTGTTAGCGGCAGGATAGCCACATTAGGTGGTAAACCCGTACCCTATGGCAAAGTGAGTTTGTTTGCCACTACACCGCAAGGGCCTGTATTGGTTGACACCGTAGCCAATGAAAATGGGAACTTTATAATTAATGATCTGGATCTGTCAGGAGATGTTAAGGTAGTTGTAAAGGCTAAAAATGCAAAAAGTAAGGATAACGTAAACGTTTTCTTAAACATCCCACCTCGCCCTGCACATAATGCTTTTTACATAAAGCAAAACGAAAGCCTAAGCGAGGCCATCACTAATTATTTAATCAACACCCAAAAACGCTTTGACGCATTGGATAATGGCATGCTGAATAAAACGGTAATGCTTAAAGAGGTAAAGGTGAACGATAAGCGCATTAATAAAAAGTATGTAGTTGAGGGTTCTAAAAAACTTGGGCTTGGTATTCCCGAAATTGTATTGCATAAAGAAGATTTAAAGAGATATAGTAATTTGGCGCAGGCATTTTATGGCCTTCCCGGTATTGAGGTAAGGGGACTGATTAAACAAGCTGTATTTATGGTTGGCAGGGGTGGTGGGGCAAGGCCTATGCTGGTTTTGCTGAATGGTTCGCAAATCCCTGCTGATATGCTTGCGGATATCCCCCCGTCTGATGTAGAAGGAATAGAGATTTTAAAAGCCGGTTACAATTTAGTGGTATATGGCAACGAAGGGTCTGCCGGTGTAATAGAAATCACCTTAAAAAACGGGCGCACAGCCGACCCTGGGCTTCCTGCAAATGGAATTGGCCACATGGTTTTACATGGTTATGGTGCGCAGCGTGAATTTTATTCGCCAATGTATGATAAACCTGATAAACGCCATGCGGAAGCAGACCTGCGCTCTACCATATACTGGAACCCTAATTTTGTTACAGATGCAGAAGGTAAAGCATGCCTTACCTATTTCAACGCCGATCAGCCCGGTACGTATCGGGTTGTAGCCGAAGGAATAGATATTGATGGCCGTTTGGCACGGCAGGTGTTCACTTATGTTGTAAAGTAGTATTTATTTGAGATAATAGTCCCCGGTTATGAAGAAAAAGCTAATTGTGATTTTTGCTGCACTTGTTGGTTTTGTAAGTTTATTAAGCGCTGTTACAGATGATGATTGGTTAAGCACCTTGTTGGCAAAGCTTGAGAAACTTCACGCAGACTATCCACAGGAAAAAGTGCACCTGCATATGGATAAACCTTATTATAGTATTGGCGATGATATCTGGTTTAAGGCCTATGTGGTAAATTCTGAAAATAACGAGCTGTCTACCTTAAGTAAAATATTGTATGTAGATCTGGTGGATGAACGCGATTCGATACACAAAACAGTTGTATTGTCTTTAAGCAATGGCTTAACCAACGGCGAAATTAAATTAACCAATGCCATGGTTGATGCCGGTAATTATCATATTAAAGCGTACACCCGGTGGATGCAGAACTTTAACAGCGATTTTATATTTGATAAAGAGATTGTAATTGGTGATGCGCGTACAGTTACCAATATTATTACCAATGCAAAGTTCAGCTTTAACCAAGCCGGTAAATTAAGCGCAGAAGTAATCTATCTTAACCTGGCAGATAAAAGTCCCTTAAATAACAAGGCCGTTACCTATAGCCTGCTTAATCAGGATAAAACAATAGCAAAGGGTAAAACGGTAACAGATAATAATGGTAAAATAAGAATCAGCCTGCCACTAAAAGAACAGTATAAACCCGAGCAGCTCTATTTACAAACCGTGGTTGAACCTGTAGCTAATAATGAAATTAAGCGTGTTTTTGCTGTATACGATCCTACAGCTAAAACCGATGTTCAGTTTTTTCCGGAAGGTGGGCGTTTGGTTAATGGTTTAAGGACAAGAGTGGCCTTTAAAGCTGTATCGGCTAACGGCAATAGCGCAAATGTGCATGGCAAAGTTATAGATCAGGCTAATAATTTAGTTACCGAAATAAAATCTGATCATGCAGGCATGGGCGTTTTTGCTTTACAACCTGTTGCCGGCAACACCTACACTGTTGTGCTCTCAGATGATTCGGGCGCAGAAAGTAAATACCCTTTGCCTGTTGCCGGTAACGAAGGTTATGTACTTAATATAAATCATATAACAGGCAACAACTTCGGAATCAGCATTGCAGCCAGTAAGAGCCTTTTGGGTAAAGAATTGGCTTTAATTGCACAGCAGAATGGTGTAGTAAGGTATAGCGCCAAATTAAAGGTGGATGCGCCATTAATTAACACAAATGTTGCCGAAAAGAAATTCTCTACCGGTATTGTTCAGTTCACATTAATTGACGCGGGCGGATTGCCACTTGCCGAAAGATTGGCTTTTGTAAACCACCACGACCAGCTAAAACTTGATATCAGCACCAATAAAGCTGTTTACGGCAGAAGGGAGAAAGTTGATATGCAGTTTTTGGCAAAAGATGATGAAGGTAGCCCCATTCAAAGTAATCTCTCGGTATCTGTTACAGATGCTGATAAGGTAAAAGTTGATGAAGACCATCAAAATAGTATATATGCAAACCTGCTGCTAACATCCGACCTTAAAGGATATATAGAGGATCCTAACTATTATTTTAATAACGAGAATGAAAGTAAAGTTCGCCAGTTGAATAATCTGCTGTTAACCCAGGGCTGGCGCCGCTTTAGCTGGGCTGATATTAAGAATAATGCTACACCTGTGCTGAAGTACCAGGCACAACAAACTATTGATATCAGTGGTTCTGTACAAACGCTTAGTAATAAACCTATCCCCAATGGAAAAGTTAGCTTATACGCGTATACATTACAGGGGCCGTTAGCCTTAGATACAATTGCCGATGTAAATGGTACCTTTATATTTAAAGATATTATGTTCAACGAAGACGCAAAATTTATAGTAAAAGTTACCAATGCAAAAAATAGCGAGGACGTAAAAATAATACTTAATGATCGCCCGGTACCGCAAAGTATCAGCTTTCCTAAAGATAGGGGAGATGTGTTTTCAGATACCTTCGTCAGTTATTTACAAAACACACAAAAGCGCTTTGAAAATATCGAAGATCTTGGTGGTAACACCATTATGCTAAAAGAGGTTAAAATTAAAGACAAAACTAAATTAGCTATAGATAAGAATAAGATAGAGAACTCCAGTAAATTGGGTGTAGGTGATGCGGATATTGTTATAAGGAAAGAGGATCTTGTAAGATACAGCAATCTAACGCAGGCCTTTTATGGTAAAGCGGGTATCTATTTAAAAACAGACAAGATGAACAGGCAGATAGTTTACAGGGTCGGCCGCAGATCATCTATAATGCATAAAGACGGAATACCTATGATGGTAATATTAAATGGTACAGCTGTAGAACCCGGTACCCTTTATGAGCTCCCCGCATCTGATGTTGAAGCTGTTGAAATAATTAAATCTGATTATAAGCTTGCTATATATGGTGATGCAGGTGCATGGGGCGTAATTGTAGTTACCCTAAAAAATGGACGTACCGCGCCTGATAATACGCCTGCGACCAATATTGGCCGTATAACAGTTAGTGGTTATGGCCTGCAGCGTGAATTTTATTCACCCATATACGATAAACCAGCAAATGGCAGTAAAACACCCGATCTGCGATCTACTATATACTGGAACCCTAACGTTGTTACCGCCGTTGATGGTAAGGCCGGTGTATCTTATTACACCGCAGATCAGCCAGGCACCTATAAAGTGGTAGCCGAAGGAATAGATATTGACGGCCGTTTGGCACGGCAGGTATTTACTTTTACAGTAAAATAATATTTAAAACCTCGTATGGTGTATTTAAAGTATAAAACACCATGTAATATAACGTGACTTTAAGTGTAAGTTTTTGGTAATGAAATCATTAGCGAAATAGGGTGAATTATTTAAGAAAAAAGTTTTGCAAGTTGATTTAAAATCCTACTTTTGCAAACCCAATCGGGAACGGGATGTAGCGTAGCCCGGTATCGCGCCACATTTGGGATGTGGAGGCCGCAGGTTCGAATCCTGCCATCCCGACAATAGCGATACCAATCAAGTCGAAAACCCCTTAAATCATACGATTTAAGGGGTTTTTTTTAAAGTCCTTTTTAGTATTTACGCTTCCAGGTAATGTAATACCCAATACAGACAGATGTACTATTATTGATCATCAGTAAATTCTATCTCCATGATTTTTTGCTCAAAAAGATCCGGTGCTACTAATGCTTTGGCTTTTACACGTGCTTTGTAGGTGTAAACAGTACTCACCGTATAGTCCAGGATTTTGGCAATGGTTTCAATGTCAGTAACCCCAAGGCGGATCAACGCGAAGATTCGTAAAGTTGCTGTCAGCATTTCGCCCTCTTTTAGCCGTATTTGATCCTCTTTATTTAAAAGTAAATTAAATGCTGCAACAAAGTTTGGGAAAAGTGTTAAGAAGATTCTGTCTAAAGTATTATAAAGTTCTGTTTTCTCATGCTCAATCTGAACATTGCCAAGCACCGTAGTTGCATCATTATATTTACCTAATTTAATGTTGTGCTGAGTTTTTCGCTTAACTTTTTCAAGCATTTCTATGTAGGATGAGCACGTCTTAAAGAAAAGCCCAATCAACTCCTCCTTTATTTTGGAAGATTTCCAAAGCTTTCCGTTCACCGCTTCCAGTTCTGAATTTTTTTCTTTGATGATCTGCTCACTAATCTTTACACGCAAAACTTGTTTACGGAATAGTACCAGCTGAAAGAATAGCACGAATGCAACCAGCAGAATTACAGCGACGCCTATCCACAACATGTCTTTTTCATGTTGTTTCTCCTCAAGCAACCTGCTGGCAATTAGCGGCAGCACCGATTCAATTTGAGCGGCCCGGTTTCGCGTACCATAAAAAGCAGCGTTTCCCAGGGCCTCCCGAATGCAGAGATAAGCGTCGTTATTTCTGTTAAGTTTAAAAAACTCCTGGCCCAATAAAAATGTGGCAAATGTTTCTTTAGTAGCCGAACGGATGTCATTAATTGCAGCAAGAGTGAGCAGCAAACGTTTATCATCATCGGTATATGCGTGGCTAATAAGGGTTGCTATCATTGCAATATCGTGTTCCGGTAGATGCTTACTTAAAAGGTACCGGTAATAAAATTCAACAGAAGGTTTTGCTTTTTTATCTGCAACAAAGGCAAGGTTAATTGTTTTCTGAAACTCATCGGGGTCAACTATAAGCGCTGCATCCTTGTAATCCCTTTGCGCTGCCTGATGATACCGTTTGGAAAAATAAGCGTCGTTATCATAAGCGCTGATCTCTGCAAACAACATAGCCCGAAGGTTTAAAAACTCGTGTTTTTTACGTTTAGACAGCATGGTAGTGTCAATCAATGAAACGGTTTCAAAAGCTTCCTTGTAAAAGCCCGATTTAAGCAGTACCGTTCCCATAGCCATTTGGCTTTTTATGAGTTCATCTTTTTTGCCAAACCGTTTCGAAAGGTCAATCATACTACGCACGTTAGTGATAGCAGAATCAAACTTAAAAGAACTGTACTCATCAAATAAACGCGACAAAAGTTCATAGCGTGGGCGAAATTGACCGACAGGTACTAAAGTTAATTGCCGACGAAGTAGCAGTATTTTCTGTTCTTTACGCTTAATATAAGTGTCTTCCCGGCCGAGTTCTATTTTTAAAACCTTCCATAAACTATCGGTTTTAGGGTTGGATGCACGGGCGGTAGAAACGGCCATCAACAATACTATAATCGTAAAAATTCTTTTCATGGGTTATTTACAAATCATGAATTGGTTAGCTTGGTCAGTTGCTCTGTTTGCTATTTAAAAGAAATTAATTCAATGGCAACAGGCGCTGGCAGCGATTATAAAACTACAAATAAACATCATTTTACTGCAAAGACCTAAAGCAGGACAGGTAAATAATCTTATCTACATTGGCATTTATGATGATATAAGCCTTGATTTTTATAGTGTAATTATTAATTAAGTGTCTAATTGTCAATTAAATAGAATTTTTATGGTTTTGATTTTGATATAAGGGGTTTTCCAAGGCTATAATTCAGGCAATATTCCTGTTTAGATTTGGTCAACCAATTATAAAGTTAATACGGTCTGTTGAATCTATCCAGCTACGATCCCATTAACGCATTACAGTTTATTGAAACCTATTTGAACATCATATGAGAAAAAGATTACTTGCATTATTAATTCTTTGCATGCCAATGTTAACTCAGGCCTGTAAAAAAAATATTGTAGCGGATACCTCCTCCAAGGTAGATCCATCCACACCAAAAGTTAAATACTTTAAAAACCCGGTTATCGACGGTGATCACGCAGATCCCTTTGTTGCCCAAAAGGATGGTAACTATTATTTTCTCTCAACTAAGGGCAACCGGATTTCTATAGCTAAAACCCGTGCAATGTCGCAACTGGTAGCTGCCATTGAAACGGTTGTATGGACGCCTCCCCAAAACACAGATCACTCTGCCGACATATGGGCGCCCGAACTTCATTTCCTTGCAGGTAAATGGTATATCTACTTTGCTGCTGCACAGAGCGGCGTTAATGACAGTAACCGGATGTTTGTTCTCGAAAACGACAATGCCGACCCCACAAAAGGTACATGGGCATTTAAAGGTAAGATAGTTGCCCCTGGTAGTGATGAATGGGCTATAGATGGATCAATACTAACCATAGGGGATAAAAACTATTTCATTTGGTCGGGCTGGGATAATGCTGCTGAAAAATATAAACAATACATTTTTCTCGCGCCTATGGCCAACCCCTGGACACTCAGTGGGCCAAGAGTAAAAATATCATCGCCAACCAACGATTGGGAACGATGGGAGCCAACCTTTTTAGGAGCTGGCGTTAACGAAGGGCCTATTTCTTTGCAACATGATGCTAAAAGCCCGTTATTTATCATCTTTTCGGCAAGCCGTTACAGCAGCGATAACTATTGCCTTGCACAAATTCAATTAAAAGCGGGTGGTGACCCTTCGGTTGCCGGTGATTGGATAAATAAAAAGGAGATTTTTGTTAAAAGCGACAAAAACTCCGTTTACGGCCCGGGTCATAACGGTTTCTTTTCCAGTAGCCGGCAAAACGATAAAGGTATCACCGAAACTGAAAACTGGTTTATTTACCATGCGCGCAACATTCCTAACAAGCCCGATCAGCCGCGAACGGTACGCATGCAGCAACTCAGCTGGAATGCCGATGGTTCACCAAACTTTGGCAGCGCTGTTAATACAGGTGTAGATATACCTGCACCAATAGGCGATTGATAAATACCGGTTGCGTGTTTAACGGATTGCCATAGCGGCCCAACAGCTTTTAAAATCTATTTCAGACCTGCACATCCTGGTATGCAGATAATTACTGTGCTCAATAAAACGAGCGGGATTGCCTGTATCATTCCTGTTTTTTAGCAGCGGGCCGATCTGCAGAGATATTACCAATCAAGATTACTTGTAAGCCGATTATAATTATGACATAGAAAAATCGCCACATCATCCTGCCCGGCAACGGATAGTCCGTAACGGGTTGTACTCAGAAAAACATCCTGATCTGAAAAAAAACAAAATCAATTATGAGAAAACTTTTATATAACAATAGAGAAGGCACTAATTTCCCTGCTGCGGGATTGTGTGCCTTATTGATCTGCATCCTAACATCCTTTTGCAGTATGGCGTTTGCGGGGGCAATTAAAAAAACTGGTAGTGGTGCACGAATGAACGCAACAAGTAACGCATTTAAAGACATAGAAGTACGCGGTACGGTTACCGATACCAGCGGAGTAGGTTTGCCCGGAGTTGTTGTTACCGTTAAGGGCCGAAGCGGCTATGGAGCGGTAACCGATGTAAACGGCGGCTATCTGATAAAAGTGCCTGAAGACGCTACCCTGATATTCAGCATGATGGGATTCCTGAAAACAGAAGTGCCCGTTCAGTCCCGCGAATTTATTGCTGTACGGTTAAAGCAGAATATTGCTTTACTGGAGGATGTGGTAGTGGTGGGTTATGGTACCCAACGAAAAAATAATGTAACGGGTGCCCTTACTTCGGTAACGTCTAAAGATCTGCTCCGCACGCCAACTGCCAGCCTTACCAACAGTCTCGCCGGCCGTCTTCCGGGTTTGGTTACTATCCAAAGCAGCGGCGAGCCAGGTGCTGATGGTTCAGCATTATATATCCGCGGGTTTGGTACCTACCAGGGTAAAAGCCCGCTGCTCCTGGTGGATGGTATCGAAAACAGTATCGACGGTATCGACGCGAATGATGTGGAAACGGTAAGTGTGCTTAAAGATGCTGCGGCAACAGCTGTTTACGGTAT
>Ga0247812_10000064_pt1 | contig 166250 bp, 142 predicted proteins | sample UWRJL149409B1_FD_178011 | JGI IMG/M metagenome (GOLD analysis project Ga0247812, IMG submission 178011) | Plant litter microbial communities from Arlington Agricultural Research Station in Wisconsin, United States - UWRJ-L149-409B-1 | ecosystem: Environmental > Terrestrial > Plant litter >... | reverse complement strand
CCCCCCCGGCTCAGCGCATCGCCGGGGCGATGTAGCAGCGGGTTTCCGGCTGCGACTGTACAATCGCCACATGCCAATCAAAGTGAATATCGACATGAAACCTGAAGTGCTTGTGATTGCCGCCAGTCCGTCGGCGGACGTGATGGCGCAGCTGGAGCGCCTGTTCGTGTGCCATCACCTGTGGCGCCAGCCGCGCGATGAGCAGGCGGCCTGGCTGGGCGGGATCGCGCACGGCGTGCGCGGCGTGCTGACCACCGGCGCGATCGGCATCGATGCGGCTTTGCTGGCGCGGCTGCCGAAGCTGGAGATCGTGGCCGTCAACGGCATCGGCACGGACGCGGTGGATCTGCCTGCGGCGCGCGCGCGCGGCATCCTTGTGACGAATACGCCCGGAGTGCTGACCGACGATGTGGCCGACCTGGCGTTGACCTTGCTGCTGGCGGCGGCACGCCGGCTGCCGGCGCTGGATCGCCATGTGCGCAGCGGCGACTGGGAGGCGGGCAAGCCGCTGGCGCCGACGCGTTCCTTGCGCGGCAAGGTGTGCGGCATTTATGGCTTTGGGCGGATCGGGCAGGCGGTGGCGGCGCGGGCGCAGGCGTTCGGCATGGAGGTCCGCTACTTCCAGCCGCGTGCGATCGAGGGTGTGGCGGCGCCGCGCAGCGAATCGCTGTGGGCGTTGGCGAGCGAGAGCGATTATCTGGTGGTGTGCGCGCCGGGCGGCGCGGCGACGCGCCATGTGGTCGATGCGCAGGTGCTGGCGGCATTGGGGGCGGAGGGTACGCTGGTCAACATCGCGCGCGGTTCGCTGGTGGATCAGCAGGCGCTGATCGCGGCGCTGCGCCAGCGCACGCTGGGCATGGCGGCGCTGGATGTCTTCGACGGCGAGCCGCAGGTGCCCGCCGAGCTGCGCGCGCTCGAAAACGTGGTGCTGACGCCGCACGTCGGCAGCCTGACCGTCGAGACGCGGCACGCGATGGGGCAACTGGTGGTGGACAACCTGCGCGCGCATTTCGCCGGTTTACCGTTGCTGACGATGGTTCCATAAGTCGTTTCATCGAACGATTCTGCCATTCGCGTAAGTTATTGCATATGCTATTTTTAGCGTATTAAAACCGTCGCCGCCCATCTGGAGCCTGTGGCACTTCGGCCGGCTGATCGCCAACAACGATATGCACGAAGGGAATCCGGCTTTCGTGCCCGGCGCCGGCCTACGACAGGCTGCCGATGCTGTACGCGCCGGCTTCCGCGCCGCCTGCCGCGTCAATGGCAGGGAGTTGAGGCGTCTGAAGACGCTGGCGGCGTGGGCGTCGACACCGGCGGCGGCAGCTGCCAGTACACCTTGACGCAATTGCGCCCGGCGCGCTTGGCGGCGTACAGCGCTTCGTCGGCGCGGCTGTAGGCCAGCTCGAAGGTGGTGCCGGCCGGGTTCCAGCTGACGCCCACGCTGGCCGTGATCTGGCGGTTGATCGGCGCGCCGAACACCTGGTCGGCGATGGTGTCGCAGATGCTGGCGGCCACCTGCTGCGCTTCTTCCACCGAGGCGGTCGGCCATACCACCGAGAATTCCTCGCCGCCGACGCGGCCGATCGCCACCTCCGGCCCGAACAAGTCCTGCAAGCAGCTCACCACCGTCTTGATGACGGTGTCGCCGGCCGGATGGCCGAAGTCGTCGTTGACCCACTTGAAGTGGTCGATGTCGAGCACGATCAGCGCCAGGTCGCGCGTCTCCAGGCAGGCCGTGGCCTGGTCGATGATGGCGGCGCGGTTCAGCGCGCCGCTCAGCGGATCGTGGGTGGCGCGGTATTCCAGCTGCTGCGCCAGCTCGTGCAGCTGGCGGTTCATCTGGTTCATGTCGAATTCGGCGCGGTCGCTGCGCCGGATCAGGCGCCGGCTCTCGCGCATCAGGCGCTCGTAGTGGACGATCATCTCGGCCAGCGCCGATCGCGCGTCGGCGTGCGGATCCGCATGGGCCGCCTTGGCGTTGGCCAGGGCGGCGTTCTCCAGCGCGAACAGGTCGGCGTCGGCCGCGGAGTTCATCAGCCGCTCACCGCATGGTCGTGGAAGTCGAGCGCGCCGAAGTCGTCCTGCAGCTCCTGGCCGAATTCGAGGATGGTGTCGTCGTCCTCGTCGTGGTACCAGTTCAGGCGCACCTGGTTGCCGGCCACGGCGGCCTCGTTCAGCGCGCCGAAGAACGAGAACAGCATCTTGGTGCTGGAGCTGTTGAAATAGGCCAGCGAGACGTTGACGGTGATGGCGGCGTCGCTGCAGCCGGCGAGGTAGGCCTGGACGCGCGCGATGACCGGGCCGTAAAAGGCGGCGGCGTTCTCCGGATAGGACTCGCCTTTGATCGACAGCGTGTGCTGGTCGAAGCGGAAGTCGATCTCCGGCGAGGTCGGCGAGGCGGCGATAAAGAGTGGTTCCATTATTGTTCTCAGTATGTTCAGATGATCGCTTTGATGCAGAAGACGGTGGCGCCGGCGTGCTGGCTGTCCTGCACGAATTCGAATTCCAGCGGTTCGCTGGCGTCGCGCGCCATGGTCAGGAAGCCCAGGCCCGCGCCTTTGCTGTCGGCCGGCGTCTCCTCGCGCAGCGCCTTCTTGTAGGCGGACTTGATCTCTTCCATCGACATCGTGTGCAGCGGCTCCAGGCGGCTGCGGATCAGCTCCACGTTGGCGCTGTCGACCGGGTTGGCGCACAGCAGGAAGAAGCTGTCGCCCTTCATGCCGATGCAGAACGAGCCGCGCCGCATCTGGTTGTCGGTCTGCGCGTCCGGCGTCAGCGTGTCGGACGAGTAGTGCATGATGTTCTGCGACATTTCGACGAAGGACGAGAAGATGCGCCGCCGCGTCGGGCCGGCCGCGCCGGCCGTGTCCAGCCGCGCCTTGATGGTCTCGGAAATGGCGGCCACCACGTGCTGCGAGAAATAGCCCACGTAGAAAAAGATGATGTTGCGCTTGCGCGCCACGTCCCAGAAATCGTTGAATTCTTCGTACAGCAAATCGTGCTCCTCTTAGGGGCGGAAACAGAAAAAGGTCAGGTCGTCGCGGCGCGGCTGCGCCCCTTGCCACAGCTGATAGTCGTCGAGCATGGCCTGGCTGATGTGGCGCGCGCATTCGGTGCGCTGCGCCAGCAGCACGTCGCGCATGCGGCGCTTGCCGTAGGCGATGTCCTTGGCGCCTCCGATCTGGTCGATCAGGCCGTCGGTGGTGAGGAACAGCAGGCTGCCTTCGGCGACGGTGATGGTCTTGTTGGTCCAGGCGTAGTCCAGCGGCGAATCGACGTAGCCGACGCCCATGCGCTCGGCGTCGATGGTCTGCACCGCCGGCTGGTCCGGGTCGAGCTGGTACAGCGGCAGCTTGGCGCCGGCGTAGCGCAGCTGGCGCGTGGCGTTGTCGAACCAGAGGAAGGCGGCGTCCATGCCGTCGTTGGATTCGGCCGCGCCGTTGCCTTCGATCTGGCCCAGCATGCTCTTGACGCCGCGGTTGACTTCCCCGATCAGCGCGGCCGGATCGCGCGGGCCCAGTTGCTGCAGGGCCTGCGTCAGGGTCGACGATGAGATCAGCGTCATGAAGGCGCCCGGCACGCCGTGGCCGGTGCAGTCGGCGATGGCGGCGAACCAGCCGTCGTCGTAGCGGGCGAAGTGATAGAAGTCGCCGCCGACCACGTCGCGCGGCTGCCATTCGAGGTGGGCGTCGTCGAGCGCGTCGGCCAGCGCCAGGTCGGAGGGCCGCAGCAGCGCGCGCTGGATCACGCTGGCGTAGTCGATGCTGTGCATGATCTGGCGGTTTTTCTCGGCCTGCATATTGGCCACCACGTTCATCAGCTGCAGGCCGAAGCCGACGCCGGCCAGCCCGCCGTCGCGGGTGACGATGAAGCCGTCGGCCAGCGCCTTTTCGCCCGATTCGACGGCGCGGAAGGTCAGCGCCTCGATGCTCAAGGCGGCGTCGACGATCAGCGGTTCCTTGTCCATGAAGGCGATGCAGCTCTTCTTGCCGTACAGCTCGTGATAGAAGGGCTTGGACATCTGCGACATGAAGATGTTGCGGCTGATCAGGCCGATCGGGCGCTCGCCCTCGATCACCGGCAGGCTGTTGAGGTCACGGCGTTCGGTGAACAGTTCCAGTACAGCGAAGTTGCTGGTGTCGGACGGCACCGATACAGTTTCCACACACAAGTCCGCGGCGACGGACAGTCGAAAACGGGGCAAGTGCAAACGAGAGGCATTGAACTCCACGGCCGGTACCTTTAGATGACGCAACAGTCCGACATGCTATAGAGAAATTATTACCGGTTCATTACATCTTAACCAAAAGAAAACTCTGTTATCAGGCTGCGAATAGTGTTGCCAATATTGCCCCAAGGTAATTATGGCGTCACATTTGGCCGCTACAGTGACGACATCGTGTCTTTCTTGAAGAAAATCCCTATGAAATTGCCTCAATTAAATACCGGCATGCGCGTGGTCGCTTCGTTTGCGCTGTTGCTGTTCGCGATGGCTTGCATGTCGGGCGTGTCGCTGTGGCGGCTGCAATCGGCCAACGATACGGCGTCGAGCCTGGTCAACGAAAAGCTGGCGCGCCAGCAGCTGACTTCGGAATTGCTGGGCGTGACGAAACTCAACGGCCTGCGCGCGATCTCGATCGGCCGCAGCGACAGCCTGGAGGTGTCGGACATCTTCCAGGCGCAGCTCAACGGCGGCGAAAAGCTGGCGGGCGCGATGGAAGCGAGGCTGGCGGCGATGCCGGCCGAGGCCGCCGAGATCGCGCTGCTGCGCGCGGTGGCCGCGCGCAAGGCGGCCTACCTGGCGCTGCGCGCGGAACTGTTCAAGTTGAAGGACATGGGCCGCACCCAGGACGTCGGCGAGCTGCTCGACAACAAGATGCCGGCCGTGTTCAAGGCCTACACCGGCGCGCTCGACAAGCTGCTGGACCATCAGACGCAGCAGGCCCGCGCCCTGGCCGACGCCTCGGCCAGCCAGTTCCGCGGCAGCCGCGCGCTGTTGATCGGGCTGGGCCTGGCGACGCTGGCGCTGGGCGCGCTGCTGGCCTTGCTGTTGACGCGCAGCATCGTGCGGCCGCTGACGCAGGCGGTCGCCCTGGCCGAGCAGGTGGCCGCCGGCGAGCTGCACGTGGCGATCCGCCACGGCCGCAGCGACGAGATCGGCAAGCTGTTCGATGCGCTCAGCCACATGACCGCCCGCCTGGCCGACACCGTCGGCCGGGTGCGCGACGGCGCGGTGGCGATCGACTCGGCCTCGCGCGAGATCGCCAACGGCAACCTGGATCTGTCGCGCCGCACCGAGCATCAGGCCGGCGCGCTGGAAGAGACCGCGTCGGCGATGGCGGAGTTGACCGCGGCGGTGCGGCAGAACAGCGGCAACGCGCGCCAGGCCAACGAGCTGGCGCTGTCGGCGTCGGACGTGGCGGGCAAGGGCGGCGAAGTGGTGTCGGAAGTGGTGCGCACCATGGCCAGCATCAATGCGTATGCGCACAAGATCGTCGACATCATCGGCGTCATCGATGGCATCGCGTTCCAGACCAATATCCTGGCCCTGAACGCGGCGGTCGAGGCGGCGCGCGCCGGTGAGCAGGGACGCGGTTTCGCGGTGGTGGCGTCGGAAGTGCGCAGCCTGGCGCAGCGTTCGGCGACGGCGGCCAAGGAAATCAAGGCGCTGATCAACGATTCGGCCGAGCGCATCGCCAGCGGCAGCGAGCTGGCCGAGACGGCCGGGGCGACCATGAGCGAGATCGTCGCCAGCGTCAGCAAGGTCACGGCCATCATGGGCGCGATCAGCGCGGCCAGCGCCGAGCAGGAGCACGGCATCGAGCAGGTCAACGCGGCCATCGGCGACATGGACGACGTCACGCAGCAGAACGCCGCCCTGGTGGAGGAGGCCGCCGCGGCGGCCGCCGCCATGCAGGCGCAGGCGCGCGAACTGGCCGAGCTGGTCGGCTCGTTCAAGATCGACAATGGTGTCAGTGCCCACATTCAGACACGAACTCAACGATTTAACCGCCGCTACAGCTCGGACCGTGTCCGAATGTCGGCACTGACACCATCGTAAGGGTTACATCCGGTACGACGCCTGGATCGAGATGGTGCGTCCCGGCATCGGCAAGTCGTGCGGGATGTTCAGGCCCGGCGCCGGGCTGGGCTCGCGCACGTCGGCGTTGAAGACATTGCGCAGCGCCGCCGAGAAGTTCCATTGGCGCCGTCCGTTGCGCGTGCCCAGCGTCAGGTCCAGCGCGGTGTAGTCGCCGATCGCCGTCCGCGCGTCGCCGAAGGCGCGCTTGCGGCCCGCCACCCAGTTCACCTGCGCCCCGGTCTGATAGCCGCTCAGGAAAGCCCAGTCGGCCCGGCCGTACAGGTGGTGGTGCGGCGCGTAGCCGGCGTCGGTATCGGTCGTCTCGTCGATCGAACGCTGCCAGGCGTAGTTGCCCGACAGGCGCAGATCCCGCGTGACCGTCCAGCTCGACTCCAGCTCGACGCCGTGGCCGTGCTGGTTGCCGGTGTTGGCGTAGGTGCCGCCGGTGCCCGGCGTGGCGTTCGGCACCACGCGGATGATGTTCTTCATGTCGTAGCGATAGAACGTCAGGTTGACGCTGGCGTCGGCCCGCGCCTGCCAGGCGAACGACAGTTCGCTGGTGGCGTTGCGCTCCGGTAGCAAGTCCGGATTGCCGATCGCCACCGGATTGCTGATGCCGTAGCTCTCCAGGAACGCCGGCGCGCGGAAGGCGCGGCCGTACAGCAGCTTGGCCGTCAGGTCGAAGCTGGCGTCCCACACCAGCGCCAGGCGCGGATTGGTGGTGCCGCCGAAGTCCGAGTAGTGGTCGTGCCGCACGCCCGCCGTCAGGTTCCAGTCCTTGGCCAGGTTCCACTCGTCCTGCAGGTACAGGTAGTCGATCTTGCGCCGCTGCGGACGGATGAAGGGCTGCGTGCTGGTGGTCTCGATCACGTTCGGCAGCGGAATCGGCGTGCCGTTGGCGGCGTAGCCGAAGTTGCGGTACTCGCGCACGCGGTACAGGTCGATGTCGTCGTGGCCGGCGCCGATGCGCAGGTGATGCCCGCTCAGCCCGGTGTAGTCGGCATGGCCGGACAGCCGGTAGCTGCGCTCCCACTGCGACGGCGCGCCGATCATGCCGTTGCTGAACACGCCGGTGGGGAAGGTCGCGCCCGGCGGCAGCAGCTGGTACAGCGTCGTCATCTCCTGCATGTATTCCTGCGTGCTCAGGTTGGCGCCCAGGCCCCAGTCGCCGCTGAACTGCGGATCGGTCCAGGCCAGGCTGGTGGTGACGCGCTCGCTGCGCTGGCGGCCGACCGGGTCCAGCGCGGAGCCGATGCCGCCGCCGGTGCCCATGTCGTAGCGCTTCTTGTAGCCGAAGCGGGCGCGCCACTGGCCGTAGACCAGGTCGAGGTTGGCGTCGGCGCTCTTCAGTTGATTGTTCAGGCCGCCCGGCGCCAGGCTGGCGTGGCTGTGGAACAGCGTGTCGTTGCGGCTTTGCGCGTCGGCGTCGATGGTGCTGTCGTCGCCGTCGGTGCGGCCCATGCGCACATAGGCCGCGACGTCGACCGGCCCGAGCTTGCCGCCGTGTTGCAGCCAGAGGTCATAGGTATCGGCGCTGCCGGCGCGCGCGCCAAGCTCGGTGCCCTGCGCTTCGGCCGGGCCCTTGGTGATGATGTTGATGACGCCGGAGAACGCGTCCGAGCCGTACAGCGCCGAACCGGGGCCGCGCAGGATCTCGATGCGGGCGATGTGTTCGACCGGGTAGCCGCCCCAGATGTTGCCCTTGTTGCCGACATAGGCGGTGGTGATCGGCACGCCGTTCTGCAGCATCAGGATCTGCGGCGTGTACGGGCTGACGATGCCGCGCACCACGTACAGCGGCGAGTTGCTGTTGGGCGTGCGGTTGACGTGGATGCCGGGCACGCTTTCGAGCACCTGGTCGAGATCGGTCGCGCCCATGGCGGCGATGTCGGCGGCGGTGATCACCGAGGCCACGGCCGGGGCGCGGCGCAGCTCCTGCAGGCTGCCGGTGGCGATGCTGACGCTGTCGGCGGCGCCGTACAGCAGCGCCAGTTCATCGTCGTCGGTGACGGGATCGGCATAGGCTTGCGCCACCGCCAGCGGCAGGGTGAGCGCCGCAATCAACGCCAGCCTTTGGGCGCCCAAGACTTTCAAAATGCTATCTCCACAAACGTTTTTTTCATTCTAGCGTGGGCGTCAAGAATACCGCGAATAAATCATCATATCCGCGCCGGAACTGTTGTAGCGGCGTCTACACTGCGCCGCACCAGCTCGGCGAACTGCTCCGCGGGCACGGCCGGGCTCAAATGGAAGCCCTGCATCATGTCGCAGCGGCGGCTGCGCAGGAACGCCAGTTGCGCATCGGTTTCCACACCCTCGGCCACCACTTCCAGCCGCAGGCTGTGCGCCAGCGCGATGATGGCGCTGACGATGGCGGCGTCGTCGGCATCCTGCGGCACGTCGTTGACGAAGGAACGGTCGATCTTGACGATGTCGACCGGGAAGCGCTTCAGGTAGGACAGCGAGGAGTAGCCGGTGCCGAAGTCGTCGATCGAGAGCCGCACGCCGAGGCCGCGCAGCCGGTGCAGCGCGGCCAGCGTGTCCTGGGCGTTTTCCATCAGCGTGCTCTCGGTGATCTCCAGCTCCAGCAGGTGCGGCGCCAGGCCGGTGTCGGTCAGCACCGCCTCGACCGAGGCGGCGAAATCCTTCTGCAGCAGCTGGCGTACCGACAGGTTGACCGCCACCCGCATCTGCGGTAGCCCGGCGCACAGGAACTGCTGCAGCTGGGCGCAGGCGGTGCGCAGCACCCAGTCGCCCAGCGGATTGATCAGGCCGGTTTCCTCGGCCAGCGGGATGAACTCCGCCGGCGGCACCATGCCGCGCGTCGGATGGCGCCAGCGCACCAGCGCCTCCATGCCGATGATGCGGCCGCTGGCCAGGCAGGCCTGCGGCTGGTAGAACACTTCCAGCTGCTGCTGCTGTTCCATGGCGCGGCGCAGGTCGCTCTCCAGCCGCACGTGCTCGGAGATCGAGTGCTCCATCGACGCTTCGTAGAACTGGAAGCCGGTGTTGGTGCGCTTGGCGCGGTACATGGCGCTGTCGGCGTGCTTGACCAGCGTGGCGACGTCGGCGCCGTCGTGCGGGTACATGGCGATGCCGACGCTGGCGGTGACGAAGATGTCGTGGCCGTCGATCGGGAACGGCGCCGACAGCATGCGCACGATGTTGTGCGCGGCGGTCGCGGCGGCGGCCGGGCTGTCGAGCTCGTTGAGGATGACGGTGAATTCGTCGCCGCCCAGCCGCGCCACCGCGTCGGCGGCGCGCACCGTGTTGCGCACCCGTTGCGCCACCGCCTGCAGCAGCCGGTCGCCGACCGCGTGGCCGAGGTTGTCGTTGACGTATTTGAAGCGGTCCAGGTCCATGAACAGCACCGCCACCTGCTGGGCGCCGTGGCGCGCCTGCTCGATGCTCTTGCCCAGCAGCTCGAAGAACAGCGTGCGGTTGGGCAGGTTGGTCAGCACGTCGTTGTAGGCGAGGTGGCGGATGCGCTTTTCGGCGCGGTTGGCCTCGATGATGCGGCGCACCCGCTGCGACAGCACGGCGTAGTGGATCGGCTTGGGGATGTAGTCGCTGGCGCCGGCGGCGAAGGCGCGCTCGACCGAGGAGTTGTCCTGCAGCGCGGTGATCATCAGCACCGGGGTGTCGGCGGCGTTGGGCAGGTCCTGCATGCGGGCGCAGGCGGTGAAGCCGTCCATCACCGGCATCATCGCGTCCATCAGGATCACGTCGGGGCGGAAGCGGGCCAGCATCGACAGCGCCTGCTGGCCGTTGGCCGCCTCCTCGACGCGGAAGCCGTCGCGCTGCAAGGTGTGGCGCAGCGTGCTGCGGGTGCTGCGGTCGTCGTCGACCACCAGCACTTGCGGGGTGTCGTGGCCGGCCGCCGCCGGCGCGTGCGCGTCGGCGGCGGCCAGTTCGGCGCGCAGGAAGGCGGCGACCTGGCGGTGGTGTTCGCGCAGCCGGGACAGCAGCGGTTCGATGCGCTCGGGCTGGCCGGCGGCGGCGAAGTGCTCCGCCTGCCGGGCCAGTTGCGACAGCGTTTCTGCGCCGAAGTTGCCCGCTGCGCCTTTGAGCGTGTGGGCGCGGCTGCGCGCGGTCGGCATGTCGCCGCTGCGCACCGCTTGTTCCAGTTCGTCCAGGCAGCGGGGCGTGTCTTCAAGATAGGGCTCGATGGCGTGCGGCAGCGCCTCGCCCAGCATGTCGCGCAGCGTGTCGAAGACGTTGAGGTCGAGCGGCGCGTTGCCGGCGGTCTGCACCGCGTGGCTGCGGGCGGCGCTGGCGTGATCGAAGGCGCCGCGGCCGGTGGCCGCCGCGGCGGACAGGCTGGCGCCGCTGCCGTGGTCGCCGTGACCGATTTGACCGATGTGGCTGTCGTCGGTCGCCGCGTGCGCGGCGGGCAGGCCGCCGTGCGGCAGCCATTTCTCCAGCTTGCGGCGCAGCTCGACCAGCGTGATCGGCTTGGCCAGGTAATCGTCCATGCCGGCGGCCAGGCATTTTTCGGCGTCGCCGAGCTGGGTGTTGGCGGTCATCGCCACCAGCGGCGTGCGGCGGCCCAGCGCCAGTTCCGCCAGGCGGATGTGGGCGGTCGCCTCGTAGCCGTCCATCTCCGGCATGCTGCAATCCATCAGGATCAGGTCGAAGCGCTCGCGCTGCGCGGCGCGCACCGCTTCGACGCCGTCGGCGGCAAATTCGCAGACGCAGCCGTTCATCGCCAGCATGCCGGCTGCCACCATCTGGTTGGTGCGGTTGTCTTCGGCCACCAGCACGCGGAACTGGCGCGCGGGCAGGGCGCGCGGGGCGCCGTGCGTGGCCGGGGCCGGCACGGTGGCTATGTCCGCCGGTTGCGGCGCGCCCGGCCGGCACAGGATCGAGAAACTGAACGTGGTGCCGACGCCAGCCTCGCTGCGCACGCTGATGGTGCCGCCCAGCAGCTCCACCAGCTGGCGGCAGATCGCCAGGCCCAGGCCGGTGCCGCCGTAGCGGCGCGTGGTGCTCGGATCCGGCTGCACATAGGCTTCGAACAGATGGCGCCTGATCTCGTCGCTCATGCCGATGCCGCTGTCGCTGATCTCGAAGGCCAGGCCGAACGGCGTCTGCGCCGCCAGCGTCGCCATCACCGCGACCTGGCCGTGTTCGGTGAACTTGACCGCGTTGCCGACCAGGTTGATCAGGATCTGCCGCAGGCGCAGCGCGTCGCCGGCGATGCGGTCCGGCACGTCCGGCGTCACGGTCCAGCCGATGCCGACGCCTTTCTGCTGCGCCGGCCGCGCCACCAGCTCGATCACTTCGTCGAGCAGCGCCGACAGGCTGAAGTCGGTTTCCTCCAGCGTCAGCTTGCCGGCCTCCATCTTGGAGAAATCCAGGATGTTGTTGATCAGCTCGATCAGCGTGCGCGACGAATTCCACGCCACGTCGACGAACTCCTGCTGATGCTGATTGAGCCGCGTTTCCTTGAGCATGTCCAGCATGCCGACCACGCCGTTGAGCGGCGTGCGCACCTCGTGGCTGACGGTGGCGGCGAACTGCGCCTTCATGCGCGCCATGCTGACGGCGGCGTCGCGCGACTCCTTGAGCTCGGCCTCGCGCTGCTCCAGCACATTCATCATCTGGTTGAAGGCGTGCGCCATCTCGATCAGGTCGCGCGGCCCGGCGGGCGCGGCGCGCATGCCCGATTCGCCCGATTCGGCGCGCCGCATCAGGGTCGACAGCGCGTTGAGCGGATTGATCATATGCCGCGTCAGCAGGCGGCCCAGCACCAGCAGCACCAGCGCGAACGACAGGGTCAGCGCCAGGTTGCCGAGCAATAGCGACCAGGTCAGCTGCTTCAGCGTATCCTTGGCCACCTGCACGTAGACGTAGCCGAGCAGCTGCTGCTGATGCTCCTGCAGCTCGAACGGCGACGCCTCGGACTGGCCGCCGTAGACCGGCGCGGCGAACATCCAGCCGTTGGCGTTTTCGCCGACCAGCCCGGCGTGCGCCGGCTGCGCCTTGGCGATGATGGCGTCGTCAAGCCGGGCGCCGCGCTGCTCGCGCGACAGCAGCACCTGGCGCCTGGCGTCCATGATCCGCAGGCCGGCCACATCGGGGAAGGTCAAGGTCGAGTTGACCGCCTCGCGGGCGTTCTCGGCCGAGTGGAACAGCAGGGCCAGCGTGCTCTGCCGCGCCAGGTTGTCGGCGATGCGCTGGCCCTGGCCGAGGAAGTAATCGCGCATGCGGGCGTTCGCTTCCCACGAATTCATCAGCGCCGAAAACACGGCCAGCCCAAAGATCGTCACCGACGCGATGATCGTCAACTGTCGCTGGAACCCGGTACGGCGCAAAAAGTGACGGAACATATTCATCGGGTTCAGGAGTCCAGGGCGGGCGCGGCGGCGTCAGGGCTGCGGGTAAATGAAATCGAAACTGCGCTGCTGCAACGCACCGAGCTTGAGACCGATATGGCTGGCGGTGCGCAGGTTGATCGCCGTCTGCAGTTCGCGCAGCGGCACCAGCGTGCGGCGCCGCACGTCGCCGGCGATCACGCCCAACGCCGACGCGGCCAGGGTGCGGCCAAGCTCGACGTTGTCCGGCGCCATCGCGAACAGCGCGCCTTTCTTCACATGCAGCACATTGCTGGAGAACAGCGGCACGTTGCTGTTCCAGGATTCCTTGAGCACCAGCGGCAGGATGGTGCTTTCCTCGACGGTGGTGCTGTCGTGCGGCAGCCAGACCGCGTCGCGGCGGCTGTCGGCGCCGCCGATCAGCTGCGAATACAGCCGGGCGGCGCCGGCCAGGTCGCCGGCCACGTGGGCCGACAGTTCCAGGCCCTGCGCCTTGGCCGCCTCGCGCGCCAGCTTGACCAGCCATTCCGATTGCTGCGGGTTGTAGACCACGATCACGCGGCGCAGCTCCGGCAGCAGCACCTTCAGGCGCGAGAACAGAATCGCCGGATCGGGCGTCAGGCTGATGCCCATGACGTTGTCGGCCTCGGACAGCAGCAGCACGCCGCCGGCCAGCACCGAGATCTCGCGGTCCAGCCCGGCCGTGGCGTTCAATCCCTGGCGGCCCAGCGCGATCACCACCTTGGTGCCGGTGCGCTTGAGCGTGGCGTTCAGTTCGGCGGTATCGACCTTGGGATCGACCGGATAGCTGCGCACCTTGAGCTTTATGCGGTCCTCGATGCCCTGGATCATGGCGACGAAGGCGGAGCGGTACGGCTCGCCCACGTCCGGATACACCACCGCGATGCCGCCCTTGCCGAGCGAGGCTTGCAATTCCGGGCGGCGCAGCTGGTCCTCCAGCTGCGCCAGGGTCACGGGGCGCACGTCCGGCCGCAGCGGGGCGGCGATGGTGACGGTCTCGATCGGGGCGATCCGCATGCCGGCGGCGGCGTCGGGCGCGACGATACTGGAGGGCACGGTGGAACCTGAAGCGAGCGCGGCTGCGTTGAACAACAATGACGCGGCGGCAAAGAAGGTGAGTATCGTGTTTTTCATCATGCTAAGTCGACTGCGTCCGCGCGCGAGGGCAGCGCGGCCAAGATGCTTTCATAGTATAAGTCGAGTTCTTTACAAACTGGAAAGAAATTTGCCGGCCCGCCAAGCGGCCGCTACGGTAGCGGGAAAATCGCGTCGAAGTTCCGTTGTTGGCGTGCGACAAGACTGAGGCGGATGTGACTGGCGGTGCGGATAGTCAGCGCCAGCGCGGCCAAGTGGCGGCCCAGTTGCAGGTGGAAGGGGTACAGGCCGAACACCGGCAGGTTGCGGCGCGAGGAGGATCAGCTTCGTTGGTACGCGGGTTGTAGATCACGATCACGCGGCGCGTGGCCGGCACCATGGAGGCGGGCGGTGGCAAGAGGGCGGCGACGTGAGAGGAAGTTCACAGCAGTGTTCAGGCGGCCGCGATAGATTTTTTGAATAATCAAAGTGGAGGCGCTTCCACATGGTATAAACTCGAGCTATTTGGCAACACTTATATACTCACTGCCCATGTCCGCCGCCAAAACGCCGATCCGCACGCCGCCCATGTTCAACCTCGCCTGGCCTTTGCTGGTCGAGCTGGGACTGGCGATGGCCTCCAGCGTCATCGGCACGGGACTGGCTTCGCGCATCTCGGACGAGGCGGGCGCCGCCTTCGCCATCGCCAGCCAGGTGTCGGCGGCGCTGTTCATCCTGTTCCGCATCATCGGCGCCGGCGTCAGCGTGGTGGTCACGCAGAATCTGGGCGGCGGCCAGCGCGACGCCGCCGACAGGGTCGCCTGCGCGGTGGTGGGCGCCAGCACCTGGCTCGGTGCGCTCACCGGGCTGATCGCGCTGCTGGGCGCCAACGGCCTGCTGCACCTGCTCAACGCCCCGGCCGAAGTATTTCCGCTGGCCGCGCCGTTCCTGATGGCGCTGGCGCCGGCGATGCTGTTCGACGCCTGGAACGCCTCGATGGCCGGGGTCATGCGCGCCCACCTGCGCACCCGCGACACGCTGGTGGTGCTGGTCATCATGCACGTCAGCCACCTGCTGCTGGCCATTCCGCTGATGCACGGCTGGGGACCGCTGCCGGCGCTGGGCCTGCCGGGCTACGCCTTTGCGCTGACCATCAGCCGCGCCATCGGGCTGGGGCTGCATTTGCTGATGTGGCGGGTGCACCTCGGCATCACGCTGGTGCGCGGCGACTGGTGGCGGCTGCCGCGGCGCGAACTGGCGGCGGTGCTGCACATCGGCCTGCCGGGCGCGGCGGAAAACATCGCCTGGCGGCTGGCCTTCATGGTCAGCATCGCCACGGCGGCCGAGCTGGGCGCCAAGGCGCTGGCGACGCAGGCCTACGTGCTGCAGCTGATGGGCGGGGTGATGATGTTCAGCATCGCCACCGGGTTGGCGGTGGAAATCGTGGTGGGCTACCTGATCGGCGCCGGCCGGCTGCGCGAGGCGCACGGCGTGGTGCGGCGCTCGCTGGGGCGCGGGCTGGTGGTCTGCGTGCTGATCGCGGCCAGCGCCGCGCTGCTGGGGCGCTGGCTGCTGGGCTGGTTTACGCAGGACCAGGAGATCATCAACCTGGGCGTCACGTTGCTGTGGATCACGGTGGTGCTGGAGCCGGGGCGGACCTTCAACCTGGTGGTCATCAACGCGCTGCGGGCGGCGGGCGACGCGCGCTTCCCGGTGATGGCGGGCGCCTTGTCGATGCTCTTGGTGCTGGCCGGCGGCAGCTGGCTGCTGGGCGTGGTGCTGGGCTGGGGCTTGCCCGGCGTCTGGGTCGCCTACGCGGCCGACGAATGGATACGCGGCCTGATCATGTGGCGGCGCTGGCAGACCCACGCCTGGGTGCCGCACGCGCGCGCCTCGCGCAAGCGGCTGCGCCCGGTCATCGTGGTGGAAGGCTGAAAAATCGATGGTGTCAGAATCGATGGTGTCAGTGCCGACATTCGGACATCGCGGAACTTCACAGCGCAAAAAAGTTCCATGATGTCCGAATGTCGGCACTGACACCAAGTCGGGGTTCAGGCTGGCCAGGCGCGCACGTCGTCGGTTCGGGGGCTTGCCTGGCCTTGCTGCGCCTGCATGATGCGGTTGCGGCCTTGTGCCTTGGCCCGGTACAGGGCCTGGTCTGCGGCGCGCACCAGCAGTTCGGCGCTTTGCCGTTCGGTCGGGATCATCGAGGCCACGCCGATGCTGACGGTGACGCAGCCGGCGGCCGCCCGTTCATGCGGCAACGCCAGCGCCTGCAGCTGGGCGCGGATGGTTTCGGCGATCTGCGCCGCTTGGGCGACGTTGTTGAGCGGCGCGATGAAGGCGAATTCCTCGCCGCCGTAGCGCGCCGCCAGGTCGGTGGCGCGGTGCACCGCCGCCTGGATCACCCGCGCCACCTCGCGCAGGCAGGCGTCGCCGGCCTGGTGGCCGTAGTTGTCGTTGTATAGCTTGAAGCTGTCGACGTCGATCATCGCCAGCGCCAGCGGCTCGCCCGAGCGCTGCGCCCGCCCCCATTCCCGCGCCAGCGTGTCGTCGAACATGCGTCGGTTGGCCAGGCCGGTCAGCGCGTCGGTGGACGAGAGAGCGGTCAGCTTGCGGTTCGATTCCTGCAACTCTTGCGTGCGGCGCGCGACCAGCGCTTCCAGCCGGCGCGCGCGCGCGGTCAGCGCCCGTACACGCAACCGGTACAAAGTCACCACCAGCAGCATCACCAGCAGCACTGTACCGGTACGGAACCACCAGGTGTTCCAGAACGGCGGCGTGACAGTGATCGGCAGGATGATCTCGTCGCTGCTTAGCCCCTTGTTGCTGGTGGCGCGCAGGCGGAAGCGGTAGCTGCCCGGATACAGGTTGGTGTAGGTGGCCAGCGGCTGGCTGGCGTCGGCCTGCATCCAGTCGCTGTCGAAGCCTTCCAGCATGTAGGCGTAGGTGTTGCGCTTGGGCGCGGCGTAGTGCAGGGCGGCGAATTCCAGCGTCAGCACGGCGACGTTCCACGGCATGGTCAGCGCGCGCGGCGCCGTCACCGCGCCGTCGAGCCGCACGCCTTCCGGCCGCCGGCCCACGCTGAGCGATTTGTCGTAGATGCGGATGTCGCTGATGGACGCCTGCGGCGCGGTCGGCGCGCGCAGCGGCAGTTCGGGGTAGACGGCGGCGATGCCGGTGGTGCCGCCGAAATACAGCTTGCCGTCGCTGGCGCGCGCCGACGAACCTTGATACAGGCCGTCGGTCAGGCCGTCGTCGGCGGAGTAGTGGGTGAAGGCGCCGCTGCTCGGGTCGAGCCGCGACAGCCCGCGCACGGTGCTGATCCACAGCACGCCGGACTGGTCGCTCTCGATCGATTCGATCATGATGTCGCCGGGATCGCCGGGCGCGCTGTAGCGGTGGAATGCCGGCATGCCGTCGCGGCCCGGCACCATGCGGTTCAAGCCGCGCGCGGTGCCGATCCAGATGGTGCCGTACAGGTCTTCGTACAGGCAGGTGACCTTGTCGCTGCTGATGCTGCGCGGGTCGGCCGGATCGTGGCGGAAGTGCTGGAAACGGCCGTCGGCGTTGCGCATCATGTCCAGCCCCGCGCCGCGAAAGAAGTCGCCGACCCAGAGCCGGCCCTGCGCGTCCTCCAGCACCGCGCTGGCTTCGCTGACGCTGCGGCTGGCCGCGTCGGCCGGGTCGTGGACGTAGCGGCGGATCGCGCCGCCGGCGGGCTCGTAGCGTATCAGGCTGGCGCCGGTGCCGAGCCACAGCACGCCGCCGCGTCCCGGCGCGATGGCGTTGACGAAGTTGTCGGCCGGCGTTTCGAAGCGCACCGACGCGAACCGGCCGCCGGGCCGGTCCAGCCGGTTCAATCCCTTGGAGGTGCCGACCCACAGCGGTCCGGAAGCCTGCTGGTAAAGGCTGTACACAGAGTTGTGATTCAGCGTGCCGGCGCGGCCCGCAGCGGCGGCGTAGCGTTGCACGATGCGCTTGGCGGCGGGATCGAACAGCACCAGGCCGTCGTCCACGCCCAGCCATACCTGGCCGTCCGGCGCGGCCGCCAGGCTGCGGACGAAATTACTGGACGGGAAGCTCTCCGGCGCGATATCGCGCGGGATGAGGCGTTCCAGTCCGTAGTTTCCCAGGTTGGCGCGCGAGACGCCGTTGGTGAACGAGCCGACCCACAGCGTGCCGTTGCGGTCCGCCATGGTGGCGTTGATGGCGTTGCTCGGCAGGCTGTGGGCGTCTTCGGCGCGGTGGTTGTACGCCTGCATCTGCTGCAGGTCCGGCGACCAGCGGAACAGTCCTTCGGTGCGGGTGCCGACCCAGACGTTGCCCTCGCGGTCGATGTCGATGCCGTTGACGCGCCCGCGGATGCCGGGCAGGCGGCGCCGCTCGCTCCACGGGGCATTCATCTGCCACACCACCACGCCGGCATCGGTGCCCAGCCAGAGCCGTCCCCTGGCGTCGAAGACCATGGCGCGCACGTCGTTGATCTTCGGATCCGGCTGCGCGGCGCTGTCGAGCCGGTAGTGGGTGAAGCCGCGTGCGCCCGGCGCCAGGCGGCTGATCCCGCCCGGCCAGGTGGCCGCCCACAGACCGCCGCCGGCGTCGAGGGCGATGGCGTTGACGTCGTTGTAGGTCAGCGCGTCGGGCCGCGCCGGGTCGGCCTGGTATAGCTCGAAGCGCCCGCTGGCCATGTCGAAGTGCTGCACGCCGCCCCAGGTGCCCAGCCACAGGCCTCGCGCGCCGTCGCCGATGATGCGGCGGACGATGCGCGTGTTGCGCTGCGTCGAATCGGGCAGGAAGCGCTTGAAGCTGTTGGTCTCCGGTTCGAAGCGCGCCAGGCCTTCGTCGCTGCCGATCCAGATGCGGCCCTGCGCGTCGGCGTGCAGCGTGGTGATGCGGCCGGCCGGCAGCGAGGCTGGATTGGCCGGGTCGTTGATGTAGCGGACCGCGCGCCGGCCGTCGTAGCGAAACAGGCCGCCTTCGATGGTGCCGATCCAGATGTAGCCCTGGCGGTCCTGCAACAGGGAGAGGATGGACTGGCTGTCCGATCCCAGCGATTCTATCGCTTCAAAGGTGAGCGGCAGCCGGGCAGGGGCGGCTGCCCGGCATGGTGCGAGCAGGCAGGCCGACAGGCAAAGACAAAGTAAGAATCCCGGCACTCGCATGATTTTGGTGAGATTTGGTGATAATTCCGCTCACCAATGAATATGGACGTCCCGTTAACTGGCGTCAACTATATTCTGTGTCGCTGTGGCGTACCGGCACAGTTGCCTAGCGGTGGAAATCGACCTGGAACCGTACCGGTCCCACCACGTTCACTTCGTGCTCGATCTGCGGCTCGACCACGCCGGGATGTTCGGGCGTCAGCAGCACTTCCTCCGGCTGCGCCGACGCGTCGGTGATACGGTACAGCAGGCTGCCTTCGAGGATGGTGATGCGTCCCCATACGCCGGCGGCGGTGGTGTGGCTGCGCTGCAGCGCGGCCGGTACGGTGGTCTCGGTGAACACCGGCGTGCTCTTGTAGTGGGCGACGGTGTCGGGAATGCTTTTCATGCTGATGCTCCTTGGGTTAGGCGACTTTGACTTCGCCGAAGAATCCGTACTGCAGGCTGGCGCCGATGCGGCGGGCGACGGCCTGGAATTCTGCGGCGTCGACCGGCGCGAACAGGCGCGTGCTGGCCGCTTCGAACAGCTGCAGCCAGCGCACGAAGTGCTCCGGTTGCACGCCGTTCAGCAGCATGTGCTTGCCGAAGACATTGCCCTGGAAGCTGCGGCTGCCCAGCATCACGGTCGACCAGAAGTCGACCATGCGGTCCAGGTGCGGCGTCCAGTTGTCGCCGATGGCGGCGTTGAAGACGGGCGACAGGTCGGCATCCTGGCGGATGTCGTCATAAAATTCGTGGACCAGCGTGGCGATCGACGTGGGGTTCAGCGGCAGGTGTGACATGGTCGGTTTTCTGTGCGTTGATGTTGATGAGTGGGGCGAGGCGGCGGCACCAGGCGATCGCGATGGCGATCGAGGCGACGACCAGCGCGACGCCGGTGGTGATCTGGTCGTCCAGTAGGTAGGCGTTGCAGAGCTGCCGGGGCATGTTCTGGTACTGGATGCCGGCGATGGCCATCATCCAGCTGAAATTCCCGAGGAAGAAAATCTGCACGATCCAGTTGGCGCGCGTCAGCGCGCCGGGGAGCAGGGCGCCCAGCAGCAGCAGCGAGGCGAACTTGCCGGCTTCGGCCAGCGGCGCGTTGGTGCTCAGTTCCAGCGCGCGCGGAATCATCCAGTAGGCGCTGACGAACAGCAGGATGGTCAGGCCGGTCATGCCGTGCTGGTCGACCGCGGCGGCGCGGGCCATTGCGCGCGAGCGTCCGGCCAGCAGCCAGCCGGCGGCCACCAGCAGCGGCAGCTGCAGCAGCATGTGGCGCAGCATCGAGGCCTCGAGCCAGTGGCGCGGCAGCGCGGCCAGCAGCAGGCAGGCCAGGCCGGCGAGGGCGGCGCGGCGCGCGGTCACGTTCATAGCAGGCCTCCCGTCACCGGCTCGCGCGCCATCGCAACGGCGTGCTCCAGCGCCTGGACCGGATTATCGAAGTCGGTGATGCGCGCCAGGCGCCCCTGGCGGTCGATCAGGTGGAACGCGGCGTTGTGCTGGAATTCGCCCATCGGCGCCGGCAGCACCACGATGCCGAAGGCGTCCAGCAGCGCCTTGCGCTCGTCGGGATGGTCGACGCCGACCATGCGCCACAGCGCGGGATCGGCATGCTGGCGCCGCGCGTACGCGGCGAGCACCGGCGCGGTGTCGCGCGGATCGAAGCTGATGCTGATCAGGCGAACCTGATCCTGCAGGCCGCGCTTGCGGATCTCGTCCTGCAGCTGCTGGTACTCGCCGCCCAGCACCGAGCAGACCGCGTTGCAGGTACTGTAGATGAAGGTGACGATGGCGACGCGGCCATCATCGTGCAGCATCGCCGCCAGCGTGCCGGGTTCCGGCTGGTGGATGGCGACCGGAGGCAGCGCCACCGGTTCGCGGCTGACCGCAAGGCGTCGACCGTCCTCGGTCGACACCACCTCGAAGCCCATCGTGCCCTGGTACAGCGCCGCGATGCCGGCCGCGCAGACCAGGATCAGCGCCGCCAGCGTGGGCAGCAGCGTGCTACTGTTTGAGTTTGTTGAGGTCTTCATCGCCGTTCCAGGGATCCTTGCGATCCTTGCCCGCGTCGCGCTCCGCCTTGACGATGTCGGCGGAGATCTTGCCCGCGCTGTTGCCGAAGTTGCTGCGCACGTAATTCAGCACCGCCGCGATTTCATCGTCGTTCAACTTATCTTTGAAGGCGGGCATCTGGCCGCTGTAGGCCACGTCCTTGACCGTCAGCTTGCCGGTGATCCCGTGCAGCAGGATGTTGACCGGCACCTTGTCCGCCGCCGTCACCCATTCCGAGGCTGCCAGCGGCGGGAACACGCCGGGCAATCCGGCGCCGGTGGCCTGGTGGCAGGCCACGCAATTGGCTGCGTACACCTGCGCGCCGTCGGCCGCGCCGCCTGCGCCCGCCGGCTTGCCCTCGAGCGTGGTCAGCGTGCGGTTGTCGCCCAGCTCCGGCGCGTCGTTGCCCTGGTTGATGACGATGTAGCTCACGCCGAATGCCACCATCGCCGCGACGATGGCCAGCAGGCCTTTCGGCACCGGGCGGTTCTTCTCGGTCGGGTCGGGATTTTCGCGCTCGCGCGCATCGTTCTTGAAGTCGTCGTTCATGCCGGCTCTCCCTTATTTTGCCTTGGTCGGCGCCGTTTCCAGCACCGGATAGCTGTGGTCCAGCCCCTGCATATAGGTGACCAGGTCGAGCGCCTCCTGCGTGGCGACGACGATTTTCCCGACCGGTTTGAAACCCGGCGGCAGCGTCACGACGCGGTCGCCGCCATCGGGTTTTTCCTTGGCCTCGAACAGGAAGGGATAGGACGGCATGATCGAGCCGGGCGTGTAGGCGCGCGGCTGGTACAGGTGGCCCAGGTGCCAGTCCGCGCTGGGCTGGCGCGCGCCGATGTTGAACAGGTCCGGCCCGGTGCGCATGGTGCCCAGCAGGTGCGGCTTGTCGTAGAAGTAGTCGGCGGCCACCGAGGCGCGGCCCCAGCCCCGCGTGTCGTCCGGCGCCTGCTTCTTGTCGCGCGGCTGCTGCGAGTGGCAGTAGATGCAGCCGTTCTTGATATACACTTCGCGCCCGCGCAGCTGCGCCGAGGTGTAGGGCTTCAGTCCCGCCGGAGGCGGCACCGGCTTGAGCTGGATGAAGGGCAGCACCACCAGGCCGGCGGTGGCCAGCGCCAGGGTCACCATGGCGCCGCTGAGCAGTTTGAGTTCGTCATGCATGATTACGCTCCCGCGAGTGTGGTTGCGGCGGCCGGCGTGTGCAGCAGCGCGGCGCCGGTGCGCGATGGGCCGTGGCGCAGCACCATGGCGGCGAAGTGGCCGGCGAAGATCAGGTGGCCCAGCGTCATGATGGCGCCGCCGACCGAGCGGCTTTGCAGGTACGGCATGGTTACCTTGACCGAGTCCATGAACGGCTTGGTGGCGTCGAGCATCAGCAGGCCCTGCAGCCAGCCGCCGATCGACAGGCCGATGAAGTAGATCGAGAAGCCCAGCACCACCAGCCAGAAGTGGGCGGCGATCAGGCTGGGATACGGCCATTCCCACGACATCACGCGCGGCATGACGAAGTAGATCGCGCCGAACATCACCATGGTGAAGAAGCCGTACAGCCCGAGGTGGGCGTGCGCCACCGTGAAGTGGGTGAAGTGGGCCACGGTGCTGATGCTGCGCAGCGCTTCGATGGAGCCCTGCAGCGAGCTGGCGGTGTACATCATCCCGCCCAGCACGATGAAGCGCAGCGTCGGCGAATACAGCAGTTTGGAGAAGTAGCCGCGCATCGTCATGTGCTGGTTGACCGAGAACGACAGCACCGGCACCACCATCATCACGCTCTGCACGATGGACAGCGTGATCAGCCAGGCCGGCACGGGGCCGCCGACCAGGTGGTGGCCGCCGACCTGGCCGTAGAAGAAGGCCAGCGACCAGAAGCCCAGCAGCGACAGGTTGTACGACTGCACCGGGCGGCCGATGATCTTCGGCAGGAAGTAGTAGACCGAGGCCAGCGCCATCGGCGTGTAGAACAGGCCAAGCACGTTGTGGCCGAACCACCAGTTCATGGTCGCCTGCTCGACGCCGAAGTGCACCGCCGGCAGGTTCGCGATCAGGAACAGGATGGGGAACCAGAACAGCGCCGCGCCCATGTACCACACCGACACGTACAGGTGGTCGACCTTGCGCGCCTGCAGCGTGTACACCAGCGGCAGGCCGATCATCGATCCGCCGGCGATCAGCAGGATGTCGACCTGCCATGGGATCTCCAGCCATTCCATGCCGTCGCTGATGCCGGCGGCGACGCAGCCGATGCCGGCGATCAGGCCGGCGTTCCACAGCATGCAGCCGAGGATGGCGAAGCGGCCGCCGATCAGCGGCGTCTTCAACAGGCGCGGCAGCATCCACATGGCGATGCCGAACGCCGACATCGGCGCCCAGCCGTAGGCGACGACGTTGAGGTGGATGGTGCGGATGCGGCCGAAGGTCAGCCACGCCTGCTGCACCAGCCAGTCCGGCTCGTGCAGCTTGATGGAGCTGGTCAGGCCGGCCAGCGAGCCGACGATCAGCCACACCACGGCGCAGGACAGGAACACGAAAGAGACGAAGGCGGTCGACTGGTCGGCGTCGGTGCGCAGCGCCAGCTCGCGCTGCAGCTCGCTCTCCTGGTCCGCGGTCAGCGCGACGTGGGTGTCCTTGGGCACGCGCAGCGCCAGGCCGGCGCGCTGCGCCGGCGTGGCGGACGGCTCTTCGCCGCGGCCAATTTCACCCGGCGAGAAAATTAGCGTGGCCGCCGCCGAGGAGGTGTCGAACAGGCGCTTGCGCAACGACCAGATGAAGACGAACAGGCCCGTTATCGACAGGATGAATGAGGACAGAAGGATGGTGACGGTATCCATGGCTACTCTCTGGCTTAAAGATGTATATGAAATAGTACATTAAATATTGAATGAATTCAATCATTCATTGATGATAGGCGGCCGGGTTGCAATTTAATACACCTCCTAAGAGGTATGGTTAGACCCCCGGCCCAGGGGCAGGTTGCGGGCGATGGCGCGCAGCATCTGCTCGACGTCGACCGGCTTGGCGATGAAATCGTTCATGCCGCAGGCGATGCACTGCTCGCGCTCGGACTCCAGCACGCCGGCCGTCATGGCCAGCACCGGCAGGGCCAGTCCCAGCTCGGCGCGGATGCGGGCGGTCGCTTCGAAGCCGTCCATCTCCGGCATCTGCACGTCCATCAACACCAGGTCGTAGCGGCCGGCATCGGCGCGCAGGCGCTCCAGCGCGGCGGCGCCGTTGTCGACCGCCTCGATGCTGGCGCCGGCGTAGGTCAGCATGCTGGTGGCGACCAGCTGATTGACCGGGTTGTCCTCCACCAGCAGGATGCGCACGCCGTCGATGCGCAGGCTGTCGGCCTGGTCGGCCTGGTCGGGCTGCCCGGACGGCACGGCGGCGGCGGCGATGCGCGCCTGCTGCAGGGTGTCGTCGAGCCGCCCGGCGGTGACGGGTTTGAGCAGCACCGCCTGCGCCGTCTGGACGCCGTCGGTGCGCAGCAGCTGCGCCTGGCCGTAGGCGCTGACCATCAGGATCACCGGCGGCGCGGCGATGGCGCCGCCCGTCGCCTCGGCGCGGATCGCCTGCATCGTGGCCAGGCCGTTCATGCCGGGCATGTCCCAGTCGACCAGCGCCGCGTCGTAGCGCGCGCCGGGGGCGCGCAGCCGGGCCAGCGCCTGCTCGCCGGAGTCGGCGTGGTCGCTGCTCCAGCCGCGGGCGCGGATGGTCTTGCACAGGTAGTCGGCGCTGGTGCGGTCGTCGTCGACCACCAGCAGGCGCATGGCCGGCGTGGATGGGGCGATGACGGCTTCGGACGATGGCCGCAGCGGCACGACCAGCGTGAACTCGCTGCCGGCGTCCGGCGTGCTGCGCACGTCGATCTCGCCGCCCATCAGCGCGGCGATGCGGCGCGAAATGGTCAGACCCAGGCCGGTGCCGCCGAAGCGGCGCGTCATCGAGGCGTCGGCCTGGGAGAAGGGCGCGAACAACTGCGCCAGCCGGTCCGGCGCGATGCCGATGCCGCTGTCGCGCACCGTGAAGCGCAGCGTGGCCGGCGCCGCCGCCAGCTCCACCAGCAGCGACACCGACCCGCGCTCCGTGAACTTGATGGCGTTGCCGACCAGGTTGACCAGGATCTGCTGCAGGCGGTGGCCGTCGCCGTCGAGCGCCTGCGGCACCCCGGGTTCGACGCCGATGGCCAGCTCCAGGTTCTTCTCGCCGGCGTTGACGGTCATGATCGCGGCCACCGCCTCCAGCACGCCGCCCAGCTGGAACGGCGCCGGGTCCAGCTCCATGCGGCCGGCCTCGATCTTGGAGAAATCCAGCACGTCGTTGAGGATGCTGAGCAGCGAGGTGCCCGACGAGCGGATCATCTCCAGGTAGTTGTGCTGCTCGGGCGAGAGCTTGGTCTTGCTGAGCAAATGGGTCATGCCCAGCACCGCGTTGAGCGGGGTGCGGATCTCGTGGCTCATGTTGGCGACGAATTCGCTCTTGGCGCGGCTGGCCGCCTCGGCCTGGTCGCGCGCGACGATCAGCGAGCTTTCCGATTCGCGCAGCGCCGCCGTCATCTTGTGCGCCAGCGCCGTCGCATAGGACTGGCGCGCCGCCAGCGCGCGCACCACGCCGAAGAACAGCAGGCTGATGATCACGCCGGCGAGCAGCACGATCTGCGACTTCTGCCGGTCGATGGCGTTTTCAAACGCCGGCTGCGAGGTAAAGCGCAGCGTCCACTGACGCTGCAACAGCGCCAGCGGCATCACGTGGCGGTAAGGATTCGGATATTGCTGCATGTCGGCCGGCGCCGGCGCGCTGGCGTACAGCAGCGCGCCGGGCGCCGGCTGGCCGCCGTCGAAGATCTCCAGCCGCACCGCATGGTCGGCGCGGGTGAGCAGGTCGCGCATCAACTCGTCGGTGCGGATCGGCGCATAGGCGAAGCCCTGCAGCGCGGCCATGCGCTGCGCCGCATCGGCGTCCGGCGTCGGGCCCGCCTGCTTGCGGTAGACCGGGTAGTAGATCAGGAAGCCGGGATGGCCTTCGCCCTGGGTGTCCTGCACCAGATCCACCTTGCCCGACAGCGCCGGCGCGCCTGACTCGGCGGCCGTGAGCAGGGCCGCACGGCGCACCGGCTCGGACATCATGTCGTACCCGAAGGCGCGCAGGTTGCGGCCCGCGAACGGCTCCAGATACATCACCGCGGCCGTCATGTCGGCGTCGGGCGACGGCGCGGCGGACCAGATGCGGAATTGCGGATGCCCTTCGGCGCGGATGCGCGCCTCGGCCTCCTCGCGCTGGTCGGCGCGCAGGAGGGCGGCGTAGCCCAGCCCCATGACGCCTGGGAAGTTGTTGGTCAGGTCCATGCCCTCGGTGAAGTCGCGCCACTGCGTCCGGGTCGGCTCCTGCTGCGCCTTGAACAGCGCCTGGGCGCCGCGCAACCCCGATTCGTACAGTGACATGCGGCGTGCGATGCGCTTGGCGATGTCGTCGCATTCGGTGTCGAACTGCTCCTGCGCGCGCCGCTCCGCGCTGGCGCCGAGCAGATGCCAGACCGCCACCGCCAGGCCGACGCCGATCAGCAGCGTGCCCCATTGCGCGGCGCTGGCGGCGAAATTCCTGTCGCCGACTCGCTGGCGCTCGTTGGCGTCGGCGCACAGCACCATGCCGATCAGGCTGCACAGCACGACGAAGCTCTCCAGCGCGATCAGCGCATCGTTCAGCGTGCCCACCGCGAACGGCCCGTGGCCGCGGATGGTGCCGATCACCGCGCCGCCTGCGGCCAGGATGCAGACCGTGCTGGCGCCGCGCAGGCCGTAGCGGTGCGAGGCCCAGGCCACGCACAGCACGAACAGGTAGGGCAGCCATCCGAGCGCGTCGTCGTAGGCGTAGCGGCGGCCGAACACGGCGACGATCAGCAGCACCAGCAGCGCCAGCGAGAGGCCGATCTCCAGCGCGCCGCGCCATTGCCACCTGGGCCTGCGCCGCACGCACCAGACGACGATGGCCGGCGCCACCAGCAGCACGCCGGCGGTGTCGCCGACCCACCAGGTGAGCGCGATGGTGCCGTAGGCGGACGCCGGCGCCAGCCCGACCAGCACCAGCGTGGTGCTGCCGATGCCGGCGCTGACCACGCACATGAGCATCGCCATCAGCGCGAATTTGTAGACGTTCTGCAGCTGCCCCATCGGCTGGGCGACGTCGATATAGCGCCGCACCAGCCACGCGCCGCACACCGCCTCGAGCGTGTTCCCGCAGGCGATCAGCGTGGAGGCCAGCGCCACGGCGCCGCCCACCTGCAGGCCGTTGCCGGCGAAGGTGGCGACGTTGGCGGCCAAGGCTCCTATGAAGATCGCCGGCCAGGCGCGGTAACCCATCAGCAGCACGGCGGCGAAGGCGATGCCGGATGGCGGCCATACCGGCGTGGCATTGGTATGGGCGAAGGCAAGCAGCAGGCTGGCGCGGGCGATCAAGGCGTAGCACAGCGACAGCAGCATCAGCGCGCGCATGACGTTTTCAGGGTTGTCAACGAGGAAATCACTATAACGTAAATATTGTCATAATGGGTTTGGCATTCGGACCCGCAGCGGGTAATATTTTGACACCATCTTACTAGCGAGCCCGCGCTGCCCATGGCGACATCAATGTCCTTGCCTTCCACCTTGAGATTCAAGCTCAGTAGCCTGGTGGTGGTGCTGGTGCTGGGCGCCACCATGACCGTCACCGTGGTGGCGCTGATGTTGGCGGAACGCGACATGAAGGAAGTCATCGGCGGCCAGCAGTACGCGCTGATGTCGGGCGCCGCCGCCCATATGGACGAGCACCTGGCCGGCAAGAAGGCGGCGCTGGCGGCGCTGGCCGAATCGCTGCCGGCGGCCGCGCTGCGCGATCCGCGGGCGCTGCGCGCCTTCCTGGAGGCGCGGCCGACCGCGCGCGGCGAGTTTTCCTTCGTCGAGATCTACGCCGCCGACGGCACGCTGGCCAGCGCCGTCGGCGAGCCGATGCCGGCGCCCGGCTACAGCGAGGCGGGCCAGGCCTGGTTCGGGCGGACGGTGGCGACGCGGCGCGGCACCATCTCGGCCCCGTTCCTGAGCAAGATCACCGCGGTGCCGACGGTGCTGATCTCGGCGCCGGTGCTCGACGCGCAGGGCGCAGTGGCGCTGGTGCTGGCCGGCGGCATCGACCTGCAGCGCTACGCGCCGTTCGCGTCGCTTAAGGCGTTCCGGCCCGGCAGCAGCGGCTTCACCTTCATCATGACCACCGGCGGCATCCTGCTCGACCACCCGGACAAGCAGCGCATCCTGCAGCACATCAACCAGCGGCCCGGCTACAACCGCGCCACGCAGTTGGCGCTCGGCGGCTTCGAGGGCTGGATCGAGGCGGAAAACAAGGACAAGGTTCCGGGCATCTATTCGTATCGCCGCCTGAAGCAGGCCGACTGGATCATCGCCGCGCGCTTCCCCAGCGACGAGGCGCTCGCGCCGCTGCGGCAGATGCGCTACGAGGCCGCGGCGGCGGCGGCGGTGTTCGCCGGGCTGGCAGGGGTGCTGTCGTGGATCGGCATCGCCGGCCTGCTGCGGCCCTTGCAGCGGCTGCGCCGCAACATCGCCGATATCAGGGACAGCCGCGCCGGCATCCAGGTGCTGCAGCTGAACCGCAGCGACGAAATCGGCGAATTGAGCGGCGCCTTCTACCGCCTGATGGCCGAGCGCGAGGCGGCGCAGCAGCGCACCAATGAGAGCGAGCGGCGCGCCCGCATCCTGGCCGATACGCTGCCGGTGCTGGTGGCCTATCTGGACCAGGACCTGCGCTACCTGTTCACCAATGCGCACTATCGCATCCAGTGGGGCATGGACCCGAAGGCGATGCTGGGCAAGACCGTCAGCGAGATGTTCGGGCCGGCCGCCGATTCGTGGCTGCCGGATCTGCGCGCGGCGCTGGCGGGCCGGCGCCTGCACTACGAGCGCGAATTCAGCAGCGTCAACGGCCTGCAGCATTTCCTGGTCGACCTGGTGCCGGACGTCGGTGCCGAGGGGCAGGTGCTGGGCATCTATCTGATGGCGATGAATATCACCGACCGCAAGAACAGCGAGCAGCGCGCCGAGGCGGCCAGCCGGGCCAAGAGCGAGTTCGTGGCCAACATGAGCCACGAGATCCGCACGCCGATGAACGCGGTGCTGGGTGTGGCCTACCTGCTGGCCAATACGCCGCTCGATGAGACGCAGAAGGGGTACGTGGACATGATCCGCTCGTCCGGCAACGTTCTGCTGGGCATTCTGAACGATGTGCTGGATTTCTCCAAGATCGAGGCGGGGCGCATGGAGCTGTCGCCGCAGGCGTTCCGGCTGGGCGAGGTGCTCGACGCCATCTCCACCGTGATGGCGCTCAACGCCGGCGCGCGCGACATCGGCCTGTCGATCGCCGCCGACGCCGGCGTACCGCAGCTGCTGGTGGGCGACGCCATGCGGCTGCAGCAGATTCTGATCAACCTGGTCGGCAACGCCATCAAGTTCACCGAGGTGGGCGAGGTGTCGCTGCGGGTCGGCGTCGCCGCGCCGGCGGCTGCGGGCAAGGTCGGCCTGCGCTTCGCGGTGCGCGACACCGGCATCGGCATGGACCTGGAGCAGCAGAGCCGTTTGTTCTCGGCGTTTAACCAGGCCGACGCCTCGACCACGCGGCGCTTCGGCGGCACCGGGCTGGGGCTGGCGATCTGCCGCCGGCTGGCGGAACTGATGGGCGGCAGCATTACGGTGCGCAGCATGCCGGGCGAGGGCAGCGAGTTTGTCGTCATTCTGCCGTTCGCGCTGGCCGACGCGGATGCGGCGCCGGCCTTGCCGACGCCCGCCTGGCAGGGCGAGCCCGCGCAGGTCGAGGCGGCGGCGCTGCGCGCGCCGGCGCAGGAGCCGGCGCCGGCAGCGCCGGACCAGGAGACGCCGCGCCTGCAGGGACTGCGCCTGCTGCTGGTGGAAGACCATCCGCTGAACCAGCTCGTCGCGCGCGGCATGCTGGAGCACGCGGGCGCCACGGTGGACGTGGCGGAAAACGGCCTGCTGGCGGTGGAGCGCCTGCGCCTCGGCGGCGACGACTACGACATCGTGCTGATGGACGTGCAGATGCCGGTCATGGACGGCTTCGAGGCGACCCGCCACATCCGCGAAACGCTGCGCCTGACGTTGCCGATATTGGCGATGTCGGCGGGCGTGATGCAATCGGAGCAGGCCAGCTGCATCGCCGCCGGCATGAACGACTTCATTGCCAAGCCGGTGGATATCGAGGAGATGCTGGACGTCATTTCGCGCCACCGCGACGCGCTTCGCGCAGGCTAGCGGCATTCCGTCGCACGGCCGGCACGGGCGGGCCGGTCCCGGCTACAGTGAGTTCACCCCTTACTCACCGGAGAGCCCCATGTCCAGAATCCTCGTTGCCGTGTTGGTCGCCGCCGCCATGCTGCCGGCCTGCGCCGCCGATCTCACCATCACTGTTCAGGGTGTCGCCAGCGCCGACGGCCAGGTGATGATTGCCTTGTACGACAGCGCCGACAGCTTCCTTGGCAGGCCGCTGCGCGCCGTCGCCGCGCCGGCGACCCAAGGCGACGTGCAGGTGCAAGTGAAAGATCTGGCGGCCGGCGAATACGCCTTCGCGATTTACCACGACGCCAATGGCAACGGCAAGCTGGATCGCAACGCGGCCGGCATGCCGATCGAGGACTACGGCTTCAGTAACAACGCGCTGGGCAAGCGCGGCGCGCCGGCGTTCGAGGACGCGCGCGTACTCCTGCCCGTGGCCGGCGCCGCGACCAGCGTCAGCCTGCGCTAAGGAGGCTGGCATGTATAACCGACGTCAATTCATCAGCCTCGCCGCATTGGGCCTCGCTTGCGCACCGGCGCTCGCGGACAGCGCGACTTTTCGCCGTTTTCGCGATGCTCTGGAACGCGACCCGCGCCTGTCGGTTTTCGCCGATGCCAGCGGCGACCAGTCCGGCCAGGCCAGCATCGGTGGCCGTTTGCCGACGGACTTGCGTGGTGTCTTCTACCGCAACGGGCCCGGACGCTTCGAGCTTGGCGGCGAACGCTATCACCATTGGTTCGACGGCGACGGCTTCGCCCAGCGTTGGCAGATCGCCGATGGGAAGGTCCGGCACAGCGGCCGCTTCGTCGTCACGCAGAAATTCAGCGAGGAGAGCAGGGCAGGCCAATTTCTCTATCCCGCCTTCGGCACAGGGATCTATCGCAAGGGCTTCAAGAACAACGATGTGATCAACGCAGCCAATACCAATCTGCTGCCGTTCAACGGCTCGTTGTATGCGCTGTGGGAAGGTGGATCGGCGACGGAACTGGACCCGGCGACGCTGGCCACGCGCGGCACCAAGACCTGGCGCGCCGACTTGAAGGCCATGCCCTTTTCGGCGCACCCCAAGCTGGATCCGGACGGCGGCCTGTGGAACTTCGGGAACCTGCCCGGCAGCGACCGGCTGGCGATCTATCGCCTCGACGCCGCAGGTCAGGTGAGCCGTACCGCGATGGTGCCGGTGCCGCAGCTGAACATGGTGCACGACTTCGCGGTCAGCGCGCGGCACCTGATCTTCCTGGTGCCGCCGTACGACATGCAAGCTGGCGCCGCGAGCATGGGCGAGAGCATGCGCTGGGCCGGCGATGTACGGCCGCTGCGCGTGGTGGTCGTGGCGAAGGACACGCTGGCGTTGCGCCGGGTGTTCGAACTGCCTGCGCGCTCGGTCTTCCATCTCGGGAATGCGTTCGAAGACGGCGCATGCACGCGCTTCGACGTGGTGCTGCACGAGGGCGACGTGCTGCCCGACCTGGGGATGAAGATGCAGGGCACGCTGCGCAGCGCGGAGGAGAGCCGCAGCAGTACAGTGCAGATCACGCTGGACTACGCCACCGGTACGGTGCGCGAGGCGCGGCTGTTCGGCGTCAGTGAATTTCCCCGCGTGGCGCCGCAAGTGGTGTCGGCGCGGCACCGCAAGCTGGTGGTGCTGGGCGCGGCCGGTCCTGACATGATCCTCAACACGGTGAACCTGATCGACACCGACAGCGGCAAGGCGGACAGCTACCACTTCGGGCCCGGCTGGCAGGTGGAGGAGCACGTGCTGGTGCCGCGCCGCGGCGCGCGCGCGGAGAGCGACGGCTACCTGGTCGGCGTGGCGCAGGACACGCGGCGCGGTCAGACGGTGTTGTCGGTGTTCGATGCACGCAACGTCAAGGCCGGGCCGATGGTGCTGGCGCGCTTGTCGTATCGCGCGCCGGTTTGTTTTCATGGTAACTTTCTGTCCGCATGATTCAATTAGGCGCACTGATGACACAAGACTGCAAGACCCTGCCGATAGCGCACCCGCTGGAACTGATCCCGTTCTTCCGGCGCTGGCCGCATTCACGCTGGCGCAACCTGCTGTACACGGTGATCTGGAGCAGCGGCTTGGGCGTCGTGCTGACCGCGTTCGAAATGCTGCTGTGGCGCGACCGCGCCTCGGTGGTGGATCATCTGCTGCCGATGCTGCTGATGTCGAATCTGATCGGCTTGATGATCCACGGGTGGACGGCATCGGCCAACCGCCTGCTCGACGGTTGGCCGCGCCGCGCCGCCGGTGTGCCGCGCATGATGCACAGCATGGTCATGATGGCCGTCTGCGTGGTGTCCGGCGTGACCGTGGGGAACTGGCTGTGGCGCGGCGTCAATCCGCTGCGGTTGCTGAGCGATACCGGCACCATGCTGGTGCTGCTGGTGATCGCGGCCGGTGTCGCGCTGCTGCTTAACTTCGTGCGCCGTGCTGCCGACCGCCGCGTGGAGGAGGCGCGGCAGCAGGAGCTGTTGGCCTCCAGCGCGCGCCTGCTGGCGGAGGCGCGCCTGAAAGCGCTGCAGGCGCAGATCGAGCCGCATTTTTTGTACAACACGCTGGCCAACGTGGTCAGCCTGATCGGCGCCCGGCCGGCGCAGGCGCAGCACATGCTGGAGCGCTTCATCGATTATCTGCGCGCGAGCCTGGCCGCCAGCCGCGGCGAGCAGGCCACGCTGGCGTCGGAGACGAAGCTGATCGTCGCGTATCTCGATGTGCTGGCGGTGCGCATGGGCGAGCGGTTGCGCTACCGCGTCGATCTGCCGGATGAACTGAGCCAGTTCGTCATCGCGCCGATGTTGCTGCAGCCGGTGGTGGAGAACGCGATCTCGCACGGCCTGGAGCCGAAGGTGGCGGGCGGCGAGATCGTCGTCAGCGCGCGCATCGAAGGGGCCCATGTCTGCGTGCAGGTCAGCGACACCGGCGCGGGCCTGAACGAAAGCGCGGCGGCCAAGCCCGGCGGCGGCGTCGGCCTGAGCAATCTGCGCGAGCGCCTGCGCAGTTTGTACGCCGGCGAAGCTCGGGTAGAATTATTGGAAAATCAACCCTGCGGCATGACGGTGCGCCTGATGCTGCCTTTGAACGCGAGTCCGACATCAATACCATCCGCGCCCTGATCGCAGACGACGAAGCGCATCTGCGCGAGTACCTGGAAACCCAACTCAAGACCGTGTGGCCGGAACTGCGCGTCGTCGCCCACGCCGCCAACGGACTCGATGCGCTACGTCTCATAGATGAACAGGCGCCGGACGTGGCCTTCCTCGACATCCGCATGCCCGGTTTGACCGGGCTGGATGTGGCGGCGCGCCTGGCGGCCGGCCCCAGGCCGCCGCACATCGTGTTCGTGACGGCCTACGACCAGTATGCGGTGGAGGCGTTCGAGCAATCGGCGGTGGATTATCTGCTCAAGCCGGCGAGCCTGGAGCGGCTGGAGAAGACCGTCGCCAAGCTGAGAGCGCGGACGGCTGCGGCGCCGGTGGCGGCCCTGCAGACTTTGCTGGCGCAGCTCGGCGCGGCGGTGCCCACGCCGGCGGCGGCCGCGCCGCTGCAATGGATACGCGCCTCGCACGGCGAGGAAACGCGGCTGATTCCGATCGACGAAGTGGTCTACTTCCAGAGCAACGACAAATACACCAGCGTGTTCCTGGCCGATGGCGAGAGCCTGATCCGCACGCCGATCAGCAAGCTGCGCGAGCAGCTCGATGAGCAGCAGTTCTGGCAGATACACCGCAGCGTGATCGTCGCGGCGCGCCACGTGGCGGGCACGCGGCAGGATTTTCGCGGGCGGCTGATGGTGCAGCTCAAGGGCCGCCCGGAACAGCTGGTGGTAAGCCGTAATTACGTCGACCTGTTCCGGCAGATGTAGCGGCCCGCAGGCCGCTTGCGACTTACTTGACGACGACCGGCTTGACCTTGGCCGCCGCTTCCTTGGCGCGTGCGCGCGCGGTGTCGACATCATCGGCGGTGGCCAGCGCCACCCCCATGCGGCGGCGCGCGAACGATTCCGGCTTGCCGAACAAGCGGATGTCGCTGCCGGGCACGCGCAGCGCTTCGGCCACGCCTTCGAAGGCGATGCCCTGCGCTTCGTGCTGGCCGTAGATCACCGCCGATGCGCCCGGCGCCTTCAGCGCGACGTTGACCGGCAGGCCGAGGATGGCCTTGGCGTGCAGTTCGAACTCGCTCTGCACCTGCGTCGCCATGGTCACCATGCCGGTGTCGTGCGGGCGCGGGCTCACTTCCGAGAACCAGACCATATCGTTCTTGACGAACAGCTCCACGCCGAACAGCCCGAGGCCACCGAGGTCGCCGGTGACTTTGCCGGCGATGTCGCGCGCGCGTTCCAGCGCCAGCGGGTCCATGCGGCACGGCTGCCACGATTCCACGTAGTCGCCCTGCACTTGCACGTGGCCGATCGGATCGCAGAACTGCGTCACCACCTGGCCGTCGGCGCCGAGGGAGCGCACCGTCAGCAGCGTGATTTCGTAGTCGAAGTCGATGAAGCCCTCGACGATGACGCGGCCCGAATCGACGCGGCTGCCGGCGGCGGCGTAGTCCCACGCGGCCTTGACTTCGGCGGCGCTGTCGATCTTGGACTGGCCCTTGCCCGACGAGGACATGACAGGCTTGATCACGCAAGGGAAGCCGATGGCGGCGGTGGCCGCTTCCAGTTCCGCCAGGCTGCTGGCGAAGCGGTATGGCGACGTCGCCAAGCCCAGCGTCTCGGCGGCCAGGCAGCGGATGCCTTCGCGGTTCATGGTCAGCTGGGTGGCGCGCGCGGTCGGGATGCAGGTGATCTTGCCGGCTTTTTCCAGTTCGGCCAGCGTGTCGGTGGCGATGGCTTCGATCTCCGGCACCACCAGGTCGGGCTTTTCCTGCTCGATCAGCGCGGCCAGCGCGGCGCCGTCGGTCATGTTGATGACGTGGGCGCGGTGCGCGACCTGATGCCCGGGCGCGTTCGGATAACGGTCGACGGCGATCACTTCCACGCCGAGGCGCTGCAGCGCGATGATGACTTCCTTGCCCAATTCGCCGGAGCCGAGCAGCATGACTTTGGTGGCGGTTGGGGACAGTGGCGTGCCGAGGGTGCGGGGAGTGTTCATGGATGGCTAAAGAAAAAGTGGTGAAATCGGTCAGAAGGAATAGACCAGCGTGACCGAGGTCTGCGTGTCGGTGTTCTTCTTATCTTCCGGTACGTTGGTGTCGTTGCGCACGCTGAAGGCGGCCTTCATCTGCATGGTGCTGTTGATCTTGGTGCGCAGCGCCGTTTCGGCCAGCGAGTGGATGTTGGAGGTGCCGCGTTCGACGCTGAGGTTCTGGGTGAACTGGGCGTTGTCGCTCAGTTTCCATTTCAGGTTGGCCGCGCCGCGCACGGTCAGGCCGTTGTCGGTTTCGCCGGTGGAGCGCGCGCCGCGGAAGTAGCCGGGACCGATTTCCACGTCCAGCGTGTGCGTGTCCGACTGGTAGGTCTGGGTGCCGTAACCGACGCCGATGGTGGAGTAGCGCAGGTAGGCGCCGAAGCGGTCGTCGACGTGGGTCGCCAGCGCGTACAGCTTGTCGTGGTCCTGCAGCAGCTTGTACGCGGCCTTGGCGGAGAACGAGTAGCGCTGCGCGGAACGCTCGCGCACCTTGTCGCCGTTGTCGTCGGTGACTTCCTCATCCTTGAAGTAGCCGGCCAGGATGTATTCGTTGCTCCAGTCGGGCAGCTCCTGTTTGGCGTCGATCTTGCCGGTCACCGAGGTGCCGACCGTGTTGCCGGAGGTGGAAATGGCGCCCAGTTCGGCCGAGGTGTTCCAGCCTTGCTTGGTGTCGTCGATGGAGTCGGCGCAGGCGTAGCCTTGGGCCAGTGCCAGCGCAAGCGCTGGGGCGATCAGGAGAGATTTCATAGGCATGGATCACGATGCCGCACAACGGCATCGCGATATCGCGATACGGGACAAGGCGGTATTGTACCCGACCGCACACTGAAGCGGCGCACGGCCGGTTTTCCGGCTACGTGTGCATCCGTACAGAAAACGTCGCGCCCAAGAGCGATGATGGCGTCACTTATCAAAGGGGCACGATCATGAAACTCACTTTACAACACGCGCGGCTGATCCTGGGCGCCGGTATGGCGGTAATGAGCGCCTTCGCCGGCGCGACGGTGAATAAATGCGTCGATCAAAACGGCGAGGTGTTATTCACCGACACCGCCTGTCCGCAAGAGAGCCGCCTGGTTGACTCGGAAGTGAGCGATGGTCCGGCCGCCGGCGTGATCATCAACACTGGCGTGGAACGAGTTCCGGCTGGCGCGCGCATCGCCGCCGTGCAGGCGCCGCGCAGCCGCTGGGCCGATCTGCCGCGTCCCCTGCAGCGTAAAGCCATCAGCGTCGATGCCGGCACGCTGCAGACGGCGCGCATGAATTTGCAGATGCAGGACGAAATGCACAAGCAGCGCCGCGTCGCCAGCACGCGCTAAGCGCCGGCGTACTCCGTCAGCGCATCGCCCAGCGCGGTGTAGACGGCGGCGCAGGCGGGATGGCCGCGCAGGTTTTCGTGCATGGCCAGCCATGTGTCCAGATGTATGGTCAGTAGCTCGGGCGCCACGCGCACGAGTTGCCGATCGCGCCGCGCCAGCTGCACCTGGCAGATGCCGATGCCCAGGCCGGCCCGGATGGACGCCAGATGTACCAGATCGCTGTCGCTGCGCAGCGCGTAGGCGCCGCTGGTCAGGCCTCCCATCAAGGGCTGCAGCTTGCGGGTGAAGGCGGTCTCGCGGTCGATGCCGATCAGCGTGTGTCGCGCCACCTCATCCCAGGTGCGCGGCGTGCCGTGCAGCTCCAGATAATCCCGCCTTGCGTGCAGCCCCAAATCGATATTGCCGATGCGGCGCGCGATCAGCACGTCCTGCTCCGGCCTGTGCATGCGCACCGCGATGTCGGCGTCGCGCCGCAGCAGGTTTTCGATCCTGTTGGAGACATCCAGTTCGATGGCGATGCCGGGATGGCTGTCGCGCAGCCGCGCCAGTATCGCCGGCAGCACCTCCACGCTGACCACTTCGCTGGCGGTGATGCGCACCGTTCCTTCTATCCGCTCGTTCTCGCCGCGGCCCATGCCGGAGGCGGCGCGCAGCAGCGCCGACGAGGCGGATGCCAGCGTCTCCGCATGTCCCTGCAGTGCGCTGGCGGCGTCGGTGGCGATAAAGCCCGATTGCGACCGCGTGAACAGGGACAGGCCGAGCGCCTGCTCCAATGCGTCGACATGGCGGCCGACCGTCGGCTGCGTCAAACCTAGCGCCCGCGCGGCGCCGGACAGCGATCCCTCGCGCAGCACGGCGAGGAAGGAGCGATACAAATCCCAGTTTGGTTCGGCGGAGGTCATGCGAAATTGTATAGCGGCTATGCTCGTTTCGGCAATTTTCTTTTAGCTCGATGTCAGCCACACTGGCTTCATCGACACTGACAAGAGGAGTACGACATGAAACAGGCATTGGTGCTGGGCGCGACGGGCGGGATCGGCGGCGAGATGGCGCGGCTGCTGGTGGCGCGCGGCTGGAAGGTCAAGGCGCTGCACCGCGCGCCGGAGAAAGTGGCGCGCAGCGGCGACGGCATGCAGTGGCTGTCGGGCGACGCGATGGAGCGCGACGACGTGGTCAGCGCCGCCGAGGGCGTGCAGCTGATCGTCCACGCGGTCAATCCGCCGGGCTATCGCAACTGGGGCGCGCTGGTGCTGCCGATGCTGGACAATACGGTGGCGGCGGCCCGCGCCAGCGGCGCCCGCATCCTGTTGCCGGGCACCGTCTACAACTACGGGCCGGACGCGTTCCCGTATCTGCAGGAGGACTCGCCGCAGCATCCGGTCACGCGCAAGGGCGCGATCCGCGTCGAACTGGAGGCGCGTCTGAAGGCCGCCGCGCGCGACGGCGTGCGTTCGCTGGCGGTCAGGGCAGGGGACTTCTTCGGGCCCAAGGCCGGCAACAGCTGGTTCTCGCAAGGCCTGGTCAAGCCTGGCGCGCCGGTCGTGGCGATCACCAATCCGTCGGCGCATGGCGTCGGGCATCAATGGGCGTATTTGCCGGATGTCGCCGAGACGATGCTGCGGCTGGTGGAACGCGGTGACGCGCTGCCGGCTTTCGCCTGCTATCAGATGGAGGGGCATTGGGATGCGGACGGCACGCAGATGGTCGCCGCGATTGCGCGCGCCGTCGGCAAGCCGCGACTGAAGCCGCGTGCGTTCCCGTGGTGGGCGTTGACGCTGGCCTGGCCGTTCGTGCCGGTGTTTCGCGAGCTGCGCGAGATGCGCTACCTGTGGCGCCATCCGATCCGCATGTCGAACGCGCGGCTGCTGGCGGCATTGGGTAGCGAACCGCATACGCCATTAGACGTAGCGGTGCGCCGCACGCTGGAAGGCTTGGGCTGCTTGCCCGTCGCCCTCCGCTAGCCCGATTACGTGCGCGGCTCGCCGGTGCTGCTGTTGACGGCGATGGTGTTGCCTGGCGGGGTGTTCATCTGCACGCGGTGTTCCTGGCCGCGATAGTTGTACGTCACGTCCCAGTATTCCGGCTTCGGATTGCTGACGTTCTCGCAGCGGCGCACGTCGCGGGAATAGTTGTTGTTGTTGTTGCTGTTGTTATTGGCGACATTGTTGCCGACCACTGCACCGGCGACCGCGCCGCCTGCGGTGGCGATGTCGCGCCCGGAGCCGCCGCCGACCTGGTGACCCAGGATGCCGCCGATCAGCGCGCCGGCGATCACGCCGCCCGCACTGGTGCCGCGCGACGGTTCGGATACCTGCTGACGCTCGACCCAGCAGCGCTGTTCAGGCGTGCCGACCACGGCGCGCACCGAGCTGACCGGCACCTCGATGATGCGTTCGGACGGGCGGCGGCGGTAGTCGTAGGTCGGCTGCGCCAGCGGAGGCGGGGCTTCGTTGTCGTAGCGGTCGCGCATCTTGACCGGGCGCACCGACGAAATCTGGTTGTTCAGGCCCATGCCCTGCAGGGTTTCATAGCTGCCCTTGCGCAGCACGGTGCAATGGCCGCGGAAGTTGGAATCTTCGCAGACTTCCCATTGGCCGCGCTCGACCACCACCGACGAGGCGCGGTCGTTGAAACCGTTGCGCGCGAAGTCGCGCACCTGTTGCTTGGCGGTGAAGGCGCGGCCGCGCCAGCCGTCGCCTTCATAGAAGGTGATCTGTGCGAATGCTTGCGAGGTCAGGCCCAGCGCTGCGGCGGCTACGGCGATCTTCAGTGTGTTGTTCATTTTCATCTCCCTTTGTTGATGTTGCCGAGGATGCGGTATTTCCCGGGTTCCATCTGTACGGAGGCGTACATAGTCAGGGTTCGACGGAATGGGCTCGTTTCAGGCAACGCAGCACGAAAGTGGAGCGGCTGTGGCGCAGGCCGGGCAATTTATACAGCTTGCGGCGCAGGAATTCCTCATAGCCCGCCGTGCCGGCCACCGCCACCTTGATCAGGTAATCGTATTCGCCGGTCAGCAGGTAGGCTTCCATCACTTCGGGCAGCTCGGCCAGCGCCTGGCCGAATTTTTCGAAAATGTCGTCGTCGTGGCGGTCCAGCGTGACCTCGATGATGACGGTGTCCGGATAGCCCAGCGCCTGCTGGCTGAGCAGGGCCGTATAGCCTTCGATCATTCCGCCTTCCTCCAGCGCGCGCACGCGGTTCCAGCACGGCGTGGTGGACAGGCCGACCTTCTCGGCCAGCTTGGTGTTGCTCAGGCGCCCGTCGGCGCGCAATTCGCGCAGGATGCGGCGGTCGATGTCGTCGATGTGCACGTGCTGGGACTCCAGAAGATGAATATTCCTTGAATTTTATATTATGCGGGACGATGTCCTGCGTATGGCAGGAAATGAAGCAAATTCCGGGAGCCTATTTTGCGGCTTTCTGGCTATTCTGATGGCATGGATACCACACAAAAAAGCTACCGTTTCTGTCTCGAGCCCGACGCTCCCATCGCCACGCTGGAGGCGGCGCTGGCCATCATCCGGCGCATCGGCATTGAACTGATCAGCATGCGCGTCAGCGGGATCGAAGTGCGGCTGCGGCTGGCGGCGCAGGACGAGGATGCGCTGACGCTGTGCCGCATGCGGCTGCACAACGTGGTTGGCATCCTGGCGATACGCGAGATGGCGGACCGGCCGCGCTTAAGCGCTGACGTAGGCGTACTTGATCAGGAAAACCACGGCGATCACCCACACCACCGGCTTGACCTGGCGCGCCTGGCCGGTCAGCAGCTTCAGGCCGGCGTAGGTGATGAAGCCGAAGGCGATGCCGTGCGCGATCGAGTAGGTGAACGGGATCACCAGCGCGGTGATCGCCGCCGGCACGCTCTCGGTGGTGTCGCTCCAGTCGACATCGACCAGGTCGCGCAGCATCAGGCAGGCGACGAACAGCAGCGCCGGCGCGGTGGCGTAGGCCGGCACCACGCCGGCGATCGGCGCGAAGAACAGCGCGGCGAGGAACAGCAGGCCGACCACCACGGCCGTCAGCCCGGTGCGCCCGCCCGCCTGCACCCCGGCCGCGCTTTCCAGATAGGCGGTGGTGCTGGAGGTGCCCAGCGCCGAACCGGCGACGATGGCGCAGCTGTCGGCCAGCAGCGCCTTGTTCAGCCGCTCCATCTTGCCGTTGACCAGCAGGCCGGCGCGGCTGGCCACGCCCATCAGCGTGCCGGTGGCGTCGAACAGCTCCACCAGGAAGAACACCAGCACCACGTTGAATAAGCCCAGCGACAGCGCGCCGGGGATGTCGAAGTGGAACAGCGTCGGCGCGATCGACGGCGGCAGCGACATGAAGCCGTGGAAGGTGTTCCCGCCGAAGAAAAAGCTCAGTACCGTCACCGCGACGATCCCGATCAGCAGCGCGCCCGGCACCTTGAGCCGGTCCAGCGTGACGATCAGCAGGAAGCCGAAGATGGCCATGACGGTGTGCGGATGGTGCACGTCGCCGACGCGCACCAGCGTCTCCGGATTGGCCACCACCAGGCCGGCGCTCTTCATCGCGATCAGCGCCAGGAACAGTCCCAGGCCGACCGTGATCGCGACCCGCAGCGAATGCGGGATGCCGTTGACGATGTATTCGCGCACCTTGAACAGGCTGACGAGGATGAACAGGCAGCCCGAGATGAACACCGAGCCCAGCGCCGATTGCCACGGCACGCCCATGCCCAGCACCACGGCGTAGGCGAAGTAGGCGTTCAGGCCCATGCCCGGCGCCATGCCGATCGGGTAGTTGGCGTACAGGCCCATGATGAAGGTGCCCAGCGCGGCGGCCAGGCAGGTGGCGACGAATACGGCGTCCTTGGGCACGCCGGCGTCGCCGAGGATAGCGGGGTTGACGAAGATGATGTAGGCCATCGTCAGGAAGGTGGTCACGCCGGCCACCACTTCGGTGCGGACGTTGCTGCCGTGCTCGGTGAGCTTGAAATAGTGTTCGAGTGACGGCATGCGCGCTTCCCCTGGCAGTACGTGGAGCGCGAAGAATAGCATGGATGAGCATGCAGGCAGATGGTGTTAAAAGCACAAAAAGATGTGATAATGCAAAACAAGTTGTCATTTTTTCGCCAAGGTACAAACATATGGAACTCCAGCCGACACAAGAGGGCCGCGCCAGCGTGCTGAGCCCCACGGGGCGCATCGACCACGCCCACGCCGACGCCTTCAAGCTGGCGCTCGATCCGCATCTGGCCGCATGCACCAAGGACGGCACGGCGCTGGTGCTCGACTTCAGCGGCGTCGACTACATCAGCAGCATCGGCCTGCGCGCGCTGATGGTGGCGATCAAGCAGGTCAAGCCGCAGGGCGGGCGCATGGTGCTGGCGGCGCTGCGGCCGCTGGTGCTGGAGGTGTTCACCATCAGCCGCTTCGACATGCTGTTCGAGATTTTCCCGGACCGCGCGGCGGCGGTGGCGGCTGTCGGCGGCGCGGCATGAAGGCGCGCATCTGGGGTGCGCGCGGCTCGCTGCCGGTGGCGCTGTCGCACAAGCAGATCCGCGCTAAGCTGGTGACGGCGCTCGAAGGCGCCATCGGCCGCGATCTGGATACGCCGGAAAAGGTGGCGTCGTATATCGACGACGACCTGGGCTTCGACATCAGCGGCACCTATGGCGGCAACTCCAGCTGCGTCGAGGTGGAGGTGTGGGATGCGGCGGCGACCCATGAACACATCATCTTCGACCTGGGCTCGGGCGCGCGTCCGCTGGCCGGCGCCAAGCTGGCGCGCTATGGACCGGGCAAGCCGCAGACCTACCATGTGTTCATGTCCCACCTGCACTGGGATCACATCATGGGCTTCCCGTTCTTCACGCCGGCCTACATACCTGGCAACCGCATCATCATCTACGGCTGCCACAAGGAGCTGGAGACGGCGTTCCGCCGCCAGCAGGAGCCGATCAGCTTCCCGGTCGGCTTCCACCAGCTGGGCGCGACCATCGAGTTCGTGCAGATGGAGCCTGGCGTGCCGCTGCAACTGCGCGACGTGACCGTGACCGCCAAGCTGCAGCTGCACGCCGGCGACTCCTACGGCTACCGCATCGAACATGGCGGCAAGGCGCTGGTCTACAGCACCGACTCGGAGCACAAGCTGGATAACGCCGCCGAACGCCTGGCCTTCGTCGAGTTCTTCCGCGACGCCGACCTGGTGATCTTCGACGCCATGTATTCGCTGGCCGATTCCATTTCAGTGAAGGCCGATTGGGGCCATTCGAGCAATGTGGTCGGCGTCGAGCTGTGCCAGCTGGCCGGGGTGCAGAAGCTTTGCCTGTTCCACCACGAGCCTATCTACGACGACGCGCAGATCTCTCGCGTGCTGGCCGAGACGCGGCGCTACGCCGAGATCACCGGCGAGGCGCCGCTGGCCATCGTCTCCGCCTACGACGGCATGGAACTGGACCTATAATCGCCGCCGGCATGCTGCGCCGCCTTTTCATCCGCGCCAGGGGCGGCGTTCGCGCCGGCCAGGGCAGGCCGCTGGCGCTGTTGCTGGCGAGCGCGCTGGCGGCGGCCCTGGGCCTGTGGCCGGACGACGGCCCGCTGCCGGCGGCGCGGCTGGCGCTGTTCGACGCCTACCAGTTACAACTGCCGCGCCAGCGACTGTCCGGCCCGGTGCACATCATCGCCATCGACGAGGCGGCGCTGAAGGAATACGGCCAGTGGCCGTGGCCGCGCACCCGCCTGACGGAGCTGATCGCCCGCATCGCGGCGGGGCAGCCGCTGGCGATCGGGCTCGATATCCTGATGCCGGAACCGGACAACACCTCTCCCGAAGCGCTGGCGGCCCGCATGCAGCCGGGCCGGGTGCGCGACGAACTGTCGCAGCTGACGCCATATGACCAGCTGCTGGCGGCGCAGATGCGCGCCGCGCCGGTGGTGCTGGGCGTGGCCGGCGTCGCGCACGCCACGCCGGGCGCCAGCGACGCCTTGCGCGTGTGGCCGGTGCGGCTGCACGGCGCGCAGGCGGCGCTGCCGGTGATGCGCTTTCCGCAGGCGATGTCCAGCCTCCCGGTGCTGCAGGCCGCCGCGCAGGGACAGGGGCTGCTGTCGGCCAATCTGGAAAAGGGCGTGGTAAGGCGCGCGCCGCTGGTCGGCGCCATCGGCGATACGCTGGCGCCGTCGTTGTCGATGGAGCTGCTGCGCGTGGCCACCGGCACCCCGGCGCTGGAGATCGACGCCGATGCCGGCGGCGTGCGCAGCGTGTCGGTCGGCGACCTGCGCGTGCCGACGCAGCCCGACGGCGCGGTGTGGGTCAACTTTTCCGCGCCGGCGATGGACCGTTATATCTCGGCGCTGGATGTGATGATGGGGCGCGCCGATCCCGCGGCGCTGCAAGACAAGATCGTCATAGTCGCGCTGACCGGGCTGGGGCTGACCGACTACAAGACCAACGCGCGCGGCGACCTGATGCCCGGCGTGGACACGCACGCGCAAATGATCGAGAGCTTCTTCGAGGGCGCGTTCTTACAGCGGCCGGCGTGGATGCGCTGGGTCGAGGCGGCGGCCTTGTTCGCTTGTAGCCTGTTGACGACATGGCTGTTGCCGCGTTTGCGCCTGCGCATCGGCGCGCCGCTGGCGCTCGCAGTCGGCGCGGCGTTGTTCGGCGCCGGGGCCTTGCTGTTCGCGCGCGCCGGGCTGCTGTTCGACGCGGCGGGCGTCGCGGTCGGCTATGCGGCGGTGTGTGTCAGCCTGCTGAGCAGCATGCTGGCGGCGGCGGTGCGCGACCGCAAGCATAGCGAGCGCGCCTTGCAGGCCGCGCGCGAATCGGCCGCCAGGACTGCCGGTGAGCTGGGCGCCGCGCGGCGCATCCAGATGGCGACCTTGCCGCAGGCCGGCAACGCCTTCCCCGGCGAGCGCCGCTTCGTCTTGGGCGCCTTGCTGGAACCGGCCAGGGAAGTGGGCGGCGACCTTTACGACTTCTTTATGCTGGATCAGGACCATGTCTTCTTCATGATCGGCGACGTGTCGGGCAAAGGGCTGCCGGCCAGCCTGTTCATGGTGGTGGCCAAGGCGCTGTCGAAGAGTGTCGCGTTGCGCGGCGCGGGCGACATGGCTTCCATCATGTACGTGGTGAACCAGGAACTGGTGCGCGAGAATCCGGAGATGCTGTTTGTGACCAGCGTCGCGGGCATACTCGATGCGGCCAGCGGCGAAGTGGTGTTGTGCAACGCCGGCCACGACGCGCCGCGCCTGATCGCGGCCGACGGCGGCGTGCGGGTGCTGGAGGCGGCGGGCGGCCCGCCGTTGTGCGTGATGGACGATTTTGATTATCCGGTGCAGCGCTACCGGCTGCAGCCCGGCGAGAGCCTGTGCCTGACCACCGACGGCATCGGCGAGGCAATGGATGAAGCAGGGGGCTTGTACGGCAATGCACGATTGGATGCCTTGCTGGGCGGCGCCGCCGGCGGCGATCCGGCGGCCATCGTGCAGTCGGTGCGCGACGACGTCAGGCTGCACGTCGGCGCGGCCGAGGCCTCGGACGACTTGACGCTGTTGGTATTGCGCTGGAACGGTCCTAGTGGACTGTAACGCTTAAATCAGGAGCGCTTGCCGCGCGTGCGCCGCGCATGGCGCCGTTGCAAATGCTCGCGATAGCCCGCTATCGCTGCGCTTTGCTCCTTGCCCTGCTCGCCGCCCGTGCGTCCTTCGCTCCCGATTTAAGCGTTACAGTCCACTAGCGGACCCTGATCTCGACACGCCGGTTGCGCGGCTCGTCGATGCCGTCGGCGGTCTGGATCAGCAGCTCGCGTTCGCCGCGCGCCTGCACCACGATTTGTTCTGCGGCGATGCCGGCTTCAATCAGCAGGCGCTTGACGGTTTCAGCGCGGCGCAGCGACAGCACGTCGTTGTATTCGCGCTTGTCGACGGTGTCGGTGTGGCCGATGACGATGATCTCGGGCGCGGAGCGCGACGCCAGTTGCGCCTTGATCTCCGGCAGGCGGGCGGCCGATTCCGGCGCTAGGTTGTCGCTGTTGGTGATGAAGTACAGCGTGAATACGGCGGCCCGCTGCGGCAGGGCTTCCAGCAGCTGGCCGTAGCGGCGCCTGATCGCGGCGCCGTCGCCGCTGCTGGTGATGGCGCCGCTGGCGTCGATGGCAGCGGTTTGGTAAGGCTTGTCGAGCACCGTGTCCGCGCCGGCGGTGGTGATGATGACGGCGCTGGCCCGGCCGTCCTGGCTGGGCAGCAGCGTGATTTGTTCGGTCGGCCCGTGTTGCGACTGCACGACAGCGGCGATCAGGCACACGGCCCACAACAGTGCGAGCATCTTATTCCCCGTCCTTGACGTCGATGACGAATTCGGTGCCGCGCACCCCGAGGATGGATGTCGGCGTGCGGAACTGCACCGCGCCCGGCGACTGCTTGGACAGCTTGCCGGAGATGACGCCCAGCGTGCCGCGCTTGACGGTGGCGTTCAGCACACCCTCGTGCGAGGTCGGGTCGAACGCGTACTTCTCCAGCCACACATTGCTGTTGGGACCAACGGCCAGCAGGGTTTCGTCGCGCAGTGTGATGCCGACGCTGCCGTCGGCGCCGGTGACCACGCGGTCGCTGGCCATCAGCGCGGCGCCGGGCTGCACGGCAGTTTTTTTGCCATCGCGTTCGATGGCGGCGCTGCCCTTGGCTGTCTTGACCATGCCGGCCGGCGCTTCGGCAGCTGTGGCGCCGGTCGCCGCCAGCATGGCGACCATGAGCAGCGTGGCTGGTATGTGCTTCATTATTCTTCTCCCCTGATGAGCAATCCGATAATATGCTCGAATGGACGAAAAAGAAACTGCTAATGCGCCGCCGTTGGGGTTTCCGGCGCGCCTGGACGCGATTCCCGGCGCAATGGCGTTCGCCGCGATGGCGCTGCAACAGGCCGGCCTTGCGCCCGCTGTCGTGGCGCGCGCCGAACTGATACTGGAGGAGCTGCTGCGCAACAGCATCCTGCACGGCTACGGCGGCGATAGCGAGCACACGGTCTGGGTCGGCGTGCGCGGCCACGTGCTGTGTTACGAGGACGCGGCGCCGCCGTTCAATCCCCTGACCCAGGGCCCGCCCGCGCCCGATCCGGCGCGGCCGCTGGAGCAGCAGGCGGTGGGCGGCATCGGGCTGCTGCTGATACGCCAGCTGGGCGGCGCGGTGGCCTATACCTATGACCGGGGCCACAACCGCATCGAGATCGCCTTACAATAGCGCCAGACCATCAACACAGGACCATGCATGAGCGAGTTTTCCAGCGATATTTACACCGAACCGTCGGTCGACATCAACACTCTGAACAACCTCGGCCCGCTGGCGCCGATGGCGGGCGTCTGGAAAGGTGAGCGCGGCCTCGACCTCAAGCCCAAGGCCGACGGCCCGCGCAAGCAGGCCTACGTCGAGCGCATCGAGCTGCATCCGATCGACCCGGTGACCAACGGCCCGCAGCTGTTCTACGGCCTGCGCTACCTCATCATCGTCAACAAGCCGGACAACGTGAAGACCTATCACGAGCAGGTCGGCTACTGGCTGTGGGAGCCGGCCACCGGCACCGTGATCCAGACGCTGGGCATCCCGCGCGGCCAGATAGCGATGGCGTCCGCCGTGGTGGCGCCGGACGCGAAACAGTTCGAACTGGTGGCGCGGCTGGAGTCCGATACCTACGGCATCCGTTCCAATCCGTTTCTGGAATACGGCTTCAAGACCACCGAGTACCGCATCAAGGTCACCATCAACGACGACGGCACCTGGGGCTACGAGGAAGACACGGTGATGCAGATCCGCGGCCAGGACGCGCCGTTCCACCACATCGACCGCAACCTGCTGCACAAGGTCGCGGAACCTTTGCCCAATCCGCTGGCCAGCGGCGTCGCCGCATAATGCTGCAAGCGATTTTGTGGGACAACGACGGCGTGCTGGTCGATACCGAGCAGCTGTTCTTCGAGGCTAACCGGGAGCTGTTCCGGCCACTGGGGCTGGAGCTGAGCGAGCGTCACTTCTTCGACTGGTACCTGGCCGATAACTGCGGCGCCTGGCACCTGTTGCAGCCGGCGCTGACCGAGGCGCAGATCGATGAGCAGCGCAGCGGGCGCAATGTGCGCTACGCGGCACGGCTGGCGTCCGAGCATATTCCCGCCATCGACGGCGTGGCCGAGGTGCTGGCCAGCCTGTCGCCGCGCGTGCGCATGGGCGTGGTGACGAGCGCCAACCGCGACCACTTCGATATCATCCACAATCGCCTGGATCTGGTGCGCCATTTCGAGTTCGTTCTGACGCATGAATCCTACACCCACAGCAAACCGTCGCCGGAGCCTTATCTGCTCGGCCTCGAGCGCCTGGGCGTCCACGCCGCCGACGCGCTGGTGGTGGAGGATTCGCCGCGCGGCCTGCAAGCCGCTACGGCGGCCGGCATCCGCTGCATCGTCCTGCGCAATGCGCTGACGCGCAGCCACGATTTCCCCGGCGCCTGGCGCGTGGTCGATACCATGCCGCAGCTGCTGGCGGAAATCGAACTGCTGATGACGCCAGGCTGACATGGCGCACATGCATTTATGCTGGGAGCTGGGCGGCGGCCTGGGTCACGCCGGTCGCCTGAAAATGCTGGCGCAGGCGTTGCTGGCGCGCGGCCATCGGGTGAGCCTCAGCTTGCGCGACCTGATGCATTCGCACGCGCTGCTGGCCGACCTGGATGTGCCCAAGCTGCAGGCGCCGGTGTGGCTGCATCAGGCGGTGGGCTTGCCGTCGCCGCCGGGCAGCCTGGCGGAGATCCTGCTGCATTGCGGCTACCTTGAGCCGGCCGCGCTGCGCGGCATGGTGGCCGGCTGGCGCGCGATGTTCGAGCTGCTGCGGCCCGACCTGGTCGTGGCCGATTTCGCGCCGACTGCGATCCTGGCGGCGCGCGGCATGGGCTTGCGCAGCGCCTCGGTGGGGAACGGTTTTTACAGCCCGCCGCCGGGGCGGCCTTTGCCGCCGCTGCGGGATGCGCCGGCCGGGCGGCTGGCGGCGTCGGAGGCGCAGGTGCTGCGGACGGCGAACGCGCTGCTGGCCGGGCGTTCGCTGGAGCACGCGGCCGAGTTGCTGCTGGGCGACCTGCCTTTGCTGTGCACCTGGCCGGAGCTGGATCACTACGCGCGCGACGAAGCCGACGCCGCGCATTGGCTCGGCCCCAATTTCCTGCCCGACGCCCGAGGGCTGGTGCCACCATGGCCGCCCGGCGCCGGCCACAAGGTGTTCGCGTATCTGAAGGCCAGCCATCCGTCGCACGCCGCCGTGCTGCAGGCGCTGGTGGAGGAGGGCTGCCGTACGCTGGTCTACATGCCGGAAGTGGCGGGCGGCGCGCCGGCGCCGGTCGCGAGTCCGCTGCTGCGCTACTCGAGCGGGCCGGTCGCATTGTCGCAGGCCTTGGCGGAAGTGGATTTGTGCGTCAGCCACGCCGGCGAGGCCACGCTGGCGCAGGCGCTGCTGGCCGGCGTGCCGCTGCTGATGCTGCCGTCGCACGCCGAGCAGTTCATGACGGCGCGCCGCGTCGCCCTTTCCGGCGCGGGCTACAACGCTGCGTTGATGACGCCATCGTCCGACTGGCGCGGCGTTTGCCGGCAGCTGCTGGACGAAGACCGGTACCGCCTGGCGGCGCGCGCTTTCGCGGCGCGCCACCGGGGCTTCAGCCAGCAGCAAATGAACGTGGAGCTGGCCGTGCTGCTGGAGCGACAACTGGCTTGATCGGCGCAATGCCGGCAATCCGCAACAGGGGCTATCCTTTACGGCGAAAATAACGTATAATTCTTACCATAGTTGCTTCAGAAATAACAAGCATGGCCTCTGGTAGGGCTGGATGTTTGAGAGGGCTGGAACCTGAACGGGTTCCAGCCCTTTTTGTTTGGTCGGCACAAATGTTGCGCACGATAGGTCTACGCTTGTTGCGGCCGGCAAGCGTCGGCTAGAATGCCGCCACTCAAAACTTCCAGAAGGAACCATGCATCTCCTACAGCGATCCGTGACCGCCGCCGCGCTCCTGTGCGGCCTGTTGTCCGCCGTCGCAGCTTTCGCTGGCGAATGTCCCGCTCATTACGTCGACGGCCGTCTGCCGGAAATCCGCAACGCCAAGATGAACGCCGCCACCACCGAGCTGTGCTACGGCGTGTTCGGTGTCATGCATTCGGGGATCACGCGCACGCCGTTGTGGTCGGCCGAGCATCTGACGGCGGACCATGTCAAGGCGGCGAAAGACTTGTCGCGTGAAAACACCTTCCATCCCGAATCGCGCCTGCCGCCATTCGCACGCGCCGAATTGTCCGACTATGCGCGCAGCGGCTACGACCGCGGCCACATGGCGCCCAACGGCGACATGCCGGACCGCCGCAGCCAGCACGAGAGTTTCACGCTGGCCAACATGGTGCCGCAGGATGCCGACAACAACCGCCACGTCTGGGCCGGCATCGAGGGCGCGGTGCGCAAGCTGGCGCAGAAGGAGGGCGACCTGTACGTGATCACCGGTCCGGCCTTTATCGGCGGCGATCTGCAAAAGGTCGGCAAGGTGCTGGTGCCGACGCATCTGTACAAACTGGTGTACAGCCCGCGCCAGCGCGCCGGCGCCGCGTTTTTCATTGAAAACCGCGCCGATGCCGAGTATGAGGTGCTTAGTATCGCGCAATTGGAGCGCAAGGTGGGCATCGATCTGCTACCGTCGCTGTCGGCGGCGGACAAAGACGCCGTGCTGCGCCTGCCCAAAGTAAAACCACGTAAAGACAGGAGCCGATGATGAGCAAATTCCTTCCCTATGACAACGAGGCCGATGTCGTGCGCATCGGCGGCCTGCAGATCGAGAACCGGCTGGACCGGATCACCCTCAGCGGCGACCTGGACCTGACCGCCGACCAGGCGGGGTTGGCCGACGCCCGCGCGCTGCATCGGCTGCTGGGCGAGGTGGTGGCGGCGCTGGAGCGACGCGAACTGCCGGCCCGATTGCCGCCGCCTGACAGCGAAACCGTTGCTAATCCCTTTGATTGACGGCGAGAAGCATTGCCTTTTTCGTGGTGGCGCGGTTTAATGGACGCTATTTTTTAAATTTCCAAATGGCAATATCATGAGCCTCGCCGCCACCGGTAACAATTCGATTGATGCACTGTTATACAGCAGCTGGAGGCCGGCGGTGGGACAGGCAGTATCGCTGACCTACAGCTTCCTGACGCGGGTGCCCTCCGACGCCAGTGGCGACGACGCCAACGGTTTCAAGCCGATGGACGCCACCCAGCAGCAGGCCGTGCGCGCGGCGCTGGCGTCGTGGGCGGCGGTGGCCAACATCACCTTCACAGAGGTATCCGGCGGGGGCGATATTCAGCTCGGCACCAATAACCAGGGCAGCGCCAGCAGCGGTTACGCCTATCTGCCGGATGAGCAGGGCAATTCGGTACAGCTCTACCTGAATAACGATCCCAGCAACAAGCTGACGTTCGCCAGCGGCGACTTTGGCGCCTCGGTGCTGATTCACGAACTGGGTCACACGCTCGGCCTCAAGCATCCGGGCGACTACGATTCGACCGGCGGCAGCATCAACGGTCCATTCCTGCCGGCGGCCACCGACAACATCGATTTCAGCCAGATGTCGTACAACAAAGGCGCCGGCTTCACGTTGAACGGCAATTACGGCATCACGCCGGCGCTGTACGACATCCAGGCGATGCAATACCTGTACGGCGCCAACATGAACTACCACGCCGGCGCCGACACCTACAGCTTCAGCCGGGATGAGGCGTTGCAATGCATCTGGGACGCCGGCGGCACAGACACCTTCGACTTCTCGGCCTCCCTCGCCGCCACCATCATCAACCTGAACGAGGGCGCGTTCAGCGAGACGGCGCCGGGCTATCACAATATCTCGATCGGCTACCACGTGACCATCGAGCGCGCCATCGCCGGCAGCGGCGGTTCGACCATCTACGCCAACGCTTTCGGCAACGTGATTATCGGCGGCGCCGGGGTCGACACCATTTATGAGTGGTCCGGCAACGACAGCATCACCGGCGGCGTGGAGGACACGGTGGTTTTCGGCAAGGCGCTGTCGGAATTCCTGATCACCGGCACGCCCACCGCGCTGACCGTCAGCGGCGATGGCGTCGACACGTTGAACGGCATCGGCCTGCTGCAGTTCGCCGGCAAGACGCTGAACATGAGCGCGTACCGAAGCGTGCAGGCCGGCACGGCGGGCGGCGACGTCATCGCCGCCCAGTCCGGCGACGAGCTGATCACCGCCGGCAGCGGTGTGGACCTGGTCAAGTACAGCGGCGCCCGTTCCGATTACCAGGTGGGGGCAAGCGGGCCCGGCTTGGTTGTCTCGGACCGCCTGGGCAACGGCGGCAGCGATATGCTGGCCGGGGTGGAACGGATCGAATTCGCCGACCACACCGGCCTGGCGCTGGACACCGATGGCGTTGCGGGACAGCTGTTCCGCCTGTACCTCGCGATGTTCAACCGCGCGCCGGACGACGGCGGCTTCGGCTATTGGCTGTCGGCCATGGACCATGGCGAGCGGCTCGCCGGCGTCGCCGGCAATTTCATTCACAGCCAGGAGTTCATCGACCTCTACGGCGCGAACCCCAGCGACGCGCAGTATGTGAGCGCGCTCTACCAGAACCTGCTGCACCGCGCGCCGGACCCTGGGGGCTACGCCTATTGGGTGGACGTGCTGGGCCACGGCGCCGACCGGGCGCAGGCGCTGGCCGACATTTCGAATTCGCCGGAAAATATCGCGGCCGTCAGCCCGATCATTCCGGTCGGCGTCGCCTATACGATCTGGGGCTGATCAGTCCGCGCCTGGCAGGCTGATGCGGTTGCGTCCCATGTGCTTGGCGCGGTACAGCGCCGAGTCGGCGGTCGCCACCAGCTGGCTGGGATCGGTTTCCGGCGCCGCCAGCGCGGTGGCCGCGCCGATGCTCACCGTCACCACGTGCTGCCTGCTGCCCAGGTTGGGCAGGTGCAGCTGCTCGACCCGGCAGCGGATGCGCTCGGCCACGATGGCCGCTCCCTTGAGCGACTGGTTGGGCAGGATCACCGCGAACTCCTCGCCTCCGTAGCGCGCCACCAGGTCGTTGGCGCGCATCTCGCTGGCCACCGCGGTGGCGATGCGCTGCAGGCACTCGTCGCCGCCGAGGTGGCCGTAGGCGTCGTTGTACTGCTTGAAGTTGTCGACGTCGACCATCAGCAGCGACAGCGGCTGCTGCTGGCGCAGCGCGCGTTGCCACTCCGCCTGCAGCGTGTCGTCGAAGCAGCGGCGGTTGGCCAGGCCGGTCAGGCCGTCGCGCGTGGCCAGCTGCTCCAGCGCCACCTGGGCGCGCTTTTCATCGGTGACGTCGCGCAGCGTCTCCACCACCGCCGTCAGCTTGCCGTCGTTGTCGAAGATGGGGCTGGCGTCGGCCGCCAGGTAGCGGGGCCGGCCCACGCGCGGCATGTCGCACCAGTTCTCGGCGCACAGATTGTGTTCGGCGGCGTTGTGGCCGGCGGCGTGGCGCTGGTACAGCTGGTGCAGCTCGCCGCTGCGGCCCTGCAACACCAGGTCGGCCAGCGTCGGGCGCTGCGCGTCGTAAAAACTCTTCCAATGATCCGACGTGCCCAGCATTTCCCAGGCCAGCACCCCGGTCAGGCGCTCGCAGGCGCGGTTCCAGATGATGACCTTGCCGTGGATGTCGAGCACGAACGTCGGAACCACCAGCAGTTCCATCAGTTTGAGCGCGAAGCCGTGCTGCTGGTCCGCTTGGGGGGCTTCCATCAGGTGCTGGATCTTGTTGCTTCCGTTCATGGGCGCGCCTTATGCTGGTTTTATTGAATCGGGAAGGACATGGTGAGCGCGGTGCCGACGCCGGGCGTGCTGGCGATGTCGAAGCGGCCGCCGGCGTCGGCGACGCGCTGGGCGATGCCGCGCAGGCCGTTGCCGCGCGCGGCCGGCGGATGCGGCAGGCCGACGCCGTTGTCGCGCACCGTCAGGCTCAGGCTGTTCCGCTGGCGGCAGATGCCGACACAGACTTCCGAAGCTTGGGCATGGCGCACGATATTGCTCAGCGATTCCTGCAGCACGCGGTAGACCACCTTATCGACGCCGTCGTCGGCGCAGGCGCTGAACGCGGCCGGTTCGGCGTCGAGCCGGCAGGGGATGCCGCTGAGCCGGGAAAACTGCTCGACCTGTTGCTGCACCGCCCCTTGCAGCCCGGATTCCAGTGCTTCCGGCTGCAGATCGCGTACTATCGAACGCATGGCGCGGGCGGCGAGGCCGACCCGTTCGTCGAACCGCGCCAGTTGCGGACGCAGCGCTGGATGACTGGCCGCCAGCGCACGCGCATCCAGGCCCAGCGCCAGCAGGTGCTGGCCCAGATCGTCGTGCAGGTCGCGGGCGATGCGGCGGCGCTCGGCGTCGCGCAGCGCTTGCTGGCTGGCGCTGAGGTGGCGGACTTGCTTGCGGGTATCGTCGAGCGCCTGGTCGGCCAGCGCGCGCTGCTCGCGCTCGTCGCAGAGCATGCGGCGCAGCGCCTCCAGTTCGGCGCGCTGCCGGTGCTGTCTCCAGAGCAATAGCAGAGAGATGGCGGCCAGCAGGCAGGCGCCGGCGACGATGGCATCGATTTCAGCAGAAGGGGGCGCATATCTCATGATGTATCTTCCCGGGATGTCCACCGAACGAAAATACCGTGCTTGCCGTTACGTAGCATTGTGAAAAGTCAACTTCCGCGTGGATGCCCGGGAAACTTGCGGGTCGGCTATAATTGAGGGTTGTCCAATCAGGAAATATCGTGACTTACAGCATTAAAGAGATTTTCTACACCTTGCAGGGCGAGGGCGCGCATGCGGGCCGCCCTGCGGTGTTCTGCCGTTTTTCCGGCTGTAATCTGTGGACCGGCCGCGAGAGCGATCGCGCCAGCGCCGTATGCCAGTTCTGCGACACCGATTTCGTCGGCACCGACGGCGAAGGCGGCGGCAAGTTCAAGACGCCGGAAGCAGTGGCCGCAGCCATCGACGCGCTGTGGCCTTCGTCGTACACGGCCAGCAAATACGTGGTGTTTACCGGCGGCGAGCCGCTGTTGCAGCTCGATACCCCGCTGATCGACGCCATGCACGCGGTCGGCTTCACTATCGCGATCGAAACCAACGGCACCTTGCCGGTGCCGGCTGGCGTGGACTGGATCTGCGTCAGCCCGAAGATGGGATCGACGCTGGTGGTGACCAAGGGCAGCGAAATCAAAGTCGTGATCCCGCAGACGGGGCAGGACCTGGCCGCCTACGAGCATCTGGATTTCGAGAATTTCTTCGTCCAGGCGATGGACGGCCCGCTGGCCGCCTTCAACACCACATTGGCGATCGAAACCTGCAAGCGCAATCCGAAATGGAAGCTGAGCCTGCAAACCCATAAACTTTTACAGATACCTTAAACAATGCTGACCATCACCCGCAAGCTGGAATTCGACGCCGGCCACCGCATCCCCGACCACAAGAGCCAGTGCCGCAACCTGCACGGCCACCGCTATACGCTGGAAATCACCCTGACCGGCAACATCATCACGGCCGAGGGCAATTCCGACAACGGCATGATCATGGATTTTTCCGACATCAAGGCGCTGGCCAAGGAGCACCTGGTCGACGTCTGGGACCACGCCTTCATCGTTTACGAAAAAGACGCGGCCGTGCGCGATTTCCTGGCCACGCTGCCGGACCACAAGACGGTGGTGATCGACCGCATTCCGACCGTGGAAAACCTGGCGCACGTGGCCTTCGGCATCCTCAAGGGCGCCTACAAGGACCGCTACGGCACCGGCCTGCACCTGCACAAGCTGGTGCTGCACGAAACCCCGAACTGCTGGGCAGAGATCACCGATGCAGGCTAACACGCCTCACGAGCTCGACTTCATGCAGCTGGCGCTGGAACAGGCCCAGCATGCGTGGGACCTGGGCGAAGTGCCGGTCGGCGCGGTCGTCGTCAAGGACGGCGAGGTGATCGCCGTCGGTTACAACCAGCCGATCGGCAAGCACGATCCGACCGCGCACGCGGAGATCGTCGCGTTGCGCGCGGCCGCCGAGAAGCTGGGCAACTACCGCCTGCCGGGCTGCGAGTTGTATGTGACCTTGGAGCCGTGCGTGATGTGCTCCGGCGCGATGATGCACGCGCGCCTGGCCAGGGTGGTCTACGGCGCGGCCGATCCCAAGACCGGCGCCGGCGGCTCGGTGGTCAACCTGTTCGAGCAGGAGCAGCTGAACCACCACACCGAAATCGCCGGCGGCGTCATGGCCGAGGAGTGCGGCGCCATGCTGCGCAGTTTCTTCGCCGCCCGCCGCGCCGCAGCGGCAGCCGCGAAGCGGGGCGCGCAAGCCGAGTAAAAATGGTATGCTGGATCCCATGTGATTTGGGAGACGGACTTGGCTACCGCGCACGCAAACGGCATCACGATTGCCTACGAAACCAGCGGCAATCCGCTGGACACCCCGGTATTGCTGATCATGGGGCTGGGCATGCAGCTGATCGCCTGGCCGCAGGACCTGGTCGACGGCCTGGTCGAGCAGGGCTATTACGTCATCCGCTACGACAACCGCGACGTCGGCCTGTCGACCAAACTCCATCAATTCAAGAAGCCCAATCTGGTGCTGGCTTACCTCAAGTCGCTGGTCGGCTGGAAGCCGCGCGGAGGCTACACGCTCAGCGACATGGCCGACGACGCCGCCGGCCTGCTCGACGCACTCGGCATCGGCAAGGTGCATGTGGTCGGCGTGTCGATGGGCGGCATGATCGCCCAGATCTTCGCGGCGCGCTTCGCCGGCCGCACCTTCAGCCTGACCTCCATCATGTCCAGCAGCGGACGGCGCGGGCTGCCTGGCCCGACGCCGGCCGCCCGCAACGCGCTGATGCGCCAGCCCGCCGACCCCGCAGACCGCCAGGAAGCGGTCGAACGCGGCATCGCGATCATGCGGCTGATCGGCAGTCCGTCCTTCCCGACGCCGGAGCGCACCCTGCGCGCGAATATCGAACGGGCCCTGGAACGCAGCGTCAGCCCCGACGGCGTGGCGCGGCAGCTGGTGGCGATCGTCGCCTCGGGCGACCGCACGGCGCTGCTGCGCAAGATCCGCTGTCCGGCGCTGGTGATCCACGGCGCGGCCGATCCGTTGGTGCCGCTGGCCTGCGGCGTCGATACGGCCGAGGCGATTCCCGGCGCGCGCCTGCACGTGATCGAAGGGATGGGCCACGATCTGCCGTCGCAGCTGGTCGAGCGCCTGCTTGCCTTGCTCGACCATCACCTGCGCGGTAATATGACGGCGGAACTTCCTTCGCTCAGCGCGCACCGCGCCGGCAGCGACACCCACAACTGACAGAGATAATTTGAGCACATCGAAAATCGGCATCGCGATTGCCGCACCGGGCGGCGCCGCGCCCGACAACGCGGCAGTGCAGGCGGGCATCCAGCGCCTGGAGCAGCAAGGCTACCTGGTCCACAATTACTATGACGACGACCGGAAATTCCAGCGCTTCGGCGGCACCGATGAAGGCCGGCTGGCGCAACTGAACGCCGCCGCCGCCGATCCCGATGTGCAGATCGTGATGGCGCTGCGCGGCTCCTACGGCATGAGCCGGCTGCTGCCGCAGATCGATTTCCGCAAGATGGCAGACAGCGGCAAGCTGTTTGTCGGCTACAGCGACTTCACCGCCTTCCAGATGCCGCTGATGAAGCAGACCGGCCGCATCAGCTTCGGCGGGCCGATGATCTGCGGCGATTTCGCCCGCCCCGATCCGGTGGGCTACACGATGAATCAGTTCTGGGATTGCCTGCGCGGGCCGGTGCACACGGTGCGCGGCGCGGTGGCCGACGGCGGCGCCGACAATCCGGTGGTCGATGTCGACGGCAAGCTGTGGGGCGGCAATCTGGCGATGATGGTCAGCCTGCTGGGCACGCCGTATTTTGCGCCGATCGACAACGGCATCGTGTTCATCGAGGATATCAGCGAGCATCCATACCGCGTTGAGCGCATGGTGCTGCAGCTGTTCTACGCCGGCGCGCTGGAGGGGCAGCGGGCGCTGGTGCTGGGAGACTTCTCAGGCTACAAGCTGAGCCCGATGGACAACGGCTACGATTTCGAGGCGATGCTGACCTTCCTGCGCCAGCGCTTGCCGATCCCGGTGCTGACCGGGTTGCCGTTCGGCCACATCAAGGAGCGCGCCACGCTGCCGTACGGCGGCATGGCGCATCTGCTGTCGGACCAGCGCGGCTTCACGCTGACGATCAGCGACTATCCGACCCTGTGATCACTGCACCCGGCGCACGCGCGGCGGCTGGCGCGCGCCCGGCAGATCCAGGAACATGGTGCCGAGGCCGTTGCGGGTGATCGTCACCTTGGGATTTTCGATTTCGTCGACATAGCCGGAGCTGCCGTCGACCACGCGCCACACCTGGCCGTTGGCGAGGCGGAACTGGGTGTTCGGACCCCAGGCGTCGATCTTGCCGATCAGATTGCTTTCAAGGGTGTTCGATTCTTCCGGCTTGCGCAGCTGCGCGATGCTCAGGCCGAAGTTGGCGTCGGCTTGCGCGGCGGCCGCTGGCGCTGCCGCTGCCGGAGCCGAGGTCGGCGCAGGCCGGGCCGCGGCCATGCCCGTCGCGATGGGGATCGCGTCATAGCAGGCCACGCGGCCGGCAACGTCGGAGATGGTGCGGCAACGCAGCAGGGCGGCATCGTCGGCCATCGCGGGACCGGCTACTGCCAGCAAAACGAGCAAAGCTTTCATGAAACTCTTTCCTGGTGATGGACCTCCGGACGGGACGCCGGCTGCAGGGAATTATATCGGGATAGCAAGAAATACGCTATTTGGCCATTGGCGCCTTCAACTTTGCGCAAGTGTTTGTTTTATATAGGGGTATTCCACGAGCTTGCCTGATTGCAGTATAGTTCAGCCTTTCCGCGTCACCTTTATGACAGGAAAAAACACGACAACTTGGCGTACCGAAAATCCGGACTGCCAGATATCGACCAGATCATCATTGACAGCCAGTGCGTCTGACATTGGGGATGCCGGATTGAACGCGGTATAAAGAGACGTAAAGCCATCATGCGGATCGGTGGTACTCAGGAAGCTATATAAGCCAGAGCTTCCCACGATAAACTCGAATTCGTTGTAACTAACGGCTGTTCCTACGAGCGACAACGTGTCGATTAACGCGAGTCGGTTATAAGTGGGTCCTCCCGTTGTGCTCCAAAGTAAGTCTTGGTATCTGCGTGTGCGAGGGCGCTTGTCACTAGGAAGGAAATGGCAAGCATTGTTGATTTCGCGCAATGGGGTCAATTAATCCCAGGCTGGTGATTAAAAGTGAATTTATGCTCACCATCAACACCGGGGCCACTTGGGCGCCGGCGGTGAATCACGTAGCAGCTCGTTTCCTGCGCGCGATCGCGCCGACCAGTCCGAGGCCGGCCAGCAGCATGGCGTACGTTTCTGGTTCGGGCACGGCGGTGATGTTTGCGGTATAGAGCAAGTTCCTGACTTGGGAGGAACTCCAATCTTGACTGAGCTGAAGGGGATCAACACCTTGCGTGTTCAAATACGCAAAACCCCCGACCAATCCGCCACCGCTACTCGCCCCCTCCATCGTGACGTTTACAACCGGATCAGCAATGCCTGCAACGGTTAAATAGGCGATGTAATTCGTATTGGATTGCAGCGCCAAATTTATTTCATAAGCTCCGATTGACTCATTGCCACCCGTGTACAAGATTGGCGCGCTGACATAAAGAGCGGGCCCTACCGCCTTGGCTCCATCCCACATAGCGATTACCAAAGCGACATTTCCGCCCACTCCGTACTTTGCATAAAACGTGAAGTCCTGAAGCAGCCCTCCAGTGGATGCGAATGTCTCGCCGTAATTTGTCGAGTCCGGCGCCCCGAATGAAGAAATTCCCTCGCCCGGCGCGCCGAAGTTTGAGTAAGTGATTGCTTCTGCACTGACCATAGTGCAACAGCAGAGGGTTGCGAATGCACATTTTGCAACGAGGTACGAATTCATTTTAACTCCATAAATGATATAAAAAAAACCATAAAGTTAATTGTATGACATTTTATGAAATGCTGTTTTTTCAATCGAGCGCGCTACCTGCCAAACTCGCTGCGGGATGTTTCGCAGGATGCCCGCCTTGGCCTCGGCACCCCGGCGTTGCGAATGAAACTTGGGGTAATTACGGCGGCCCGCTGGGCACTTCCATCAAACGAATCGAGGCCGCAGCATGAAAACCCTGAAAACCGCATTCGGGGAGTTCGGCCCCTTCGCCACCATCGAGACGCTGGCCGACCGCTATCGCTGCGACGGCATCGACTATCCCTTCGCCGTGGTGCGCGAAGCCAGCGTCGACGGCACGCCGCCGGGGCCACCACCGCCGCGCCGTCGGAAGCTCCGGCACCAGCGATCACGTCAAGGGCATGGCCAGCGGCTTCAAGGCCGCCGGCATGACGCCCTAGAGGTGTGCCAGGCGCTGCTGCCGAAGATGGCCGAGTTCGGCATCGGTCAGCTCATCAACGAACAGACTTGGGGCCATGTCGGGCGCGGCGTGCAGGCCAATCCGGTTAACGGCGTGCTGACGATCGATAAGCACGGCACGCGCGCCGGCATCCTGCAGGTGCGGCCGTGAGCGCGCTCGGCGAGCTGGCCGGCGCCGCCGGCGGTGCGGTGACCGGCGGCCTGTGGAAGGTCAGCGCCATCGTGCTGGCCGTGCTGCTGCTCACCGGCGGCGCCGGCGTCGGTACGGCCTTGTGGATGGCGATCGCCGCGCGCGACCAGGCGCTGGCCGACCTGAAGGCGGAGCAGGGCGTCAGCGCCGCACTGCGCGCTGGCGTCGACGCGCAGAACACGGCGATTCTTGCGCAGGCCACGCGGGCGCGCGAGGCTGAAGCGCGCGGCCTGGCCGCCCAGCAGCTCGCCGCGGCAAACGGCCGGCGCTTCGACGGCGCGCTGCAGCAGCTGGCCGGCGCGCGCGCCGCCACCTGCACCGGGGCCATGCCGGCCGTCAATCAGCTACTGAAGGATGTCAAATGAGACACCAAGCTGCGCGACAAATTATTCAAAAAAATTATTCCGGTGCTGGCATGCCTGCTGCTGGCCGGCTGCGGCGCGGCGCCGCCGATCACGTCGAGGAACCGGAGTACGACCGGCCCCGGCGCAAGAATGGCGCATTGCGCTGATAAGTCGTTGAATATACAGCTGTAAGTCATTGATTTTGACTGTTCTATACAGTGGTTCATGGTGGGTGCTGTATAATGCTGTATTTCCGCCTAACGGCATGATTTTATTAAGAAAAGCTCACATCTCCAATGCTCAGCACAGCAAACATCACCATGCAATTCGGCGCCAAGCCGCTGTTTGAAAACATCTCCGTCAAGTTCGGCGATGGCAACCGCTATGGCCTGATCGGCGCCAACGGTTGCGGCAAGTCCACCTTCATGAAGATCCTCGGCGGCGACCTGGAGCCGTCGGCCGGCAACGTGATGCTGGATACGAACGAGCGCCTCGGCAAGCTGCGCCAGGACCAGTTCGCCTTCGAAGAGATGCGCGTGCTGGACGTGGTGATGATGGGCCACACCGAGATGTGGGCGGCGATGCAGGAACGCGACGCGATCTACGCCAACCCGGAAGCGACCGACGACGACTACATGAAGGCCGCCGACCTGGAAGGCAAGGTCTCCGAATACGACGGCTACACCGCCGAATCGCGCGCCGGCGAACTGCTGCTGGGCGCCGGCGTGGCCATCGACCTGCACCATGGCCCGATGAGCAACGTGTCGCCGGGCTGGAAGCTGCGCGTGCTGCTGGCGCAGGCGCTGTTCTCGAACCCGGACATCCTGCTGCTCGACGAACCGACCAATAACCTGGACATCAACACGATTCGCTGGCTGGAAGATGTGCTCAACGAGCGCAACTCCACCATGATCATCATTTCCCACGATCGCCACTTCCTCAACCAGGTCTGCACCCACGTCGCCGACATGGACTATGGCACGCTGAAGATCTACCCGGGCAACTACGACGAGTACATGTTCGCCTCGACCCAGGCCCGCAACCAGCAGCTGGCCAACAACGCCAAGGCGAAAGAGAAGGTCGCCGAGCTGCAGGACTTCGTGCGCCGCTTTGCGGCCAACAAGTCCAAGGCCCGCCAGGCGACGTCGCGCGCCAAGCAGATCGAGAAGATCAAGGTCGACGACATCAAGCCGTCGTCGCGCGCCTATCCGTTCGTGCGTTTCGACGGCGAGAAGAAGCTGCACCGCCTGGCAGTGGAAGTCGATTCGATCTCCAAGAAGTACGACCGCCAGCTGTTCAATAATTTCAGCATCATGGTGGAGGCGGGCGAGCGCATCGCCATCATCGGCGCCAACGGCGCCGGCAAGACCACGATGTTGCGCTGCATCGGCGGCGACGATATCGCCGGCCTGCACGCCGATCACGGCATGGTCAAGTGGGCGGAAAACGCCAACGTCGGCTACATGCCGCAGGATCCGACCGAGGAATTCGCCGCCGGCGAAACGCTGACCGACTGGATGGGCCACTGGACCAAGGAAGGCGACGACGACCAGGCCGTGCGTTCGATCCTGGGCCGCCTGCTGTTCGGCGGCGACGAGGTGAAGAAGTCGGTCAAGGTGCTGTCCGGCGGCGAGAAGGGCCGCATGATGTACGGTAAGCTGATGCTGGGCCGTCACAATGTGCTGCTGCTCGATGAGCCGACCAATCACATGGATATGGAGTCGATCGAGTCCTTGAACATCGCGCTGGAAAAGTACGCCGGCACGCTGATCTTCGTGTCGCATGACCGCGAGTTCGTCTCCTCGCTGGCCAACCGTATCATCGAGATCAAGGAAAACGAAGTGGTCGATTTCCGCGGCAACTACGAAGATTATCTGACCAGCCAGGGTATCGATTAATTTTAGCGCCACCCCGCACCGCCACGCAGGGTCAGACCCCGGAGGGGTCTGACCCTTAAGCTGGGACGCTGGCGTCGAGGCTAAGGCTTGCGGGGTGTGGGCTGCACGAGTTCCAACATTGTGCGATAGTGTTGGTTCACGTTTTTCGTTCACTGAACACCATGCAAACCATCGAAATCAAACCCGTCGAGTACGAGCATCCACAAGACGGCGCCAGCTGCACCGCCCACGCCTGGGCGCGCACGCCAGCCACGCCTTCCCCTGACGAACGCGTCGCCCTCAAGGCGCGCATCAAGCGCCTGCTGATCGAGAAGCAGGCCGTTCTCGTCTCCCATTACTACGTCGATGCCGACCTGCAGGACCTGGCCGAGGAAACCGGCGGCTGCGTCTCCGATTCGCTGGAGATGGCGCGCTTCGGCCGCGATCATCCGGCCAAGACGCTGGTCGTCGCCGGCGTGCGCTTCATGGGCGAAACCGCCAAGATCCTCAGCCCGGAAAAACGCATCCTGATGCCGGACCTGGACGCGACCTGCTCGCTGGACCTGGGCTGCCCGGCCGACGAATTCGCCGCCTTCTGCGACCAGCATCCGGACCGCACGGTGGTCGTGTATGCCAACACCAGCGCCGCCGTCAAGGCGCGCGCCGACTGGATGGTGACCTCGTCGATCGGCCTGGACATCGTCAAGCACCTGCACGAGCAGGGCAAGAAGATCCTGTGGGCGCCGGACAAGCACCTGGGCGGCTACATCCAGAAGCAGACCGGCGCCGACATGCTGCTGTGGCAGGGCTCCTGCCTGGTGCACGACGAATTCAAAGGCGTGGAGCTGGAGCTGCTGAAGGCGCAATATCCAGAAGCGAAGATCCTGGTGCACCCTGAATCGCCGGCCAATGTGGTGGCCCTGGCCGACGTCGTCGGCTCTACCACGCAGATCATCAACGCCGCCGTCGAGTCGGACGCGGACACCTTCATCGTCGCCACCGACAACGGCATCCTGCACAAGATGCGCGCCGCCGCGCCGGGCAAGCGCTTCATCGAAGCGCCGACCGCCGGCAACAGCGCCACCTGCAAGAGCTGCGCGCACTGCCCGTGGATGGCGATGAACGGCCTGCAGAACCTGGCCGATGTGCTGGAGAACATGGATAACAGTAGCGCCAACGAAATCCACGTCGATCCGGAAGTCGGCAAGCAGGCCGTCGTCTCGATCAACCGCATGCTCGATTTCGCGGCGGCGAAAAAAGCCAGGGTGCAGCCGGGCGCCGACCTGGCGAAAGAAGCTAAACTGTTTTCGGGAATCGGTCCGGCATGAGTACCTTATTGAATAAATTCGCGCCGTTCGACGACGCCTTGAAGGCAGCCTTCGAAGCCAACCTGCTGGCGGCCTTGCTGGAGGACGTCGGCAGCGGCGACTTGACCGGCCTGCTGGTGCCGGAAGGCGGCCGCGCCACCGCTCGCGTGATCGTGCGCGAGGATGCGGTGCTGTGCGGCGCGCCGTGGTTCGAAGGCATCATGAACTGCATGGGCGCCGGCATCGAGATCGACTGGCAGTACGCCGAGGGCGACATGATGAAGGCCGATAGCCTGGTCTGCACCATCCAGGGCCCGGCGCGCGCGCTGCTGACGGCGGAGCGCGGCGCGCTCAACTTCATGCAGCTGCTGTCCGGCGTGGCGACGGCGACGCGCAAGTATGTCGACGTCATCGCCGGCACCCGCGCCGCCATCCTCGATACGCGCAAGACCCTTCCGGGCTTGCGCCTGGCGCAGAAGTACGCGGTGCGCGTCGGCGGCGGTCAGAATCAGCGTCTGGCGCTGTACGACGGCATCCTGATCAAGGAGAACCACATCGCGGCGGCCGGCGGCATCACCCAGGCGGTGGCGGCGGCGCTGAAGCTGGACAAGGGCGTGTCGATCCAGGTCGAAGTGGAGTCGCTGGCGGAACTGGAAGAGGCCTTGACGGCGGGCGCCGTGTCGGTCCTGCTGGATAACTTCAGCACCGACATGATGCGCGACGCGGTCAAGATCAACGCCGGCCGCGCGCTGCTGGAAGCGTCCGGCGGCATCAACTTCGATACCGTGCGCGCCATCGCGGAGACGGGCGTCGACCGCATCTCCATCGGCAGCCTGACCAAGGATATCAAGGCGACCGATTATTCGCTGCGTATCGTCGGGTAGTTAAGGTAGCTGGCGCCGCATGCGCGCCAGCGGTACCTGGATGGGGCCGGGCAGGGTGATCTCGAACGGCTCCACCACTTCAAATCCACACGCAAGATAGAGCGGCACGCCGGGCATGGTGGCGGCCAGCTCCAGCACGCGGAAGCCGCCGGCGGCTGCGGCGTCGGTGCAGTGCCGCAGCAGCAGCCGGCCCAGGCCCTGTCGTGCGGCGCTCGGGTCGACGAAGAAGGCGCGGATGCGCGCCGCTTCCGTCGCCGGGTCCAGCAGCGGATCGGGGCCTTGCTTGGCGCGGTCGGCGCCGAACAGGGTGCTGCGCTTGCTCCAGCCGCCGCACGCCACCAGTTTGCCATCCTGCTCGATCAAGAAATACGTCTGGTCCGCGACCAGTTGCGTATCGACGCCGAACACGTGCTCCGTGACGGCCGCCGCCTGTTCCCTGGTGTAGAAACCCTCGCTCAATGCGATCCCTGAACGCGCGATCAGCGCTTCCATGGCTGGAATGTCGTCGAGGCGGGCGGCGCGTACCGTGGTCATTTGCGGCGCTGCGGGGTCAGGATGCTCGGCAGCGCCTTCGGCAGGGTCTCCGGATAGTCGCGGCTGAAGTGCAGGCCGCGGCTCTCGTGCCGCTGCAAGGCGCTGTTGACGATCAGGCTGGCCACGTCGACCAGGTTGCGCAGTTCCAGCAGGTCGTGCGTGATGCGGAAGTTCTGGTAGTACTCGTCGATTTCTTCCTTCAGCAGCGCGATGCGGTGCTGCGCGCGCTCCAGCCGCTTGGTGGTGCGCACGATGCCGACGTAGTTCCACATGAAGCGGCGCAGCTCGTCCCAGTTGTGCGAGATGACCACTTCCTCGTCGGCGTCGGTGACGCGGCTTTCATCCCAGTCCGGCAGGTAGGGCACTTCGCCTTTTTCCTTGGACTCGATGTCGGTGGCGCAGGCGCGGCCGATCACCACGCATTCGAGCAGCGAGTTGCTGGCCAGGCGGTTGGCGCCGTGCAGGCCGGTGCAGGCGGTCTCGCCGACGGCGTACAGGCCGGGCAGGTCGGTGCGGCCGTGCAGGTCGGTGACCACGCCGCCGCAGGTGTAATGCGCCGCCGGCACGATCGGGATCGGCTGCTTGGTGATGTCGATGCCCAGCTCCAGGCAGCGCGCGTAGATGGTCGGGAAGTGCTCGATCAGGAATGCGGCCGGCTTGTGGCTGATGTCGAGATGGACGTAATCCAGGCCGCGCTTCTTGATCTCGAAGTCGATGGCGCGGGCGACCACGTCGCGCGGCGCCAGTTCGGCGCGCTCGTCGTGCGCCAGCATGAAGCGGAAGCCCGCCGCGGCGCCGGCTTCCGGCGGCAGCTTGAGCAGGCCGCCTTCGCCGCGGATCGCTTCGGTGATCAGGAAGGACTTGGCGTACGGGTGGTACAGGCAGGTCGGGTGGAATTGGATGAACTCCATGTTCGAGACGCGGCAGCCGGCGCGCCACGCCATCGCGATGCCGTCGCCGCTGGCGGTGTCCGGATTGGTGGTGTACAGGTAAACCTTGCCGGCGCCGCCGGTGGCCATCACCGTGTGTTCGGCGGCGAAAGTAAGCACCTGGCCGGTCTTTTCGTCCTGGACGTACAGGCCGTAGCACTTCGGCTGGGCGCTGCCCTTTTTGACAGGATGCAGCTTGTCCGAGGTGATCAGGTCGATCGCGCAGTGATGCTCGAACAGCGTGATGTTCGGGTGGGCGCGGACTTTTTCCTCCAGCGTGGTCTGCACCGCGTTGCCGGTGGCGTCGGCGGCGTGGATGATGCGGCGCTGGCTGTGGCCGCCTTCACGGGTCAGGTGGAAGCCGAGCTCTGCCGATTCGTCGCGGGTGAAGGGCACGCCTTGCTCGATCAGCCATTCGATCGCTTCGCGGCCGTGCTCGACGATGAAGCGCGTGGCGCCCTCGTCGCACAGGCCGCCGCCGGCGATCAGCGTGTCGTCGATGTGCTGGGTGTGGCTGTCGCCGGAATCGAGCACCGCGGCGATGCCGCCCTGGGCCCAGTTGCTGGCGCCATCTTTCAGCGCGCGCTTGGAGATGATCGCGACCGTGCGCGTTTCGGCCAGGTGGAGGGCGACCGAGAGGCCGGCCAGTCCGCTGCCGACAATTGCTACATCAAATTTCATGATTACGTGGTGGGATGCACTAGAGAACCATGACTATAGACCATTTGTCACGGACGCGTCACAAATGCCCTTATTTCATGCGCGGTTGTGGGCGCTCAAAACGGTTGGCTTCACTGTTCCGCATCATGGCGTTTCCGCCGCAGCAGTTGGCGCAAGGAGCGGATCGTGATCAGAATATTCCACCATTATGTGTCCAAGATTGCCTTCATGCTGCTGTTGCTGGAGGTGCTGATTTTGCTGACGGCCGCCGTGGCCAGCGCGCCGTTGTGGCTCAAGGGACGGCCCGGCGGCGCCGAGCAGCTGTACTTGCCGGCGCTGGCGTTCGCGCTGGTGGTGGTGTTCAGCATGGGCACGCTGGGCATGTACCAGCACAACCAGTCGCGCGAGGACATCAAGAGCACCTTGCTGCGCATCCTGCCGTCGTTCGTGCTGGGCTTTCTCCTGATGAACTTGCTGGCGAACATGGTTCCGGGTGCGCAATTTGGCCGGCTGGGCAGCATGGTGTTCGTGCTGGGCGGGGCCTCGGTGCTGCTGGCGCGGCTGGTGGTGTTCACCTCGGCGCAGTCGAGCATGCTGGAACAGCGCCTCATCATCATCGGCGACGGCGCCATCGCGCGCGAATGCCTGGATCTGGCGGCCAGTAGCGTGGGCTTCCATCAATTCCGCGTGGTGGGCTTCGTTCCGGTGGCCGGGGAGGCGCCCAGCGTGCCGCCGGCGATGCTGCTGCCGTCGGATCAGCCCTTGCTGGCGTTGGCGCGGCGCTATGCGGCCGATGAAATCGTGGTCTCGGTGGGCGACCGGCGCAACGGCGCGTTCCCCGTGCGGCAGCTGCTTGAATGCGCGCTGGGCGGGGTGCCGGTGACCGACGCCGCCAGCTTTTTCGAGCGCGAGGCTTGCCAGATCCGCGTCGATTCGCTGCAGCCCAGCTATCTGATCTTCGGCGGCGGCTTCGATCAGAGCCTGCTGCGGGCCACGGTCAAGCGCGCCTTCGATCTGCTCGCCAGCCTCGCCATCGGCCTGGCCGCGGTGCCGGCGATGCTGCTGACCGCGCTGGCGATCAAGATCGAGGACGGCGGCCCGGTGTTCTATCAACAGGAGCGGGTGGGGCGCGACAACCGCGTGTTCAAGGTGCTGAAGTTCCGCAGCATGCGGCAGGATGCGGAGCTGGACGGCAAGCCGAAATGGGCGGCGGCGGACGATCCGCGCGTGACGCTGGTCGGCCACTGGATCCGCAAGCTGCGCATCGATGAACTGCCGCAGATGCTGAACGTGTTTCGCGGCGAGATGAGCTTCGTCGGGCCGCGCCCGGAGCGGGCGTATTTCGTCGAGCAGCTGTGCGAGCAGATCGCGTATTACAACGTGCGGCACGGGATCAAGCCGGGCATCACCGGGCTGGCGCAGGTGCGCTACCGCTACGGCGCCTCGGTCGACGACGCGGTGCGCAAGCTGCAATACGATTTGTACTACGTCAAGAACAACAGCCTGTTCCTGGACCTGCTGATCCTGCTCGATACCGTGCAGGTGGTCTTGTTCGGCAAGGGAAGCCGATGATGGCATGGAACGGCGCGCCGGAGGTCGCCGCCTTCAGTTACGGTGTCGCGGCGCTGGCCTTCCTGCCGCCGGCGGCGCTGCTGCTGTGGGGCGGCTGGCGGCGGCGGCGCCACGCGACTTCATTCGGCATCGCCTGTCTCGTCACGGCTGTCTGGGCGGTGTGCGCGGCGGCGGCCGGCGCGGCGGATCCCGCGCCGGCATGGCTGCTGGAAGTACCGGAATCGCTGCGCACCGCGTGCTGGCTGGTGCTGCTGTTGATGCTGGCCGGCGGCGGCCTGCGGTTGCGCGGCTGGCCGGCCGGCATCGGCATCATGCTGGCGGCGGGGCTGGCCGCCGGGCTGGCGATCCCCGCGCTGGGCATCGTGGTGCGCCTGGCGCTGGCGGTGTTGGGCATGCTGCTGGTGGAGCATGTCTATCGCGGCGCGCAGCAGGGCGCGCGCTGGGGCATCAAGTTCGCCTGCCTGGGCATCGGCGCCCTGTTCGCCTACGACTTCTACCTGTACAGCGACGCCTTGCTGTTCCGCCGCGTGAACCCGGACATCTGGGCCGCGCGCGGCATCGTCAACGCCTTGAGCGTGCCGCTGCTGGCGATGGCGGTGGCGCGCAATCCGGTGTGGGCGCCGGGCTTGCTGCTGTCGCGCCAGATCATGTTCCGCTCGGCGGCCTTGCTCGGCTCCGCGCTGTACCTGCTGGCGATGGCGGCCAGCGCCTGGTATCTGCGTTACGTCGGCGGCGCCTGGGGCACGCTGATGCAGCTGGCCTGCCTGTGCGGCGCCGCGTTGCTGCTGTCGGCGGTGCTGTTCTCCGGGACCATGCGGGCGCGCCTGAAGATCTTCATCAGCAAGCACTTTTATCAGGGCCGCTACGACTATCGCGAAGAGTGGCGGCATTTCACGCGGGCGCTGGCCGAAGACGCGGGAGCGCTGTCGGAGCGGGCGATCCAGGCGGTGGCGGGCCTGGTGGAGAGTCCGGCCGGCACGCTGTGGCTGCGGCGCGGCGACGACGGCTACCAGGCCGCCGCCGGCTGGAACATGACGCCGCCGGCGTTGGAGGAACCTGCGGACGGCGCCATGTGCCGTTTTCTCCAGGCGCGCAACTGGGTGATCGAACTGCCCGAATGGCGCAGCCATCCGGCGCGCTACGGCGCTCTGGCGCTGCCGGCCTGGCTGACGGCCGCGCCGGACCTGTGGCTGGTGGTGCCGCTGACGCTGGAGCGCGACCTGTTCGGCTTCATCTGCCTGGCGCCGCCGCGCACCGCCGTGCAGCTTAATTGGGAAGTACGCGACGTGCTGAAGATCGCCGGCAGCCAGGCCGCCAGCTACCTGGCGCACCGGGCGTCGGCCGACAGCCTGGCGGTGGCGCGGCAGTTCGAGTCCTTCAACCGCATGTCGACCTTCATCGTGCACGACTTGAAGAACCTGGTGTCGCAACTGTCGCTGCTGTTGGTCAATGCCGAGCGGCACAGGGCCAATCCGGCGTTCCCGGACGATATGCTGGAAACCTTGTCGCACTCGCTGGGCAAGATGAAGCATCTGCTGCTCAAGCTGCGCCGCGACGACGCGCCGGACGTGGCGGCGCCGCTGCTGCTGGAGCAGTTGCTGGCGCGCGCGGTGCAGGCGCGCGCCGGATGCGCGCCGCGGCCGACGCTGGAGCTGGGCGCCGCCGGGTTGACGGTGCTGGCCAATTGGCAGCGGCTGGAGCGGGTGATCGGGCACCTGATCCAGAACGCGGTCGAGGCGACGCCGCGCGGCGGCAGCGTCACGGTCAGGCTGCATCGCAGCGAGACGGCGGCCATCGTCGAATTGAGCGACACCGGCCACGGCATGACCGAACAGTTCATGCGCGAGCGCCTGTTCAAACCTTTTGAATCAACCAAGACGGCGGGCATGGGCATCGGCGTGTTCGAGAGCCGGGAATACCTGCGCGAGATCGGCGGCCAGCTCGATGTGGTCAGCGCGCCGTCGCTGGGCACGACGTTCCGCGTGACGCTGCCCTTACATAAGGAGCCGGATGATGGGTAAAAATAAGTTGCTGGTGGTCGAGGACGACCCCGGCCTGCAGAAGCAGCTGCGCTGGAGCCTGGATGCCTACGAGGTGGTGGTGGCGAACGACCGCGAGACGGCGATGGCGCAGCTGCGCCGCCACCAGCCGGCGGTGGCGACGATGGACCTGGGCCTGCCGCCGGATCCGGACGGCGCCAGCGAAGGCTTGGCGCTGCTGCAGCAGATACTGGCGGCGGCGCCGGACACCAAGGTCATTATCCTGTCCGGCAATCAGGAACGGGCCTTCGCGCTGAAGGCGATCGCGATGGGCGCCTACGATTTTCACCAGAAGCCGCTGGACGCCGATGCGCTCGCGCTGGTGATAGCGCGCGCCTTCTACCTGCACGCGATGCAGCAGGAGAACCGGCGCATGCTGCAGATCCAATCCGATTCGCCGCTGGCCGGCATCATCAGCCGCGACCCCGGCATGCTCAAGTTGTGCCGCAGCGTGGAGAAGGTGGCGCCGTCGTCGGCGACCGTGATGCTGCTCGGCGACTCCGGCAGCGGCAAGGAGCTGATCGCGCGCGGCCTGCACAGCCTGAGCGCGCGCGCCGACAAGCGCTTCGTCGCCATCAACTGCGCGGCGATTCCGGAGCAGCTGCTGGAGAGCGAATTGTTCGGCTACGAGAAGGGCGCCTTCACCGGCGCGCAGCGGCAGACCTTGGGCAAGCTGGAAATGGCGCAGGGCGGCACCTTCTTCCTCGATGAAATCGGCGACATGGCGCTGGGATTGCAGGCCAAGCTGCTGCGCTTCCTGCAGCAGCGCGTGATCGAACGGGTGGGCGGACGCAGCGAGATCAGCATCGACGTGCGCATCGTCTGCGCCACGCACCAGAATCTGAAGACGCTGGCCGGGGAAGGCCGCTTCCGCGAAGACCTGTACTACCGCCTGAGCGAGATCGTGCTGAACATCCCGCCGCTGCGCGAGCGGAGCGGCGACAGCGCGCTGCTGGCGCACCACTTCCGCAACAAGTTCTGCGCCAGCGAATCGCGCTCCATGCTGGCGCTGAGCGCGGAGGCGCTGGCGGCGATCGAATCCTACGCCTGGCCGGGTAATGTGCGGGAGATGGAGAACTGCATCCGCCGCGCCGTCATCATGGCGGACGGCCCGCAGATTACGCCGTTGGACTTGGGCCTGCCGCAGAGCGCCGGCGAGGAGGAAGACCTGAACCTGCGGGCGGCGCGCGACGCGGCCGAGTACAAGGTGATGGTGAAGGCGCTGGCGCGGGTCGACGGCAATATCGTCAAGGCGGCGGAGCTGCTGGGGGTGAGTCGCCCGACGCTGTACGACTTGATGAACCACCACGGCTTGAAATGATCATTGCGGCTGCTTCCACTGCCCGGCGGCGATCAGCTTGTTTTTCAGGCCGTCCAGCGGGAAACCCATGCCGTAGGCCTTTTCGGCGCTGGCGCGCGCCTTGTCGTAGTCCTTCTTGCGCAGGTAGAGCAGGCCGAGGTTGTAATGCGCGGTCGGATTGTCCGGCTCCAGCTCCGCCGCTTTTTCCAGCTGCTCCAGCGCGGCGTCGGCCTGACCCAGGGCCAGCAGATAGCTGCCGTACAGCGAGCGCACGCGGGCGTCCTTCGGCGTGTAGCGCAGCGCGCGGTCGTAGAAGCAGTCGACCGTATAGCGCGCGCCGTTCGGCTTGCGGTTCTTGTCGCGCAGCGCCAGCTTGGTCAAGGAGGCCAGGGCGCGGTGGTGGTTGGGGAAGTGCTCCAGCGTGTAGCTGATGTCCGCGCCCAGCGGGCCGCTGGCGCCGCGTACCAAGCCTTCGACGCTGGGTGTGAAATGGAACTGCTCGACCACCTGCAAGCCTTCGCGGTCCTCGGCGTTGGTGTAGTCGCCGCCCGGATTGTGCTTGACGTACGGCGCGCAGGCCTCGCTGGCGATGGTGGCGGAAAACGCCGGCGCGGCGGCGACGACGGCGATGGCGATGATGACTTTCTTCATAGCGGCTCCTTGCGGTGTATGCGGTCCAGTAGCGCGGCCAGCTCGCGGGTGCGGGCGGCGCGGGAAAGGCAGGCGATCATGGCGGGCGCGGCCAGGGGCGCGCTGTCGCCGCGGCACAGCCGTAGGAAGCGCGTCAACGTGCCGGCGATATCGTCGGCGCAATCGAGCTTGCCGATGGTATCGATGCCGTAGCGGCGCAGCGCGGCGGCGGTGTCGCCGTCGGGGTGGGTCAGCGCCAGGGTGGGGCGCCGCGCGCGCAGGTATTCGTACATCTTGGCTGGAATCTGGCCGTTGCAGTTGGCCGCCTGCAGCAACAGCAGGCCGTCGGCATCGACCATCTCGGCCAGCGCTTCGCGGTAAGACAGCGGCGGCGCCAGCTCGACGATGTGTTCAAGCCCGGCGTGGCGGCGCATCAGGTTTTGCAGATGGTCGTCATGGCCGGTGGCGCGCAATATCAGCCGGAAGTCGGCCGGCGTGACGGCGCCTTCGGCCAGCAGGCGTGCCAACGCCGCGAACAGGGCGGTCGGATCGCGTTCGGACGGGTAGATCACGCCGCTGTGTACCAACCGGAACTGGCCCGGCCGGCGCGGCGGCGGCGCTGCGGTCTCGGCGGCGATGAAGCTCGCTTCGTCGTAGCCGTTCTCGATCAACTCGATGTGGCCGCCTTGCGGGTGGCGCGCGCCGAGCTCGCGCACCGCGCCCGGCGTGGTGCAGACCATGGCCGAACCGTGCTCCATGGCCTGGCGCTCAATCCAGCCGTGAATGCGGCGCCGGCGCGGGTCGGGGGGGTAGCCGGCGTCGATCATCGGGTCGCGCTGGTCGGCGATCCAGGGTATTCCGGTCAGGCGGTGCAGCGTGAGGGCGATCAGGTGCGCGGTGGCGATCGGGTAGCTCGACCAGATCAGGTCCGGCCGATGCCGGCGGATCAGTCGCAGGCCGGCCGGGACGGCGCTGAGCCACCACGAGATCCAGCGGTCGGGCTGCGCCAGCAGCGCAGGATAGCGGCCCCGGATCGCCAGGTGACGCGCCGCATCCAGCGCGAAGCTGCGGTGCACGGCGACGTTGTGGTTGGGCGCTACCGCTTCGGCGCTGGCGTAGGCGCCGGGGCGGACCGACAGCACCAACGGCTGCCAGCCCGATTGCGGCAGGTGATGCGTGAATGCGAGTGTGCGCTGGATGCCGCTGCCGCCGAGCAGCGGCGGGTAGTGGTAGGCGATCATCAGCACGCGCCTCACCATGCCGTCACCCAGTCGGTGCAGATGGCGGCGACATGGTCGCGCCAGGCCTTGCGGGCGAAGGTGTGGTTGGCCTGCGGGATGACGTCGAGCCGCACGCGCGGCGCCGCCAGCAGCGCGCGCCAGTGCGGGTGCTGGGCGGGCAGGGCCTGGAATTCGCGCGCGCCCAGATCGGCGCCGCTGAGGATCACCAGCACCTGGCCGCCGAATGCGTGCAGCGACTGGTAGAGCCGCTGCGGCAGCGTTTCGACCTGCGCGTCCGGTTGGCGCGCGGCGGTCATCGACTGCCGCAGGCCCGCCAGCGCGCGGCGCAGCCCGAAGCCGCCGCCGGCCAGCTTGCGCCAGAAGTCGGGATCCTTGAGCCGTTGCGCGTAGTAGTGGCGCAGCGTGGCGCGCGCCAGGCTTGGCCCGGTGCGCACCCAGGGATTGAGCAGCACCAGCCCGGCGACGCGGCGGTCGCCCGGCGCGTAGAAGGCGGCGGCGGTCGCGCCGTCGCACAGGCCCCACAGCACGATGTCGCGCATCGACGGCAGCGCGGTGAAGAACTGGCGCACGGCGGCGGCCAGGTCATCCTGCACCGCGTCGAAATCACGCGCCTCGCCTTCGCTGTCGCCCATGCCGCGATAGTCGAAGCGCAGCACCGGGATGCCATGCGCGGCCAGGTGCCGCGCCAGCAGCACGAACTGGCGGTGGCTGCCGACGCGGTATTGCGGGCCGCCGGTGACGATCAACACGCCGCGCCGCGCCCGCATCGCCGCTTCGGGCAATTCCAGGATCCCGACCAGCCAGCAGTCGCGGCACGGGAAGTGCAGGATGCGCGTGATCATGCCGGTTCCGGCGCCGCCAGCGTGGCGGCCAGCAGCGCGGGCGAGGTGGTGATCTCCGCGCTGGACCAGAACGGCGTGCCTTCCAGCGCGTGCGCCTCGATCATGGCGCCGGCTGCGCGCCAACGCTCGATGAGCAGCGCCGATGCGGGCTGCAGCGCCGGCGTGGCGTTCAGCTCCAGCCAGCGCACCGGACAGGCGGGGGCCAGCGTCGCGGCGTCGGCCTGGTTGATCGCGTCGGACAGTTCGGGCGCCACCAGGTAGCCGGCGATTTCCGCGCCTTGTTCTTGCGGATCGGCGCCGAACAGCCGCGCCGCGCTTTGCATGCGCGCGAACTGGTGCAGGTGCGCGCGGCCGCTGATGGCGGGCTGCCACAGGATCAGGCCCTGCGGCTCGACGCGCGCGGCAAACTCCAGCGCCAGCAGGGCGCCCAGGCGCAGACCCCACAAATAAAGCGGGCCGGCGTCGCGCCCGGCCAGCCATTCCCAGCCCAGCGCCAGGTCGGCCAGCCAGATGTCCCAGCGGGCGTCGGCGAAGTCGCCGCTGCTGTCGCCGCAGCCGTACAGGTCGATCTGCAGCACCCCGAAGCCGGCGCGCGCGTAGCTCCGCGCCTGCAGCGCCGCCATGCGCCGGCTCTTGTTCAGTTCTTCGGCGAACGGCGGTACGTACAGGATGGCGCCGCGCGGCGCCGCCTGCGGATCGGGCTGGTGGTACAGGCAAAAGCGCTCGCCCGCGTCGGCGGCAAGGAAGAAAGGCAGGGCGCTGGCGTGGGACGCGTTCACGGTCAGGCCAGCTTGCTCTGGACCAGACGCGCCAGCGATCCGACCGTGGCGAAGTGGCTGGCGCTGATCTCGTCGTCGCGCAGCTCGAAGCCGAACTGCTGCTCCAGCGCGAGAATCACGTTGGCGACGGCCATCGAGTCCAGCTCCGGCAGGCTGCCCAGCAGCGGCGTGTCCTCGTTGAGCGGGATCGGACCCAGGCCCAGCGTGGTCCTCAGGATCTGGCAGATTTGGTCGATGCGGGGCATGGTGTCTCCTGGCAGGGGATGTCGGCCAGCGCGCTGGTGTCGAACATCAGTTGGGGATATGAGGCGGGACCGCGCGACAGGTGGAAGTACGGCGCCAGGCTGGCGACCATCCATTGCCAGGCGCCGCAGCGCAGGAACAGCGCGCCGCCGAGGCGCACGGTGCCGATCTGCGCGTGCGCCCGCAGCGAGCCGGGGTTGAAGGCGGAGATGCGGCTGCAGCTCCAGCGCACGCCATGCTGGCGCAGGTGGCGGCGGGCCGCTTCCCACAGCCGCCGGAACACCCAGCCGAGCCGCTCTTCGGGGCGCACCCAGACATCGAAGTCCCAGCACGCGCGCGACGACGCCAGCCGGTAGTGGACGCGCACCTCGTCCTCGCGGTAGGCGTCCATGATCAGCCACAGGAAGCCGGCCAGGCGGCCGTTGCGCCAGGCCGCCAGCGACAGCGCGCCTTGGGCGTATCGCTCGCGCACCACCGCTGCCGGACGCGGGTAGTGGTCCGGGAGGGCGTCGGCGGCGCCGGGCATGCGGATGTCGATGTCGAGGCCGCGCGCGGGCGACAGCGGGGTGTCGCCGACGTACTGGGCGACGAAGTGGTAGCGGTGCAGCGCCCAGCGGCCGCCGCTGGCCTTGTCGACCAGCCGCGACAACGCGTACAGGACGGCGTTGAGCGAGCCCAGTTGTGCAAGCGTGCGGTGCAGGCCAGGTGTCATGACAGTGTGCTCAGGTGGGGACCGGCCTTGATTAAACACTGGCCGCCGGGCTTACGGTTTGCGCCAGAACAAGCGCGGCGACGAACATCGGCACTTGAGCAACATCAATAACGGCCGCGGCGATTGTCCCGATCATGGAGGACTCACCATCGATAAGGCCGACCGCCATGGCGCAGCTCATCCATCAACTGATCTTCCAATCGGCGCTGACCATGCCGGACCGGCAGGCGCTGTCCTACCAGGGCGTCGGCCTGAGCTACGGCGCGCTGGCGCAGATGGTGCGTCTGGCGGCGGACGCGTGGCTGCAGCACGGCCTGGGGCGCGGCGAGCGGCTGGCGGTGTACCTGGAAAAGCGCGAGGAGACGGTGGTGGCGATGTTCGGCGCGGCGGCGGCGGGCGCGGTGTTCGTGCCGGTCAACCCGGTGCTCAAGCCGGATCAGGTCGGCCACATCCTGGCCGACTGCAACGTGCGCATCCTGGTGACCTCGCGCGAGCGCTTGAATGGTCTGGCCGACGTGCTGTCCCGCTGCCCGGACCTGCGCGCGGTGATCGTGATCGGCTCGATGGAGGGGCTGCCCCGGCTGGACGGCGTGCAGCTGCATTCCTGGCGCGAGGCGATGCTGGCGGCGTCGCCGCGCCCGGCCCACGCCTGCATCGACGCCGACGTCGCCGCCATCCTGTACACCTCCGGCAGCACCGGCAAGCCCAAGGGGGTGGTGCTGTCGCACCGCAACCTGGTGGCCGGCGCGCTCAGCGTCGCCAGCTATCTGGACAACACGCCCGAGGACCGCATCCTGTGCGTGCTGCCGCTCAGCTTCGACTACGGCCTGAGCCAGCTGAGCACCGCCTTCTCGGTCGGCGCCTGCGCGGTGCTGCTCAATTACCTGCTGCTGCGCGACATCGTCGAGGCGGTCGAGCACGAGCGCATCACCGGCCTGGCGGGCGTGCCGCCGCTGTGGATACAGCTGGCGCAGCTGCGCTGGCATGCGCGGCGGTTGCGCTACATTACCAATTCCGGCGGCGTGATGCAGCGGCACACGCTGGCGGCCCTGCGCAAGGCGCTGCCGCAGACGCAGATCTACCTGATGTACGGGCTGACCGAGGCCTTCCGTTCGACCTACCTGGCGCCGGAGCAGCTCGACATCCGCCCCGGCTCGATCGGCAAGGCGATCCCGAACGCGGAAATCCTGGTGCTGCGCGGCGACGGCTCGCCGTGCGCGCCGAACGAGCCCGGCGAGCTGGTGCATCGGGGCGCGCTGGTCGCGCTGGGTTACTGGAACGACGCCGCGCGCACCGCCGAGCGCTTCCGCCCGCTGCCGGACCGGCTCGGCGGACTGCCGGTGGCGGAGCTGGCCGTGTGGTCGGGCGACACCGTGCGCGCCGACGAGGAAGGCTTCCTCTACTTCATCGGCCGCGGCGACGACATGATCAAGACCTCCGGCTACCGCGTCAGCCCGGCGGAGGTGGAAGAGGTGGTCTACGCCACCGGACTGGTGACGGAGGCGGCGGCGCTGGGCATTCCGCATGAGCAGCTGGGGCAGTCGATCGCGCTGGTGGCCGCCGTGGCGCCGGGCGCCGCGACCGACACCGCAGCCCTGCTGACCGCCTGCAAACTCGCCTTGCCCGCTTACATGGTGCCGGCGCGCATCGAGGTGCGCACGTCGCCGCTGCCGCGCAATCCCAACGGCAAGATCGACCGCAAGCTGCTGGCGGACGAACTGGCCGCCGCACGGGAGGGGCGCTGATGCATGCCGCCGCCACTGAACGGCCGCGCCACGCGCCGCCGCGCCAATTCCCGGTGATGGACGATTGCCTGCAGCTGGGCGGCGTGCTGTTGACGCGCCTGGCCGAGCGGGTCGGCCGCACGCCGTTTTACGCCTACGAGCGCGACCATATCCGCTCCCGGGTCGCCCTGTTGCGCGACACCTTGCCGCAGGGCGTGCATCTGCATTACGCGATCAAGGCCAATCCGATGCCGGCGCTGGTGGGCATGATGGCGCCGCTGGTCGATGGTTTCGACGTCGCCTCGGCCGGCGAACTGAAGACCGCGCTGGACGCCGGCATGGCGCCGGCCCGGATCAGCTTTGCCGGGCCGGGCAAGAGCAATGCCGAGCTGCGCGGCGCGGTGGCGGCGGGCGTGTTGCTGCATCTGGAGTCGGAGGCGGAAATGGAGCGCGCGGCCGCCGTCGGCGCCTTGCTGGGCCTGACGCCGCGCGTGGCGGTGCGGGTCAATCCGGATTTCGAGCTCAAATACGCAGGCATGAAGATGGCCGGCGGCGCGCGCCAGTTCGGCGTCGACGCCGAGCGGGTGCCGGCGATGCTGGCCAGGCTGGGGCGGCTGGGATTGGACTTCCACGGCTTCCACTTGTTTTGCGGCGCGCAGAACCTGTCGGCGGCGGCGATCTGCGAGGCGCAGCGGCTGTGCGTCGAGCTGGCGCTGCGGCTGGCGGCGCACGCGCCGTCGCCGCTGCGCCTGCTCAATATTGGCGGCGGCCTGGGCGTGCCGTACTTTCCGGGCGAGCGCCCGCTGAATCTGCCGGCCGTGGCCGAGGGGCTGGACGCGGCCATGCGCACGCTGCGGCAAGCCTCGCCCGGCACCCAGCTGGTACTGGAGCTGGGCCGCTACCTGGTGGCCGAGGCGGGCGTCTACGTGTGCCGGGTGTTGGAGCGCAAGCTGTCGCACGGCCAGGTGTTCCTGGTCACGGATGGCGGCATGCATCATCATCTGGCGGCGTCCGGCAACTTCGGACAGGTGATCCGCAAGAATTATCCGGTCGCCATCGGCAACCGCATGCACGCCGGCCCGCGCGAGACGGCCAGCGTGGTCGGCCCGCTGTGCACGCCGCTGGACATGCTGGCCGACAGCATGGAGCTGGCGCGCGCCGAGGTGGGCGATTTCGTTGTCGTGTTCCAGTCGGGCGCCTATGGCTTGACGGCCAGTCCGACCGCGTTTCTCGGTCATCCCGGGCCGGCGGAGGTGCTGGTATGAGCGGCCTGTGCGGTTACCTGAACACCGTGCGCGCGGAACGCGGCCCGCACTGGCTGCGCGCCATGGCCGCCAGCATGGCGTGCTTCGACTCCAGCCCGGTATGCGCGCTGACGGACGGGCCCTGCGGCGTGGCGGTGGCCGCGCGCGGCGGCGGTTTCAGCATGCACAGCCGCGACGGCGTGCTGGCCGCCGTCTGGGGCCGGGCGGCGCTGGCGGGTAGCACCGACCAGGTCGCCAAGCGCTTGGCCGAGCTGTGGTCGGTGCGCGGTGCGCAGGCCTGCGCCGAACTGTCGGGGCCGTTCGCGGCGTGCGTGGTGGACGGCGCTTCCGGCCAGGTGATGCTGGCGGTGGACCGCAGCGGCACCCACGGCATGCACTACCAGAGCCTGCCGCAGGGCTTGCTGTTCGGCTCGTCGGCGGCGGCGCTGCAGGCGCATCCCGCCGCCGATGGCGAGCTCGACCCGCAGGCCTTGTACCACTACCTGTATTTCCACATGATACCGGCGCCGCGCACCGTGTACCGCGCCCAGCACCGGCTGCTGCCGGGCGAATATCTGCTGTACCGGCGCGGGCGGATGGAACGCGGCGCCTACTGGAAAATGCGCTTCAGCGAGCACCGCGAACTGCCGTTCCGTGCGCTCAAACAGCAGTTTCTGGGGACGCTGGAACACTCGGTGCGGCAGGCGGCGCAGGGCGGCGGCAAGGTCGGCGCCTTCCTCAGCGGCGGCACCGACAGTTCGACGCTGGCCGGCATGCTGGGCAAGGTCAGCGGATCGGCCGCCAACACCTATTCGATCGGCTTCGACGTCGATGGCTACGACGAGATGCGCTACGCCCGCATCGCCGCGCGCCACTTCGGCGCCGTCCATCATGAACTGTATTTGAAGGCGGACGACGTCACGGCGGCGGTGCCGCGCCTGGCCGCCGTGTGCGACCAGCCGTTCGGCAATTCGTCGGCCATCCCGGCCTATTATTGCGCGAAGATGGCGCGCGCCGACGGCGTCACGCGGCTGCTGGGCGGCGACGGCGGCGACGAGCTGTTCGGCGGCAATGAGCGGTATGCGCGCCAGGCGGTGTTCGCACGCTATGAACAGTTGCCGTCGAGCGTGCGCCAGATGTTGGTCGAGCCGCTGCTGTTCGGCGTCGCCGGCAAGCTGGAGCTGGCCGTGTTGCGCAAGGCGCGCAGCTATGTCGAGCAGGCGCTGGTGCCGATGCCGGCGCGCCTGGAAACCTACAATCTGCTGCAGCGCTACGGTCCGGCGCGGGTGCTGCATGGGGATTTTCTGGAGCGCGTCGACCCTGGCGCGGCGCTGGGGCAGCTCAACGCCCGCTATTGGGAGACGCAGGGACTGAGCCAGATCAACCGCATGCAGGCCATCGACCTGCTCTACACCTTGGCGGACAACGACTTGCGCAAGGTCGGCAGCGCCTGCGAACTGGCCGGCGTGGAGGCGGCGTTCCCCTTCCTGAGCGACGACATGCTGGCGTTTTCGGCGCGGCTGCCGCCGCGTTACAAGCTCAACGGCACCAGGCTGCGCTACTTTTTCAAGCACGCGCTGCGCGGGCATCTGCCCGGCGCCATCCTGCGCAAGAAAAAGCACGGTTTCGGCATGCCTTTCGGGCATTGGCTGCAGAGCGACGCCGGCCTGCGCGAACTGGCGTTCGACAGCCTGGCCGACCTGAAGACGCGCCGTATCGTGCGCGCCGACTTCATCGATACGCTGACGCAGACGCTGGTGCGCGAGCATCCGGCCTACCATGGCACGATGGTGTGGGTGCTGATGATGCTGGAACAATGGCTGCGCCAGCACGCTACCCGGCGCGCAGCCGACTCTCCAGCAGGCGCAGCAGAAATCGCGGCCGATCTTGCTCCCAGGGCGTGAAGCGCGGCAGTTGCAGCACGTCGCTGCCGGGATGGGCGGCGCCGGCCGCCGTGCTGACGGCCGCCTCGAAACCCAGCGCGTTCACCATGTCGACGTGGCGTTGCGTGTAGTCCACGCCGGGCTTGCCGTTGGGATAGGCAAACAGCGTGACCGGGGCCTGCGCGATCATTTCCAGCGCGGCCTTGCCGGTGGCGATGTCGGCGCGCGCTTCGGCGTCCGGCAGCGCGGCGAGGATGGGATGGCGGTGCGTGTGCGCGCCGATGTCCATGCCGGCGGCGAGCAGGGCGCGCACCTGGCCCGAGCGCATCATCAGTTCCTCGCCGCGCGGCGCGCGCAGCGCAGCCACCGCCGCCTGGCGCTGGTCGAACGGCAGATACTTGAGCCGGCCGAGCAGGCGGTCCAGCGCCGCGCGTTGCTGCGCCGGCGTGCCCGAGGCTGCACGGCGCGAATGGGCGATGACCTCGTCGTTCCACATCCGGCCGCCGTCGAGGTAGGCGCTGGCGATGAAAAACGTGGCGTGCAGGCCGTGGCGGCGCAGCACCGGCAGCGCCAGTTCGGCGTTGTCGGCGTAGCCGTCGTCGAAGGTGATGCAGGCGGCGCGGGCCGGCAGCGTCCCGTCCTGCAATTGCCGCACCGCCTGGCGCAGCGGCAAGACCCGGAAGCAGCGCCGCAGCAGCGCCATCTGCCGTGCGAAGCGGCGCACGTCCGGCAGGCTGGGCAGCAACGGATCGGGCCGCGCCAGCACGCGGTGGTAGATCAGGATCGACAGGCGCGGCTTGCTCATGGCGGCTCCGGGGCGGGGCGGCGGCGTCCGCTCGCGGGACGCCGGCCGGCTTCGGCAGAGGCCGTCGCTGCCTGGCGCTGCGCGACCACGGCCCGCACGGCGACCACGGCGGCCATCAGGTAGTAGGGGACGTCGAAATACAGCAGGCTGAGGAAGGCGCCGCCGACGGCGAAGCCGATCAGGCTGGCCTGAATCATCTTGGCCATGTCGTTGGCCCAGCGCAGTTCCGGGTCGTCGCGGCTGTGGCGGACGATCCACGCGGCCGAGCGCCAGGTCAACCCGCCGAGCAGCAGATACAGGCCCAGGCCGATGAAGCCGTGCTCGCCCAGCGCCTGGAAATAGATGCTGTGGGCCGCGTGCACGGCGGCCGGGTTCGGCGCGTACCTGGCGAACACCGACGGCTCGGCGATCTCGAAGCCGCCGCCGAAGAAGCGGTCCTTGGCCAGGTTGAACGCCATGTGCCAGGCGTTGATGCGGCCCATGGCGGAATCGTCGGCCTGGTAGTTGCCGATGCTGTCCATGCGCTCGGTCCAGCGTTCCGGCATGAACAGCAGGGCCAGCGGGGCCAGCAGCATCAGCAGCATGCCGCCCAGCAGTTTCTTGCTGCTTTTTAACCACATCAGCGCCAGCATGGCGGCGATCGCCAGCAACGCGCCGCGCGAGTACGAGCCCAGCGCGGCCATCGCCGACAAGGCCATCGCCAGGTTCATGCCGTGCCGTACCCAGCGGTTCTTGCTGCTCAGCTGCAGGTAGCGCATCAGCGGAATCGCCACGATCAGCGCCAGCGCGATTTCATTGTTGCCGCCGATGAAGGTGCCGGACGGCCCCCAGACGCGGTAGTTGCCGCCGGTCTGCACCGTGAAGATGCCGCCCTTGACGCCATAGAAACCCAGCGACACGGCCAGCACCCAGATCATGCGGTGCACGTCCTCGCGGCTGCGCACCACCATCATGATCACCAGGCTCATCAGCATGATCTTCATCACCTTGCCCCACTGCACCCAGGACGCGGCCGGGAAGATCGCGAACAGCGTGGTGACGTTCATCCACAACACCAGGGCCAGCAGCGTGAAGGTGATGCCGCTGGCCGGCAGCGTCTTCGGCGTGTTCGAGGTGGCGACGCTGAACAGCGTGACGATGGCGATGATGTAGGCGAACGGGAAGGTGGTGGCGAAACCCCAGCCCTGGGTGTGCGGATTCATCACGCTGATCCAGATCCACATCAGCGCGCCGTTGACCGGCTTTTTTATGATCAGCGGCAGGCTGGCGAAGACGATGAGGGTGATGAGTATGTCGCGCATGGCAGTCGTTGATGCGGCTCAACGATGATATCGAGCCTGTCAGTACACTGGATGATTAGTTTTGCAATCATAGGACAGGGGAGATGCCCTCTTGTTGACCGTGCTCATGGCGACCCGCGATGGCGCCGCGACTTTACCCCGGGTGCTGGACGCCTACTGCCGGCTGGCCGAGCCGGACGGGGGCTGGCGCCTGCTGATCGTCGATAACGGCAGCGCCGACGGCACGCCGGCGTTGCTGGCCGATTACGCCGGGCGCCTGCCGCTGCGTCCCCTGCACGAAGCCCGGCCGGGCAAGAACGTGGCGCTGAATCTGGCGCTGGCGGCCGCGCTGGAGCGGCCCGGCGCCGACGACGAGCTGTTCATTTTCACCGACGACGACGCCACGCCGGCGCCGGACTGGCTGCTGCAGTGGCGCGCCTGCGCCGAGTCGCAGCCCGGGTACGGCGTGTTCGGCGGCGCCATCACGGCCGATTGGGAGACGGCGCCGCCGGCATGGCTGCTGAAGCTGGCGCCGCTGGGCGTGACCTTCGGCCTGACGGCGCCCGAGCTGCGCGACGGACCGGTCTATCCCGGCCTGGTCTGGGGGGCCAACATGGCGGTGCGGCGCGGCGCCTTCGCCGCCGGCCAGCGCTTCGACACCACGGTCGGCCCCAACGGCGGCGCCTACGCGATGGGCAGCGAGACCGAGCTGACGCGGCGGCTGGCACGCGCCGGTTGGCGCGCCTGGTTCTGCGGCGGCGCGCGGGTGGCGCACCGCATCCGCGCGTCGCAGGAGACGCCGGCGTACGTGCTGCGCAAGGCCTGGCGCTTCGGGCGCGGCAAGTATCTGCAGGATAGCCCGGGCAGCTTTCCCGAGTTGCTCGGCGTGCCGCGCTGGATGCTGGCGCGCTATCTGTGCCAGCTGGCCGGCCTGGCGCGCGCCGCGCTGTCGGGGGACGCCGACGCGCGCTTCGTGCGGCGCTGGGAGCTGGCCTATCTGCGCGGCTATTTTTACGAGGCGCGGCGCGGCCGGCGCCGGCCCGGCAAGCGGGTGCTGGTGACCAGCTATTCCGGCGAGCTGGGCGGGATGGAATTACGCATGGCGCAGGAGGTACGCTATCTGCACGCGGCCGGCTACGGCGCCGGGCTGGCGTTGCGCCGCTTCGACGGCCTCGACGCATGGGCGCGGCGGCTGGCCCAGGAACAGATCAGCGTCGCGGAATTCAGCGCGCCGCCGTTCTTCGAGGGGGAATGGCGCCGGCGCCATCTGCACCTGGCGCGGGCGCGCTGGCTGGCGCCGGGCCGGCTGCGGGCGTTCCGCGCCGATCTGGTGCACGTGGCGCTGTGCTGGACCAACTACGGCGCGTCGATGCTGTGGCTGGCGCAGCACTGCAGCCTGCCGTCGGTGATCAGCGTGCACAACGCCTTTCCGCCGGCCAGCTTCACCGGCTGGCACGCGGCCTTGCTGCACCGGGCCTTCGGCGCGGTGCGCGGCATTTACGCGGTGTCCGAATCGGCGCTGGCGCATTTTCTGGCGATCTATAAGCCGTATATCTTAGCCTCGACACGGCTGGCGGTGATTCCCAACGGCGTCGATGTGGAGCGCTTCCAGCCGTCGGCGCCGGCGCGCGCCCAGGCGCGGGAGCGGCTGAACCTGCCCGCCGGCGCGCTGGTGATCGGCGCGGTGGGACGGCTTTCGGAGCAGAAGCGGCCGGACAAGCTGATCACTCTATTCGCCATGCTGCGCGAGCGCTTTCCCGAGCTGCATCTGGTGTTGGCCGGCAACGGGCCACTGGAGGCGGCAGCGCGCGCGCAGGTGCAGCGCATGGGGCTGGCGCAATGGGTGCGTTTCACGGGCTTTGTCGATGCCGTCGAGGAGGTGATGCCGGCGCTGGACCTGCACCTGCTGCTGAGCCGCAATGAAGGCTTCGGCATCGCCACCATCGAGGCGATGGCCTGCGGCGTGCCGGCCGTCGCCACGGCCGTGCCCGGCAGCGTCGATATCCTGCGCGACAGCGGCGGCGGCCTGCTGGTGCCGGCGGACGATCTGGCGGTGGCGGCCTACCGCGTCGGCGCCTTGCTGGCCGATCCGGAGCGTCGCGCCGTCATGGGCCGGCGGGCCCGGGACGAAACCGTGGAGCGCTACAGCGAGGCCATGATCGGCCGCCGCGTGCGCGCCTTTTACGACGGCCTGGTGTGAGGTCGACCATGCATCTCTCCGGCCTGGCGCGCTTGTCCTTCCTGTACTCGTTCGGCGAGAAATATACGCTGCTGCTGCTCAACACGATCGGCGCGATGGTGCTGGCGCGGCTATTGACGCCGGCCGACATCGGGGTCTACGCGGTCGGCGCGGTGCTGGTCGGGTTGATCCAGGTGCTGCGCGATTTCGGCGTCGGCCCGTACGTGATCCAGGAAAAGGAGTTGACCGAGGAGAAGCTGCGCGCGGTGCTGGCCGTGGCGCTGACAGTGGCCTGGGCGCTGGCGGCGCTGGTACTGGCGGCCAGCGGGCCGGCGGCGCGGTTCTACCGCGATCCGCGCCTGGCCGACGTGCTGGAGCTGCTGGCGGTCAACTTCGTGCTGATTCCGTTCAGCGCGGTCGCCTTGCCCTACCTGCGCCGGCAGCTGCGCTACAAGGCGATCTACGCCATCAACGTGGTGCAATGCACGGCGCAGCTGGTGTGCGGCGTGGCGCTGGCGTCGCTGGGCTTCGGCTACCTGAGCCTGGCCTGGGGCGCGGTCGCCGGGGGCGTGGCGACGCTGCTGGCCGGCATCTGCCTGCGGCCCAAGGATCTGCCCTGGCTGCCAAGCTGGCGCGGCGCCCGCCAGATCGTGCAATTCGGCGCCCTCAACACGGCCGGCTCAGTGATCGACGAGGCCGGCCTCGCGGCGCCGGACCTGATCATCGGCAAGATGATCGGCGTGCCCGAGGTTGGCATCTTCGGCAAGGCGATGGGCGTGGTGAACGTGTTCAACCAGCTGGTGACGGCCGCGGTGTCGCCGGTGATCTTTCCCTTGTTCTCGGCCCAGGCGCGCGACGGCGGCGACTTGCGCCAAGCCTACCTGACCACGGCCAGCTACATGACGGCGCTGGCCTGGCCGTTCTTCGGTTTTGTCGCGCTGATGGCGCCGGCGGTGGTGCGGCTGCTGTACGGCGACCAGTGGGACGCCGCCGTGCCCCTGATCCGCATCATCTGCATCGCCTCGGCCCTGTATAGCGTGTTCAGCATGGCGCGCTACCTGCTGGTGGCGATGGGCGAAGTGGGCGCGCAGGCCAGGGTGGATGCGGCGACGGTGCCGGTGCGTGTCGCCGCCTTGCTGCTGGCTGCGCCGTTCGGCCTGCATTGGGTGGCGTGGGCGGTGGTGTTCGGCGCCGTGTTCCGCAGCGCCATGACCTTCTTCTGCCTGGCGCGCCTGACCGGCTTGTGCCTGGGCGCCTTGCTGGCGGCGCTGCGGCGCAGCGCGCTGGTGGCGCTGTTCACCCTGTCCGGCCCGGTGGCGCTGATGACCTGGCAGCCGCACGGGCTGGCGCAGCTGGCGACGGCGGGCTTGCTGGGTTTCTCGCTGTGGCTGGCGGCGGTGCTGTTCTTCCAGCACGAGCTGGCCGCCGAGTGCATGCTGGCCGGCCGCAAGGCGATGGCGCTGATTTCAAAATAACCGCGGAGGAGCTTGTATGCGCGTGGGTATCCTGTCTTATCCGATGCTGTTCCAGCGCGACGGCGGCTTGCAGATCCAGGTGCGCTCGACCATCGCGGCCTTGCAGGCGCTGAACATTCCGGCGCTGCAGGTGGAGCTGGTCGATCCGAACCGGCAGCGCATCGACAGTTACGATGTGATCCACGTGTTTTCCGCGATCAACGGCAATTACCGGTTGGTCGAGCTGGCCAGCGAGCTGGGCGTGCCGGTGGTGCTGTCGGCGCTGCTGTCGCCGGGATGGAGTCGCGCCGCCGGCCTGCGCGCCCGCATCGCCGACCGGCTGGTGGGCCGCCTGACCGACTGGAACGTGCAGACCAGCTATGCGCAGACCAAGCGCGCGCTGCAACTGGCGCAGATCGTGGTGGCGCTGGGGCCGGCGGAGCGGACCGCGTTGATCGAGGGCTTCGGCACGGAGCCGGCCAAGATACGCCTGCTGCCGAACGGCATCGACGCGCGCTTCTTCGCGGCCGACGCCGAATTGTTCCGCCGCCATAGCGGTATCGACCGGCCATTCGTGCTGATGGTGGGCGCGATCTCGCCGTATAAAAACCAGCTCGGGCTGGTGCGGGCTCTGGCGGCGTCCGAGTTGCCGATCGTACTGATCGGCCGCGCCCAGCGGCAGCATCAAGCGTATTTGCAGCAGCTGCTGGCCTCGCCACGGGTACGTTGGCTGGGGCAGCTGGCGCATGAGGATCCCTTGCTGGCCAGCGCCTACGCCGCCGCGTCGGTCCTGGCGCTGCCCAGCCAGGGCGAGGTGTTTCCGCTGTCGGTGCTGGAGGCGCTGGCGGCCGGCACCCCCGCCGTGATGACCAATGAGAGCGCGCTGAGCTTGCCTTCCAGTGGATTCGCTTTGCAGCAGCTGCGCTGGGACGATACCGCTGCGCTATGTGAGGCCATCAGCGGATTCGTCGCGCGACCGCCGCAGCGGGCGGAGGTGCGGGCGCTGGTGTCGGCGTTCACCTGGCAGCGGGTGGCCTTGCAGATCGCCGGTTGCTACGAGCACTTGCACGAGCGCGGCAGGCGGGTGGCGCATGCTGTTTAATTCCTTTGGTTTTTTGTTTTTCTATTTGCCGGTGGTGCTGGCGGGCTATCTGGTGCTGTCGCGCTGGGGGCCGCGCCGGACCGTCGCCTGGCTGGCGCTGGCGTCGTTGTTTTTCTACGGCTACTGGGATGCGCGCTATCTGCCGCTGCTGCTGGCTTCCATCGTGTTCAATTTCTGGGCCGCGCGGCGCGTGGCACACAATAAGCGCTGGCTGGTGGCGGCGCTGGCGGCCAATCTGGCCTTGCTGGGCTACTTCAAGTACGCCAACTTCCTGCTGGGGCAGCACTGGGCCATCGCGCTGCCGGTCGGGATTTCGTTTTTCACCTTCACGCAGATCGCTTTCCTGGTCGATTGCTATCGCGGCCAGGCCGGCGAGTATCGTTTCCTCCACTACACGCTGTTTGTCAGCTATTTCCCGCATCTGGTCGCCGGCCCGGTGCTGCATCACAAGGAAATGATGCCGCAGTTCGACCGCCGGCCGCAGCCCGCCGCTGCCGATTTCGCCGTCGGGCTGTCGATCTTCGTGGTCGGCCTGTCCAAGAAAGTGCTGCTGGCCGACCCCGTCTCGGTGCTGGTGGGGCCGGTGTTCGCGGCCGGCGCGCAGCCGCGGCTGATCGAGGCATGGATAGGCGCGCTGGCCTACACCTTCCAGCTGTATTTCGATTTTTCCGGGTATTCGGACATGGCGATCGGGCTGTCGCGCATGTTCGGCGTGAAGCTGCCGCTGAACTTCAACTCGCCGTACCGCGCCGCCAACATCAGCGAATTCTGGCGGCGCTGGCACATGACCTTGTCCCGCTTCCTGCGCGACTATTTATATGTGCCGCTGGGCGGCAATCGCGGCGGCGCGCTGCGGCGCTACCGCAACCTGATGCTGACCATGCTGCTGGGCGGGCTGTGGCATGGCGCCGGCTGGACCTTCGTGGTGTGGGGCGGCCTGCACGGCGTGTACCTGGTGCTGCACCACGCCTGGCGGGCCTTCAGCGCCAACTCGGCGCCGAGGCTGTGGGGCCGGGCGCTGACCATGCTGGCGGTGATCGCGGCCTGGGTGGTGTTCCGCGCGCCGGACCTGGCGACCGCCGGCGACATCCTGCATGCGATGGTCGGCGGCAACGGTCTGGCACTGCCGCGCGGCATGGCGGCGTATGCGTCGAACTTCCATGCGCTGGGCTGGCATCCGTACTTCACCGGCATCCGCTGGATCGACTTCGGCGGCACGGCGGTGCCGGTGCTGTTGCTGGCAATGGCGCTGGGGTTTTTCGCGCCGAATACGCAAGAAATATTCTGTCGCTACGAGCCCTGTATTGAAAGAATATTTCATCGCGAGGGCTGGTCCTGGTCGCCCGGCAAAGGCTGGAGCGTGGCGATGGCACTGCTGTTCCTGGGCTGCCTGTTCAGCATGAACAAGGTCAGCGAGTTTCTCTACTTCCAATTCTGACCATGCGCAGCTATCTGATGATTTTCGGCGGCATTACCGTGATCACGCTGGCCGCGGTGGCGACGCTCAACTACCAGGTCGATCCCTATCTGCTGCATCAGTGGGATACGCCGCAAGTGCAGCGCCTGCGGCCGGGGCGCGAAAAGCTCAGCCCCTGGGGCAAGACCTACGCGCTGGCGAAGTACCGGCCCAGCGTGCTGTATGCCGGCAACTCGCGCACCGAGCTGGGTTTGCCGGTGCAGCCGGTGCTGTTCGGCGGCAAGGAAGTGTTCAACGGCGCGCTGTCCGGCGCCTCGGTGGGCGATACGATCGCGCTGGTGCGCCACGCCACCGCCTTCGGCCGGCTCGACACCGTGGTGTGGGGCATCGATGCGCCGTCGTTCTCGCTGCAGGACGGCAACACCGATTTCGACAGGCAACTGGTGGCGACCGACCGCTACTATTTGTGGCGGCGCGGCCTGCTCGACCTCAAGCGTGCGCTGACCTTCGACATGACGCTCGACAGCATCCGCCTGCTGCGCGGCACCTTTGGCAGCAACTGTCTGTCGAGCCTGGCGTTGCACGGCCAGCGCGACGAGCGCTGCGTGCGCACCCATGTCGACGGCTGGGGCGGCACCACGGGCGCGGTGCTGCCGCGCCTGCGCGAGTACCTGCGCGGCGTCGGACCGACCGAGGCCGCGATGCGTGAATTCAGCGACAGCGTGGCAGGGCTGTGCCGCGCCGGCACGCGGTTGCGGCTGTACATCAACCCGACCCATGCGATGACCAGCGACGTGCTGTACTGGTCAGGCAAATGGCCGGCGATGGAGCGCTGGCAGGCGCAGCTGACCGAGCTGGTGCAGCACCGCGCCGTGCAGGGGTGCGATATCGAGCTGTACGATTTTTCCGGCTTCAACAGCATCACCACCGAAGCGGTGCCGCAGGCCAGCGGCCAGCCGCTGATGCGCTACTACTGGGAGACGTCGCACTACCGGGTGAACGTCGGCGGCATGATTTTGGCGCGCATGCTGGGCGGAGGCAACGGCGTACCCGACGATTTCGGCGTGGGGCTCACGCCGTCGACCTTGCCGGCGCACCAGGCGGCGCAGCGCGCCAAGCGCGACCAGTACCACTGGCGGCACGAGACCGAAACGGCGATGGTGCTGGGCGTGGTGGCGGAAGCCGGCGCCGCCGACGGCGGACCTCCGGCGCGGCAAGCCGGCGCGCAGTGACTCAGCCGCTGGACACCTTGCTGACCACGTAGCGGTGCTTGCCGGACGCCTCCGCCGGGATCGCCGCCACCTCCTCGATCAGGATCTCGACCGACGCGCCCAGGCGGGCGCGGAACTGGCTGACGATGCTCAGCCGCAGCGCCGGCGGCACGCCGTCCGCGCTCACCAGCAGCACCCGGGTGCAGTCCAGGCTTTCCTGGATGATCTTGAAGGCGCCCACCTGCGGCAAGTCGCGCAGGATGTAGATCAGCGCCAGGCCGTGCATCACCGTGCCGTCGCGCGCGACCACGAAATCGGTGACGCGGCCCTCGATGCGCTTGAGCAGCGGCAGGCCGCGTCCGCAGGGGCAGGGCTGCGGGTCGAGCGCGCCGACGTCGCCGGTGGCGTAGCGGATGAAGGGAAAGTCGCGGCTGGCCAGGTGGGTGACGACGATGGCGCCGCTCTCGCCGGGCGCGACCGGCTGGTCGTGCTGGTCGAGGATCTCGACGATGACATCTTCGGCGGTGATGTGCATGCCGCCCTCGGGGCACTCATGGGCCAGGAAGCCGGCGTCGCGGCCGCCGTAGCCGTTGGCTACCGGCGCGCCGAACGCGTCGGCGAGCAGCGCGCGCTGCTCGGGATACAGCCGCTCGGCGGTGACGAACACCACCTTGACCCCAAGCCCGTCAAGGGCGACGCCGCGCGCCCGCGCATGGCGCGCCAGCAGGCACATCACCGACGGATAGCCGAACAGCATCGCTGGACGCTGCTTGCGCAGCCGCGCCAGGTAGAGGTCGAGCCGCGCCGGCGACAGGTCGAAGGCTTGCAGCAGGTCGCTGCGCATCAGCCGGTCGCGCCGGGTGCGCCAGTGGTCCTGCGCGCGCAGTTCGATCGGCGAGCCCCACATGACCGCCTCGCGGTCGCCGATGTCGACGCCCCACCAGCGCGTGGCGCGCCACTTGGCGGCGACGTCGTGGCTGACGCGTTCCTTGCCGAGGTAGAAGATCAGCGGCTCGCCGCTTGATCCGCCGGTGGTGAAGCGCTGCATGCGGCCGGCGTCGTCGGCGAACAGGTCGTCGCGGCGAGCGTTGATGTCGGCCTTGCGCAGCACCGGCAGGCAGCGCAGGTCGCGGATATCGCGCACGCGGCTGGCGTCGAAGCCGATGGCGGCGTACAGTTGCCGGTAATACGCGACGTGCTCGGAGACATGCAGCAGCAGGGCGCGCAGCCGGCGCAGCTGCAGCGCCTCGATGCATTCGCGCGGCCACCATTGGGTCTGCTCCATGCGGCGCCGCAGCGGCACGCTGGTGTGCCGCTTGATCCATTCGTGCAGCGGGAACAGCAACGACGACACCAGCGCCGTGTAGCCGGCGCGCGGCGGACGCTTGAGCACGCGACGGTATTGCGCCATCAGCAGCGGCGCGACGTTGGGCCAGCTGTAGCGCTGCGCGCTGGCCAGGCCGGCGTCGGCCAGGCGCTGCGATGCGGCCGGGTCTTTCAGCAGCGACACCATGGCGCGCGCCATGCCCTCCGCGTCGCCCGGCGCGACCAGCAGGCCGTCGGTCTCATGGCGGATCAGGTCGGGTATGCCGCCGACATCGGTGCTGACCACCGGCACGCCGCTGGCCCACGCCTCCAGCACCGAGTTCGGCATGTTGTCGGCCAGGCTGGGGTTGAGCACCACATCGGCCTTCCGGTACAGCTCGGCCATGAGGTCGTTGCCGGCCTTGCCGGCGAAATGCACCGACGCCTGCAACATCATCGCCTGCGTCTGCGCCAGCAGCCTCGGCAGCTCCGGGCCCTCGCCGCAGATGGTCAGGCGCGCGTGCGGCAGCGCCCGGCGCACCAGCGCGAACGCGTTCAGCGCGGTGGCGTTGTCATACAGCGGCTCCAGGTGGCGCGCGACCAGGATGGCGGCGCGCCGCACCGGTTGCAGCGGCGGCCGCCTCGGCGCAGGATGGAAGCGGTCGAGGTTGACGATGTTGGGCACGATCTGTACCGTCAGGCCGTGTTGCGCGAACACCCGCGCCAGATACGCCGACGGGACCATGACCGCATGCGCGCGGCGCATGCTGAAGCACACCAGCCGCGCGCTGCGGGCCAGGAAGGCCGGCGCCTCGCCGCCGCGATAATTGACCAGTACGCCTTTGCCGCGCAGCCGGCCGATCCAGATCGCCGGCGCGGCGTACAGATGCCACGACCAGCCCGAGTTCGCCATGATGTGCAGCAAGTCGGCGCGGCCGGCGGCGCGCCACAGGCGCCACAGATAGGGCGCCAGCCGCAGCGCGGCGCGCAGGCCGCGCACCCGCGCCGCCCAGCGCGGCCGCCACGGCGGATTGACCTGCACCAGCTCGACCTCGGCGCCGGCCTCGCGCAACAGCGCGGCCAACTGCACGGTCTGGTTCGCAATGCCGCCGGCCGGCGGCGGCAACGGACCGATCAACGCGATGTGCAGCGTGCTGTTCAATGAGGAACTCATGCGGCGGGCGCGATCAGGCGCTGGTAGATGTCGCGGTAGCGGGCCACGCTGACGCCCCAGTTGCGCTCGCTGGCGACGTAGGCGCGGGCTTGCCGGCGCAGCCGCGGCCAGCTGGCGACGTCGCGGATCAGCGCAATCACCTGCTCGGCCAGCGCCTCGGCGTTGCCGGCCTCGAACAGCATGCCGGTCTTGCCGTGCTCGATCATTTCGCGGTGGCCGCCGACATCGGAGGCGACCACCAGCCGCCCGTGCGCCATGGCTTCGAGCGGCTTGAGCGGCGTGACCAGCTGCGTCAGCCGCATCGGCAGGCGCGGATAGACCAGGATGTCGACCAGGCCGTAGTACTGCGGAATCTGCTGGTGCGGTACGCGGCCGGCGAAGGTGATCTTGCGCTCCAGCCCGAGCTCGGCGACCAGCGCGCGCAGTTCCGGTTCCTGCTGACCGCCGCCGACCAGCAGCACATGCAGCGACGGCACCGCCGCCAGCATCGGCGGCAGCGCGCGGATCAGCAGCGTCAGGCCTTCGTAGGCGTAGAACGAGCCGATGAAGCCCAGCACCAGGCGGCCGGTCAGCCCCATGCGGTGGGCCAGCATGCCGTCCGGTGCGGCGGGGGCGGCGAAGCGGCCGCTGTCGACGGCGTTGGGGATCACCGTCACCTTGCCGCCGGGAATGCCGCGCGCGACGATGTCGGCGCGCAAGCCTTCGCAGATGGTGGTGATGGCGTCGGCCCGGCGCAGCACGTAGTTTTCGATGGCGCGGCTGAGCCGGTAGCGCAGCCCGCCGGGTCGGCTGGTGCCGTGGTCGGCCGCCGCATCCTCCCAGAAGGCGCGGATTTCGTACACCACCGGTATCCCCAGCGCGTTGCCGACGCGCAGCGCGGCGATGGCGTTCAACGACGGCGAGTGGGCGTGCAGAATGTGCGGCCGCGAGGCCTGCGCGACCTGGTGCAGGCGTCTTGCCAGCCCGGCGATGACGCCGATCTGGCCGAGCACCGGCAGCCGGCTCCACCAGCGCTTCAGCGGCCGGGTGCGGAAGAAGTGCCAGCCGTCGACTTCCTGCTCGCCGCCCTCCGGGCCTTGTTTGGCGCTGGTCAGGTGGATGGTGTCCCAGCCCAGCATGCGCTGCTGGCGCAGGATCGCCAGCGTGCGAAAGGTGTAGCCGCTGTGCAGCGGCAGCGAATGGTCGAGGATGTGCAGGATGCGCATCATGCGGCCCGTTGCGTCAGATCCTGGCCCGGCGTCTGCTGCAGCTGGCGCAGGAAGGACTCGAACATCAGCAGCGACCACAGCGGAGCGCTGTGATCGCGCCTGCCGGACTGGTGCTGGCGCATCAGTTCCTGCGCGTAGTCCAGGTTGAACATGCCGCAGTCGGCCAGCACCGGGCTGGCCAGGCTGCGCTGCAGCCGCGCCCGCAGCGGGCCGCGGAACCAGTCGGCCAGCGGCACGGAAAAGCCCATCTTGTCGCGATACAGCAGCTCGGCCGGCAGGTAGGGCTCCAGGCCCTTCTTGAACAGGTATTTGCCGACGCCGCGCCGCAGCTTGAGCGACGGCGGCAGGCCGGAGATCCATTCCACCAATTGGTGGTCCAGCAGCGGCACGCGCACTTCCAGGCCGTGCGCCATGCTGGCGCGGTCGACTTTGGTCAGGATGTCGCCAGGCAGGTAGGCCTTCAGGTCGAGGTATTGCACCTGCGACAGCGCGTCGTCGGCCGGGCAGTTGGCGGCGTGGCGGCGCAGCACGTCGACGGCGCGGTAGCCGCCGAGGTCGCGCTGCTGCCTCGGCGTGAACAGCCGCGCGCGCATCTGGTCGCTCATGATTGAGACGCCGTGGAAATATGCCGCCACCGAATCGCGGCCCAGCGCCTCGAAGGTGGTCTTGGCGCGCAGCGGACGCGGCGCCCAGTCGGCCTTGGGATAGAGCCGGCCCAGCGCGCCGAACACCGGCTTGCGCACGCCCAGCGGCAGCATGGCGCGCAGGCGCTCCTCGTGCAGATGCCAGCGGTAGCGGCGGTACCCGGCCAGGTTCTCGTCGCCGCCGTCGCCGGACAGGGCCACCGTCACGCGCTGGCGCGCGAGCTGGCAGACGCGGTAGGTGGGCAGGGCGGAACTGTCGGCGAACGGTTCGTCGTAGAGGCCGGCCAGCAGGTCGATCAGGTCGCCTGTTTCGGGATCATGCTGGGCGACTTGCTGGCTGTGGTGGCGGGTCTTGTAGCGATCGGCGACCAGTTGCGCGTAGGGCGATTCGTCGAATTGCGCGTTGTCGAAGGCGATCGAGCAGGTGTTGACCGGCGCCGGCGACTCCTGCGCCATCAGCGCCACCACGGCGCTGGAGTCGACGCCGCCGGACAGGAAGGCGCCCAGCGGCACCTCGGCCACCATGCGGATCCGCACCGCTTCGCGCAGGCGGGCGATCAGTTCGTCGGCGGCGTGCTCGGGGCTGATGACCGGCACCGGCGCGAACGGCACGTCCCAGTAGCGCCGGGGCTGTCCGGGCGCGCTTCCCTGGCGCAGCAGCAGCGTGTGGCCCGGCTCGAGCTTGCGGATCTGGCGAAACACCGTGCGCGGCTCGGCGATGTAGCCGTAGGCGAAATACTCTTCCACCGCCAGCGGATCGAGCTCGCGGCGCAGCGCGTGGTGCGCCAGCAGCGCCTTCATTTCGGAGGCGAAAATCAGCTGTCCGTTGTCCAGCACGGCGTAGTGCAGCGGCTTGACGCCGAGCCGGTCGCGCGCCAGAAACAGGCTGCGCTGCTTGCGGTCCCACAGCGCGAACGCGTACATGCCGCGGAAATGCTCGACGCAGCGTTCGCCCCATTGCTCCCAGGCGTGGACGATGACCTCGGTGTCGCAGTGGGTGCGGAAGCTGTGGCCGAACTGCTGCAGCTCGCGCATCAGCGCCGGGAAGTTGTAGATCTCGCCGTTGTAGACCACCGCCACGCTGTGGTCTTCGTTGAACAGCGGCTGGCGGCCGCCGCCGATGTCGATGATGGACAGCCGCCGGTGGCCCAGGCCGACGCCCGGCTCGCGGTGGGTGCCGGCGCCGTCGGGGCCGCGATGGGCCTGGAGCTCGGTCATGCGCTGCAGCAGCGCGGCGTCGATCTCGGAAGGGTGGTAAAGGTCAAACAGGCCTGCGATGGCGCACATGGCTATCCTTTCGGCGGTTGGGCGAGATTGTCGTACACCGCCAGATAGGCGTCGGCCATCGCCATCAGGCTGAATTCGGACAGCACCCGGCGCCGGGCGCGGCCGCCATGGCGCTCGGCCAGTCCGGCGATGCGGTAGTAGTCGGCGATGGCGTCGGCCAGCAGCTCCGGCGCGCCGGCGGGCACCAGCGTGCCGGTCCAGCCGGCCTGCACCAGGTCCGGGTTGCCGCCGACGTCGGTGGCCACCACCGGCAGGCCGCTGGCCATCGCCTCGAGGATGGTGTTGGAGGCGCCTTCGGCCAGCGACGGCAGCACGAACACGTTCATCGCGCGCATCAGTTGCGGCACGTCCTCGCGCGTGCCGGGCAGCCAGGCCAGGTGGGCCATGCCGGCGCCGCGCAGCAGTTCCAGGCAGGCCTGGCGGCAGGGGCCGTCGCCGACGATCATCAGGCGCAGCCGGTCGTGCGCCAGCTCGTCGCTCGCCAGCAGCATCAGGAAGGCCTGCACCAGCGAGACGTGATCCTTGACCACCGCCATGCGGCCGACGCTGCCGACGACGAAGGCGTTTTCGGCCAGGAAGCCCGGCGGGCCGACCGCCGCCGCGGGCCCCAGCCGGGGATGGAAGCGCGAGCTGTCGACGCCGTTGCAGATGTGGGTGACGCGCTGCGGCGGCGCGCCGATGCTGCCGACCAGCCATGCCTCCAGATCCTTGCTGACGGCGATGAAGTGGCCGATCAGCGGCAGCAGCAGCTTGCGCAGCAGGCGGTAGCGGCGCTTGCGGCCGTGCAGGTCGTTGATGTCGCGGCCGTGCTCGCCGTGCACGCGCAGCCGCACCCCGGCGGCGGCGGCCAGCAGCTGGCCTTCGATGCCGGCCAGGTTGCGGGTGTGGATCAGCAGCGGGCGCAGCCGCTTGAGGATGCGGAACAGGCGCAGGTAGTGCATCCAGTCCTTGCCCTCGCGCTTGTTGAGACTGATGATCTCGACGCCGGGGCGGCGGATGCGCTGGCGGAAGTCGCTGTCATCCTTGAGGCAGACGATGGCGTGCCGGTAGCGCTCCGGCGGCAGCGTGTTGATCAGGTTGATCAGGCCGTTTTCCAGCCCGCCGACGTCGAGCCGGTGGATCAGGTGAACGATCAACGGCGCGCTGTCAGCGGGTGGCGGCATGGAGCAACCCTTGGTCGATGGCTGGAAGCATGGCGGCGAGCAGGTCGCGCATGGCCGCTTCGGCCGGCGCGGTCTGTTCGTCGTAGGGCGCGGCGACGACGATCTCCGCGCCGCCGTCGTCGCCGCCTGATAACTTGGCCTTGGCCAGCATCAGCTTGACGCGCTGCGGGCTGGCGGTGTCGCGCCCGCCGACGCGGTACCAGCGCCACACCAGCAGCGTGACGCCGGCCGATTGCTCGATCGACTGCCGCACCGGGATGGCGCGCCGACCGATGCGTATTTCGCGTCCGGCGGCGCTGATTTCGCTCCAGTGGATCATGGTGTCGGGGGCGAGCCGGCGCACCGGCGTCAGCAGCTCGGAACCCTTGAACTGGTGCTGATACCAGGTCAGCTGCAGCGATATCGTGCGGTTGCCGTCGCTGTAATTGGCGGACAGCCGCTGCGGCCGGCCGGCGTGCAGCGCGGTCCAGTCCTGGGGAAGCAGCGGACTGGCGCGCCAGGGCGGGGGCGGCGACGCCAGCGTCAACTGCGGGGCGGGCGCGGCGTTGGCCGGCGGCGGCGCCAGCACGAGCGTCGCCAGCGCCGGCCAGATGGCGATGACGGTCAGCGCGATGACGGTGACGCGGAGAAAGTCGCCGGCAGGGGCGTCGCGTCGCGGTTGGCTCGTCGCGGCGTCGGCGGGCGGCTCGGCCTGGCGCCAGCGCGCGCCGCACCAGAACATCAGCGTGATGACCAGTCCGAAGAAGAGCCAGCCGTAGATCAGGTGGTCGATGCCGATGGCTTGCGTCATGTCGCTCCAATGGCCGATCAGCACGATCAGGCAGGCGCGCAGGCCGTTGGCGACGACCGGCACCACCAGCGCGGCGGCGATAAAGAGCAGACGCCGCGTCAGGCTGCGGTAGGTCAGGTAGGCGTACAGCGTGCCCAGCGCGAGGGACGCGATCACGTAGCGCAGGCCGCTGCAGGCGTCGACCACCGACCAGTTGCCGGACGGAAGGGAGAGGTAGTTGTTTTCGCGAAAGACCGGGATGTCCATCAGCTGTAGCAGTCCGACCGTGAAGCGGGCGGTGAATTCGATCAGCGGCGGGATGAAGACTTCGCCGAACGGCACCGCCAGCAGCAGGTAGGCCAGCGGGAAGCCGACGGCGGCGGCGAAGCGGCGGCCCAGCACGGCGGCGACCGTCGCCGCGAGCATCAGCACCAGGCAGTATTGCTGCAGCACGGCGACGTTGGCGACGGTGGACAGCAGCCACAGCGCGCCCAGCGCCGCCAGCGCGGCCAGGGCCGGGAACCAGGGGCGGCGCGGTACGCCGGCCAGGTGGGCGCGGCGGCGCCAGATCAGCCAGGCGGCGACCGGCGGCAGCATGAAGCCGTGGGCGAAGGTGGGCGAGCGCAGCCACACGGCGGCGATGGCGGCGGCCGTCTCGAGGTACAGCGCCAGGAGCAGGCACAGCGCGACGGCGATGCAGGCGTGCGGCCAGATGCCCGCCGTCGCGCGTTGCCGCGGCGGCCCGGGATCGCGCGCGGCTGCCCCCGCCGGCGAAGGAGTGGGCAGCAGGATGGCGGGCCCGGCGCTCATGGTCCGCGCTCCGCGTCGGCCGCTTGCCTGGCTTGCGGCGTGCCCGCCGGTGTCGCCGCCACGCCCAGCACCCGGCCAAGCCGCTGCAGATTGCGCGCCCAGTCGTAGTCGCGCAGGATGCGGCGCCGCGCCGCCGGCCCGATGTCGTCCGGGGACGTCAGCTGGCGGCTGATGTGGCGGATGAAGCCGTCCGCGTCATTCGCATCGAGCACCTCGCTGCCGGGCATGGCGGTGATGCCCTCCAGCGCTTGCGGCGTGGCGATGACGACCTTCTCCATCGACATCGCCTCGAGCACCTTGTTCTGCACGCCGCGCGCCACCTGCAACGGCGCCACCACCAGCGTCGCATGCTGCAGGTAGGGGCGGATGTCGGGCACGGTGCCGCTGACATGCACGCCTGGCACGCGCCGCAGGGCCAGCACCGGCGCCGCCGGACGCGAGCCGACGATGTGGAATTGCAGGTCCGGGAACCGGCGGCGCAGCGTCGGCATCACGCGCTCGGCGAACCAGCGCACGGCGTCGATGTTGGGCGTGTAATCCATGGCGCCGGTGAACACCAGCACCGGCGCCTGGCCGTAGGGATTGGGGTGGCGTCCCTGCGGCGAGAAATAGCCGCTATCGACGCCGTTGGTGTAGTAATCGACCTTGTGGCTGGACTCCGGCGCGCGCCGCCGGAACAACGCCGCCTCCGCCTGCGACACCAGCAGCACCTGATTGAAGTCAGCCGCCACGCGGCGCTCGTGCTCCAGCAGCAGGCGGCCTTCGCGGCGGTACAGCCAGGACATCGGCCAGCGCCTGTGATCGGCATAGTTGTGCCATTTTTCCGAATCGACATCGACCAGGTCCATCACGCGCAGCAACCGTGCTTGTGCCAGGTACTGCGCCATCGGGCCGGAATAGGCCAGGCACAGCGCGGCGGGATGCGCGGCGAGCGTGCGGTCGACCCATTGCTGCAGCCCGGCGTGGCGGAAGTAGGGCAAGCTGAGCGGCTCGCCGCGCAGCAGCGCCGACAGGCTGCCCAGCCGCGCCCAGTGGGCCGGCATGCGGATGAAGCAGCTGCTGGCGCAGTCGGCGGCCAGGTGTTCGGCGTGGGGCCGGTCGTCGTCGTGGTCGATGAAGGTGCCGAGATGGACGCGGAAGTGCCGGCGCAGATATTGCAACGCGTGGTAGGCGCGTATCCGTTCGCCCTTGTTGGGCGGATACGGCAGGCGGTGGGTGAGAAACAGCAGATCCCGCATGGCCGTCATCCCAGCTGCCGTACGATGTGCGGACCGAGCGCGTTGGCCAGCGGCAGCGGCAGCAGGCGCCAGGCCTTGATGAACAGCTGGTAGCGGGCATTGAGCGGCTGCGCCAGATTGAGCTTGCTGGCGCGGTGCAGCTGATAATCGTAGTGCAAGGGTTGCGGCTCGAATCCCCAGTTCTTCTTGAAGGCGAACGAGCCGGTGCCGTATTTGCTGCGGCCGAAGTCGAACAGCCGGCAACCGCGCGCGGCGGCGCGGCGCATCACTTCCCAGTACATGAAGTCGTTGCCTGCCAGCGTGCGCGCCAGCTGGCCGCCGCCGCCGTAGTACGGCAGGATCTCGTCGCGGAAGCGGAAGCTCAGCACGGCGCACACCGGCTCATTGGCGCGCTGCACGCACAGCACTTCGCAAGCGTCGCCGAACACCTGTTGCAGCAGCGCGAAGTAGCGCCGGCTGAACACCGGCGTGCCGAGCCGGTGCACGCTGTCGGCGTAGCAGTCGAAGAAGCGGCGGGTGTCGGCCTCCAGCGTGCTGGCCAGACCGGCGGCGATGCCCTTGCGCACCATCGCGCGCTGCTTGCGCGGAATGGCCAGCAGGTTGCGCTCCGGCTCGGCGTGCAGCGGCTGGCGGAAGGTGGCGTACAGCCGCTGGTGCAGCCAGCCGCTGTGGGTCGGGCGCAGGTGGCGGTATTCGAGATGGTCGACCCGCAGCCGCGCCGCCAGTTGCTGCGCGGCCTGGTCGACCGCGTCGGCGGCGTCGGCATGCAATGCGGCGATGCCGCCGTAGACGCAGAACGGCAGCGAGGCCAGCGTGTTGCCGAACAGCCGGCTCTTGACCTGGGCCAGCGGCAGGATGGCGTCGATGCGGCCGTCGGCCTGCGCGTACATGAACCAGGTGGGATGGCCGAAGCCTTCCTCGAGCACCTGCTGCCAGCCGGCGCGGTGGAAGAAGGTCGCGTCCGGGCAGCGCTGGACGAAGTCATCCCAGCGTGCGCGGTCTTGCGATCCCATCAGCCCGACGGTGTAGTGCGCCATCATGCGTCTTCCAGAAAAATATCGTCGATGCGGCCCCAGCGGAAATCCGCCAGCAGGCGGCGCAGGCGCGGCTCCATCCGGCGCAGGTTGAGGTAGTGTCGCAGCCGGGTCTTCATGCCGATGCCGCGTTGCCTGGGCTGGCCGGGGTCCAGTTCCCAAGGGTGAAAATAGAATATGCCAGCTTGACCGTCATGCGAGTTGATGCGTCGCAAAGCCCAGCGCGAGGCGGCGTAGGGCAGCAAGCGGAAGTAGCCACCGCCGCCGGCGGGCAGGTTGCGGCCCAGCAGACGCACGGTGCTGACCGGCAGTTCCAGCAAGCCGCCGTTGCCGCCGGGGCGCCAGGGGAAGCGCGGCGCGTCGGGCGCGCCGTAGTGGTCGTGGCGGATCGGGTAGACGCTGGAACTGTAGCGGTAGCCGGCTTGCTGCAGGCTGTCGAACGCCCACGAGTTGTCGGGGCCGATCGAGAAGCTGGGGGCGCGGTAGCCGCGCACCGGCTGGCCACCGAGCTGTTCCAGCAACTGCTTGCTGAGGCTGACATCGCGGTAAAACTCGGCCGGGCTTTGCGCGCTGGCGCGCAGATGCTGGCAGCCGTGGCTGGCCAGTTCGTGTCCGCCTTGGACGATGCGCCGCACCAGCGCCGGGTAGCGCTCGGCGATCCAGCCCAGCGTGAAGAAGGTGGCGTGGGCGTCGTGCTGCGCCAGCAGGTCGAGGATCAGGTCGACATTGCGCTCCACCCGGCACGGCAGCGACGCCCAGTCGGCGCGGCGGATGTGCGCGTCGAAGGCGGAGACCTGGAAATAATCCTCCACATCCACCGTCAGCGCATTGCGCCGGGCTGCGGCGGCGTTCATGGGCGCGGCTCGCGGCGGCGGCCGCCGCCCAGCCAGGCGACGGTGGCGTCGGCGATGCGCTCGGCGGCGTGGCCGTCCCAGTATTGCGGGATGCGTCCGGACTTGCCGCCGTAGCGCAGGACGTCGCGGCACAGCGCCAGGATCACCGACGGATCGCGGCCGGCGATGGCGTTGCTGCCTTCGCTGACGGTGACCGGGCGCTCGGTGTTCTCGCGCAGGGTCAGGCAGGGGATGCCGAGCGCCGTGGTTTCCTCCTGCACGCCGCCGGAATCGGTCAGGACCACGCGGGCGTCCTTCATCAGGCCCAGCATGTCCAGGTAGGGCAGCGGCGGCAGGCAGGCCACGCGCGGCGCGTCGAGCAGGGCGGCCAGCTCGAACCGCTTGAGCATGGCGCGCGTGCGCGGATGCAGCGGGAACAGCACCGGCACGTCGTCGCTGATCCTGACCACGGCCTCCATCAGCGCGCGCAGGCGGCGCGGGTCGTCGACGTTGGACGGCCGGTGCAGCGTCAGCAGCGCGTAGGACGCACCGGCATCGACGAAGCCGGCCAGGTTGGCCCGGCGCAGCACCGCCTGCACCGGCGACGCCTGCGGCAGTTGCAACATCAGCGTGTCGATCATGACGTTGCCGACGAAATGGATGCGGCTGGCCGCGACGCCCTCGCGCAGCAGATTGCTCATGCCGCTCGCTTCGCTGGTGAACAGCAGTTCCGACAGCTGGTCGGTCAGCACGCGGTTGATTTCCTCCGGCATGGCGCGGTCGTAGCTGCGCAGGCCGGCCTCGACGTGCAGCACCGGGATGTTCTTCTTGGCCGCCGTCAGCGCGCAGGCCAGCGTCGAGTTGACGTCGCCCACCACCAGCACGGCGGCCGGCGCGGTCTGCTCCAGCACCGGCTCGAAGCGGCGCATCACCTCGGCGGTCTGCACCGCGTGGCTGGCCGAGCCGACGTCGAGGCGGAAGTCGGGCGCGGTCATGTCCAGCGCGCTGAAGAACTGGCCGTCCATGTCGGCGTCGTAGTGCTGGCCGGTGTGGACCAGGATGACCTCGACCGGGATCCGCGGCTGTCGGAAGGCGCGCAGCAGCGGCGCCATCTTCATCAGGTTGGGGCGCGCCGCGACGACGCAGACGATACGGTGGGGGGAGGGCATGGCTGGCTCCGCTTAGAAGGCCACCGTCAGGGCGGCGCTGACGCCGTTTTCGCGGTAGTTGCCGCCGGCGTTGCTGTTGTGGCGCACATGGCGCAGGTTGACGCTGGCGCTGACCTGGTTCTGCAGCTGGCGCGTCAGGCTCAGCACCAGCGCGCTGTTGCGGTCGGCGCGGCCGTCGGTCAGGGATTTGACGCGGTTGTGGCTGGCGCTGACGGTGAGGTTGTCGCGCGCCGTCATGCGCCAGCTCCAGCCGGCCTGCAGCGCGCTCTGGCGGGTACGGTCGGTCAGCGTCAGCTGGTCCGGTCCCAGCAGCACGCTGTCGATGGCGCTGCTGGTCTGGGCGTCGCGCCGCGCGTTCGACAGGCTGATGCCCAGCGTGCTTCGCGGCGTGCTGTAGACGGTGGCCAGCTCCAGCTGCTTTTGCAGGTAGTAGCGGTGGCTGAAGAAGTTGACGTTGCCGTCCGGCCCCATCAACCGCGAGATCGCCATGAAGACCTTGATGGTGCGCCGGCGCGTTTCCGGATCGGGGATGCGGGTGGCCCACAGGTCGAACAGGAAGTCGCTCAGGCCGGCGGGGGCGATGCTGAGGAATTCGCCGTGCATCGTGGTGATGTCTTCGTGGTAATTGAGCGTCCAGAACATGTTGCGCATGCGGTATTCGGCCTCCAGCGAGGCGGTGTTGCCGAAGTAGCGCCGGCCAACGCTGGCGGCGATCCGCGTGCGCGGCGACGGCGACCAGGTGGCGCCGGCCGACCAGTAGCCGCCCTGCGGCCGGGTGCCGGTCGCGTGGTAGTCGTTTTTCTCGTAGCCGCCGGTGCCGGACAACGCCAGGTTGCCGTTGAGCGGATAGCTCAGCGTGAACGCGGCGTCGCTCATGGTGACCGGCGGCAGCGCGGCGTCATCGATCCGCCTGCGGTCCAGGCGCAGGCTCCAGTTCCAGCCGCGCCCGCCGTTGTCGCCGGTCAGCTGCAGGTTGGCGCCGCTGCTGCGCACGCTGAGCAGGCCGCCGCTGTCGACGCGCTGGTAGTCGTAGCGCAGTTCCGCCGTCGCCAGCCCCTGGAAATAGTGGTGCAGATAGGGGCTGACGCTGGTGCTGTGCACCGTGCTGGTGTTGCCCGTCACCTGGGTCGGGTCGAACTGCTGTGGGCCGAAGGCGGAAACGTTGTACCGGCTGATGCTGGCGCGGGCATCGAGGAACAGCCAGTCTGGCAGCACCGCGGCGTGGCCGCCGGCGTCAAGCACGTGATTGGTGCGGTCGGCCTGGCGGCTGTAGGCCACCTTCTGCAGCGCATACGACAGCGTCAGCTGCAGCCGGGGGCCGTCGGTGCCGATCTCGATGCCGGGCGAGACCTCGGTGGTGAATTCGCCGCGCGCCTGTTGCGGCGGCGCCAGGTTGCTGTTGTCGCTGTAGCTTTCGCGCAGGCGCAGCGTGGGCGTGACATGCCAGTCGGCGGGGACCGCCGCGCCTGGCAGCGTCAGCAGCACCAGCATGGTCAGCCGGTAGGGCGCGTCGCGCGGGGACAGGCTAATCATAATAACCATGGTATTCGCCGCCGGGAAAGGCCTTGCTCTTGTTGTAAATCAGGCTGACCTGCGGGCAGTGCTCGATGTGCCGCAGCGCCTCCTTGACCGCGTGCTGGGTGGTGGTCTCGGCTTCAACCACCATCAGGATCTGCCCCATCTGCGCCGCCAGCACGCCGGCCTCGGTGGTCAGCAGCAGCGGCGGCGAGTCGAAGATGACGATGCGGTCGGCGTAGCGCTCGGCGATCTCGGTCAGCAGCCGGCTCATGTTGCGGCTGGCCAGCAGCTCGGTGGCGTGCTTGTGGCTGCGGCCGGACGGCAGGATGCTCAGGGTCGGCACATTGGTCTTGAGGATCAGGTCGGACAGCCCGGTCTTGTCGCCAAGCAGCATGTCCATCAGCCCCGGCTCGGGCGGCAGGCCCAGCACCTTGAGCAGCGACGGCCGCGCCACGTCGGCGTCCACCAGCAGCACGGTGATGTCCATTTCCATCGCGATGCTCATCGCCAGATTGACGGCGCAGTAGGTCTTGCCTTCGCCGGCCATGGCGCTGGTGACGACGATCAGGTTGCCGTGGCGGAGCGGCGGCGTATCGCCCTCGCCGCGCGCGCTGCGCAGCAGGGGCCGCTTGATGATGCGGAAGTCCTCGGCCACGGCGGTGCGGCCGCCGTCCTGCGTGACCATGCCCATCTGATGCAGGCGCGCCAGGTTGATCTCGACGTGGCGCGGAGCCGGCACGGCCGCCTGCGGTTCTATTTTTTCCATCGGACGCTCCTAGTAGCGCAGCACGGTCGTGGCCAACACCCCGCCGTAGGCCGCAAACAGACAGCCCAGCGCGGCGCCGAAGGCGTATTTGCCGCGCCTGCGCTTGACCTTCTGGGCGTCGGTCCAGTTCATCGACACCGTGCCCAGCACCGGCAGGCCGGTGCGGTCGCGCAGCTCGGCGGGACTGAGGAAGGTCGGGCGGACCTGGCTGATCAGCAAGGCCGCGGCGACGCCGCACAACAGCGCGCCGCCCAGCACCAGCGTGTACAGCAGCAGCCGGTTGGGGCCGACCGGCGTCAGCGGCACGGTCGGCGGGTCGATGATCTTGAAGGTCATCATGTCGGTGGTCGAGCTCAGGTCGCCGGACAGCTTGGCCGCTTCGCGCCGGCCGATCAGCTTTTCATAGTTGTCCTTGTTGATCTGGTAATCGCGGTTGAGCTGGGCCAGCGCCGATTCCACCTCCGGCACGGCGTTCGACTGCGCCAGCAGGCGCTGGTGGCGCGCCGTGTATTCCTGCACCCGCGCGGTGATCGCGGCGACGCGGGCATCGGCCTCGGTCTGCGCCACCTTGAGCTGCTGCAGCATGGGGCTGTAGTTCTTGCCGGGATCGCCGACCGGCTTGAGCTTGCTTTCCTCGATCTTGCGCGCCTCCAGCTGCGCCACCAGGCGCTTGGCGGCGACGATGTCCGGATGCAGCTCGGTGTACTGCATGCGCAGGGCGTCGAGGTTCTTGTTGAGCGCGTTGATGCGGCCGTCGAGCTCGGGATTGTCGACGGCGGCCGGGTTCATGTCGGCGCCGAGGATGGGCTCGTCGCCGCTGATCTGGCTGCTGATGGCCTTGCGCGCCTGCTCGGCCTCGAGCAGCTCCAGCCGGGCGGTGTTGAGCAGGTCGGCCGACTCCGCCAGCTGGGTGCTGTAGTCGGCGCCCTGGCGCGGCAGCAAGCCCATGTGTTTCTGCTTGAATTCCATCACGTTGTTTTCCGCCGCGATCAGTTTCTCTTCATACGCCTTGATTTGATCGTCGATGAATTGCACCGCCTTGCGGGTTTCGCCGGTTTTTCCCTTGAAGCTGCCCTCGACGAAGATCGTCAGCAGCGATTGCACCACGTCGCGCACCAGGCGCGGATTGCGGTTGCTGTACGAGATCGTATAAATGTCGTAATTGGCGGTGCCGCCGATCTGGATTTTGCTCATTAACTCGTCGAGCTGCTGTTGCTGGTCGCGCGGCGTCTTGGCGTTGATGTCCAGGTCGACCATGCGCATGACCCGTTCGACGTTCGGGCGGCTCAGCAGCGTGCGGCTCATGATGGACACTTGCTGGTCGACGTTGGGCACGCTGGTCATGCCGGCCAGCAGCGGCTTGAGGATGGTCTGGGTGTCGACGAACACGCGCGCGGTGGTCTGGTAATCGTCGGGCAGCAGCGCGACCTTGATCCAGCCGGCGATGGCCACCAGCCACATGACGGAGACGGCCTGCCAGCGATATTTCCATATCCCTTTCAAGCTCGATATCAGCTGGCTGATTAACTCCTCCATATGCGACTATCTCCAGTGGCCCGGCGGTAAGGAATTCAAATTATAGGACTGGCCCCATTCAAATTTTTCTTAACTGGGTCGTCATTGAGCCAGATCAAGCAGAGCCGGGCGGGTTTTCTCAATCATGGAGTCCTGCCCATTCAAGCGAGATTCATCATGGACCCAATTGTGCGTTTCACGGCGCTGGCGCTGCTGCTGTTGCTGGCGGCCTGCGCCAGCCGGGTATCGCCGGGCCCGCCCGAGCCGGCGCCGCCGCAGGCCGATTACCAGATCGGCGCCGGCGATGTGGTCAACATCAACGTCTGGCGCAATCCGGAGGTGTCGCTGAGCGTGCCGGTGCGGCCGGACGGCAAGATCACCACGCCGCTGGTGGAGGATTTGCAGGCGGCCGGCAAGACCTCGACCCAGCTCGCGCGCGACATCGAAAAGGCGCTGGAGAAATACATCCAGCAGCCGATGGTGACCGTCATCGTCACCAGCTTCGTCGGGCCGTACGAGCAGCAGATCCGCGTCATCGGCGAGGCGGCGCGGCCGCAGGCGCTGGCCTACCGGCAGGGCATGTCGGTGATGGACGTGATGATCGCCGTCGGCGGCATCACCGATTTTGCGTCGGGCAACAAGGCCACCATCATCCGCACCGTCAACGGCCAGCGCCAGACGGTGCAGCTGCGCTTGCAGGATCTGCTGCGCAAAGGCGATATTTCGGCCAATGTCGCGGTACTTCCTGGCGATGTGCTGGTGATACCGGAAGGCTGGTTCTGACACGGGGGGAAATATATTTTCAATTTCAGGGAACTTTCAATCTGAACGGCAGGTCTGAATGCATGAGTCCCAGTTGCCCTTCGCCGGCGGCTGGCCGACAGACCTGAATGGATGCCAACCGTGCAATATGACGATGCGATAGTTTCTTTTGAAGCCAGTACAGGCCTGCGCGACCTTGTGGTCGGCGAAGGCAAGAATGAAGCTGCACTGGACCACCCCATAGACCAGCAGATTTTCCATATTCGTATGGCAAATTCGCAGGGCAGGCGGGAGGCGGCCAGTCTCCTCCTGAAAAAAATGTATGGGTGGCGTGGCTACTCGGTCGATCCGAACGCCGCACATGCGCCAAATAAAATCACCCTGTTCGCCGAGACCGGCGGTGATACCGTGGGCACGATGTCGCTGTGCCTTGATAACAGCGAAGTCGGCCTGCCTGCCGACGAGAACTTCCGCGATAAACTGGACGAATTGCGCGTCGCCGGACGGCGGTTGTGCGAGCCATCGCGGCTGGCGATCGACAAGGGCGTGTCCAAGCGCGTGTTCGCGGCGATGATTCATATTTCCTACATCTACGCGCGCAACATCCACGGCTACACCGATTACGTGATCGAGGTCAATCCACGCCACGTGATGTTCTACAAGCGCATGCTGGGCTTCCGCGATTTCGGCGGCGAGCGCGCGTGTACGCGGGTGGGGGCGCCGGCAGTGCTGCTGCGGCTGGAGCTGGAGTACATGGGGGAGCAGATCCGCAAGTTCGGCGGCCTGATGGAGCAGCAGACCACCGAGCGGTCTTTCTATCCGTTTTTTTTCCCCATCTGGGATGAACCGGGTATCACCGGCCGTCTGATCAGGGGCAAGACATGAGCGGCTAGCGCAAGGCGAGGATGAACTTGGCCGGGATCGCATAGGTGATGCCGCTCGGCGCGGTGATGGCGGCTTCCTTCACGCCCTTGACGAACACCATGTTGACGACGCCGACCACCTCGCCGCTGAGCGGATCGAACAGCGGGCTGCCGCTGCTGCCCGGATAGGCCGTGCCGTCGAGCTGGAACACGGCGTAGCCGGGCTTTTGCAGCTGGTTCAGCAGCTTGCCGTCGAGCTTGCGGGCGTTGGTGGTCGGCATCGCCAGCGGCGTGATCGCCGACACGATGCAGCGGTGGGTGACATGGTGCAATCCCAGCACCATGCCCAAGGGGAAGCCCATGAAGGCCAGGGCCTGCCCTTCGCGCACCGCCTCGGAGTTGCCCAGGCGCAGCGCCGGCAGCGGCGCGCCCTTGATGCGCAGCCGCGCCAGGTCGTGCTCCTTGTCCAGCGCGGTCACGGTCGCGCTGCGGAACTGCGCATTCTCGCCGTCGCGCACCAGCACGCCGAGCGACGCGGCCTGGCCGTTCGCCAGCAGGTCGGTGATGACGTGGGCCGCCGTGACGACGGTCAAGCCGTCGTCGATGGCGAAGCCGGTGGCGACGAAGGCCAACGCCGGGCTGCGCAGGCTTTGAAAACTGCCGATGCCGACCACGGACGGCTTGAGGTTGTCGATGGCGCGCACCAGGTCGTCCGCGCCGGCCGGTTGGAGCAAGGTGAGCAACAGCAGCAAGCAGGACCAGGATTTCATGGCGGCGGCCTCCGGAGTGATGGTGCTGGCCGCAGCGCGGCGGCGCACAACAGCAAGGTGGACATGAGCGTGATGCGCGGCACATCGAGCAGGCTGTCGAACAGGCCGACCACCTGAAATCCCGCCAGCGCCGCCAGCAGCGCGGCGGCGGTGACGGCGTCCTGTTGCGTCCGCGTCCGCCGCAACAAGGTGGCGCAGGCGCTGAACCACAGCGCAGCGTAGGCCAGCAACCCCGCCCAGCCCATTTCGAAGTACAGGTTCAGGCCCAGGTTCTTGATATGCCAGGGCAGGTGGTGGCGATCGCTGCTGAAGAACCAGTAGCTGTTCGCGTCCGAAAAACCGCCGTTGCGCAACAGTTCATGGTTGTCGGACAGCTTGCGCAAGCTGATGTTGTCGATGTCGAGCGTGGCATTGTTGCCTTCCGCGGCGATTTCCAGTTGCACCGGCCGGCTGGTCGTGCCGAGCACGCCCGAGTTCAGGATGAACTGATAGCGCTGCCAGGAAGGCGCGTGCAAGATCTGCCGCATCGGCGTTTGCAGGCAGTTTTGTGGATACAGCAACTGGCGTTCGCACAGATTCATGCGCAGGAAGCCGGGCGGCCCGTCGTTCCAGACATCCACGCCCAGCAGATATTGCTGGCGCGGCTGGATGTCGATGCGCTGTAGCATGCGCAGCAGTTCGCCGTAGCCGGCCTGGTAATCGCCGGCGGCGAGCCGCAGAAAGCGGTTGTTGTCCCTGTCGATGTAGCGGTAGCTGGGCGGGACCTCGCGCCGGTGATTGCGCCAATAATAGGTCGCCGGGAATTTACCCAGGCCCATGCCGAGGAGCGCGGCGGCGCCGTCGTCCATCATGGCCAACGTCTGGCGCCAGTGGCGCAGGCGGTCGGCCAGGTCGCCGCTGGCGGTGCTGAAACGTTGATTGACGAAGTAGCCATTGTAGATCGGCACGATGGAAGACAGCAGCATCAGCGCCGCCATCGCGCCGGCGAGGTGGCGGCGCGGTGTCGCGGCCAGCAGCGCCACCGCGAGCGCGAACAGGACGGCGCCGTAGCCGCGATAGCCGGCAGCGCCGAACACCAGGTTGAGCCCGGCGAGCAGCGGCAGGGCGGCGGTCAGCGCGATCAAGCCAGGCCGCCAATGGCGCTTGAACTCCAGACGGCACAACAACAGCACCGCGACGGCGACCGCGTAGCCCAGATACAGTCCGCGCGAGAACGTGGCGAGCCCGGCGTACAAGGACAGCGCCAGCAGCAACAGCGCGGCGGCGGTCTTCCACGGCGGCTGGCGGCCGAACAGCCAGACCGTCAGCAGGGGAAAGCTCAACGCCAGGCAGCCATCGAGCGCGGCGCCGCCGGTGTGCATGGCGGAAAAGGGCGCGGTGATCCGATAGTCGCTGGAGAAATTCGCCAGGCCGGTGAATTGCCAGCGTTCGTAGATCGCAGCCCCCGCCACCAGCAGCAGGCCGGCCAGCATGCCCGGAATCAGGTATTGCCTTACGCCCTCTAATCGCGGCCCGACGGCGCGGCGCAGCGGTGGCAGCAGGATCAAGGTCCACAGCCAGGCCTTGCCGACGCGCACGGCATTGTAGGGGCTGAGGTAGTTATTCAAGGCATTCGCGTCGAGTGGCGGCATCGGTTTGACGCCGCGCCAGAGGCCGATCGCACAGGCAAGCGCCAGCAGCACCAGGCCGAACGCGAACAGCGGCGGCCAGCGCGGCGACGGCCGGCTGTCGTCCGGCAGGCGCCAGTAGGCCAAGCCGGCGCCGATCAGCAACAGCAAGTCGATCTCTTCGATGAAGAACCAGCCGGTACGCGGCGCCAGATCGAGCGCCGGCAACAGCGCCGGCAGGGCGAACAGCCACAGCGCCGGCCGCCACCACAGCAGCACCGTGTAGAGCGGCAGGATCACGGCCAGCCAGCTGCCCTGCAGCGGATAGGCGGCGAGCACCAGCGCGGCGCCGGCGAAGCACAGCAGCGACAGCAATCTGCAACAGGCCAGGCGCCAGCTCATGGCGGCTTACTGCGCCAGCAAGGCTTTGACCGCGTCGCGCTGGTCGAAGTTTTTAGCCGCCAGCAGCGGCTCAAGTTGCTCGCGCGCGCCGCGCTTGTCGCCGGATTTGGCGAGCGCAACGCCTAAATGGTAGCGGGTGCCGGTGTTGGCGGGCGATAGCGCGACGGCCTGTTTCAGCAGCGGCACTGCGCGCTCCAGCTTGCCTTGCTCGACCAGAATCCAGCCCAGCGTGTCGAGCACCGCCGAGTTGGCCGGCGCCGCCTTGTAGGCACGTTCGGCAAAGTCCAGCGCGCGCGGATCCTTTTGCTGCTGGCACAGCCACGCCATATTGTTCAGCGCTACGGCCTGCGTCGGCGCTTTCTTCAGCAACTGCTCGAATTGCGCCATGCTGGCGGGATAGTCCTTCTCGGCCATCAGGCTGCTGGCGAAATACAGGCGGGTCACCTGATCATCCGGATGCTCGTCCAGCCATGCGCGCAGGCGCGCGCCGGCCTCGCGCGACTTGCCCGACTGCAGCAGCGCACTGTGCAGAGGAATCAGAAAGCCGCCCGAGGGTCGCAGGTCGTAGGCTTTTTGGTACAGCGCCAGCGCCGGCTGGAATTGCTGCTGCGCCATCAGCACATCGCCCTCCAATTTGTACCCCAGCGGCGCCCCGGCGCGGGCTTGCTGGAATTCGCGCGCGGCCTGGCGGGCCTTGGCATAGGCGCGTTGCCCCAGCAGCATGCGCACCAGCGCCACCTGGGCTTGCGGATGATCGGGCTTGAGCGCGAGCGCCTTGTTCAACGCTTGCATGCCGCCTTCGTCGTCGTGCAGGGCGAAGCGGACCTGGGCGATGCGCAGCTGGATCTCCGCCGAATTCGGTTGCAGCACGGCCAGCTTGTTCCAGTTGTCCAGCGCCGCATCGCTGTTGCCGCCGCGCGCCTGCAGCGTAGCCACCAGCGCCACGACGTCCGGATTGGCTGGATTGGTGGCCTGCATTTTCTGCGCCAGTACCAGGGCCTTGGGCAATTCATTATTGCGCGCGTAAAAGTTCGCCAGCAGCATCGACGGCTCCAGCTCCGCCGGTTTTTCCTGCACCGCCCGTTCCAGCCAGGTGCGCGCCACTGCAGGCTGGTTGCGATTCATGGCCAGCCCCGCCAGCGCCGCCATGATGTCGGTGTTGTGCTTGTCCCCGGCCAGCGCCGATTCCAGCCGCTGCCGGGCCGCTTCCGGTTTGTTGTCGTTCAGATCCAGCTGGGTCAGATTGTCCAGCGCCGGCAGGAACAGCGGATCGAGCGCCAGCGCGCGCTCGAAACTGGCCCGGGCGCCAGCGGCGTCGCGCTTCATCAACAGCACGCCGCCCTTGAGGTTGTACACCATCGGGTTGGGCGGCTGCTGCGCTTCCATGCGCTTGACCGCGTCCAGGGCCTTGTCGTATTGCTTGCCGCGCAAATGACTGAGCACCAGCAGCGTGCCGGCGCGCGACGATTTGGCGTCCAGACTGGTCGCGCGTTCCAGCTCGGCGATGGCGCGCTCGTTGTCGCCCATTCCGACGTGGCTCATGGCCAGCGCCGCGTACAACATGTGCGCCTTCGGCGCCAGCTCGCTGGCGCGCTCGAAGTAGCGCGCGGCCTGCTGGTATCGATGCAAGCGCAGGAAGATCTCGCCGGCCAGCGACATCATCTCCAGATCCTGCTGATGGCTGTCGAACATCGGCTCGACCAGGGCCAGCGCCTCGTCGGCCCTGCCGGTGTTGACCAGCGCCGACGCCAGCAGCTTGCTGGCGTAAGGATGGCCGGGATTGGATTCGAGGAATTTGCGCAAATGCAGCTCGGCCTGCGTGTACAAGCCCTTGTTGCGCAAGACAGCGCCCATCAGCAGATTGCTCGGCAGATGGTCGGGCGCGGCGCGCAGCACCAGCAGCAGGTGATCCTGCGCCGCGCCCAGCTTGCCCTCGCGGAAGTCGAGCAGCGATTGCGTGTAGATCAACATCAGATTGTTCGGCGAGACCTGGCGCGCGGTCGACAGTTCCCTGCGCGCCTCATCCAGCTTGCCCGACTGGATGTGCAGGCTGGCGATATCGACGTGCGCCTGCACCTGGGACGGATGCAGCTTGAGCAGTTGTTGGTAGGCCAGCAGCGCCTCGCCGTTCTTGCTTTGCAGCCGCAGCAGGTCGCCTTTGAGGCGCAGCGCATCGGCATCGTCCGGCGCGCGCGCCAGGGCGCGCTGGATCAGCGCATAGGCTTCGTCCTGGCGGCGGTCGTGCAGCGCGATGCGCGCCATGCCGAGCAGCGCCGGCGCGCTTTCCGCGTGGCGGATCAGGATTTGTTCGAACAGGGCGCGGCCTTCCGCCAGGCGGTTCAGCCCCAGCAGGGCGTGCCCGCGCAAGGCCTGCAGCCGTGGCTGTTGCTCGTCGGCCTGGATGTCGTCGAGCAGCTTCTGGTACTGCCCCTGCAACAGCAGCGCCTTGCCCAGCAGCGGCAAGACGTCGCCAGGATCGACGCCCAGTTCCAGCGCGCGGCGCAGCTCCTTGTCGGACGACAGCACGTCGCCCGAATCGAGGTACAACCGGCCCAGCAGCAGGCGCGCCTGGCCGTCGCCGGGGGCTTGCTGCAGCACGTTCTTGAGCTGGATCACGGCGGCCTTGGTCTCGCCCTTGGCCGCATATTGCGTGGCCTGGTTCATCAATTCCTCGGTGCTGGAGACCCGGCTGCAACCGGCCAGCAGCATGAGCAGCATCCATAAAACGCGCATCGGCGACATGACGATCTCCAGACAAGGGTATCCAGTAGAGTAGGGAGGTTCATCGCGATGCTCGTTGATCGGCCGCAAACGAGGACGCCCTCCGGCCCAATCGGCGCGCGTTTGTGCCATCTCAACAGCGTGGAAAACGCCGACCGTAGAATCGGCGGACATGTGTTTGTCAACGCACGCCAAGAGGTGCTCAAATGGAAGTGGTCGCGGTGGTCGGATTGGGCTATGTGGGCCTGTCGCTGGCGGTGTCGTTCGGCGCGCGCCGGCGCACCATCGGCCTGGATCTGTCGGCGCGCAAGATCGCCAGCTACCGCCGCGGGGTCGATCCCGCCGGCGAGGTGTCTGCCGCCCAGTTCGCCGCGTCGCGCTGGCTGGAGATGAGCTGCGACCCGGCCCTGCTGTCCGAGGCGGACTACATCGTGGTGGCCGTGCCGACGCCGGTTGACAGCGCGCACAACCCGGACTTCTCGGCGCTGGTCGGCGCCAGCCAGTCGGTCGGCAAGCACATGAAGGCGGGCGCGGTGGTGGTCTACGAGTCCACCGTGTATCCCGGCGCCACCGAGGAAATCTGCATCCCGATCCTGGAGCAATGCTCGGGCCTGGTCTGGCGGCGGGACTTTCATGTCGGCTTTTCGCCGGAGCGCATCAATCCCGGCGACAAGGAGCACACGCTGACCTCGATCCGCAAGGTGGTGTCGGGCGACGACGCGGCGACGCTGGCGCGCGTGGCCGCCTTGTACGAGGAGGTGGTCGAGGCCGGCGTGCACCGCGCCTCCAGCATCAAGGTGGCGGAGGCCGCCAAGGTCATCGAGAACACCCAGCGCGACCTCAACATCGCGCTGATGAACGAGCTGGCCATCATCTTCGACCGGCTCGGCATCGACACGCTGGAAGTGCTGCAGGCGGCCGGCACGAAGTGGAATTTCCTGCCGTTCCGGCCCGGGCTGGTGGGCGGGCATTGCATCGGCGTCGACCCCTACTATCTGACGCACAAGGCGGAAATGCTGGGCTACCATCCGCACGTGATCCTGGCCGGACGGCGCATCAACGACGGCATGGCCAAGTTCGTCGCCGAGAAGACCGTCAAGGAAATGGTGCGCGCCGGCTTCAAGCTCAAGGGCTGCCGTGTCAACGTGCTGGGCCTGACCTTCAAGGAGAATTGCCCGGACCTGCGCAATTCCAAGGTGGCCGACCTGATCCAGGAACTGGCGTCCTACGGCCTGCAGGTGCACGTGCACGACCCGGTCGCCGACGCCGGGGAAGCCATGCACGAGTACGGCGTGCGGCTGGTGAGCTGGGACGAGCTGCCGCGTGCCGAGGCCCTGATCAGCGCGGTCGCGCATCGCGAACTGGCGGCGCGGCCGCTGTGGGAGATGCAGCAAAAGATCGTCCCCGAAGGCTGCTTCATCGACCTGAAATCGCAGTTCGACGCGGCGGCGCTGCGCGACGGCGGCCTGAGCGTATGGAGGCTGTGATGAGCGACTACGAAAACGGCACGCCCGCCACCAGCGCCTATCAAGCCGTGCGCGAGCGTCTCGAAGAGCAGCAATTCCGCTGGGTGATCACCGGCGTGGCGGGCTTCATCGGCTCCAATCTGCTGCAATCGCTGCTGGAACTGGGCCAGCGCGTGGTCGGCGTGGACAATTTCCTCACCGGCTACCGGCACAACCTGGACCAGGTGCGCGAGTTGGTGGATGCCGCCGCATGGCGGCGTTTCGAGCTGATCGACGGCGACATCCGCGACCAGTCGGTCTGCCGCGCCGCCTGCGACCGCGCCGACTTCGTGCTGCACCAGGCGGCGCTGGGCTCGGTCGCGCGCTCGATCGAGGATCCCCTGCTGAGCAACGACATCAACATCGGCGGCTTCGTCAACGTGATGGAGGCGGCCCGCCTGGCCGGCGTGCGGCGGGTGGTGTATGCCGCCTCCAGCGCCAGCTACGGCGACCACGCCGCCTTGCCCAAGCGGGAGCAGGACATCGGCAACGCGCTGTCGCCTTACGCGCTGACCAAGCATGTGAACGAGCTGTATGCCGGCGTCTACGCCCGCTGCTACGGCACGCAAAGCATCGGGCTGCGTTATTTCAACGTGTTCGGCCCGCGCCAGGATCCGGCCGGCGCCTACGCCGCCGTGATCCCGCTGTGGATCGCGGCGATGATCGAACAGCGGCCGGTGGTCATCCACGGCGACGGCGAGAGCAGCCGCGACTTCTGCTACGTCGCCAACGTGGTGCAGGCCAACCTGCTGGCGGCGCTGGCGGACAAGCCGAGCGCCGTCAACCAGGTCTACAACGTGGCGCTGAACGCGCGCACCAGCCTGAACGAGCTGTACCTGATGCTGCACGGCCTGCTGCTGGAGCGCCACCCCCATCTGCGCGACTATCAGCCGCAATACGGCGAGTTCCGCGCCGGCGATGTGCGCCATTCCCAGGCCGACATCGCCAAGGCCGCCAATCTGCTGGGCTACGCGCCTACCCACGACCTGCAGCGCGGCCTCAGGCAGGCTTTGCGCTGGTACGAGACGCATCTGGCGGCGCGGCCGACACCATCCGCGCCACGCCCCGGCCATCCAGGGTCTTCAGCGTGACCGGCCGTCGCCAGACCCGGGCGACGTAGTTCATCACCTGTTCGGCCAGCTCGAGGTCCAGCCCGCGGCCGTCGCGTGCGTGGTCGTGGCGCAGCGTCAGGCTGAAGTCGTCCTGCATGCGCTCGACGGCGATGCACGGCGCGCCATAGTTGTACCTGGACCCGAGGATGGCCTCGCGCACGGCGTGGATGTCGCGGCTGACGACGCGGGTCTCGCCATCCTTGCGCGTCTGGTAGCTGAACAGATCCAGCTCTTGCGCCAGCTCCGCGTCCAGATGGTTGCGGATGAAGCCGAAGTCGTCCTCCTCGGCGCAGATGCGGCGCGCCGCCTCCAGCCCCTGGCGCTCGACGATGCGCTCCCACATCGCGTAGCCGAGATGGTAGGGGTTGATCGCCAGCGCCAGGTCCTGCGCGCCGGCGTAGGGACGCACTACGTCGGAATGCGCCTTGAGCGCGTGCAGATACAGGTCTTGCGGCAGAAAATCGGCCTCGCGCAGCAGCCGCGCGTGCCAGTAGGAGGCCCAACCCTCGTTCATGATCTGGCAGGCGTGCACCGGGTAGAAATAGAACGACTCCTCGCGCACCGCCAGGAAGATGTCGCGCTCCCAGTCCTGCAGCTCCGGCGCGTGGCGGGCGATGAACCACAGCAGATCGTATTCCGGATGCGGCGGCATGTCGGCGCGCGCCGGCGCGGCGGGCGGCGGCGCCGACTCTCCCGGCAGCGACTGGTAGCGCCGGCGGAACGCGCCCGGCGACTCCTCCGCCCGGTCCGGCGGCGGGTCGGCGACGGGGTAGGGCGGGCGATACAATGGCTGGTTGACGTCGATATGCGGCTCCAGCGCCAGCGCCGCGTCCAGCACCGCTTCCACCCGCTGCCGGCCGTGCCGCAGCAGCGCCTCCTCCAGGCGATGGGCGCGCGCGGCGCTCTGTTCCAGGATGTGGCCCCCGGCCATCGCCATGAAGCGCGCGAACAAGGCGTTGCGCTTGACGAAATCCGCGTGGCCGATCACGTGCGCGCTCACCAGCGTGTTTTCCGCCAGCGAGTTGCTGTCCATCAGATAAGCACGGCAGGGATCGCCGGGAAACATCACCTCGAAGATGCGCGAATGGCCCATGTTCTGGTGCAGCAGCTGCTGGATGTAGCGCAGCCCGAACGACCAGTGGTGCATGCGCACCGGCACGCCGTAGACGGCGATCTCCAGCATGAAATTCTGCGGCACCAGCTCGAAGTCGACCGGGTGATAATCCAGGCCGAGGTCGCGGGCCAGCTGCTCGAGCCTGGCGGCGTAGTGGTCGAGGTTCATGCGGCCCCCTGCCGCATCAGGAACTGGCGCAGCGCCAGGAACACGTCGTCGCCGGTGGCCAGCAGCGCGCTGGAGACGGGCAGTCCCTGGCGCTCGCGCTCCTGCCACAGCCGCCGCATCTCGGTTTCGAGCAGGCGCGGCATGCCGGGCAGGGTTTCGATATAGCCCATGTAATTGAGCTGCGCGGCCAGCTGGCCCAGCGCCAGGCTGGCGGCGGCGCGGTCCTCGGCGAAGTTGTCGCCGTCCGAGGCGTAGTACAGATAGCTGTTGTAGTCGGCCGCGGCGTAATGCTCGCGCAGCAGCTGCAACGCCAGCCGGAAGCCGCTGGATGCGATCGTGCCGCCCATGCCGCTGACCTGGAAGAAATCGCCTTCGCTGAATTCCCAGGCGCGCGCGGCGTGTGCCAGGGAAGCGCATTTCCACCCGCTGGTATTTGCGCCGCAGTCCATGCAGCGCGAGAAAGAAGAAGGTCTTGGCGAGCCGGCGTTCGGCCAGGGTCATGCTGCTCGACACATCCAGCATGAAGAACACCACCGCGCTGCTGCGCGGACGCGGATGCGGCACCAGTTGCCGGAAGCGCAGGTCGTCGTTGGTGAACGGCGCCGGCTGCTGCTGCACGGCGCGGCGCTTGATTGCCTGCTGGACGGTACGGCGCCGGTCCAGCCGCGAGCGGGCGCCGTGCTTGTCCCAGCCTTCGCGCACCATGTCGGGCTGGTCCAGCGTGGACTGGCCGCGCGGCTTGAGTTCCGGCAGCTGGAATTGCTCCCACACCCAGTCCAGCAGCTCATCGATGGAAAACTCCATCAGCAGCGTGACGGCGCCATCCTGGTTGCCGGCATGGTTGTCGTCGTCCAGATCGTCATCGGGGCCGCGCAGCAGATCGCCCGGTTGGGCCGGACCCTGGCCGGCGCCGGTTGTGCTGGGGCCGCTGGAGAGCCGGAAGCGCGCATGCTCAAGCAAGCGCAACGGCACCTGCACGCCGCGCTTGCCGTCGCCCGTCATCAAATCCGGTCCGGCGATCGCGTCCGGCAGATGCTGGCGCACGGCCTCGCGCACCTTGTCGTTGTGCCGCAGCCAGTCGCGCGCGCCGCGTGAAAATAAATCGTACCATCCGCTGCGGCCGGCCGGCATATCATTCCTGCGCCAGCAGCGTGGTGACGTAGTTGAGCGCTTCGCGCGCGCAATGGCTGTCGTAGCCATACTCGTCGACCAGCCGCTGCTCGACCGCGGAAATCTTGGCGCGCACCTCGTCGTCCGGCCGCTTGGCCGAGCTGACCAGCCGCAGCACGTCGCGCCGCTGCTCGAACAGATATTGTTGCAGCGCATCGCGCAGCTGCGCATGGCTGCCGAGGCCGAAGCGTTCGCCGCGCTTGTAGGCGCTCATCGCCTTGCGCACGACCTCCTGCCGGAACGACTGCTTGCCCGAGTCGGAGATATGGATTTTTTCCTCCACCGCGCGCAGGAAGCGTTCGTCCGGCCGCCGCTCCTCGCTGGTGATCGGATCCTTGATCTGGCGGTTGTCGAGCATGGCCTCGACCTCGTCCAGATACTTGCCCAGCAAGTCCTCCACCTCCTGCTCGAAGGACACGAACAGCGCCTTGTGCACGTCTTCCTTGACCCAGCGGTTGTAGAACTCCTTGCGCGTCAGCACCAGGTAATCGACCCAGCGCCGCTTGCGCGACGGCTCGATGCGGGCGTCGTTCTCGATGCCGTCCTTGAGCGCCAGCAGCAAATCCATGGTGCTGAGACTGCTGCGGCTGGACTGGATGATGGCGTTCGACAGTGCGTTGATGACAAAGCGCGGAGAGACGCCGGCCAGGCCCTCGTCCGGCGACTTCTCCTTGTTGCGCACGCGCAGCGCTTCCGAGTGGTGCACACCCTCGACATCCTCGCCACCATGGATGCGCACGCGCTTGGCCAGTTCGGCGTCGCGGTCGTCGCCTTCGTGCAGCCGGCTCAGCACGGCGAACACGGCCGCCGCGTGCAGCACATGCGGGTCCAGATGCACGCTGCGGAACGCCGGCGCCGCCGCCAGGATCAGCTTGTGATAGATGCGCGCCTCGTCGCGGTAGTTGAGCGTGTAGGGCACTTGCACGATGACCATGCGGTCCAGCAGGCCCTCGTTCTCGCTCTCCTGCAGGAACTTGCGGAACTCGGCCAGGTTGGTGTGGGCCAGGATGGTCTCGTCCAGGTGGATCAGCGGGAAGCGCGCCACCTTGACGTTTTTCTCCTGCGTCAAGGTCAGCAGCAGGTAGAGGAATTCGCGCTTGACCTTGAGGATCTCGATCATCTCCAGCATGCCGCGGCTGGCCGCGTACACCGCGCCCGACCACGACCAGGCGCGCGGGTCGCCCTCGTCGCCGTACTCGGCCACCCGGGACAGGTCGACCGAGCCGACCAGGTCGGCGATGTCGGCGGTGTTGGGGTCGTGCGGCGCGTAGGTGCCGATGGCGCTGCGGCCGGCCTCGGAGATGAAGATGCGCTCGACCGGCATCTGCAGGAAATCGCCGTCCAGCTCGTTTTCAAGCCGGGCCCGGCAATGCGGGCAGAGTTCGCCGGCCGCCTCGACGCCGTAGCTGTCGCGGAAACCGGCGCGCATGGTGTGCGGCACCAGGTGCAGCGGCGATTCATGTACCGGACAGCCGGCGATGCCGTACAGCGCGCCGGCGTCGGTGTAACTGTATTCCTCCAGGCCGCGCTTGAGGCGGATCACCAGCGTCGACTTGCCGCCCGACGGCGGCCCGAGCAACAGCAGCAGGCGCCGTCCCACTTCGGAGCCGGCGGCGGCCGCCTTGAAATAGTCGGCTACGCGGGCGAGGGCGTCATCGATGCCGAACAGCTCGTCGGCGAACAGGCTGCAGCGCAGCTTGCCGTCGGCGTCTTCCTTGCCGCTCCAGCGCAGCATGTCCCAGATGTATTGATGCGAGCTGCGCGCGTAATGGCACGGCGCCTCGGGCAGCACCTGTTCCATGAATTCGGCGAAGCTGCCGCGCCAGTGGCCGGCGCGGTGGCGGCGCGTGAAGGCCAGCAGGTCTTGACGAAACTGCGCCCGTGATTCTTCAGTCTGTTCCGCATGTTGATCCATCGTCGCCATCCTCCAGCCATTTAGTATCGGCGTAGGCGCGAGCAGGTCGTCTGATCTGCCTCAAATGGAAAAACGGAGCTAAACCACGTCGGCGCGGTCCCACGGCGGCGTGCCGGCGAACTCTTCGACCAGGAAATCGATCATCACCCGCACCTTGGCGCTCAGGTGGCGGCGGCTCGGGTAGACCGCCAGCACATCGATGTCCGGCATGTGATAGTCGGGCAGCACGCGCTGCAGGCGGCCGGCGCGCAGGTCGGCGCCGATCAGGAAGCTGGGCTGCCAGATCACGCCCATGCCGCCGAGCGCCGCCGCGCGCGCGGTGTCGCCGTTATTCGAGTGCATCACGCACTGCACCTTGACCGAATGCGGCTGGTTGTCGGCGTCGAGCATCTGCCACTCGTCGGCGGTGGCCGAGTAGCTGTAGCCGACGCAGGCGTGCTCCAGCAGGTCGGCGGGATGCAGCGGCATGCCGTGCTTCTGGATATAGTCCGGAGAGGCGCAGAAGATATTGCGCGAGCTGGCCAGCTTGCGCGCCACGTGCGCGGTCGAGCCGGTGCGCGAGATGCGGATCGCCATATCGTAACCTTCCTCGACGATGTCGACGACGCGGTCGATCAGCGCCACGTCCAGCCGCACCTCGGGATACTTCTGCGCGAACTTGGCCCACAGCGGCGCCAGGTGCAGCACGCCAAAGCTCAGCGGCGCGTTGATGCGCAGCACGCCGTGCGGCTGCAAGGTGGCCGAGGACACGATCGCTTCCGCCTCGGCGACGTCGTCGAGGATGGACTTGGCGCGCTCGAACAGCGCCTCGCCGCTGGAGGTCAGCGACATCTTGCGCGAGCTGCGGTTGAGCAGCCGGGTCTGCAGATGCGCTTCCAGGTCGCTGATATAGCGGGTGACGTTGGCCGGCGAGGTGTCGAGCGCATCGGCGGCGCGCGCGAAGCCGTCGCGTTTCACCACTTCAACAAACACTTCCAGGGCGCGCAAGCGATCCATGACAGACTCCGATTCAAGATAAGAAAAAAGCCGCGACACCCAATCGGTGCGGCGGCTCTGTCGAAGCAGGCACGACAGCTTAATGCGCGATGTAGTTGACGGTCGCCGCTTCCTTGATGACGCGGCCGGCGCTCAGCGCTGCGCTGGCGCCGCCGCCAACGCCATCGCGCGCCATGCCGACCAGCCCGACCGCGGCCTGGGCGTCGCCGGCGCTGGCGGCGCGTTCAAACAATTGCTTCGCTTCGCGGCGCTTTTCCGGCTTGGACAGGTAGCGCAGCGCCAATTCGCGCTGGGCCACCGGCGAGCCCTGATCGGCCCATTCCTGCAAGCGGCGTTCGGCGGCGGGCTGTCCCTGCGGACCAAGTTGCATGGCGGCGGCTTCAATCACGGTCGACGAGGGCACTGCGTCCACTTGTGCCTGGCAGGCGATCAAAGCGCCGACCAAGACCAGGACCGAAGACACCAGCACGCCAGACTTGTTGAATAATTCCATATGTTTGAACACCTTTGATTAAATCCCAGCCGTTTCGCCGCGATGCATTGCACCATTATACTTGCGCATTGACAAATTGTCGAATACGCAAGAAGACGCGGCGCGTCGCTTTTGCGAGACAATTGTACGAATTCGGCTGAAACCGTGGCGCGCACTATGTTGCAGCCGAGTCATATGACAACAGTTGCCGATATTAGCATGAACAATTTGCAGCTTTCGGCTTCAAGCCGTGTGTACAGGTAACAATTGTAACCAATCGTTAATGGCTGAAATACAGGCCGTTGGCACGGGCGGTGTGCGCTGCAACACGAGTTCGCATTCATAAATCGTGAACGCTGCATGCGTTTTTTGCCGATTGTTGCCGGGGCGGCAGCGTCCTATAGTGAAGTCCAAGACAGGCATTGGCCTTCCACCGTAACAACTCATTACACTTAACTCAGGAGTTCACCATGCAACGCTTCGCAAACAAAACCGTACTCGTAACCGGCGGCAATAGTGGCATCGGTCTGGCAACCGCCCAACAATTCGCCAACGAAGGCGCCCGCGTCATCATCACCGGCCGCGACCAGGCCAAGCTGGACATCGCCAAAGCACAACTGGGCGGGTCCGCCATCGCCATCCTGAGCGACGCCGGCGACAGCAAATCGGCCCAAGCCCTGGGCGCCGAACTGGCCGCCCAAGGCATCACGCTGGACGCCGTGTTCATCAACGCCGGCGTGGCGCTGTTCTCGCCGCTGGAAGGGGTGGACGATGCGTTCTGGGACAATATGTTCAACATCAACGTCAAGGGCGCTTATTTCACCATCCAGGCCGTCACGCCGCTGCTGAACCGTGGCGCCGCAGTGATCCTGAACGGCTCGATCAACGCCCACATCGGCATGGAAAACTCGAGCGTCTACGCCGCCAGCAAGGCCGCGCTGATTTCCCTGGCCAAGACCCTGTCGGCCGAGCTGATCGGACGCGGCGCCCGCGTCAACGTGGTCAGCCCAGGTCCGGTCGCGACGCCGCTGTATGGCAAGCTGGGGATGGAAGCAGAACAGCTGAACCAGGTCGCCGCCGGCATCCAGGCGCAAATTCCGCTGAAGCGTTTCGGTACGTCGGAAGAAGTGGCCAGCGCGGTGGTCTACCTGTCGAGCCCTGAAGCGGCCTTCATCGTCGGCACCGAGCTGATCGTCGACGGCGGCATGAGCCAGCTGTAAGCGTTACACCGCTGGGGTGTTGCGCGCTAGCCAGTCGTCGGCCTGGCGCAACACCAGCTGGTATTCGGACTCCAGCGCGGCGAACAGGGCGGGGATATCGTCCAGCCGGCGTTCGGCGATGGATTGTTCCAGTGCCAGCGACGTCGTTACCAGGCGCTTGGCCCCCAGCGTACCGATCGAGCCGCGCAGCGTGTGAAATATCTTGCCGGCATCGACGTAGCGTTGCTCACGCAACGCCAGGCCGGCCATTTCCAGCGGCGCCATGCCCGGCGCGCAGGCATCACGCACGATTTTCGACACGATGCCCAGCGCCTTGTCGTCATTGCCCATGTACTTCAGCAAAACGTCGACCGAGAAGACGCTCTCTTCATTATGCAGAGGGTGGACATCGGACATGCGGAGCTCCATGACGGGTTGATAGTTTTTCCGTATCATACTCTGTCGCGCCGGCAGTTTTGGTCCGCCACGCTAGTTATTGCTGCCCGTCATGAAATTGTTGCGCCAGCGTTTGTAGCGGCGCGATCGGCACGGCGGGCATGGCCACGCCGGCCGGCGGCGCGATCCGCACCGGCTTGCCGCCAGTGTTGCTTGAGTGCAACACGTTGCTGGTCGCCTCGGGCGCCGCGTCCCACACCGGCTTGTCCAGGCCCTCGAAGACACTCTTGAGCTGGTCGCCCCAGGTGTTGCGGATCATCTGGAAATACTGGTTGCGCTCGTCGATCGTGACGAAGTGCGTCACGGCCAGCTTGTCGTTTTCATAGACCAGCATGTCGAGCGGCAGGCCGACCGAAACGTTGGAGCGCAACGTCGAATCCATCGAGATCAGGGCGCACTTGGCGGCGTCGTCGAGACTGGTGGCGGGGGTGACCACGCGGTCGATGATGGGCTTGCCGTATTTGGCTTCGCCGATCTGGAAATACGTGTTCTCGTCGTGCGACTCGATGAAGTTGCCGGCCGAGTAAATCTGAAACAGCCGGCAGCGCTCGCCCTTGATCTGGCCGCCGAAAATGATGCTCACATTGAATTCGATGCCGAACTCGGCCAGCGACTTGGCGTCGCGCTCGTGCACCTGGCGCACCGCGTCGCCGAGGATGCGGGCGGCGTCGTGCAGCGTCGGCGCGTTCCAGATGCTGCTGCCGTCGGCGCCGTGGTGCTCGGCCACCAGCTGGCGGATCGATTGCGAAATCGACAGGTTGCCCGCCGTCATGAGCACCATCATGCGCTCGCCGGGAATCTCGAACACGCTCATCTTGCGGAACGTGCCGACCTGGTCCACGCCGGCGTTGGTGCGTGAATCCGATAAAAACACCAGCCCGGCGTCGAGGCGCATGCCCACACAATAAGTCATGGTCGAAAATTATTGATTGAAAGTATCGTTATTTTACACCCGTCACTGCGGCACGATCTGTACATCGACGCACATCGACTCGGTGCCGCCGCCGCGCCGCACGCCGCGCACCGGCGCCGCGGCATCGTAGTCGCGGCCGATGGCGAGGCGGCAGTAGGCGTCCGTCATCAAGCGCGCGTGGGTGATGTCGATGCTGACCCAGCCGGTGTAATCCTTGTCCTCGACCCAGGCGTCGACCCAGGCGTGGCTGGCGGCGTGGCCGGTGTTTTCCGGATCGATATAACCCGAGACGTAGCGCGCCGGGATGCCGTGGGCGTGGCAGCAGGCCAGGAACAGGTGGGCATGGTCCTGGCACACGCCCTGGCCGAGGGCGAGCGCGGCGCCGGCGGCGGTGCCGACCTCGGTCGCACCGCTTTGATACCGGACCGCACCAAAGATGTGCTCGGCCAGGCACATCAGGTCGCGCGTCATCGCCTTGCCGTCGGGCAAGCATGACGCCGCCAGTTCCAGGATGCCGGGCGTGGCCGCGGTGAAGCGGGTGGGCACGGTGAAGATCAGCGGCGACAGCGTATCGCCGTTCGGCACCCGGCCCCGGTCCGGCGCTGTGGTGGCGATCACGCCGGCGGCGACGATGGACAGCGTCTGGTGCGGCGTGGTCATCGTCAAGGTGTGCGACAGGTTGCCATAGGCATCGGTATAGGCGTGCACGTGGCCGGGCATGGCGATGTTCCACGACATCACCCGCTGCTGCGGTTCCACGCGCGGCGTCAGGTGCAGCTGCTGGATCGTGTAGGCCAGCGGTGCGGTGTAGCTGTAGCGGGTTTCGTGACGAATGTTCAATTGCATGGAGTAGCCTTTCGGTCAAGCCGCCAGCGGCACCAGGAAATCGCGGCTGACGCGGTTGCCCAGTTGATAGATGTCGGCCAGGAAGCGCGTCAGCGTGTCGTGCAGGCCGTCGGCCAGGATATCGTCGATTTTGCCGAAGCGTAGTTCCGCATGCAGCCGGCCGGCGCAGCGCTCGGTATCGGCCGAGACGTCGTTGCGGACGTGGCGCAGGTTCTCCACCACCTCGTCCATGCAGGCCAGCAGCGAGCGCGGCATGTCGGCGCGCAGCATCAGCAGCTCGGCGATGCGGGCCGGGGTGATCAGGTCGCGGTAGACCTTGCGGTAGATCTCGAAGCCGGACACCGAGCGCAGCAGCGCGCCCCAGTAATAGAAGTCGCGCTGCGACATGCCTTCGCCGCTGGTGGCCTCGGCCGCGCCGCCGTGGAACTTGACGTCCAGGATGCGCGCCGTGTTGTCGGCCCGCTCCAGGAAGGTGCCGAGGCGGATGAAATGCACCGCCTCGTCGCGCAACATGGTGCCGACGGTCACGCCGCGCGACAGGTGGGAGCGGAACTTGACCCATTCGAAGAACTTGCTGGGATCGGTTTCCAGCAAGTCGCTGTTCAAGCGCTTCTGCATGTCCAGCCAGGTCTGGTTCTGGATTTCCCACACTTCGGTGGTCAGCGTGCCGCGCACGGCGCGGGCGTTTTCCCGGGCCTGGGTCAGGCAGGCGACGATGGAGGTCGGATTGTCGGGGTCGCGCACCATGAAGTCGATGACTTCGCGCGCCTGCAGCGACTGGTATTTCTTGTCGAATGCGGCCTGCAGCTCGGAAATGCCGAGCATGGCGCGCCAGCCTTCGGCGTTTTCCTCGTCGGATTGCGGCAGCATCGACGTCTGCACGTTGACGTCCAGCATGCGGGCGGTGTTTTCGGCGCGCTCGGTGTAGCGCGCCATCCAGAACAGGTGATCGGCGGTACGGCTTAACATGGGGGTCTCCTTAGCGTTCCAGTATCCAGGTGTCCTTGGTGCCGCCGCCTTGCGACGAGTTCACCACCAGCGAGCCCTCCTGCAGGGCGACCCGCGTCAGGCCGCCCGGCACCATCGAGATGGTCTTGCCCGACAACACGAAAGGCCGCAGGTCGATGTGGCGCGGCGCGATGCCGTTCTCGACGTAGGTAGGGCAGGCCGACAGGGCCAGCGTCGGCTGGGCGATGTAGCCGTCCGGCTTGGCGATCAGGCGCTGGCGGAAGTCTTCGATCTGCTGTTTGGTCGAGGCCGGCCCCACCAGCATGCCGTAGCCGCCGGCGCCGTGCACTTCCTTGACCACCAGCTCGGCCAGGTTGGCCAGGGTGTAGGCCAGGTCTTCCTTCTTGCGGCACTGGTAGGTGGGCACATTGTTCAGCACCGGTTCCTCGGACAGATAGAACTTGATCATGTCCGGAACAAAAGGGTAGATCGACTTGTCGTCGGCGACGCCGGTGCCGATGGCGTTGGCCAGGGTGACGCGGCCGGAGCGGTACACCGACAGCAGCCCGGGCACGCCCAGCGACGAGTCCGGCCGGAACGCCAGCGGATCGAGGAAATCGTCGTCCAGCCGGCGGTAGATCACGTCGACCCGTTTCGGCCCGCGCGTGGTGCGCATGAAGACGGTGTTCTCGTTGACGAACAAATCCTTGCCCTCGACCAGCTCCACGCCCATTTGCTGGGCCAGGAAGGCGTGCTCGAAGTAGGCCGAGTTGTACATGCCCGGCGTCATCACCACCACGGTGGGATCGTTGATGCCCATCGGCGCCACCGAGCGCAGGTTATCGAGCAGCATGTCGGGATAATGGTCGACCGGCGCGATCTTGTTGCGGGCGAACAGTTCCGGGAACAGCCGCATCATCATCTTGCGGTCTTCCAGCATGTAGGAGACGCCGGACGGCACCCGCAGATTATCCTCCAGCACGTAGAACTCGCCTTCGCCGGCGCGCACGATGTCGACCCCGGCGATGTGGGCGTAGATATCCGAGGCCACGTTAATGCCCTGCATCTCCGGCCGGTACTGGGCGTTCTTGTAGATTTGTTCGGCGGGGATGATGCCGGCCTTGATGATGTTCTGGTCGTGATAAATATCGTGGATGAACATGTTCAGCGCCTTGACCCGCTGGATCAGCCCGGTTTCCATGCATTTCCACTCGGCGGCCGGGATGATGCGCGGAATCGTATCGAACGGAATCAGCCGCTCGGTGCCGGCATCGTCGCCGTAGACGGCGAAGGTGATGCCGACCCGGCGGAAGGTCAGATCCGCCTCGGCCCGCTTGCGTTCGATGGTGTCGGCCGACTGGCGCTGCAGCCAGCCGCAGAACTCGCGGTAGTGTTCACGCACCTCGGCGCTGGCATCGTGCGCCAGGCCGTCTACAGTCATTTCATTGAAGAATTTTGCCATATCGAACATTCCCTGTTAAGCACATTTATTCTTCTATCAAGAAACGTGCCAGAAAATTTGCCCGATTTTGGTGCGATAGCAGCCGCGTCATACTTCTGGGAAACACTGGGCCGCAAGCCGTCGCGGCGAGCGACCGCCGTCACAACAAAAAGGTCCGCCCGGCATGCGAGCGATCGCATGCCGGGCGGACCGGGAGTCACTGCGGGAAGGGCGCTTAGATGTTGCCGCCGCCCGTGCCGCGGCTGCTGCTATAGCCGGGGTCGCTTTGCAAGCTGCCGCTGCTGGTCCCCATCACGCTGCCGCTGGCGGTGCGACCGCCCGGAATGCTTTGCTGGGTGCCGTAAAAGCTGTGCAGCTGCGTCGTGAACTCGGCGCTGGCCATGTCGGGCCAGTTGTCCTGGTCGAAGCCGGGCGCGTTCTTCAGGTGGTCCTTGGACACGTCGAGGATGAAGCGCTTGTTGACGGTGTCCAGCTCCAGCGCCTGCCAAGGCACGGCGAACAGCTTGTCGCCCATGCCCAGCCAGCCGCCGAAGGACAGCACGGCATAGGCGACTTGGCCGCCGCGCATGTCGAGCATGATTTCCTTGATGTCGCCCAGATCTTCGTCCTGGCGGTTGTAGACGTCTTCACCGATCAACGTGTCGGCGCCCATCAGGCGCGGGCCCGGGCCCGAGGTGTCGTCGTCACTGCGATAGATGCCGTAGGTGTCGCGGTCGAGATAGCTCATGGTAGTCTCCAATTGGTGAGTGACGTCCCTCGTTGCGCGACGAGGTGACGGCATCAATCATGAGCGTAACGCGACCGTTGAGGTATAGGTGCGCGTGCGGTCTGCTTGTAGGATCGCACTGAGTTCCTGGGGAACCTATCGGCGGCCTGCTCAGGCCCGCAAACTCAGCCCTTGCAGCGCGAATGGCGCCGCCCGGCCTTGCATCAGGCCCGCCAGCAGGCTGGCGGTGCCGCAGGCGAAGGTGAAGCCCAGCGGCCCGTGGCCGACGTTGAGCCACAGGTTGTCGTAGCCGGTGGCGCCGATGATGGGCGCGCTGTTCGGCGTGGCCGGGCGCAAGCCGGCCCAGGCCTCGGCGCGGTCGTAGTCGGCGGCGCCGGGCATGGCTTCCTTGGCCAGCCGCACCAGCCCCTGCACCCGGCGCGGATGTATGGTCCGGTCGACGCCGACCATGTCGACCATGGCCGCCACCCGCAGGTCGCCGCCGATGCGCGCGTACAGCACCTTGCGCTCGAAATCGGTCACGCTGACCGCCGGCGCCTGGTCCTGCGCGCGGATCGGTGCGGTCAGGCTGTAGCCCTTGAGCGGATACAGCGGCAGGTAGATATCGGCCGTGGCCGCCAGATCGCGGCTCTGGATGCCGGCGGCCAACACGTACTGGTCGGCGCGCAGCACGCCGATCGAGGTGCACACCCCGGTGACCTTGCCGTGCGCCGTCTGCAGCGACAGGGCGTTGCCGCGCACCACACCCTGGAAGCGCGGATGCGCCTGCAGCCGCCGTTCCAGCGCCAGGCAGAACGCGTGGCAGTCGGCCACCGCCTCGCCACTATTGAAGATGCCCCCGGCCAGGTCGCCTTGCAGCGCGGCCAGCGCCGGCTCGCGCGCCACGGTGCCGGCCGGGTCCAGCACCTCGGCATCGGCACCGGCGCGGGCGGCGGTACGCTCGAACAGGCTGCGGCTGCGATACACCACCAGTTTGCCGGCGTCGCGCCAATCGAATTCGGACAGCGGCACCGCCATCGACAGCTGTTGCATGGCGTTGCGGCTGAGCTCGCCCAACTGCAGCAGCGTCGCGGTGGTGCGGGCGTTGCTGGCGGCGTTGCAGTTGCGCAGGAATTGCGCCAGCCAGCGCCATTGGCGCAGGTCCGCCTCGGGCCGGAAGCGCAGCGGTCCGTCGGGCTGGAACAGCCAGTGCAGCGCCTTGAGCGGCACGCCGGCGTCGGCCAGCGGCGCCACGTAGCGGTAGCTGAGCTGGCCGCCGTTGCGGTAACTGGCCGCGCTGCCGACGTCCGGCTCGCGCTCCAGCAGCGTGACGTGATGTCCCGCTTCCAGCAGCCACCACGCCGAGGTCAGGCCGACCACGCCGGCGCCGATCACGATAATCTGGCTCATCTTATTGTCCCAGGATGGCGCGGCGGTACAGCGCGGTGAGGATGCGCTCTTCGCTGCGCGTCATGGCGGAATACTTGCCGGGATGGCGGTCCGGATCGGCGCCGGTGCCGCCGATCAGCGACACCATGCCGTTGCCGCTGCTCAGGTCGAACACGAAGGTCGAGATCAGGCCGTAGGCTTCGCCCAGGTGGCCGGCGGCGCTGAAGCCGCCGCCCTCGACCAGCCGGTTGCCCTGGCCGGCCGTGTCGTCGAAGCGCTGGGCGCCCAGTCCCCAGCTGTGATACAGACCGCGATAGGTGTCGCCGTTGCTGCCGCTGTAGACCCATTGCTGGCTGAACATCAAGGCGATGGTCGCGGGTTGCAGGATCTGGCTTTCGCGGTGGCGGCCGCCGTGGATCAGCATCAGCATCACCTTGCCGAGGTCGCTGGCGGAGATGCGCAGGCCGCCCGTCGGGCTGAACAGCGTGCCGTTGCTGCCGATGACGTAGCTGGCGATGCCGGCCGGCGCGGCGGGCGGGCGCACCGAATAGTCATCGACCTGCGCGATCCACGGCCCGGCCGGGTTCCAGTCTTCGCTGTCGACGGCGCGCTTGCGGTACAGCGTCGCCACATCGGCGAGCTCGGCGGCGGAGAACTCGGACGGGTTGTAGCCGCCGCGCAGCTCCATCGGCGCCAGCACCAGACGGCGCATCAGGCGGTCGAAGCGCTCGCCGCTGACTTTCTCCATGATGGTGCCGATCACGCCCCAGTTCAGGTTGCAGTAGCTGAAGTAGGCGCCGGGTGCCGCGTCCGCCGACCACATGCCGTCCGGATTGCCCGACAACTTGTCGCGGATGGAGACGCCGGCCGGCCAGAAATAGCCGGCGCCGTCGCGCAGCGTCGAGGTGTGGGTCAGCAGCATGCGCAGCGTGATCGGCCGGTCCGGGAAGGCGGGATTGCGCAACGGGTAGCCGAGATAGGCGCCGGCATCGGCGTCGAGCGCCAGCTTGCCCTGTTCGACCAGCTTCATGACGCCGAAGGTGGTCATCATCTTGGACACCGAGGCGATGCGGTACATCGTCTCCGCCGTGGCGGGCAGGGGGGCGTCGCCCAGCCGGCGCTGGCCGGTCTGGTACTGATAGGCTACTTTGCCGTTGCGTACCGCCAGCACCGACAGGCTGGCCAGCGGCATCGCCGCATCGGCGGCCACGGCGGCCAGCTCCTGGTCCAGCGTGGCCGCTTGCGCGCCGCCGCCCAGTCCCGCCATCAGCATCATGCCCATCAGAGCCTGCATTTCCGGTTTCATAGTGGCCCTTGTTCGATTATTAAGCACAGAATACCGGCGCCGCGTCGACCTCGCCAATGAAAACCGGCTGTTGCCATATAACTTTTCGGAATGCCCCTCAGGCAAGCTTTCATGAGCATTCGGCGGGCTGGGCGATTACACTGCTTTCATCGAATTCCCACAGGCATGCGATGCTCAATACCGAACTCCCCAGCCAGGAACACGCCGCCCTGGACCAATATCCGGTGACCGACCTGGTCGATACGCTGATCGCCGACCAGTTCCACGCGGTGCGGGCGGTGCAGCAGGCCGCGCCCGCGATCACCGCCGCGATCGAGGCTGCCGCGCCCCGCATCGCGGCCGGCGGACGGCTGATCTACGTCGGCGCCGGCACTTCCGGCCGACTGGGCGTGCTGGACGGCGTGGAACTGTATCCGACCTTTTCCTGGCCGCACGAACGCGCCTTGTCGCTGCTGGCCGGCGGCAAGGGGGCGATGTTCCAGGCGGTCGAGGGCGCGGAGGACGACCGCCCGCAGGGCGACGCCGACCTGCGGGCGCTGGCGCCGCAACCCAACGACGTGATCCTGCTGCTGGCCGCCTCCGGCACCACACCGTATGTATTGGGCGCGCTGGAGGCGGCCAACGCCAGCGGCGCGCTGAGCATCGGTATCGCCAACAACGCCGGCGCGCCGGTGGTGGCGGGCGCGCAGATCGGCATCACGCTCGACACCGGCAACGAAATCATTTCCGGCAGCACGCGGCTGAAGGCCGGCACGGCGCAGAAGATTGTGCTCAACACCATCTCCAGCGCCATCATGGTGCGGCTGAACAAGGTCTACGGCAACCTGATGGTCGACATGCAGCCGACCAACGCCAAGCTGGTGCTGCGGGCGGTCGCCTTGACCGTGCACGCCACCGGCGCCGACGAGGCCGCCGCCCGCGCGGTATTGGAGCAATGCGGCTATCACGTCAAGGTGGCCATCGTCGCGCTGCTGACGAAGCAGCCGGTCGAACGGGCGCGGGCGCTGCTGGACAGCAACGACGGCAGCGTCCGCGCGGCGCTCTCGGCCGCCTGAGCGGGCTTTGACCGGCACGGCAGTCCTGCTACAGTAGCGGCTTCCGCCACCCGAAAGCAGGACGATGCGCCTACGCCATATCGAAGTTTTTCACGCCATCATGCAAGTCGGCACCATCAGCGGCGCGGCGCAGGTGCTGCATATTTCCCAGCCGGCCGTGACCAAGGTCTTGCAGCACTGCGAGCTGCAACTAGGCATGCCGCTGTTCGAGCGGGTGCGCGGCAAGCTCTATCCCAAGCCCGAGGCGCACCGCCTGTTCGCCGAAACCGAAAAACTCAACCGCGACCTGCAGGGCATCCGCCGCCTCGCGGCCAGTCTCAAGCACAGCACCGTCGAGACCATCCGTCTGGTGTCGACCCCGACCATCGCCGTCAGCGTGCTGCCGCAGGCGATGAGCGCCTGGCGCCGCAGCTTCGCCGAGACCCGCTGCGAGCTGGCGACCCACCATACCAGCGAGATCGTCAACACGCTGCGCCTCGGCGAGGCCGACCTCGGCCTGTCGCTGCAGGACCCGCGCCACCCCGGCATCCTGGCCGAACCGATCGCGCAGGGCGTGATGACAGTGATCGCGCCGCCCGGACGCTGGCCGGGCGCGGGCGCCGACGAGCCGCTGGGCGCCGCCGGCCTCGAAGGCGAGCTGATCGGCTACGCCGACACCGATCCGCTCGGTGAACTGGTGGTGGCCGCCTGCGAAGCGCAAGGCATCCAGCCGCGCTTCCACACCGTGGTGCAGACTTACCAGATCGCCCGCTCGCTGGTGGAGGCGGGCGGCGGCATGGCGGTGGTCGACCCGTTCACCGCCGCCTCCGGCCGCGGCCGCCTGCAGAGCAGGCCCTGGGCGCCGGCCATCCCGATCCAGCTTTACCTGTTGATCCCGTCCCACGCGCCGCTGTCGCACGGCGCCCGCCAGCTGGCCGACAGCATCGCCACCGCCGCCCGCGCCTTGCTCGAATAGACTTTATTTGTTGCAACGTGGCTAAAAAGATACAGATGCCATTCCGAAAATCGCCCGCGACTGGCATCCTCCTGCGTCGCCGCCCGCTTCATTCCTAAAAGTTATAGCCGCAAAAGCTAATTTCATTGTCAGGGGGAGCGGGCAAGCGCTAATCTGAATTCGCCGGGATGACGTAATGCTACGACATTGCCACCCGCCGCACACGTTAGATGGCAAGTATCAATCCAAGGGAGAGGCCGTGAAGGTTAAGAAACTGGCGCATATGATTGCGTTGATAGGTGTAGTGGCGCCGGCGGCAAGTCCGGTCTTTGCGCAGGACGCGTCAGCTCCTGCGATCCAGCGGGTGGAAATCACCGGTTCCAGCATCAAGCGGGTGGCCAAGGAGGGCGCGCTGCCGGTCCAGGTCATCGGCTACGACACCATTGAAAAATCCGGCATCACCAGCACCGAGCAACTGATCCGCAGCCTGTCGTCGAACGGCACCGGCGCCGACAACATGACCTCCGGTAACAACGTCTTCGGCGCCGACGCCGACCGCGTCAGCGGCGGCGCCTCGTACGCCTCGCTGCGCGGCCTCGGCCCGAACAGCACGCTGGTGTTGCTCAACGGCCGCCGCATCGCCGCCTTCGGCGCCAGCGCCAAGGCGGTCGACCTGAACGCGATCCCGCTGGGCGCGATCCAGCGCGTCGAGATCCTCAAGGACGGCGCCTCGGCCATCTACGGCACCGACGCCATCGGCGGCGTCATCAACTTCATCCTGCGCACCGACTACCGCGGCCTGGAAGCGTCGATCAACGACAACTTCACGCAAGAGGGCGGCGGCGCCACCCGCCGGCTGTCGCTGCTGGGCGGCGTCGGCTCGCTGCAGGAGCAGGGTTTCAACCTGATGGGCAGCATCACCTACGACAACAACGACAAGCTCAGCTCCAGGCAGCGCGACTTCGCCAACGGCTTCCAGCCGCAGCGCGGCCTGTCGCCGGACACCACCGGCACGCCGTACGCCAACCAGCTGACCGGCGCCGGCACCGCGCTCGGCACCGGCTTCAAAATGCCCGGCGACAGCACCACCTACCTGCAAGCCAATCCGCTGAGCTTCCAGGGCAAGTGCGACACCATCCCCGGCATGTCGCAATACCAGACGGCGCTGTGGAAGGACGTCACCGCCGCCACGCGCAGCACCTATTCCTGCGCCTACGACTACGGCGCCGACTACATCATCACCTTCCCGACCGAACGCCTGAACGCGGTCTCGCGCGGCACGCTGCAGCTCAACGCCGACCACAAGCTGTTCGTCGAAGCGCTGTTCGGCCACAGCAAGGCCACGGCGGAATTCACGCCGGTGCAGATCTCGACCTCGCTGGCCAACGGCAGCGCCTATCCGGTCGGCGGCGCCTACTACCAGGACTTGTCGGCCTATATCCCGACCTTCGACAAGACCAAGCCCATCATCTACAAATGGCGCGCCAATCCGTGGGGCAACCGCACCCAGGAAAACGTCACCGACAACGCGCGCCTGCTGGTCGGCGCCGAAGGCGTGGTGCGCAACTTCGACTACCGCGTCGGCCTGTCGCACGGCGAGAGCACCACCAAGACCGCGCTGCTGGACGGCTACGGCTACACCAGCAAAATCTATAGCGCGCTGGGCACCGGCAAGATCAACCCATGGCTGACCGCCGGCCAGAGCCAGACGACGGAAGCGATGGCGCTGGTCGAATCGACCAAGTTCCGCGGCGCCTTCCAGCACGGCAAGACCAAGCTGACCCAGCTGGACGGCAACCTGTCCGGCGAAGTGTGGGACCTGCCGGCCGGCGCCATGTCGATGGCGGTCGGCTTCGACCTGCGCCGCGAAGGCTACAACTTCGCCCAGGACGTCGACGCCACGCAAATCCTGCTGGCGCCGGGCAACGCCGCGCTGAGCGACGCGTCGCGCGACATCAAGGCGGTCTACACCGAATTGCTGGTGCCGGTCACCAAGCAACTCGAACTGCAACTGGCCGTGCGCCGCGACCACTACAGCGTGTTCGGCGACACCACCAATCCGAAGATCTCGTTCCGCTACGAGCCGGCCAGCTGGCTGCTGTTCCGCGGTTCGGCCAACAAGGGCTTCCTGGCGCCGAGCTTCACCCAGCTGTACTCCGCGCAGCTGTCGCAGGAACTGCCGAACGGCATCATCGACCCGATCGGCTGCCCGCAGCACCCTGGCGATCCGGCCTACTGCGCGATTCCGCGCCTGCCGTACTTCACCGGCGGCAATCCGACCCTGAAGCCCGAAACCTCCAAGCAGGGCAGCCTCGGCTTCGTGATCGAACCGGTCAAGGGCTACTCGGCCACGCTCGATTACTGGGCCATCAACTCGCTGAACCGCATCCTGAACCGCACCCCGCAAGTGGTGCTGGCCAACGCGGCGCTGCTGGAAAAGAACATCGTCCGCAAGCCCGACGGTACTATCGACTACGTCACCGCAGGCTGGATCAACGCGGCCGGCGCCAAGACGCGCGGCGCCGACCTCAGCCTGCACGGCGAAGGCAAGGTCTCCGGCTACACCTGGAACGCCAACCTCGACGGCACCTATACCCAGAGCTTCAAGTTCGCCGAGATCGAAGGCCAGCAGTACAAGGAATACGTGGGCAATTTCTACACCCGCGACATCTACCTGCGCTGGAAGCACAACCTCAATCTGAGCGTGGCGCGCGGCGACTGGAGCGCGATGCTGGTGCAGAACTACAGCTCCGGCTACAACGACCAGCTGCCGAACGGCGGCAAGACCGCGCCGCCGCCGGGCTTCAACCCGCACGTCAAGTCGTACACCAAGTACGATCTGTCGGCGACCTACACCGGCATCAAGAACACCACCATCACGCTCGGCATCCAGAACCTGCTCGATACCGACCCGCCGTTCACCGCGCACAACGTGGACGAAGTGGTGGGCGCCGGCTGGGATCCACGGGTGGCCGATCCGCGCGGTCGTTCGCTCAACATCCTGCTCAAGTACAAGTTCCTGTAATGCCGGACTTGCTCAGCCGGCGGCGCTTCGGCAATCTGCTGGCGGGGCTGGGTACGGCAGCATTGGGAACGGCGGCGCTGCCGGCAACGGCCGCGCCGTCTCCCCGGAGGAAATCCATGCGCCTGTTGAAACCGGCCCGCCTGCGGCCGGGCGACCTGGTGGGCATCGCCGCGCCCGCCGGCTTCACCAGCGATGCCGCCGTCGAGAAGGCGGTTGCCAACATCGAATCGCTGGGCTTGCGCGCGCGCGTCAGCGACAACATCCACTACGTCTACGGCAACTACGCCGGCACGGTCGAGCAGCGCCTCGCCGATTTGCACGGCATGTTCCGCGATCCCGAGATCAAGGCGATCTGGGCGATACGGGGCGGCTCCGGCGCCATCTCGCTGCTGGAGCACATCGACTACAAGCTGATCCGCGCCCATCCCAAGGCGCTGATCGGTTACTCGGACATCACCTGCCTGCACCTGGCGCTGCTGAAGCACGCCGGGCTGGTGAGCTTCCATGGCCCGGTGGCCTCATCGACGTTCTCGGAGTACGCAGTGACGCATCTGCAAAACGTGCTGATGACGCCGCACGACGAATACACCATCCCGATGTACGCCGAGCACACGCCGCGCGCCGTGCACGGCGGCGTGGCGACGGGGCGGCTGATCGGCGGCAACCTGTCGCTGGTGTCCGCGCTGGCCGGGACGCCGTACGCGGCCGACTTCAGGGACGCCATCCTCTACCTGGAGGAAGTCAACGAAGAACCGTACCGCATCGACCGCATGCTGACGCAGCTGCAGCTCAGCCAGGGATTCCGCCACGCCGCCGCCGTCATGATCGGCGTGAACGAAAACTGCGAAGCGCCGGAAGGCGACAGCGCGCTGTCGCTGGACGACACGCTCGACCAGCACTTGCAGCCGCTGAGCCGGCCGGCGGTCAGCGGCTACAGCTTCGGCCACATCCGCAACCAGTTCACCATGCCGGTCGGCATCCGCGCCCGGCTCGACGCCGATCATCACACGCTGACCCTGCTGGAGCCGGCCGTCCTGTAGCGGCGTGCAGCTGGTACACTGTCGCCCTCATTGAAATGAAGGATACAGTATGGAACTCCGCGCCCGCGCACTCGCTTGCCTGACCGAAGCCGATCCGGCGGCCAAAACGGCCGCCGTCGCCGCGATGGCGGCCGCGTCGGAGCAGGGCGCCTGCGCGGCCGACCCGCAGGCAGTGCTGACCGTATCGGCCGCCATTCCCGGCCGTCCCGACCAGCCCGAGCTGGTGCCGCCGCGCCTGGTCGGTCGCCGCTCGATGAACACGCTGGAAGGCCGCGCCATGCTGATCCACGCGCTGGCGCACATTGAATTCAACGCCATCAATCTCGCGCTCGATGCGCTGTGGCGCTTCCCCGGCATGCCGCCGGCGTACTACACCGACTGGCTGCTGGTGGCGAAGGAAGAGGCGCTGCATTTCTCGCTGCTGGCGGCGCACCTGGAAAAACTCGGCTTTCAATATGGCGACTTCAGCGCGCACGACAGCCTGTGGGAGATGGTCGAGAAAACCTGCGACGACGTGCTGGCGCGCATGGCGCTGGTGCCGCGCACGCTGGAGGCGCGCGGGCTGGACGCCAATCCGCCGCTGCGCGCCAAGCTGGCCCAGGCCGGCGACATGGAAGCGGCCCACATCCTCGACATCATCCTGCGCGACGAAATCGGCCACGTCGAGATCGGCAACCGCTGGTACGGCCACCTGTGCCGCCAGCGCGGCCTCGACCTGCGCGAAGCCTACGCCGATCTCGCCGCACGCTACAAGGCGCCAGCGTTGCGCGGTCCCTTCAACATCGAAGCCCGCCTGCAAGCCGGCTTCAGCGAAGAAGAAGTGCGCGCGCTGACGTCTTGATCTGAACGGTTGGACGCGGCGAACATCTCAGTTATGATTCCCGCGATTGCTTATTGCAATAACCGGAGAAAATAGCCATGGTCGACAAAAAACTGATCGAGCCCGCGAAAGTGGTGATCGCCAGCGTCAACGAAGCCGTTGTCGAGACCACCGCGCTGCTGTCGCAAAGCGGGCCGCTACCGAACTGCGTCGCGCCTATTCGCCGGACCTGATCCGCCACATCCTGTTCGCCGCGTTGGTGCTGGCCGGTTCGATCAGCCTGCTCAATGTGCTGTTCAAGCGCCATCGCGCCCTGAACGCGGTCGCCGGTGTGCTGGTGCTGGCGGCCGTGCTGGCCGGCGGCTCGCATGTGCCGGTCAAGGACTTCCCCGTCCGCACGCCATATATCGGCCTCGACTGGTTCATTCTGGATCTGCTCGGTTCCACCATCATCTTCGCCGCGTTTGAAAAGCTGTTCCCGCTCTACACAGGGGGCAGCAGTTGTTCCGTAAGGAGTGGCAGACCGATATGATCCACTTTGCGGTCAACCACTTCATCGTCGGTTTGGCGCTGTTGACTGTCAACTTCGCGATCCACCGCCTGTTCGGCTGGATGGTCAACGACACCGTGCACCCGCGTCGGCGTGCTCGGCGGGCTGTACGTCCTGGGCTTCGATAAGGAGGTGATGGATGTCTACATCATCATCGTCGGCCTCCAGGCGGTCTTCAACCACGCCAACGTGCATTTGCCGTGGGGACCATTGAAATACCTGATCGTGACGCCGGATTTTCATCACTGGCACCATTCGTCGGACGATGTCGCCATCGACCGCAACTACGCCGCGCATTTCGCCTTCCTCGACTACCTGTTCGGCACCGCGATCAAGGGCCAGCAAGGCTTTCCTGAAAAGTACGGGGTGCAGGGCGACTATATGCCGGACGGATTCCTCAAGCAGCTGATGTTCCCGTTCCGCCCGCAAAAGTAGGCACGGTTATTTCGCGGGGTCGTGGGCGTCGAACTTCTTCATGATGCGGGCATAGCTGCCATCCTTCTGCATCGACTCGAACGCCGCCTTCCACTTCTCGCCCTCGCGCGGGTCGAACTCGCGGGAGCTGGCGAGATACAGCTCTGCCTTGCCGATCTGCTCGCCGATGCGCGGATTCGCCAGCGCCGGCCCAATGGTCGCCTGCGCCGCCCGCAGCACGCGCGGCGTCGCGATCCACACATCGATGCGCCCGAGCGCCAATTTGCGCGCATTGCTTTCCGCGTTCGCCGAGGTTTGGATATTGCGGAAGCCGCTGCGCCGCGCGAACACCTCCGCAGGTGAACCCAGAATCACGCCGACCCGCAAGTCCCTGGCGGCAGCGGCCGACGAAATATCGACCTTGCTGCCGGGAGCAGCAATCATGAAGAAGCTGGAATCGAATAACTTGATCCACCATAGGTAGTCGTTCTCCAGATCCGGAAAACGCCACAACGTTCCGATCGCGTCCGGCCGCATCTGCAGCAGCACGCGCTGGCGCTTCAGCGGCATCGGCGTGATCGGCCCGGTATGCTGCACCCGGTGCGCCATCTCGGAGAGTAGTTCGTAAAGCAGCCCTTGCTGCTTGCCATCGACGGTGTAAGCCAGTGGCGCAACGCCATCGATATAGATAACGGACTCGCTCCTGGCGGGATTGGCCAGTAACAGCAGCAAACATGCAATAGCCCGCAATCGCATCATCATCAAGTCCTTGAAGCCAAAGCTTAGATTTTCGTGCATCAGGCGGAAACCGGGGAATCTATTCGATTGAAATTCACCATTTCGGCGAACGTAACAGATTTTACCTGTATTGCGCAATCATCTCCGGCTTGATCAAGCCCGAATGCGCGGCGACCTGGCGGCCGGCGGCGTCGAACCAATAACTGCGTGGGAGTTCGCCGCGCCACTTCGGATCGATGCGAAAACGTAGCTGCTCGGCCGGCAGGTCGCCGAAGGCCCAGCGTTCCGCATTGGCGCCCAGCGCCGAAGTCGCATCGACGATGGCTTCGCGCGCCGCCCCATCGCCGGCCGATTCAATCGCTACCGTGACCACGCCCACGCCGGACGCCGCGAGATTCTTGATGCTGGCATGGCAGTACACGCAATCGAGCGACCAGACCAGTACCACATAAGGCTTGCCTTTGTGGCTGGCCGCGATACGCTGCATGCCATCCGCGCCAAACGCGGCGACGGATGGCCTGGCGGGCGCGGGCAGCGCGATCGCCACCACGTTCTCCAACGCGGTGCGCCAGATCAGATAAATGCGGCCGCGATCCGTGGCGAGGCGCGGCTGGTCCGATGCGCCGGAGGTGGAAGCCCACACACGCGGCTGCCAGGTCGCGCCGCCGTCCGTCGAGCGCACGCCGGCGATGCTGGTCGTCGCCCCATCAAATTCCTTCCACACGATTTCAACCTGATCGCCACTGACGGCGACATCGGCATGGCTGGATTGCTCGCCGCCGAGCCGCATCGGCGTATCCAGGGTGCCGTCAGCCCTTTGGCCGGCGTAAAACAAGCCGTCGCCGGTGAACCAGGTCTGGTGACGACGCCCATCCTGGCCGAAAGCCATCGAAGGCCCCTGATGCGGGCAGGCGTCGATGGCCCAATTGTCGAAGCTTGCGCGCGTCGGCGGCGCCAGCTTGCCGTCGCGGCTCAGGGCTACGATGGCGTGGTCGCGCACATTCGGCGCGAACACGTGCCGCCACATCAGCGCGGGCCGGCCTTGCTGGTCCAGCGCGACGGCGCTGCGGCAGCATTCGCAGGTATTGTCGGCGATCTTGTAATCGCCGGCGAAGCTCTTGCCGCCGTCCTGCGATACCGCGTAATACTGGGCCGCGCCGCTGTACGCCGCGCCCCGGTCCCTGGCAGCCTGCAGATCGCGCTTGTCGATCCAGCTGACGTAGATCGCGCCTTCCGCATCCACCACCATAGCCGCGAAGCCGTGCGTGATGACCTGCCGGTCCTGGTGCACCGTCAGCGGCTCGCTGAAATGGCGGCCTCCATCATCCGAACGGATGAAGCGTACTTCGGAGGTGTAAGGCTTGGCCAGCGGCCGGCTGTAGGTGACATACACCTCGCCGGCCGGGCCGAAGGCGATACGCGGCCGCTCGTCGCCGCTGGCGACGACCTTGTCGCCGGCCAGCCGCGCCAACTCCGACCAGTCCTTGCCCTGATTGAGCGATTTGCGCAGCACCAGGAATTCCTCCAGCCCTGAAGTCTCCTTGCCGACCAGCCAGAGCGCGCCGTCGCGGTCGAACGCCGCCGAACTGCCCAGCTGACCGGGTATCGGCTTCTGATGCTGGTGTTCCGCCGAATGCGACTCCGTGGCAATGCACAGCAGGGCGATGGACAAGGCCAAGCCTTGCAGCCAGAAAGCGAATTTCTTCATCGGTGTCATATCGTTTACCTCATATCGAATTGAAGTTCGGCGATGAAGGTGCGCTGGGTGTAGGGATGGAAGGCCCAGTACTTCTTGTTGCCGATATTGTCGATGCCGACGGCGGCGCTCCACTGCTTGTCGAGGCGGTAGCGCAGGCGGGCGTCGGTGACGAAGTAGCTGGAAACGCCGGTGTAGCTGGAGCCGTTCGGGTCCGAGTTATCCAGCGTGCCCCATTGCTTGCCGCTGTAGCGCGCGCCCACGCTGACCGACCACACGTCGTTCGGATGGTAGCTGGCCAGCAGCGTGGCGCGCTGCTTCGGCACGCGCGGCTGTTCCTTGCCCAGGCTGACCGGGAAGTTCGGGTTGTCGACGATGGTCGAATCGGTGTAGGTGACGCTGCCGTTCAGTTCCAGCCCGCTCCAGACCACGTCGCTCGCTTGCGCCGCCAGCTCCAGGCCCTTGGTGCGGATGCGCCCCACGTTCTGGATGTTGGTGACGTTGGGCGTTACGTTCACGTTACGTTGCGAGTACAACGCGTCGCGGGTGTCTTCATGGAAGTATGTGGCGCGCAGCAGGCCTTTTTCGAGACGGCGTTCGGCCGTCAGCTCGGTAGTCACGGACTTTTCCGGCTGCAGGTTCGGATCGTTGTTCATCAGCGTATCGCCGACGATGGCGCCCTGGTACAGTTCCGAGACGGTCGGGAAGCGCACGGCGCGGCCGGTGGACGCCTTCAAGGTCCAGTCGTCACTGACGTCGTGCGAGAGCGCGAACTTGGGCGAGAACGCCGTTTCGGTGCGCTCGCCGAAGTTCTTGGTGCTGGCGCTGTTACCCAGGCTGCCGTTGAAGGCCTTCCAGCGTTCCAGGCGTCCGCCGATGGTGGCGTTCCACGCCGGCGCGAAGCGCCAGGTGTCCTGCGCGTACAGGCTTTCAAGGCGGGTGTCGCCGTTGAAGCCTGAAGCCTTGGACGCCGCGTCGCCGCCGGTCCACTCCTGCGTGTTCGATACCAGCGTGCGCAGGCGGAAGGCGTCGCGCTGCACGCCGAAGTCCACGATATGGCGGTTGTCCGCATAGGGCCGCCAGATGCCCTTGGCCGTCAGCGTGGTCCAGCCGCTGCCGCTCATGTCGGTCAGGGTGCCGGCCTTGGCGCCCGGTGAATTGAGCAGCACCGACGGCGTGCGCACGGTGTCCTTCTTGTAATCGTAGTCGCTGACGGCCAGTTCCCAGTCCCACGTGCCTTTGGTATGGCTCTTCAGCGACAGGCCCTGCATCCAGTGTTCCAGCTCGCCGGTCGCGGGCGCGAAGTCGGCCGGCGTCAGCGTGTATTGCCGGCCGCCGATGTTGACGGCGCCGCCGCTGACGGTGTTGCCCGCGCTGTCGCGCAGATAGGAATTGACGTGGCGGTCGGCGTCGTTCTTCCACCAGCCCAGCGTGTAGCTGGCGCGGATCGCCGGCGTAACGTCATAGGCAAGCTTGATCTTGGCATGATCCTGGACCGTGTGAATCTGGTTGGTGTCGCCGAGGATAAGCCAGTCCGCGTTGGACGGATTCCTGTCGGCGATGGCGCCGGTGACCGGCGTGCCGCCTTTGCCCGGCACGCCCGCGCTGACCAGCTTATTGGCGAAGGCGATGGGCTGGCCGTCGTTGTCCAGATGACTCGCGCTGATCCACCACGACAGATCGCCGGTCTTGCTGCCGACGGAGACACTGCCCTGGCGGCCGGCGTAGCGGTCGTCGTTGCCGTATTGTTTGAAGCCCTGCGTGAAGCCCGACAGGCGCGCGTGCACTTCCAGCTTGGTCGGCATGCGCGTGAGGTAGTCGACCACGGCGCCGGCCGAGTTGCCCGGATAGGCGGCGGAGAAGGGACCGTACAGCACATCGACCCGCTCGATCTCATCCGGCGCGACCATGCCCCAGCGCGGGGTGAAGGTGGCGCCGTTGCCGAGCAAGTTCGACAGCAGTATGCCGTCCGCGTACACCAGCGAGCGTGCGCTGTTGCCGGTGCCCGAGGCGCGGCTGGCCAGTACAGCGTGGTCGTAGTCGCCGATGTAGCGCTTGCGCACGTTCAGGCTGGGGAAGTATTTGAGCGCGTCCTCGGCATCGACCGCGTTGATGCTTTGCTCGATCTGCGCGGCGGTGATGCCTTCGATGGTGGTCGGGATCTGCGTCGGCAGCGAGGTTGGGCGGCCGGCGCTGACGGTCACCATCGCCATCGGCGTCAGTTCGGTCGGCGGTTCTGCGGCCCATGCTGCGTTCACAGCCAGCATCAGGCCAAGATTTGCGTATTTTTTCATGATTAGTCCTTAAACAGGTGGCGCCACACGATGCCGGGGAAAGCCAGCACAGCGAACAGCGCGGTGGTCACTGCCCATACTTCCCAGTTGCCCGGCACGGATTTGCCGGTCGTCGATTGGAGCAGCAGCGAGATGCCTATCCATGCGGCGTAGCACACGATCCATCCGGAGAAGTCGCGCCACGCGGCATGCCAGCCGCTCGGAACGAACAGACGCAGGAAAGGCAGGTTGGCCAGCGTGATCGCCAGCAGGAGATTGAGTACGGCGGTATTCATCACAGGCTGCCGTAGGAGTGCAAACCGGAGAGGAACATGTTCACGCCCAGGAACGCAAACAGCGTGATCACGAAGCCGGCCAGCGACCACCATGCCAGCAGCGCGCCGCGCACGTTCTTGACCAGGCGCGCATGCAGCCAGGCCGCGTAGTTGAGCCAGACGATCAGCGCCCACGTCTCCTTCGGATCCCAGGACCAGTAGCCGCCCCACGCTTCGGCCGCCCACAGCGCGCCGAGGATGGCGGCGATGGTGAAGAACACGAAGCCCAGCGCGATCGCCTTGTATGACAGCTCGTCCAGCCATGCGCGGCTCGGCAGGCGGCTGGCGAAGAACGGACGGTCGGCCAACAGCCACGCGGCGCCGAACATCGCCGCCATCGAGAAGGCGCCGTAGCCGATGAAGTTGGCCGGCACGTGGATCTTCATCCAGTAGGATTTCAGCGCCGGAATCAGCGGCTGGATTTCATGCGCGCCCATGCCGTACTTGAACATGAAGGCCACGGCGGCGCTGACCATCAGCATCGCGAACAGGCCCAGTTGGCGGCTGCCGAAGTGCTGTTCCAGGTGCAGGTACAGCATCGTCGTCAAAAAGCTGAACAGCACAAACACTTCGTACAGGTTGGATACCGGGATGTGGCCGACGTCCGCGCCCATCAGGTAGGACTCGAACCAGCGCACCAGCAGGCCGGTCAGGCCGAACAGGCTTCCGGCCCACGCGGCGCGGGTGCCGAGCCGCATCCAGGATGTGGCGCGGCGCAGCCAGCCCAAAGCATAGAGCACGGTCGCGCCCCAGTAGCTCAGGCCCATCCACATGATGGCGCACTGGCTGGACAGGAAGTACTTGAGCAGGAAGACATGGTCGGCCGAATCGAGCTGGCCGCGATACAGGCCGATGGCGGCCAGCGACAGCGCGGCGGCACCCAGCGACAGCGGTTGCAGCACGGTCCAGCTCAACGCCATCACGGCCAGGCCGATGGCGCCGGCGATCAGGATGACGTTGTCGAACATGTCCATCTGCGCGGCGTAATGCAGCAGCGCGTAGCAGGTGGCGCCGGCCAGAATGGCCAGGAACAGGCCGTTGCGGATCAGGCGCGGCGTTTGCCGCCGCCCGGCGTAAATCGGGTTGGGGTATGCGAGCATGTGGTCACCTCATATTGGTTGGGGATTCGTCGCGGATCATTCCGGCGACGGCGGCCGCGTGACGGTCGAATTCCGCCTGCAGGCCAGGATTGTTGCGATTGGCGCTGAACGCCAGCAGCAGCTTGCCGCCGGCGCTGTGCAGCCAGATGCGGCGTTCGCGTACGAAAACCATGCAGATCACGCCCATCGCCAGCAATGCGCAGCCGAGATACACCAGCAGCGCGCCCGGCGCATGCGTGACCTGCAGGCCGGTCGCGTTGACCTGCGCGAAGCTGTCGAAGGCGAACAGCGCCGGCAAGCGCATCTCCACCGTGTCGCTGTAGGCGGCGAGGGCGTCGCGCAGCACGCGCGGGTCGGCGTCGTCCTTCAGCAACAGCGTCGCCGCGCGTTCGATCAGCTGCATGTACAGGCGGCCGACACTGGCATCCGGCGCGTTGCGGGTCAGCGTGCGGAAGCCTTCGCGGCTAAAGCCCTCCAGCAGCACGCCGGCGGTCATTCGCAGCGTGTCTTCCAGGCGCTTGTCGCCGGCCTTGGACGCGACGGCGACGGCTGCGGCGGCGCGCGCCTTCGGATCGTTGAGCGCCTGCGCCAGGCGGGTGTAGGTGGCGATCGAGCCGTCGACGTCGACCGGCAGGCGCAGGTAGCGCATTGCCGGCTCCAGCGCCGCGCGGTGGCCGATCAGCAGATAGCCCGCGCCGCCGATCTCGATGCGACGCTGGAAGATGTTCCATTCGTCTGACTGTCCCTGCTTGTCGCGCAGGCGGAAGGCCAGCGAGGGGCCGACGTCGCGGGTATGGTCGCCCGGCTTGCCGCGCGAATTCCAGGCTTTCCCCGGCACGTCGTCCTTGTCGAAGACGTTGACGGCGCGCAGTTCGCTCAATTCCAGTGTGGCCGGCTCGCCGTTCAGCAGCAGCGGCAGATCCGCGCCGACCGCGCCGGATATGGCGTTCGATACGCCATTCGACAGCATCCGCAGCGAGATCTTGCTGCCGCCGTCCGCGAAGCCGGACTGGAACAGCGTCACCCCGCGATAGGTGTAGGGATGATTCACTTGCAGTGTCACGTCCTCCGTGTGCTGGCCGTCGATGATCTCGATGTCGCTGGCGAAGTCCTTGGGCTGGCCGTTAGCGTAGTGCTCGATGCGGAATTTCTTCAGCCTGATCGAGAACGGCAATGGCTGCTCCAAAACGTGATCGCCTTGCTGCACCAGGGCGACGTTGCCGGTGCCGCCTTCCGGGATGGTCATGCTGGCGCGGTAGGATCCATGCAGCAGCACGTTGCCGTCCACCAGCCCGCCGACGCAGATCAGCACCATGGCGCCGTGCACCAGCAGGTAGCCGAGGCGGCGAGCGGCGCCGGCGCGGGCGGCCAGCAGCGAGCCGCCGCCGTGCGTGAATACGTGCTTGTAGTGGTAGCCTTCGGCGGTCAAGTAGGAGGCGAGCCCCGGTTGCAGCGTTTGATCCGCCGGCAGATCGAATTCGGCGCTGTATTCCAGCTTGCGCAGGCTGGCGATGCTTTTCTGTTCGCGATAGCTGCGCATGTCGCGCAGCATGGCGGGCGTGCGCTGCCACAGGCACAGCGTGGTCGATGCGGCCATAAAGGCCAGCAGCGTGATGAACCACCAGGCGTGGTACACGTCGGTCAGCCCGCACAGCATGAAGAAGTCGGCCCAGAATTCGCCGTAGCGGCCGACGTAGGTCACGGCGGGCTGGCTTTGTTCGAGGATCGAGCCGGTGGTGGCCGCGACCGCCACCACCGCCAGGATGGCGATGGCGAAGCGCATGGAGCGGAGCAGGTCCAGTAGCGATTTCATGATGACGCTCCTTGGCGCGGACGCCGCGCCAGCCAGTACACGGCCGGGATCACGATCAGCGAGAACAGGGGCGCGGTGATCATGCCGCCGATCAGCGGCGCGGCGATGCGCTTCATGACGTCGGCGCCGGCGTCGTCGGACAGCATCACCGGCAGCAGCCCGCCCAGGATGACGGCCACCGTCATCGCCTTGGGGCGAAGGCGTAGCAGCGCGCCGGACAGGATGGCGGCGTAGGCGTCGTGCGGATGTTCGTCGATGGCCTGGTCGAGATACAGCAGCATGACGATGCCGAATTCCGCGGCCACGCCGGCCAGCGCGATCAGGCCGATCACCACCGCCACCGACAGCTGATAGCCCAGCAAATACGTCAGCCACAAGCCGCCGATGACGGAGAACGGCAGGCAGGCCAACACCAGCAGCACCTTGCGCAGGTCGCGGAAGTGCAGGAACAGCAGCGCAGACACCAGCAGCAGCGTCATTCCGATGGCGCTCCACAGGCGCGCCTTGCCGTCCTTGAAGTTCATGTACTGGCCCTGCCAGCTCATGGTGTAGCCGGGATCGAGCTGCAGCCGGTCGTCCAGCAGCTGTTGGGCTTTTTCCAGGTAGCCGCCGGCGTCCGCGCCTTCGATATCGACATAGACGTAGGTGACCGGGCGCGCGTTCTCGCTCTTGATTTCGGTCGGGCCGTCGTTGATCGACAGGTCCGCCACTTCGCGCAGCGGCACGATGGCGCCGCCGGCACTGCGCAAGCGGATCTGTTCCAGCGCGCCGAGGCCGTCGCGGTCGCCGCGCGGGAAGCGCAGCGTGACCGGATAACGTTCGCGGCCATCGACGATGGTGCTGATGCTTTCGCCGCCCACCGCCATCTGCACCGCGCGCTGGATCTCCGCTACAGACAGGCCGTAGCGCGCCGCCTCATCGCGCCGCACGCCGATATCGATATAGCGGCCGGACTGTGCGCGGTCGGCGAAGACGGAGCGGGTGCCGGGCAGGTCGCGCAGCAGGGTTTCCACCTGGCGCGCCTGTTTTTCCAGCACGGCCAGGTCAGGGCCGCTGATCTTGACGCCCAGCGCGCTGCGGATGCCGGTCGACAGCATGTCGATGCGCGTCTTGATCGGGAAGCCCCAGGAGTTGGTCAGGCCGGCCAGGCGCACGGTGCTATCCAGCTTCGCGATCAGCTCCGCATTGTTTTTGGCCGAGCCTTCGGGCCATTCGGCGCGCGGCTTGAGCATGATGGTCGTCTCCAGCATCGACAGCGGGGCAGGATCGGTGGCGCTGTCGGCGCGGCCGGCCTTGCCGAACACGCGCGCCACTTCCGGCATGGCGGCGATGATGGCGTCCGTACGCTGCAGCAGGTCGGCCGCTTCGGCGGCGGAGATGGCGGGCAGCGTGGTCGGCATGTACAGCAGGTCGCCTTCGTCCAGCGGCGGCATGAATTCGCTGCCGATACGGTGCAGCGGGATGGCGGTGGTGGCGAGCAGCACCAGCGCCAGCGCGACGGTGCTCTTCGGCCAGGCGAGCGCGGTGTTCAGCGCCGGCTGATACAGCCGCTTGAGGAAGCGGTTGACCGGGTTGGCCGATTCCGACGGCAATTTTCCGTTGATCATATAGCCCATCAGGACGGGCGTGAGCGTGATCGCCAGCATGGCGGCGGCGGCCATCGCATAGCTCTTGGTGTAGGCCAGCGGCGCGAACAGGCGCACTTCCTGGCCGCTCAGCGTGAACACCGGCAGGAAGGAGATGGTGATGATCAGCAGCGAGAAGAACAGCGCCGGGCCGACTTCGGTCGCGCTCTTGCGCACCAGCGGCCAGATATCGTCGCCCGGCTTACGGTCCGGCTGCTGCTCCAGGTGGCGGTGCATGTTTTCGATCATGACGATGGCCGCGTCCACCATGGCGCCAACGGCGATGGCGATGCCGCCCAGCGACATGATGTTTGCCGACACGCCTTGCAGCCGCATGATCCACAGCGCGGCCAGTATCCCCAGCGGCAGCGTGACGATGGCCACCAGCGCTGAGCGCAAGCGGAACAGGAAGATGCCGCAGATGAGCGCCACCGCGATGGATTCCTCCAGCAGCTTGTTGCGCAGCGTGCCGACGGCGCGCTCGATCAGGCCCGAACGGTCATAGGTGGTGACGATCTCCACGCCGGGCGGCAGGCCTTTCCTCAATTGCTCCAGCCGTTCCTTGACGGCGGCGATGGTGGTCATGGCGTTTTCGCCGTGGCGCATGACGATGATGCCGCCGGTGACGTCGCCCTTGCCGTCGAGGTCCGCGAGCCCGCGCCGCTGCTGCGGGCCGGTGCTGACGTTGGCCAGCTGCTTGAGGCGCAGCGTGCCGCCTTCGGTCGCGATCGGGATGTCGTTGAAGTCGGCGGGGGTTTTGAGGTAGCCGTTGGAGCGCAGCAGGTATTCGGCGCGCGCCATTTCAATCGGCGCGCCGCCGCCGGCCTGGTTGGCGTCCTTGATCGCTTGCGACAGCTGCTCCATCGTCACGCCGTGGGCGGCCAGCCGCGCAGGATCGGCTTCGACCTGGAATTGGCGGGCCATGCCGCCCAGCGTCGCCACTTCCGCCACGCCGGTGACGGATTGCAGTTCCAGTTTGAGGTAGAAGTCCTGCAGGGCGCGCAGCTGGGCGGGCGTGGTCTTGCCGGTCTTGTCGATCAGGGCATATTCGTAGACCCAGCCGACGCCGGAAGCATCAGGGCCCAGCGTCGGCACGGCGCCGGCGGGCAGGCGGCCGGTGGCCTGGCTCAGGGTTTCGAGGATGCGCGAACGCGCCCAGTAGATGTCGGTGCCGTCCTTGAAGATGACGTAGACGTAGGATTCGCCGAACATCGAAAAGCCGCGCACCGCCTTGGCGCCGGGGACGGCCAGCAGCGATGCGGCCAGCGGGTAGGTCAGCTGGTCTTCCACCAGTTGCGGTGATTGGCCAGCCAGCTCGGTCTTGACGATCACCTGCACGTCGGACAGGTCGGGCAGGGCGTCGAGCTTGAGGCGGGTCAGCGATTCGATGCCGCCGATGAGCAGCAGCAGGCAGGCCGCCAGCACCATCAGCCGGTTGCGCACCGACCAGTCGATGACGCGGGCAATCATCGCTTCATCTCCATCGCGTGGTGGTCATGCACCGGCGCGGGCGCGGCAGCCTCCATGCTGCCCAGGCGCGCCTGCAAGGCTTGCATCGAGGCCGCGCCGTCGAGCAGGAACTGGCCGTTGATGGCGACCCGCTCGCCTTCCTTCAGCCCGGACTGGATGGCGACGAATTCGTTGTTCTCGATGCCGGTCTTGACTCGCACGCTGCGGAAGTGCTGGTCCGCCTCGGCGACGACCACGAAATCGCCATGCCCGGTGCGGATCACCGCATCGCGCGGCACGGCGAGGCTGCGCTGCTGGCTCGATAAGATATCCACATCGGCGAACGCGCCGGGGCGGAAGGCGCCGCGCGGATTCTTCAGCGGCAAGCGCAGTTTGGCGGTGCGGGTGGCCGGGTCGATCTGCACGGTGGCCAGGTTGGCGCGGCCGGACTGGGTCGCGCTCTTGTCCAGGCCCGAGCGGAAGATCATCTCGTCGCCGTTGCGCACCCATTCCAGCTGGTCGGGGAACAGCGCCACCTCGGCCCAGACCACGCTGTAATCGGCATAGGCCAGGATCTGCTGCATCGGGTTGACGTAATTCCCTTCGCGCATGCCGAGCAGCGTGACGACGCCGTCGCGCGCGGCGCGCACCGGCACGGTATCGATCACACGGCGCGTCTTCTCCAGTTGTTCGACCAGATCGACGCTCATGTCGGCGGCGAGCAATCGGTCACGGGCGCGGAATTTTTCCTTCGACAGGCTGCCAACCATCGCCGAATTCGAGCTGACGATGGCCATGCTGTCGCCCAGCAGCCCGTCCTTGCGGGTCAGCAGGTCGATGTACTCGCGCTGGCGCTGCTGCAGCTCCGGCGAGTAGATCTCATACAAAATCTGGCCGCGCCGCACCGGCTGGCCCACGCCCGGTACATGCAGGCGGCGCACGAAGCCCTCGACTTTCGGATTGACCGAGACGGTGGTGCTCTCGTCGGCGGCGATGGTGGCGAAGGCGCGGATGGCGCGGCTGATCGGCGTCATCGTCGCGGTGGCCAGCTGCACGCCCATGCGCTGCTGCGTGGCCTGGTCGACGTGGACCATGTCGCTGTTCTGCGCGGCGGCGCCGTCGGCACGCACCAGCGTCATGTTACAGATAGGGCAGTTGCCCGCATGGTCCTGGCGGATATGCGGGTGCATCGAGCAGGTATAGGCGGCTTGCGAAGTATCCATGACCGGCTTCTTGGCGACGGCGGCGGTGTGCGGCGCGTCGTGGCGCGCGTAGCCGTAACCCAGCAGCGATGCCGCCGCCACCGTCAGGCCCAGACCGGCCAGGAATCTTCTTCGTGTCGTACCCATGATATCTGCTCTTTTGTCGTGAGGTGAATGGCGGGCCTAAGCCCGCCATGTGCGCAGGCTTAGCGCACCAGGATGTTTTCGCCGCGACCCATCTTCGGATCAGCGTCTTTGGTGTATTGCAGGATCGCGATGCCGCCGGTCAGCGCCTGCTTCATCGAGTGGGTCACCAGGGCGTTGGCGCCTTCGACCGGGGAGATGATGTCGAACGACGATGCGTCGCCAGGGCCGACGACGTAGCTTTGCAGGCCGTGCAGCACGTTCTTCGGATTGCCGCTCGGGTAGACGCGGTCCCAGATACCGGCGATGGCGTGGAACGAAGCGAATTCGTTGGCGCCGGCGTTGATGAAGTAGATGCGCACGCGCTCACCCGGTTTGGCCTGCAGCATGCGGGTCGCCGCCGGATCGTGGACCGGGTCATACTTGAAGATGCCGCCGTTGAACATCACGTTGGTCCACTTGTTGGCCATCATGGCGGCGGTGTCGTCCGGGTTCTGGTACAGCTCCGACTGGATCAGGACGTATTCGCGGTCGGCCTTGGGCATCGCCGACTTGTCTTTCGGGTCGACGATGATGGCGCCGTACATGCCGCGCGCGATGTGCTGGATCATCGGATCGGCGCCGCAGTGGTAGTAGAAGATGCCTGGATAGTCGGCGCGGAAGGTGTAGCTGCCTTTCTCGCCCGGCTTGACCTGCTCGAAGTCCTTGACCACGTCGACGCGCGCGGCGTGGAAGTCCATCGAGTGCGAGTTCTTGCTGGACTTGTCGTTGGTCAGGGTGAACTCGACGACGTCGCCTTCTTCCACGTGCACCACCGGACCAGGGACCATGCCCTCGTAGGTCCACGAGCGGTACATGGTGCCCTTGTTGTCGATCGGCGTTTCAACTTCCTTGGCGGTCATGCTGATCTTGACAGTCTTGGCCTGGACGGCTGCGGAGCCGAGCAGCGCCAGTGCGACTGCGATCCCCATCGTTACTTTTTTCATAGTGTTCCCTAATGTTAGATTTGTTGCGTTACTTCGCGCTCGTCTTGCTGACGACACGCAAATAAGTGACCAGCTCTTTTATTTCATCGTCGTTGAGGACTCCTTCCCATTTAGGCATTAAGATCGATTTGCCGACCGCCAGGCCGCCACCCTTGATCGCCTTGAACAGCGTCTCGTCCGGGGTGTCGCCCATGGCCTTGGTGTCGGTGTGGTCGCGCGGCTTGACCGCCATCACCGCGCTGTTGATGCCGTTGCCGTCGCGGTTGATGCCGTGGCACTGCACGCAGTAGGTGTTGTACAACTTGGCCGCGTGGGCCGATTCCTGGGCCTGGGCCGCGTCGAACGCGCACAGCGCGATGCCGCCGGCGACCAGCGCATAGAATTGGATGCGTGACAGGATGCGCATTATTTTTTCTCCGATTTCAAGGTGCCGATGTAGCCGGTCAGCTTCTGGATGTCGGCGTCATTCAGGCCCAGGGTCGGCATCCAGGTGTGGGCGTCGAACTTCTGCGGGTTGCTGATGTAGGCGTGGACGAAGTCCGGCTGCAGCCGGTCGCCGCCGGTGTACAGCTCCGGTCCCGATGTCGGCGGACCGCCGGCCTTGGCGGTGTGGCACGAGGTGCAGCCGCGCAGCTTGGAGAACAGCATCGACGCCATCGAACCCGGCGCCTCGTTCTTGAAGGCGCCGGCCGTGACCAGGCCATCGCCCTTGAGCGCCATCAGCAGGTCGGCGGCGGTGGCCGCGTCGGCGGCCGACAGCTTCATGTGGGCCGGCACCTGCGCCGCGTCGATGGTGTCGACGGTGTGGTCGGCGCTGCCCTTGACGGCCTTGGCGAACATCACGCCGCCGCCGCGGATGGTGGTCGGGTTCTGCAGCCAGCTGACCAGCCAAGCCTTGTTGAACTTGGAACCGGCGTAGTACAGGTCCGGTCCCTTGCGCTCCCACAGCCGGTCGAGCGAGGGCTTGTCTGGCTTGGCGACCGCGTGGCAGGCCACGCACTGCTGGCTCAGCAGGTCGGCCGCCTGGACGCCGCCGAGGACGGACATCCCCAGCAGCGCGCCGATCAGGATTTTGATTCGCATGCTTTAACTCCTACGTTATTGGACAGCCTGGCCCTTGAAGCCGTCATTGGTGTAAATACCCGGGCCTTTTTTGAGCGACTCTTCGTAATAGAAATTCGGCTCAAACTTTTTGTTCTTCCAATCGTAGAAATCGTCCGGCTTGATCTCGTTGTATTCGAGGACGCTCATGATTCCGCCCATCGGACGGTCGCCGTTCATGGTGTGGCTGTCGACGTGGTCGTGGATCATCCAGCGGCCCGGATTGTCGGCGGTGAAGATGACGTCGTAGCGCTCGCCCGGCGCGATGGCGAGCGTGTCGGCCTTGTACGGCGCCGGCAGCGGGAAGCCGTCCTTGAAGGCGACGGTCATGATGTGGCCGTGCAGGTGGATGCTGTGCACCAGGTCGCCGGCGCCGATCAGGCGCATGCGCACCACGTCGCCCTTGTTGACGCGCAGCGGCTGGTTGTCGGGGAAGGACTTGCCGTTGATGGTGAAGTAGTCGAACTTGTCGCCCGGCAGGCCGCCGAAGCCCGGCTTGTCTGCCCACTTGGCGTCCCAGTCGGCCAGCATCATGATGAATTCCTTGGTGACGGTCTTCTCCAGCGCGGTCGGCTTTTTAGGGCGCACGATGAACGGGCCCCACATGCCGCGCAGCACGACGTGCTCGTTGACGTTGACGTGGCAGTGGTACCACATGGTGCCCGATGGCTCGGCGGTGAACTTGTAGGTGAAGGTTTCGCCCGGCGCGATGGCCGGCTGGGTGGTGCCCGGCACGCCATCCATCTTCCAGGTGCCTTTTTGCAGCATGCCGTGCCAGTGCACGGTGTGCGGCAGCGCGGTGACGTTGTTGACGTTGACTTCGATCTGGTCGCCCTCGTCGACGTAAAACAGCGGGCCCGGCACCTGGCCGGAGAAGGCGAAGGTATGGAACTGCTGTTTCTCGACCAGGGTGATCCTGGTGTCTTCGATGTTCATGTCGTACTTGCGCAGCGCGGCCAGCGCGTCGGTCGAGGAGAGGACGGTCAGCGCCAGCAGGCTTGCGGTGGCGGCGAAACGCCGGAAGGTGGGGAAGTGCAACGTCATGTAGGCTCCTGTGGTGGTGGGATGCTTTAACTACTATTTAAAATACATGTTTAAAGTCGTTAAAAACGGCCGGACGGCCGCGACTGCTCAAAACTGTTCAATACGTTTAATGAGGTAAATGATATACTGCTTTATGCCTGAAGGCAAGAATGAATTTTTCCTAAACTAAAAATTTCGCGGAACCCAACATGCGATTGACCTCCTTTACCGATTACAGCCTGAGAACGCTGCTGCATCTGGGCATGCATCGCGGCCGCCTGGTGACGATCCAGGAGATCGCCGACGCGCATGCGATTTCAAAAAACCATTTGATGAAGGTGGTGCATCAGCTGGGCGTGGCCGGCTTCGTCGAAACCGTGCGCGGCCGCAACGGCGGCTTCCGCCTGAAGCTCGAGCCGGAGCGGATCAACCTCGGCGCCGTGATCCGCGCCACCGAGACCGACTTCCACATGGCCGAGTGCTTCGCGCCAGGCGGCAACAACTGTCCCTTGTCCGCCGACTGCCGGCTCAAGCACGCGCTGGCGACGGCGACCTTCGCCTACCTGGCCTCGCTCGACACGCAGACCCTGGCCATGCTGCTGCCCGAGCCGGCGCCGCCGGTGATGACGATGATCCGGTTTCCGCTCAGGACGGCTGATCCAGCAGTTCCCGCGCACGGCGCAGATCGGCCGTATCAAAGCCCAGGTTGAGGCCGCCGCAGGCTTGCTTGAGCGGCAGCCGTTCCCCGGTCAGGCGCGCCAGGTTGCTGGCGGCGCGCAGCTGCAACGCCAGCGCGCCTTGCGGGATGGCGATCTTGAGCGCCTGCCGGTACAGCTTTTCGGCGGCGTCCACATCGGTCCGTTCCAGCAGCGTGCCTTTGATGCGCAGCATTTCGGCATGACACCAGCGCTCCTCGCCAGTGGCGCAGATCGCCAGCGCCTCGTCGATCAGCGCCAACGCGGCGTCGCGCTGGCCTTGGGCCGCCATGGCCTCGGCCAGCGTACCGAGATACCACGCCAGACGCGGCCGATAGCGCCGCTGCCGCAACTGGCCGATGGCTTGCCGCAGCAGTGGCACGGCGGCGGCGTCGCCGCGCAGCACCCGCAGCGTTGAATCGAGGCAGGTCCACAAGGTATCCCACAGCGTGAATGCGTGTCGCTTCAGGCAGCCGTACAGCTCGGCCAGCAGCGCCTCGGCGGCCGCGTAATCGCCGATCTGCAGCATGATCGGGAACGCTGAATTGGCGATGGCGTACATCAGCGATGGCGCGTGCCCGGAGTCGCGGGCCTGCTGCAACGACGCCTGGACGGTCGACACCGCCTGCTCGGCATCCCCTTGCAGCCACAGCACATTGGCCAACGTGCCCAACGCGGCCGAGCGCTGGTCGAGCTTGAAGCGGGCCAGGCGCGCGTTGCATGCGGGCGGCGCATCCTGCGCCAGCAAGTGATGCAGGCGCAGCCGGGCGGCCGGTTGGTCGCCCGAATAATGCAGGGCGGTGGCGATCAGGCGCTCCATGGCGCTTTGCGCCGCGCGCTGCCCGGCGCCTTCGGCCAGTGCCTGCTCGCGCTCGGCGAGGGCCAGCACCGCCGGCAGGTCGCCGGCATAGCTGCGGCATACGGCCACACCCCACAGCGCCATCAACTGGTGCTCGCGGTTTTGCTGCTGATCGGCCAGCTGCAGCACGCGCTGCCACGCGGCCTCGGTCGCCGGCACCGGACCGCTGACATACAGCGCCGCCGTGCCCAGCGCCGCGCGCAACCTCATCTCGTCGCAGGTGGCGAGCGGCTCGGCCTCCGTGCCGAATGCGAGCGCGCGCTCGGCGCAGTCGTGGCATTCCTCCAGCAGCGACAGCTGCATCCACAGCGGGATGGCCGCGACCGTCAGCGACACGCCCAGCGCCGCTGGCCCGCCGGGCGCGAATGACCACGCCAGCGCGGCGCGCACATCGTCGAGATAGCGGCCGTAGCTGGCCAGCCAGTCGGCGCCGGGACGCGCGTCCCATTCGTCGGAGGCGCGTTCGAACAGCGTGCGGTGGAATTCCAGATGGCGCCGCCGCATGGCGCCGGTTTCGCCGCACTCGCCGAGCTTTTCCTGCGCGTAGGCCCTGGTCGTGTCGAGCAGGCGGTAGTGCACGCAGGCGCCGCTGACGTCCGCCGACAGCAGCGATTTGTCCACCAGGTTGGCGATGCCGTCCACGGTCGCGGCGGCGGCTCCCTGATAAAAGCCGGTAGCGTCATCCAGTTTAACGGCGCCGGCAAACACCGACAGCGCGCGCAGCAGGGCGCGTTCGCCGTCGGGCAGCAGCTGGTAGCTCCAGTCCAGCGACGCGGCCAGCGTGCGGTGGCGTTCCAGCGCGCCGCGCCGGCCGCGTTTCAACAGCTCGAAGCAGTCGCCCAGGCGGGCCGCAAGTTCGGCAGCACCCAAGGCGTCCATGCGGGTCGCGGCCAGCTCGATCGCCAGCGGGATGCCCTCCAGGCGGCGGCAGATTTCGGCCACGGCCGGCGCGTCGGCGTCGCCCAGCACGTAGCCGTCCAGGCATTCGGCGGCGCGCAGCGCGAACAGCGCGATGGACGGGAAGGCCAGCGCCTGCGCGGCGTTCAGCACCGCGTCCGGCGCGGGATAGGCCAGCGGCGTCAGGCGGTAGACATATTCGCCGGCGGTGCGCAGCGGCTCGCGGCTGGTCGCCAGCACGCGCAGCTCCGGCGCGCCGCTGAGGAGATGGTCCACCAGCACGGCGACCGCGTCGATCACGTGCTCGCAACTGTCGAGCACCAGCAGCAGCCTGCGTTCGCGCAGGGTGGCGATCATCGATTGCACGCCGTCGCCGGAATGGATAGTCAGGCCGAGCGCGGCCGCCACCGCGCCGACCACAAACTTTGGATCGGCCAGCGGGCTGAGTTCGACGAAGCGGATCTCCAAGCCGGCCTCGGCGATGAACGCTTCGGCCAGCGGCAGCGCCACGGTGGACTTGCCGATGCCGCCCGGCCCGACGATGCTGACGAAGCGGCGCTGGCGCATGATGCGCAGCAGCGCGTCTATGGTGTCGGCGCGGCCGGTGGTGCGGGTTTTGGGGGCGGGCAACTGGCGCATCTGTTCCCACTCGGCGGGAGGCGGCGCCGTCGGCGTCTGGACGGCGTTGCAGGTGACCGGGGCGACAAAGCGGTAGCCGCGTCCGATGACGGTGGCGACGTAACGGTTGTCGCTGCCCGCTTCGTCGAGCACGCGGCGCAGCGCCGCGACATGGACCTTGAGGTTGCTTTCCTCGACCACGGTGCGCGGCCAGGCGCGCGCCATCAGCTCGCGCTTGCTGACCAGTTCACCGGGTCGTTCGACCAGTTCGGCCAGGATGTCCAGCGCCCGGCCGCCGAGGCGCACCGGAGTGTCGCGGTACAGCAGCAGCTGCTGGGCGGGGATGAAGCGAAATGGCTCGAAACGATATTCGCGCTCCGCCGGTAGGATGACTTGGTCGCTGGTCGTCATAGGTTCCGCACTGTGAGGAAAATTGGCCGAAGCACAATGATCTCACAAGGCGGGATCAGCGTCCCGGCTGGCCTTTGGTGCCGGTCCAGACGCGGGCGATCAGGTAGGGCGGCTTGCCCTGGTCGGCGGCGCCGTTGAAGATCGGGTTGCGGTGCAGCTGGTTGACGGCCACGTACAGCCACGAATCCTGGCCGAAGTGGACGTTGTCCGGCCACAGGAAGCGCTCGTCGCGCACCAGCGGACGCAGTTCGCCGCTCTTGGTCAGCATGTCGATGCCGTTGTCCGGCAGATTGGTGAAGAAGTGGTTGCCTTCGGCGTCGGTGGAGGCGCCGTCGGAAATCGGCTTCTTGCCGGCCGGCGCGATGGCCGCGGCGATGCGCGCGTCGCTGGCGCCTTCACGGAACAGGCGGGCCGGAACCTTGTACCAAGTGACCGCGTTCATCGCGCCGAAATACAGCGTTTCGCCGTCGGCCGACAGCGTGATCGGATTGATGCCCACACGCGCCGGGCCCATGACGCCGCCGGCGCCCGGGAACAGCAGGGGATGACCTTCGACCACCAGATCGACGTTCTCGGCGGCCAGCGATGGGTGCTTGGCGAAGCGGCGCGCCTTATTGGTCTTGAGGTCGACCACGACGATCGCCGGGTCGGTGCCGCAGTCGGCGATGTAGACGAAGCCGCGTTCGGTGTCGACCGCCAGGTCCTGCAGGATCTGCTCGTCCGGCGCGGCGGTCTTGTTGAAGTCGTGGCGGAACACCAGCTTGCGGGTGTGGATGTCGAAGGCCACCAGCTTGGGGTGCTGCGGCTTGTCCATCCAGTTGCCGTGGTCGATGACCCACAGCCGGTCCTTGCCGTCGATCAGGATGCCGTGCGGGGTGTTCAGCACGTTCGGGCCGCTGCCCGGTTTCGCGTTCCAGCTCGCGTCCGGGAACGGCGCGTAGGTGTTGCGGCCGGTGATCTCGACCAGCTGCACCGGACCGCGCCGCATGCCGTGGATGCTGGCGAACACGCGGCCATCCTTGGAGGCCGAGACGTTGCCGGGGGTGATGTCCATCTCGGCGACGATTTCCACCTGGCCGACCTGCGGCGCTTTCACCGGCTCGGCGTGCACGGCCTGCGCCGAGAACAGCAGGGCGATCAACAGGACGTGTAATCCTTTGCATTGCATATGCCTTCTCCTTTGAGATAAATATTTCGGGTGAAGCCAGATTAGCAGGCGCCTTGCGGGGCGGGGGTTAAGCGTGGTTTATTCCTGGATGGCCACTTGCTTTACCGGAATTAACGCCGATTTACTGGTCCCACCAAACGCCTCTCGCTACAGTGCACAGCATCCGTCCAACTTAGCGTGAGGTAAAAAATGAGCAACGATATCAATGACTTGAACAATCCGGGTCGGCGCGAACTGCTGCGCACGGCCGGCATGACCGCGATGAGCGGCCTGGCGGTGTCGGCGCTGACCGCCGCGCCCGCAATGGCCGCACGGGCCGTCAACCGCGGCGCGCTCGGCGCCCGGCTTCAGGGCGTGCAGCACTTCGGCCTGACCGTGCAGAATATGGACCGCGCCTTCGAGTTCTACACCCAGGTCCTGGGCGGCACCGAGATCATGCGCGACGGCGACTTCCAGGGCGACGTCATCCACAACACGCTGCTGCTGACGGAAGAACTCTCCGCAGCCCAGCGCCATGTCAATCCGCGCACCGTCGGCATCCCGGACCTGCGCGGCGGCGCCCAGCGGCTCGATGTGCGCTTCGTCCAGTTCGACAACGTGGTGATCGAGCTGCTGCAGTACCGCGACAGCAGCCAGCCGCAGGGCAGCGGCGCCAGCTTCGCGCCGCCGAGCGAGCTGACCAGCCCAGCCTATCCGCGCTCGATGCACATCTGCTTCTACATCCGCGAGGATGTGGATTTCAACGAATTCGTCCGCGACCTGGAAGCGGAATCAGCCAAGCGCGGCATGACGCAGGTGAAGGCCAACCGCATCGTCGCCTCGCGCAGCGAGCAGGAACGTCTGCAGGCGCCGCTCAACACCATGACCAACCGCATCACCAGCGGCCAGTCCGACGGCTGGACGCTGATTTACGCCAAGGGCCCGGAAGGCGAGCAGCTGGAGTTCGTGCAAGTGCGCGGCCACGCCAAGCAAGTGTTCGGCAACGCCTACGAAACGCGCCGCCGCGCCGGTTAATTTAGAAGGAAAATGCAATGTTGAATTTTGATTTACACAATCCGACGCAGATCGTCTTCGGCGCCGACACGGTGGGACGCCTGAACGAGCTGGTGCCCGCCGACGCCAAGGTGCTGATCCTGTACGGAGGCGAAAGCGCGCGCCGCACCGGCACGCTGGCCGAAGTGCAGGCGGCGCTGGGCGACCGCGTCGTGCACGAGTTCGGCGGCGTCGAACCGAATCCCAGCTATGAAACCCTGATGCGCGCGGTGGAACTGGTGCGCGAACTGAAACTGGACTTCCTGCTCGCTGTCGGCGGCGGCTCGGTCATCGACGGCACGAAATTCGTCGCGGCGGCCGTGCGTCATGTGGGTGATTCGTGGCACATCATGGAAACCCACGGTGCCGAGGTGACCAGCGCAATGCCGTTCGGCTGCGTGCTGACCTTGCCGGCCACCGGTTCGGAGATGAACAAGGGGGCCGTGGTCACCAGGAAGGCGACCAGGTCCAAGCTGGTGTTCGCCAGCCCGCACGTGTTCCCGCGCTTCTCGATCCTCGATCCGACCAAGACCTACAGCCTGCCGATCCAACAGGTGGCCAACGGCGTGGTGGACGCCTTCGTCCACGTGATGGAGCAATATCTGACCTATCCGGTCGACGGCCGGGTGCAGGACCGCTTCGCCGAAGGGCTGCTGCAAACGCTGGTGGAGATCGGCCCGAAGGCGTTGGCCGAGCCTGACAACTACAACGTCCGCGCCAACCTGATGTGGTCCGCGACGATGGCGCTGAACGGCCTGATCGTGGCCGGCGTGCCGGAAGACTGGTCGACGCACATGATCGGCCACGAGCTGACCGCGCTGCACGGCATCGACCATGCGCGCACGCTGGCGATCGTGCTGCCGGCGAACATGCAGGTGCGCCGCGAAGCCAAGCGCGCCAAGCTGCTGCAATATGCGGAGCGCGTGTGGCACATCACCGAGGGCAATGAGGAACAGCGGATCGACGCCGCCATCGCGCAAACCCGCAGCTTCTTCGAAATCCTGGGCCTGCCGACCCGGCTGCGCGACTACGACATCGGCGCCCGCCATATCGACGCGGTGATCGCGCAGCTGGAAGCGCACGGCATGACCGCGCTCGGCGAACGGCTGGACGTCACGCTGGCGCTCAGCCGCCGCGTTCTGGAAGCCGGCCTGTAATCAGGGCTACTTGCGCGCCAACAGGGAGTCCAGTTGTGAGAACAGCTGGGCGAACTGGATCGACGCGGTGCGGCAGGCGTCGCAAGTCTTCAGGTGCTCGGCCAGCAGCTCGTTCTGCTCGGCGTCCAGCGGCGCGTCGCGCGATTCGGAGACGAGGTAGGTGGTGTCGCGGCAGGTCAACGGTGTTTTTTTAGTGGTCATTCCAGTTCTCCCCAGCCGCGTACCGCGCATTCGCGCAGGCGCATGCGGGCGCGATACAGCAACACGCGCAGGTTGCCGGCGCTGACGGTGCTGCGTTCTTCGATTTCAGCCAGTTCCATGCCGAGGTATTCGCGCATCAGGAACAGCCGCGCGGTTTCCTCCGGCAGACGGTTCATGCACAATTCCACAATATCGAGCAATTGCCGCTCCGCCGCCTTGGTGGCGCCGCAGACGGTGTCGATGAAGACGTCGGGATGCCAGGCGTCGTCAGCCGTGAACAGCGGGTCGAACTCGCTGCGGTGGTCGCCTGCGCCGGCGCCGTCCTGCAGCGGCACGGCGTAGCGCCGCCCGCGTATCGCGTCGACGATCTTGTGGCGCAGGATGCCGGTCAGCCAGCTGCGCAGCCCGGAGCGGCCCTCGAAGCCGCGCCAGCCCTTGGCGGCGCCGATCAGGGTTTCCTGGACGGCGTCCTCGGCGTCGGCCTGGCTGCCCAGCTGCAAGCGCGCCAGGCGCAGCAGGAAGGGCCGCTCCAGCGCGAGCGCTTGCCACTGGTCCGTACTTGATAACATGATGCGTTCCTCGGATGGTCTTTCCGTTAAGTCGGGCGAAGCCGGGTTTTGTTACAGCCGCAGCCGGTTCTATTTTAAGGGGAGCTTGACGCCCATGCGGTTCCAGCAGTCGATTGCGTCGTGATCTATCTAGCCCTCACGGCCGTCCTTGCGCGGGTTGAGAAGCAGCGGCGCGAAGCTTGCCAGATATACGGCGAAGGCCGACGCCCACGCCATGCCGGCCAGGCACAGCAGCGCATGGCGCGCCTCGACCGGACATACATTGGCCAGCAGCCGCGCTGCGGCGGCGCACAATATGGATAGAAAGATCAGCCGCTCGCTGCGTTCTGCACGCATCGGATGGCCGGTATGGCCGATGGTGGTGCGCGTCATCATGCCCAGCATCAGGCCGGACATGCCACCGACCGCGATCGCATGCATCGCGCTGCTGACGCTGCCGATGCCCAGCGCCGCCGAGGCCAGCAGCAGGAAGCCGGCGCCGATCCAGGCGTAAGACAGGTGCAGCACCCACAGCAGCGGATAACGCAGCGTGCGCTGCGGCGACCAGCAGGCCACCCGCGCCAGCTGCAGCGCGCCGGAGGCGGCGGCCAGTATGGCCGTCGGCCAGGCCGGCAGTCCGGCGGTCCAGCTGACGCTCGCGGCGAGCGCGAGCGCAATATTGGCCCTGGCTGCCAGCGCCGAGCCCTTCGGCGCGCTGCCTGGCGCCATGTTGGCGGTAAAGCCCGGAATCACGCGCCCGCCGATGACGGTGGACAGCAGCGCCAACACCAGGATCGCCGCTTCGACGGCGCGGGTGGGCGGCCAGGATATCCAGTCCAGCACGCTGGCGTGGAAGCACAGGTTGGCGGCGAACAGCAGGCCGGGCAAAGCCAGCAAAGGCAGGTTGCCGCGCTTGCCGGAGCGCCGCATGACGTCGTACAGCGGCAGCATCGCCAGCGCAATGAACGGCAGGTCCAGCGCGGCGGCCAGCAGCGGCCACGGCGTCAGCATGCCGACGCGGCCGGCCAGCCACAAGCCCGCCATTGCCGCCAGCTTGCCGCCGCGCGGCGTCCACAGGCCGGTCCAGTTGCGGGCGGCGGTGAACAGGAAGCCGATCACCACGGCGGCCGCGAAGCCGAACACCATCTCATGCATATGCCACAGCAGGTTGACCGCCGGCAGCCAGCCCAGGCGGCCGCCATACGCGGCCAGCCACAAGGGCACGGCGATCAGCGCGAACAGCGCCGCGCTCAGGTAGAACGGCCTGAAGCCCAGACGGAACAGGGCGATGCGGCTGAACAGCGGCGCCTTTCCCGGCTCGGCGTCGCCGGGCTCGCCTATCTGCATGAAGGTCATGGCGTCCGGCGCTTCAGCGAGACGGCGTAGGCGGCCGCGCGCGACAGCAGGATCGGGTCGTCGGAGACGTCGATGCCGGCCGGCAGGTTGACCGGCATGAACACCAGTCCGTCGCAGGCGCCAGGTTCGGCCAGCGCCGTCACGCTGACGCGGCCCAGCTTGACGGTGCCGGCGCCGACCCACGGCTGGCTAGGATCGGTCAGCGAGTCGCCATCGGCCGGCAGTTGCGCCAGAATGTCGAACTCGGCCGGGCCGGTCAGCAGGCGCAGCGCCAGTTCTTCCTCCAGGAAGGTGTCCGGGAAGGATTGCTCTTGCTCGTCCGTCAGGTAGCGCGTGCCGGCCAGCGGTTGCACCACGATGCGGGCGGTCTTGACCGTGCCATCGGCGGCGCTGAAGGTGAAGGCGTTGTTCGAGAAGTAGGGCGTGTTCACGTAGGAGGCCGGCGCGCCGTGCGATGCCAGCAAGGCCGGCTGGCGCGTGCCGTCCGGGAAGGCGGCGTTGTGCGCCGCGATCTTGGCCGGATCCGGCTTCTTGGTCACGGGATCGGCGACGCGGGCGGCCAGGAAGCTGACAAACGATGCCGGCGTCGCGGCGAAGAATACCGGCTCCGAGACCAGCAGCAGGTCCCAGATGTCGGCGCCCAGCGCGACCCGCATCGCCATGCCGCGCACCGAGCGGCTCTTGTCCGAGACGCCGGGATTGCCGCCGCCGACCGAAAAGCGCAGCGTGGCCGGCAATGCGCCGGCCTGGAATAGCGGGCCGTCGACCAGTTGCGCCGCGTCGGGCGAGGGCGTGAATTCGCCGGTGGCGCAGAAGCCCTTGGCGTGCGAAGCGCGTTTGCCGGCATGTTTGCCGAAGGTGTTGTTGAGTGCATCGACCAGTGCGGCCGGGCTGGTCTGAGTGGTGGTGTTCATGGCGAGAGCTCCTTATTTCGAACGGCGGCCGAGCGAGACCGCATAGGCGGGCGCGCGCGCGTTCAGGATCGGATCGTCGGATGGCGTGATGCCGGCCGGCAGCGTCACCGGCATGAAGACGATGCCGTTGCAGCTGTCCTGCGCCGCCATGTTCTTGACGCGCAAGGTGCCGAGGGCGATGCGCTCCTTGCCGTTCCAAGCCTGCGAGGAATCAGTGAGCGGGTCGCCGGCAACAGGCAGTTGCGCGTAGATGGTGAATTCTGCCGCCTTGGTTTCCAGACGGGCTTTCAGCTCGTTTTCGAGGAACAGATCGGGCAGCGATTTTTCCTCATCTTCGGTCAGATGGCGCGTGCCGTCGGCGGGCTCGACGACGATGCGGGCGTGCTGCTTGCTCTTGTTGGCGGCCTGGAAGATGAAGGCGTTGGCCGAGTAGTACGGCGTGGTGACATAGGAGTAGGGCGCCGGATGCGATGCCAGCAACGCCGGCTGGTTCTTGCCTTCCGGGTACATCGCGTTGTGGGCGGCGATCTTGGCCGGGTCCGGTTTCTTGGTGGCCGGATCAGCCACGCGCGCCTGCAGGAAACTGACGAAGGACGCCGGCGTGGCGGCGAAGAACACCGGCTCGGAAATCAGCACCAGGTCGTAGGTCTCGCCGCCGCCGGTCAGGCGCACGCCCAGGCCGCGCACCGAACGGCTCTTGTCCGGCGCGCCGGGATTGCCGCCGCCGATGGAAAAGCGTATCGTCGCCGGCACGTTTTTCTGCGCGAACAGCGGGCTCTTGACAAATTTGTCCAGCCTTGCGGCCGGCGTGAATTCGCCGGTGGCGCAGAAACCCTTGGCGTGCGAGGCGCGCTTGCCTTCATGGGAGCCGAAGGTGCCGTTGAGCGCGTCGACCTGGGCCACCGGGCTGGAAGGATCGACCTGTGCCGAGGCCGGCAGCTCGATGCCGAGGAAAGCCATGGACACGGCAAGGAAGGCCTGGCTGATTTGCTTGGTATTGGTCATTTTTATTCTCCATCAGTGGTTGTGCATGGTGTTAAGTCGGGCGAAACGATGCGGTGTTACAACTATTTTTGAGGGAATTTCCGGCGCCAGCAGCGTTTTCCAGCTTCGGATAGAATCGTCGGTCTCATAGAGGAGAAGCTGATGACCGATCAATCCAAGTACGTACCGCCGGCCGTCTGGGTCGCCCCGGAATCCTCGGGTGGCACGTTTGCCAACATTAACCGCCCGGTCGCCGGCGCCACGCACGAGCGCGAGCTGCCGGTGGGCAAGCACCCGCTGCAGTTGTATTCGCTGGGCACGCCGAACGGCGTCAAGGTCACGATCATGCTCGAAGAGCTGTTGGCGCTCGGCCACAGCGGCGCGGAATATGACGCCTGGCTCATCCGAATTAATGAAGGCGCGCAGTTCTCCAGCGGCTTCGTCGAGATCAATCCGAATTCCAAGATCCCGGCGCTGGCCGACCACAGCGGCGACAAGCCGCTGCGGATCTTCGAGTCCGGTTCG